>Ga0194120_10003924_pt1 | contig 23552 bp, 27 predicted proteins | sample TA2MahCa65mmetaG_FD_148642 | JGI IMG/M metagenome (GOLD analysis project Ga0194120, IMG submission 148642) | Freshwater microbial communities from Lake Tanganyika, Tanzania - TA2015019 Mahale Deep Cast 65m | ecosystem: Environmental > Aquatic > Freshwater > Lake | place: Tanzania: Lake... | reverse complement strand
GGCGCTCGCAAAGCGCATGGCGAACGCCGTCCCATCGAACGAGCATCTTGCTCAAACCGCGAAAGCCGCATAGCATTCAGGCCAGCAACGCCGATTTCCGCTTTTCAACATCAAGCGGGACATCCCCACGTGGCGGGGGATGACGAGTAGCTTTTCCTATCCCGCTCAATAATCGCGTCGAGAATATTGACCGCCAGCCGTTTTGCCATGAGAGGCGGAACGGCGTTTCCGATCTGTCTGTAAGCAGGGTTCATGGTCCCGCAGAAACGGAACCCGTCGGGAAAGCTTTGCAGCCGGGCCGCCTCTCTTACACTGATCACCCGCGCCTGTGCGCCATCGTAGTGGATATGCGAGTACGTATCCTTCCCGATATGCGCCATTAGCGTGCGCGACGGCCAATCCGGGCGCAGCTTCCACCATCTGTTTGGGAAGTTATGGGTAGGATAAGGCGGCACCATCGTGCGATGCAACCGATCGCGCTCCGCCGTGCCCAGCCGTTCTCCTGCTTCCCGCTCAAGTCTTTCGATTTCACGTTCCCATAATCGCACAGCCGTCGCGTGCGCCACGGGGTACTCGGCGCCGTTCGGCATCTCCCGAAAAATACCCGTATCCCTAGGCAGGCAGCGGATCACTTGATCGAAAAGGCTGTCGCCCGCCTCGAATCCGGGCCAGCCGCGCATCGATTTCGCGTAATCAGAGAGCGCCTTGCGCTTAGGATAGGGAATCGCTTCATCGAGGTAGCGGGCGCCCCGGCGGAGCTTGCCTTCGAGGTGCAGCGTAATCGGCGGCAGATCGGCGATTGCCTCGCGGCAGGTCACTGGGCCGGGCAGATGCTGCCCTCCGAGATCAGCGGGGACGAATGCGCCCCCTTCAAAGAGGTCGAGCAACTGGTAGGCGACCGCCCGAGTGCCCTCGTAGCCCGGCGGTAACACCATGTGTCGAGAGGCCGCCGGAAACGTGGGGGCGGCCCCAAGCTCGCGATGCAGCGCAATCAGATAGACCCTGTCGCGCATCTGTGGCACGCCGTGGAACGCCGAGTTGATCAGGCTGTATCGGGCGTCATAGCCAAGTTCATTCAGTACTTCAGCTATTTCGCCCATGACGTTGTGCCCTCCGTAGTTGAGGACGTCGGGGACGTTTTCGACAAGAATCGCGATCGGTTTGGTCGCGCGGACATAATGGAGATAGCGCAGGTAGAGGTTGCCTCTAGGGTCAACCTTGAAGGCTCTCGGATGGTCGGCGACCTCGCGTAGCTTGGCGCGTCCGACGCGGGCATAGGCTTGGCACGGAGGGCCGCCGACAACGAAATCGAACGCCTCGGAGATGGCTCCTAGGCCGAGGTCTTCGGCAAGGTCTTCCGGTTCGGTCGAAACGATGTCGCGCGCCGTCGCGTGCCGCTCAAAGGCCGCTTCCTCAACGTCGCCGTGGAAGTTTGTTGCATGCGTCCTTGCAGCCCATGGGTCCAATTCAACCGCCGCCGCTATTTCGCAGTCTGCCGCATGAAAGCCGAGAGATATCCCGCCGCAGCCGGCGAACAGGTCGAGCACCCGCGGCTTTAAGCCATTGCGAATCCGGGCAATCTTTTTTCTGATGACCTTATCGGCCAGCGGCATCAGGGGGTCTTCTTTCGGAGTTCAAGGAAATTAGCGATTCGCTGAGCCAGCGCTGCAATGTCACCGGTTTCGCACTCCCATACAATAAGAAGGGCATATCCAAGAGCCTTGAGCGCCTCTTCATTCCTTATGTCTCGGGCAGCTGTGGATAAGAATTTCCGCCGCCAGAACTCGGGGCGCGATTTCGGCACGTACGCGTGAGAGCAGCCCGCGTGCTGGTGCCAGAAGCATCCACGCACCTCAATCACTTTGCGGCGACCTATCATAACGATATCGGGTCGGCCAGGCAGGCTGGTCACGTGAAGGCGATACCCGACCCCGAGTCGACGCAGAATCTGCCTGACAGCCATTTCAGGGGAGGTGTCTTTACCTCTGATCCTCGCCATGTTCGCAGAGCGGGCTACGGGCGTTAGACGGTCAGCCATCACTATCGCCATCCTCGAGCACGATCCACTGGCCGGGGAAGCTCGGCCACGACCGGCCAGAACAGGAATGGTAATATTTTACCACCACATCAACTCGCCAGATTTTTAGGGATTTTTGCCGGCATCTCTCCACTCTTTCTGCTTGACCTCCCCTGCCGCATCCCCTATCCCCTCCCCATCCGAACGCACCGTTCAAACGGAACTCCCATCCCATGTTTGGCAAGACTTTTTCGGCGAAGCCCGCCGACATCGAAAAGAAATGGGTGCTGATCGACGCCTCCGGGCTCGTCGTCGGCCGCCTCGCGAGCATCATCGCGCTGCGCCTGCGCGGCAAGCACAAGGCGAGTTTCACGCCCCATATGGACGACGGCGACAACATCATCGTCGTCAACGCCGACAAGGTGGTTCTCACCGGCCGCAAGCGCGACCAGAAGGTCTATCACCATCACACCGGCTTCCCCGGCGGCATCAAGGAACGCTCGGCGAAATTCATTCTCGAAGGGCGCTTCCCCGAGCGCATCCTGGAGAAGGCGGTGCAGCGCATGCTGCCGCGCGGGCCGCTCGGCCGCAAGCAGCTCGGCAATCTGCGCGTCTACAAGGGCGCCGAACATCCGCATGAAGCGCAGAGCCCGCAGACGCTCGACGTCGCCGCCCTGAACGCCAAGAACAGCCGGAGCGCCTGACCATGGCCGAGACCACTCTAACTTCGCTTTCCGATCTGCAGTCGAGCGCCGCCCCGGCGCCGGAAGCGCCGCGCTATGTCCAGAAGCTCGACAAGCAGGGCCGCGCCTACGCCACCGGCAAGCGCAAGAACGCCGTCGCGCGCGTCTGGATCAAGCCGGGCCCTGGCAAGATCACCGTCAACGGCCGCGACGTTGAAGTCTATTTCGCGCGTCCGGTGCTGCGCATGATTCTGGCCCAGCCGTTCGGCGTCGCCAAGCGCGCGGGTCAATATGACATCGTCGTTACGGTCGCCGGCGGGGGACTTTCGGGCCAGGCCGGCGCGGTGCGCCACGGCCTCGCCAAGGCGCTGACCCATTACGAGCCGGAGCTGCGTCCCGCGCTGAAGAAGGAAGGATTCCTCACGCGCGACTCCCGCGTCGTCGAGCGAAAGAAATACGGCAAGCGGAAGGCTCGCCGCAGCTTCCAGTTCTCGAAGCGCTAAGCGCGGATGCAAGGCGATCGGGTCGCGCCCGATCGCCTCAGTCCCAATCTAGAGGTGGCGATGCGATCGGTTCCGGCTATAGTGGCTGCGTAGGCGTTCGCGCGGAGACTGAGTCGGGGTCGACACCGGGGAAGACGCCGATGCCAAAGGAACCTAAAACTCCCACGCTTGATGAAATCCTCGCGCAGGATGACGCATCCGTTTATCTGGACAGCCTCCCTGAGTCTGAACGCTGGCCGCAATACGGCCTGAACGGCCTCCCCGATGATAAGGATACGCCGCAGCCCAGCGCCGAGGCGCGAAGCGCCTTGCGTTCGATTTGGGCGCGGGAGGACAAATAGGAACGACACATTGTGTGGGCGCGTCCGCGTCGCGACAACACTTGATTCATGACGTGGATTGTGAAGACCGGCGCGTCCAATGTTTGCAGAATACTCCTTATTCCAGAACGGCATCATCGAGCGGTTGGATGACCGGAAATGGTTCATCGACTGCATGGCGTTCAATTTTTACTCGATCGGCGCCGAGTGAAGAGCCTTCACCGAAACGAGCGCGAGGCGTCTGGGAGAGACCTATGATTTCTGGAAGGTCGACGCGCGTCGAACTTTGGACAGCGGCATAAGGAAAGGGACGAAGCAGCTTGATCACTTCAAGCAGGCGTCCTTCATCGCTGTCTGGCTGCGCAGGCAAATTCCGATTAACAGGACTTTACGCATGCTCCCTGACGGAGCCGTGGCGGACGACCGGCCCTTTTCTTCGGAAGAAGAATTCTTCTTCCGCTACGGAAACGAAATCTGCGCGCTGCTTATTGGCCTCGAGCTCTGCCTGTATTACGAAGTCTGGGTAAAGCTGCACCTATTGTCGAAGCACTCGTCCGTCGTCGAACCGATCGCTGACAATGAACGGACATATGCGACACACACGACGAGCACGCTCGATTATGTAAGAGGATGCTCGCTCAAGCGCGACTGCGTTCGGGATTTCGCAATGGTGCTCAAACATAAGAACATGTCGCCTCACGCCCTGTATCTGCTTTACAAGTCTTTGTTCACAAATTTGCGGGCCGCGTCCCCAAGGCTTGCATCCTAATCGTCCGTCGCCGCCCCCCGCCGTCGCTCCGACATCGTCAATAGACGCAAATCTTGAAGTCGTCGCCTACCCAGCAGGCGGGATCTGACTTGGAGCGCTTCGCTTCCCCCCAGAGGGAGCTGATGCCGTCGCGCGTCAGTCCCCTGACTTGGGCGACGCCCGGCGAAACAATGGCGATGCTGACCATCGTCACGCTGTCAAATCCAGACTTGCCGACCGGCTCGACCGCGAAGCTGCCGCCATCGTCGGGCATAAAATTGCACGTTCCCCGATAGGGCGTCATGCCGTTGCCGAGCACGACGCATCTCGCGGGCCGTGCGGACGCCTCCCGAAGCAGGATCGGCTGCGCCATAACGATCAAGGCGATCAAGGCTATCAAAGCAGCAATTCTCTTCATCGAAACCTCCCGTCTCTCCCAACTCAGTCAACAATCATCGCGGCGCGGCGCTTCTAATCGAGCCGTTCTCCGCGCCGCTCGCGCAGACCCGCGACGCCGATAAGACCGACGGCGGCGCCGAACATCAGATAGAAGGCCGGCGCGACCGGCGTGACGAGAAAGCCGATCAGCCAGGCGACGATGAACGGCGCGAAGCCGCCGAACATCATGACCGCGACATTATAGGCGATCGCCAGTCCCGACGAACGAATATGCGTCGGAAACTGCTCGGCAAGCGCCGTCGACAGCGCGCCGAAGAGGCCCGAGAGAATGACGCAGAAGGCGGTCTGCGCGATGGTCAATTTCGCAAGCGACGGCGCGACCTGCAACCACGCGAACAGCGGATAGACGCAAAGCAGAAGCATGCCATAGGAGGCCAGGAGCAAGGGCCGCCGTCCGATTTTATCGGACAAGGCGCCGATCAATGGCGTCAGGGCGATCAGCAAGAGCAGACCGGGCGCCTGGGCGATAAAGGACTGCGTCAGACTGAGCCCCAACTCGGTCTTTCCATAGGTCGGCATATAAACGAGGATCACATAGAACGAGATCGTCGCGCCGGCCGTGGCGGCGAAACAGACGAGAAGCCTGTCGCCCTGCCGCCGCGCCAGATCGAGAAAGGCGTCCATCGCGCCGCCGCTTCGAGGCGACGCTTCAAAGGCATGCGTTTCATCGAGACTGCGCCTTATGTAGACGCCGACCGGACCGATCAGCAGGCCGGCGACGAAGGGCAGCCGCCAGGCCCAATCATTCAGCGCTTGGGTCGAAAACGCGCTGGCGACAGCGATGCCGGCGAGCGTCCCGAGCAGAATCGATGCGCCCTGCCCGACCATCTGCAAAGAGCCGTAAAGTCCGCGCCGGCCGGCAGGCGCCACTTCGATCAGATAGGCGGTCGAACTGGCGAATTCTCCGCCCGTGGCGAATCCCTGCAGCAGCCGGCCGATGACGACGAGCGCCGGCGCGTAGACGCCGATCGTCGCATAGGTCGGCGCGAAGGCGATGACCGCCACCGCGGCGGTCATCACGAACATGATGAGTTGCAGCGCCGCCTTGCGTCCCTTGCGATCCGCGTAAAATCCGAAGAAGAGCCCGCCGAGCGGCCGCGTGCAGAAGCCTGCGCCGAAACTCGCGAGCGCCAGCAGCAGCGCCGCCGTGTCGTCGTCGCTCGGAAAGAAAGCCCGCGCCAGCACCGAAGCGAAAAAGCCGTAGACGACGAAATCATACCATTCGAGCGCATTGCCGATGACGGCGGCGGCGATCTGCTTGGGCGCTGGCGTTTTCGCTTGGCGCAGGTTCATCCAACTTTCAAGTTTCGAGGGCTTTCGCGAAAAGTCAGGAGATCGCCGAGCGGTCGTCGCGCCGCCTCGACGATGAGCGCGCCGGCGAGGCCGAGAACGCTCATCAGCAGGAAGAAATACACGCTTGCAAGGCTCGACCACAAACCGCCGAGCCATCCCGCCAGCAGATTGCCGAGAAACATCGAGGTGAACCACAAGCCCATCAACGCCGAGCGCGCGCCCTCCGGCGCGACATGCGACACAAGCGAGAGCGCAATCGGCGAGAAATGCAGCTCGGAGATGGTGATCACGCTGAAATAGGCGAGAAGCCAAAGCCAGCTCGACTTGCCGCCATCGCTCGTCCAGGCCGCGAGCGCCAGGACGCCGTAGCTCGCCGCAACCCCAAGACAGCCGAGCGTCATTTTGCGAATCGTCGAGGGCTCGCGTCCGAACCGCGCCAGCCGCGCCCACAACGAGACGAGCGGCGGCGTGAAGAGAAAGATCATCAGCGGATTGAACGCCTGAAACCAGGTCACCGGAATGTCGGCGCGCCATCCGAAGAGATCGACGCCCCGGTCGGTGGACTGCGCCGCCCACAGCGCGATCGTATTGCCCTGCTGTTCGAAGGCGGCCCAGAACAGCGCCGAAGGCGCGAAGAGCAGCATCAGCGCGCCGACGGACCGGCGAAGCTTCGCGCGCGACTGCGCCGTCGGCGCGCGCCTCTCGCGCGGCGGCGGATCGCCCGGCAGACTCGGCAAACCGATCACATATGTTACGAGACCAATGATCATGCCGGCGCCGGCGCAGGCGAATCCATAATGCCAGCCGATCGTCTCGCCGACCGTTCCGCAGACCAGCGGCGCGAAGAAGGCGCCGATATTGATGCCGACATAGAAGATCGAATAGGCGCGGTCGCGGCGCGCGTCCTTTCGCGCATAAAGCTCGCCGACCTGAACCGAAATATTCGGTTTGAAGCCGCCGCAGCCGAGCGCGATGAGAAACAGCGCAATCAGAAACAGCCGATCGAAGGCCATCATGAAATGGCCGACGGCCATCAGCGCGGCGCCGATCACGATCGTGCGCCTGCGCCCAAACGCGCGGTCGGCGACGAAGCCGCCAAGGATCGGCGTCAGATAGACGAGGCCGGTATAGAGCCCGTAGATTTGCGAGGCGAAGGGCTGCGGCGCGAGCGGGCCGGAAACCGCCTCGAGACCGCGTTTCAGCGCATCGAGGCCGAGCGCGGCGTTCGCGCGCTCGGGCGTCAGCAAATAGTCGACCATGTAGAGAACGAGCAGCGCCCGCATCCCGTAATAGGAAAAGCGCTCCCACATTTCGGAAGAAAAGAGAAAGGCGAGTCCGCGCGGATGGCCGAGAATATCATCGCGTCGCTGCATGCGCTCTCTCGAACCAAACCTTCGTGGCCGCCGGCTCATGACCCGCGCGGCTTCTATGGATGACGGTTCGATCGGCTCAAAACACGCCCGCGTCCAGTCCCGCTGCGACCAGCATCCCCAATTCGCGGCATTCGTCGACAAAATCCTCCCGCCACTCGCCACGGCAGATCAGCGGCTCGCGGACCGCGCGCCAGCGCAGGCCGGTCACGATCGACTCGACGCCGCGGCGCGTTCCCGTCCCGTCATGCCCGGCGCGAATATACAGCGCGTAGGGCAGGCCCTCGGTACGGTCCAGCAGCGGATAATAGCAGCGGTCGAAGAAGTCCTTGAGCGCGCCGCTCATATAGCCGAGATTTTCCGTGGTTCCGAGAATCACCGCCCGCGCGGCAAGGACATGTTCGGGCGTTGTCAGAAAAGGGCTCAGCGCCTCGACGTCGACGCCTTCGATTTCGGGGGCGCGCGCGCCGTCGAGCACCGCGTCCCTCAGCCGCTCGGTGTTGCCCGACGGCGCATGGGCGACGATCAGCAGGCGCTTTGGCAAATGAACGCGGCTACCAGGGATGAAATTCGGGCACGTAAATGATCTTCATGCCGACCGCCACGCCGATGACCGCGAGCAGGGCCAGCAGGACGCTGTAGCCGATCACCGAATAGACCGAAGCGTTGTAGACCGAATCCAACAATCGCAGCGCATAGGCTCTCAGCGCGCCATCCGTTTCCGCCACCCGCTTCGCCATGATCTCTCCTCCCTTTGGAGGCGCGACTCATTCGCCTTCAGGACGTAAATTAGCGGATTGGCGAGCCGGCGACAGCCTATCTTTTGCCGATAATTTGGCGGCGCGCGACCGTTTCGCGACTGCCCGCAGACCGGCGCTGCGCGGCCAGCTCGACGACCTTGGCCTTTTGTGCGTCGGACATTGATGTCCAGCCGGCGATCTCGGCGCGCGTGCGGCCGCAGCCGACGCACACGTCGTCCCGGTCGAGTTCGCAAATTTTTACGCACGGACTGTCGATCATCGGGTCAACTTTGGATGGCGCCGCCCGATGGAGCAAGGCGGACGCTTCCGGCCGCGCTATAGGCCGGAGCGCCGCTCACGTCAAAAACATCAGACGGCATTCGCGGCCGATCTTTTTCTACCTCGCGAAATCGAATAGATGCTCGGGCCATGACGACCAAAATCTTCATCGACGGCGACGCCGGCACCACCGGGCTCGAAATCCGCGAGCGGCTCGCCGTGCGCACGGATATCTCGCTGCTTGCGCTCCCCAAAGCGCAGCGCAAGGATGCCGCCGCCAAACGCGACATTCTCTCCGCCGTCGACATCGCCATCCTCTGTCTCCCTGACGACGCCGCGAAGGAAACCGTCGCCCTTTGCGACGCCCTCGGGGGCGGCCCGAAGGTGCTCGATGCCTCCACCGCCCATCGCGTCGCAAAAGGCTGGGCCTATGGTTTCGCCGAGCTCTGCCAAGGACAGGCGGCGGAAATCGCCGCCAGCCGCCGCGTCGCCAATGTCGGCTGCTACGCGACAGGCGCGATCGCGCTCATCCGCCCGCTCGTCGACTCAGGCCTGATCGGGCCGGACCAGCCGCTGACCATCAACGCCGTCTCCGGCTATTCGGGCGGCGGCCGGCAGATGATCGAAGCCTATGAGAGCGGCAAGGCGCCGGCCTTCGAACTTTACGCGCTCGGCTTCGGGCATAAGCATGTGCCGGAAATCATGGCCTATGGGCGGCTCACGGCGCGGCCGCTGTTCGTTCCCTCGGTCGGCAATTTCCGCCAGGGCATGCTCGTCTCGATTCCGCTTGTGCTCGATGCTTTGCCCGGCCGCCCCAGGGCGCAGGACCTCGACGCGGCTTATGCGCGCCACTACGCCGGCGCGACGCATGTCCGGCGCGCGGCGGCGCCGGCGGACGGAAGGCTCGACGCTCTCGCCTTGAATGGAACCGACCAGATGGAGGTTTTCGCCATCGCCAGTGACGCGCACGGCCACGCCCTGCTCGTCGCCCGGCTCGACAATCTCGGCAAGGGCGCGGCGGGCGCGGCCGTTCAGAACCTCGATCTGATGATGGGGAAAGCAAGTGAGTAACGAGTAGCGACCATTCGCTACTCTCTACTCACTATTCGCCTCTCAATCCGCGTAAGCCGTCGCGCCGCCGGGCAGCTTCGCGGCGACGTCCTCATAGCGGCTCGTGCGCTTGTCCATCATCGTCTCGAAGGCTTCATGCACCTCTCGGACCGAGCGAACCTTCAGCCGGCGGCCCTGTTGCTCGTAGAAGATCGGCTTATTGGCGCGCGCCGGCCTCGGCAGCAGCGCGGCGGCCGAGGTGTGCGGCGCCTCTTCCACGGTTCTCATGAATCGCTCGGCGTCGTCGGGCCCGAGGAAGTGGATGAGATAAGTCTCGCCGGACGAGAGCGGACGGCCGATCTTTTCGGCGATCCTGGCGCTATCTTTCTTGAGCATTTCAGCGGCGAGCACGGCGGAAAGATAGGGATCGTTGCGCAGATTGAGGATTTGCGCCCGCTTTTGACCGTTGACGCGCGGCGCGTCGTCGCTCGCGATCGCCGCCGCCGTATCGCTATGGCCGTGGCGCCAGCCAAAAGTTTTCAGCGCCCTCAGCCAGGTCCTCTCGACGAATTGGAAGAGCCCGCTCGCCGAAGACGTCCGCGCCTTCGCCGTCGAGGAGAAATTCGACTCCTTGTCGGCGATCGCCATGAGCAGCGCCGGATCCATCTCGGTCGTCTGCGCGGCCTTGACGACGCGCTCGACGATCGACTGCTGCACCTTGACCGATCCGAAGCGCACCATGCCCGGCGTCTCGGCGAAATCGCCGTCGTCGAGACGATGCGACCAGGTGAGCGCCGCCTGTTCGATCGAAAAGTCGGAGTCGAGCGCGGTTTCCTCGTCGTCGTCGACGTTCGTCGCGAGAGTGGTTAGCGGAGAAACGGCCGCCCGGAAGCGCGCGGCGCGCATGGTCCGCTCCGGACGCCGCGAATCGTCGCGCGTTCCGGTCATCGCCAGCACGGCCAAGACCGACAGCAGGGTCGCGACGCTGAGCGCGCGCAACAGGGGCGAACAGGATCGATCCAGCAGCAGATTCGAAAGGATCGCGCGGGGCGACCGGTTCGACTGCCGTATCGGGCGAGGCGAGGCGACCGTTTCGTCCTTGGTGGGCGGCGGGGCGTTCGTCAGCGTGACCGTCATGCTTCGCGGGTTCTCCACAATTACGCAAAGTTTGCGTAAACAGAAGGTTACCTGCGAGGCGGGGCAAAAGATCGACGGCCGGAGCCATGCTCGCGCCGCAATTACAGCTGCACGGCAGGCGCCGCGTCGCCACAAACTCCAATATATCCAATAAGTTGCTCGAAGCGGCCCGCCGCCGCCGTCACATTGACGCCATCAGTCGCGCCGCCAAGGCGCCCATCCTATCCGAATCAGCAAGGCGGCGGCGCTATAGGAGGCTGCCCACTTTCGAGAGCATGCCCTGAAGCAGGTGATATTCGGGACCCGCCGTCGGCGTCGTGCGGGAAATGAAGTCGATCGGCTTGCCGTCTTCCATGCCGTAATCGGCGACGCGCTGAACCTTCTTCGACTTATCGAAATAGACCGCATAGACGCGCTGTTCGGTGATGTTTTGCGGCATGAAGGCGAATGTGCGCTCAATGCGCTGGCTGACGTAATACCAAGCGTCGCCGCCGACCGTCGATGTCGTCGAGGGCGTGCCGAGCGCCGTCATCACCTGCTGCGCCGTCATGCCTGGCTTGACTTGCGAGGTGCTGCGCGAATCGAGGACGGCGCCCCGATTGACGACGCCCTCATAGCCAAGACAACCCGACAGCGAAACGGCCAGCGCCGCGGCTGCCGTCAAACGAGAAGCGATGCGCAACGCCCGCGCCATATGTCTCTCCGCAATCCTTCGCCGCGGCGCGCCTGCGCCCGGCCTATAGGTTTTCGCCAAATCCGTAATCTTCGATCGCAGCGAAAGCAAGACGGCGTTTCCTTGCACGGCGATCGGGATAGAGTTTGTGCGCCGACCCACATATCTGATTTGATGGCGAACGTGCGACCGGGAGGCCAGACGCCATGACCGCGATTTCCAAATCTCAACCGCCGCTGTCGCGCCGGCTCGCATTGGCCGACACACCGCCCGAAGGGCTCGAGCTCGACATCAGCGCCACCCCGGCGGAATGCGCCGCCCTGGCGTCGCACAATGCGATTCCCGCCGTGCATCGGCTACACGCCGAGCTGCGGGCGCAGCGATGGCGCGGCGACGGACTGAAAATCGACGGCGAATTGCGCGCCAGCGTCAGACAGACCTGCGTCGCCACCCTGGAGGAATTCGATTCCGAGCTTGTCGAACCGATTCATATGCGCTTTGCGCCGCCGCAGGAAGAAGCGCCGCGCAGCCGAAGGCGGCATGACGAACCTGCCGAAATTACCCTGGACGATGACCCGCCCGATCCGCTGATCGGCGGCGCCGTCGATCTCGGCGCGATGGTCTCCGAGTTCCTGACGCTGGCGCTCGATCCCTATCCCCGCAAGCCGGGCGCGCATTTCAACGAGCCATCCGGCGAGGGAGCCCAAATCCTTTCGCCTTTCGCCGCCTTGGGGCGCCTCAAGCCGTCCGGCGAGCCTTGAGGCGAGACATATCGGCACTTGCGCGCATGGCCGGCAAATGGCAAGTCGCCCGCAGGGGCGGGAGCGCTGGCGCGCTTCTCGGACGCGTCACAAAAGCCGGCCAATAGATTAAGGCGGCTGATCCAGGCGCGCAGTCGGGGGAAACGGGATAAATGCCGCAAACTGTTCGGATCGCGCTCGACGCGATGGGCGGCGATTTCGGTCCGAAGGTGACCATCGCGGGCGCCGCCAGCGCTCTCGAACGGCATCCGCACAGCCACTTCCTGCTGATCGGCGACGAGCCGGCGATCCGCGCCCAGCTTGAACGCCACCCACGCCTCGCCGAATGCGCCGAAGTGCGCCATTCGTCCGTCTCGATCCGCATGGACGACAAGCCGAGCCAGGCGCTGCGCTACGGACGACGCGTCTCGTCGATGTGGCTCGCGATCGAGGCGGTCAAGAAAGGCGACGCCGACGTCGCCGTCTCGGCCGGCAACACCGGCGCGCTGATGGCCATGGCGAAAATCTGCCTGCATACGATGGCGCGCGTCGACCGGCCGGCCCTCGCCTGCCTGTGGCCGACGCTCAGGGGCCAGTCGGTGGTGCTCGACGTCGGCGCCTCGATGGGCGCCAACGCCAGCCATCTCGTCGATCTCGCGATCATGGGCGCGGCGATGGCGCGGGTCATTCTCGGTCTCGAGCGCCCGACCGTCGGCCTGCTCAATGTCGGCACGGAAGAGATCAAGGGCATTGAGGAGGTGAAGGCCGCCTCGACCATGCTGCGCGATCTCGCCCTGCCCGGTTTCGATTATCGCGGCTTCGTGGAGGGCGACGGGATTGGACAGGGCGCCGTCGACGTCGTCGTCACCGAGGGCTTCACCGGCAATATCGCGCTCAAGACCGCCGAAGGAACCGCTGCCCAGATTACCGCCTATGTCAAAGAAGCGATGGGCGGCACGCTGCTCGCCAAGCTCGGCTATCTTTTCGCGCTCGGGGCCTTCCGCCAGCTTCGCGCCAAGATGGACACAAGGGCGACGAATGGCGGCGTGTTCCTCGGGCTCGAGGGAATCGTCATCAAAAGCCACGGCGGCGCCGATTCGGTCGGCTTCGCGCGGGCCGTCGAGATCGGCCATGAGGTGGCCGGCAGCGACCTGCTCAATCGCATTCGCGACACTGTCGCGCTGGCGCACAGGCTCGGGGAACACGACGGCGCCGATCAGACCCCTCCGCCCCGGGAAGCCGCTCAGTGACAATCAGCACGCCTCAATTGCGCGCCGTCGTTCTCGGCGTCGGCGCCTATCTACCCGAAAAGACGCTCACCAATGAGGAGCTGGCGAAGCTCGTCGACACCAGCGACGAATGGATCGTTCAGCGCACCGGGATCAAGGAGCGACATATCGCGGCGGCGGGCGAGACGACGTCGATGCTGGGCGAAAAGGCGGCGCGCGCGGCGCTCGCCGATGCCGGACTGAGCGCGAATGACATCGACCTGATCGTCGTCGGGACATCGACCCCGGACTGGACCTTCCCCTCGACCGCGACGCAAATTCAGGCCGCGCTCGGCATTGCGCATGGCGTCGCCTTCGACCTGCAGGCGGTCTGCTCGGGCTTCGTCTTCGCCCTCGCCACGGCGGAAAAATTCCTGCGTTCGGGCTCGCATAAGCGCGCGCTGGTGATCGGCGCCGAAACCTTCTCCCGCATCATCGATTGGACCGACCGCACGACCTGCGTGCTGTTTGGCGACGGCGCCGGCGCGATGATTATTGAGGCGCGGCCGTCTCGGGGCGGGATCGAGGAACGCGGGGTGTTGACGACGCATCTGCGTTCCGACGGTCGCCATCGCGCCAAGCTCTATGTCGACGGCGGCCCTTCCGCCACGCAGACCGTCGGCCATCTGCGCATGGAAGGCAAAGAGGTGTTCCGCTTCGCCGTGGGCCAGGTGACCGACGTGGTCAAGGACGCTTTCGCCGCGACGGGACTGACGGCCGACGACCTCGACTGGTTCGTCCCTCATCAGGCCAACCGGCGAATCATCGACATGTCGGCGCAAAAGCTCGGAATCGCGCCGCAAAAAATCATCGCGACGGTCCATTTGCACGGCAACACCTCCGCCGCATCGGTGCCTCTGGCCTTGGCGGTCGCCGCGGCGGACGGGCGGATCAAGCCGGGCGACCTCGTCATGCTCGAAGCCGTCGGCGGCGGCTTTACCTGGGGATCGGCGCTGATACGCTGGTAAGCTCGCGTAACACAATAATAATTTCCGCGCCGGCAAATATTGGGAAGAAATATCGCGGGCCGAATACAACAGGCGCTTGATTTCCCTGTCCAATTCTGAAAAATTCCGACTATCGACGATGGAGAGTCCTGCTTTGCGCGGAGCGCCACGTCGATTGCGCCCGGCCGTCCCACCGACGCGCTTCGAACGGCCCACGAAGTTCAATTGTTATCAATTGTAAGGCGGAAGATGGCCAAGGGGGACGCGACCGCTAAGCCGGACGGCGAGGCGGAAGACCAACACATAGCACGGAGCGGCGCCGTGACTCGTTCAGATCTTGCAGACGCGATCCACCGTAGGGTCGGCGTGCCGAGGGCGGACTCGGCGAAATACGTGGAAATGGTGCTCGAAGAGATTTTCGATCGCATCGTCTCGCGCGAGGACGTCAAGCTTTCTTCCTTCGGCACCTTTATGGTGCGAGAGAAGAAGGAGCGGCTCGGACGCAATCCCAAGACGGGCGCAGGCGCGAAAATTTCGGCGCGGCTGGTCGTGTCGTTCAAGCCCTCCAACATCCTGCGGGCGAGAATAAACGGCGACGACTGATCTTCGAGCCAGGGAAGCGCAATCCCCGCTTGACAAGCGTCGCAGCTCCATGCGCCAAAAAGGCATGGCCAAGAGCCGGGCGGTCTTCGTCTGTCAAAACTGCGGCGCCGCCTCTTGGCGGTGGCAGGGGCGCTGCGACTCCTGCGGCGAATGGAACAGCCTCGTTGAAGAATCCGGCGCCGGCGCCGCCGAGATCACCCGCCGCGCCGCGCGCGGCCGCGTCTTCGAACTTGAGGGGCTGGGCGGCGAAGGCCGGCCGGCGCCGCGGATCGCCACCGGCATCGATGAGTTCGATCGCGTCACCGGCGGCGGTTTCGTGCCGGGCTCGGTGCTGCTGCTCGGCGGCGAGCCGGGCATCGGCAAATCGACCCTGCTCATCCAGGCTTGCGCGGCTCTCGCGCGGCGCGGCGCGCGCGTCGTGTATATTTCAGGCGAGGAGGCCGTCGCGCAGGTGCGCCTGCGCGCCGCCCGGCTCAACCTCGCCGACGCGCCGGTCGAACTCGCCGCCGCGACTGGGGTCGAAGACATTCTCGCCACCTGCGCGACGGGCAAACGTCCGGCGCTGATCGTTATCGATTCGATTCAGACCATGCACACGAGCATGGCCGAGTCGGCGCCGGGAACCGTGACCCAGGTGCGCGCCAGCGCCCAGGCGCTGCTGCGCCACGCCAAGACGACGGGCGCGTCGATCGTGCTCGTCGGCCATGTCACCAAGGACGGGCAGGTCGCGGGGCCGCGGGTCGTCGAACACATGGTCGACGCGGTCCTGTCCTTCGAGGGCGACGGCGCGCATCATTTCCGCATGTTGCGCGCCTCCAAGAATCGATTTGGCGCGACCGGCGAGATCGGCGTCTTCGAGATGACCGGTCTCGGCCTCGCCGAAGTCGCCAATCCATCGGCGCTTTTCCTCGCCGGCCGGGACGCCGGCGCGCCCGGCGGGGCGGTCGTCGCGAGCATGGAGGGACAGCGTCCGCTGCTGATCGAAATTCAGGCGCTGGTCGCGCCGACCTCGCTCGGCACGCCGCGGCGCGCCGTCGTCGGCTTCGAGCAGAACCGGCTGTCGATGATCCTCGCCGTGCTCGAGGCGCATGGCGGGCTGAAACTTGGCATGCATGACGTCTATCTCAACGTGGCGGGCGGCTTTCGCGCTGACGAGCCCGCCGCCGACCTCGCCGCCGCCGCCGCGCTGGTCTCGTCGCTCACCGGCGCGGTCCTGCCGCCCGACATGTTCTTTTTTGGCGAGATCGGACTGTCGGGCGCCGTGCGGCCAGTCATTCATCCCGGCATGCGGCTGAGCGAAGCCGGAAAACTCGGATTCCATCACGCCGTCGTCCCGCAGACCCAACAGATATCCGACGATGCACGCGGCGCCGGCGTGACGATCCGCCCCTGCGCCGACGTGGGCGCCCTCGTCGCTTCCATCGCCCGCATGTCGAACCGCGAAAAAACCGCCGCGCGCGGTCGAAGTCCCGCGCTTTAATGTTTCCGGCCGGCGCGAAGATGCGTTAGAAGGCTGCCAGTGAAGTAGCCATCGGCCTGCCAGAACGGCGGCGTCCGACCAAGGGCGGCGCAAAGTTGACACAGGTTCCGGAGAGGGTCGCGCGATCGTCGCCGGAAGGCGGCCAACAGCCCATTAAGAAGCGTCGAGCGCTCGGGGCGAACAAGCAAGAGGCCAGCGATGCCGTCGTATCTTGATTTGGCAGTGATCATCGTCGTTTTGGTATCGGGAATGCTGGCTCTTTTGCGCGGCTTCACGCGCGAAGTCCTCGCCATCCTCTCCTGGGTCGCGGCGGCCGCGGCGGCCTATTTCTTCTATCCGCTCGCCCTGCCCTACATCAAACCCTACATCGCCAAGGATGAGCTTGCTCTCCTGGCCGCGGCGGCCGCGGTGTTTCTCGTCGCCCTGATCGCCGTGTCGCTCGTGACGGTGAAGCTCTCGGATGTCATCCTTGATTCGAAGGTCGGCGCCCTCGACCGCACGCTCGGCTTCGTGTTCGGGGCCGTTCGCGGCGCCCTGATCGCCGTCGTCGCCTTTGTTTTTTACAGCTGGCTCGTGCCTGAAGCCAATCAGCCGCAATGGATCAAGGACGCCCGCGCGAAGCCCTTCCTGGCCGCCGGCGGAGAGAAATTGCGGGAAATGCTGCCCGACGACATCGACAGCATCGTCGCCAAGATCAAGGCCAAGAAGGGCGCTCCGGCGAATGAGGAGCCGCCGGCCGACGTCGAGCCGGACAAGGTCCAGCCTTCGCCCAGCGACGCCAGCCCCGATGCGGCGCCGGAGTCCGCCGACAAGCCTGAATGATGGTCTTGCGGATGGGCCCCGCCGCTGGCACATATGACGGGAATACGACGCCTGGGCGCTCCTAGATCGCCCGGCGGCGCGTCACGGGGGACCAAGCATGACGGAGGCCGTCGAGGATCATCAGCGATCCTCTTCCCGCGAGATTGATCCGAGAGATGATCTCGACGGCGACCGGCTTCGCGAATATTGCGGCGTCTTCGGCGTCTTCGATCTGCCCGACGCCGCGGCGATCGCCGCGCTCGGCCTGCACGCGCTGCAGCATCGGGGACAAGAGGCGGCCGGAATCGTCAGTTTCGACGGCGGCCGTTTCCACGGCGAGCGCCGGCTGGGACTGGTCGGCGACCATTTTTCCCAGGAAGGCACGATCAAGCGCCTGCCCGGCGCCGCCGCCATCGGCCATGTGCGCTACGCCACGACCGGCGAGACGATGCTGCGCAATGTGCAGCCGCTGTTCGCGGAACTGAATACGGGCGGCTTCGCGGTCGCCCACAACGGCAATCTCACCAACGCCCAGACGCTGCGGCGCGAACTGATCCGCGAAGGCGCGATCTTCCAGTCGACTTCTGACACGGAGGTCATTCTTCATCTCGTCGCGCGCAGCCGCAGGCCGCTCCTCATCGACCGCTTCATCGAAGCGCTTCGCTCGATCGAAGGCGCCTATTCGCTCGTCGCGCTCACCAACAAGAAGCTGATCGGCGCGCGCGATCCTCTCGGCATCCGCCCGCTGGTGATCGGCGAATTCAACGGCAAATATATCCTCGCGTCGGAGACCTGCGCGCTCGACATCATCGGCGCGCGCTTCGTGCGCGACGTGATGAACGGCGAAATCGTCATCATCTCCGAGGATGGACTTCAGAGCATGCGGCCGTTTCCGCCGCAGCCGATGCGCCCCTGCATCTTCGAATATATCTATTTCGCCCGTCCCGATTCCATCGTCCACGGCCGTCCGGTTTATGAGGTGCGCAAGGCGATGGGCGCCGAACTCGCGCGCGAACGCCCGATCGAGGCGGACGTCGTGGTGCCGGTGCCGGACTCCGGCGTGCCGGCGGCGATCGGCTATTCGCAGGAGTCGGGCGTGCCGTTCGAACTCGGCATCATCCGCAATCACTATGTCGGCCGCACCTTCATTGAGCCGACGCAGATCGCGCGCGATTTCGGCGTGCGCATGAAGCACAGCGCCAATCGCTGCGTCGTCGCCGGCAAGCGCGTCATCCTCATCGACGATTCGATCGTGCGCGGCACGACCTCGGTGAAAATCGTGCAGATGATGCGCGACGCCGGCGCCACGGAAGTGCATTTCCTGATATCGTCGCCGCCGATCACCAATCCGGATTATTACGGCATCGACACGCCGCAGAAGGAGAAGCTGCTCGCCGCGACGCATACGCTAGAGGAGATGCGCGAGTATGTCGGCTGCGACTCGCTGGGTTTCCTGTCGGTCGACGGCATCTATCGCGCCATGGGCTATGAGCGCCGCGATCCGATCCGGCCGCAGTTCACCGACCATTGCTTCACCGGCGATTATCCCACTTCGCTGACCGACCTCGTGGGCGAAAACCGCGCGCAACTGTCGCTTTTGGCCGAAGCGAGCTGACGCACGGCCATCGCATTGAAGAGAGACGGTATGGCAAGTGAAGTAAAAGCGTCCGCGGTCATGCCCTCCGCCACGCCGACTGAGGCGGAGGTGGAAGAATGGCGACGGCTTCCGCGAGACGAACAACTGCGCCGTCTTCGAGAAGTTTTGGCAAGCGTTGAAAGCGCCACCGCATCAGAAGCGACGATGGGCGACATTCTAACAGAAGCTCGTTGTCGCGCTGACCAACGGCGTGGCTGAGTTCCATCTTTCTCGCCGCGCCCGCGCCGATCTACTCGACATCTATGCGTTTACCGAGGCGAGGTTCGGGGCCTATCAGGCCGAAGCCTACTACTCGGGACTAGAGCGCACATTTGGATTGCTCGCTGACTTTCCGGCTACAGGCGTCAGCAGAGAAGAGGTTCTAGCTCGCCTGCGACAGTTTCATTTCCAATCGCATGTTGTTTTCTATTGCGACGAAGGAAACCACGTCCTAATCCGAGCGCTGGTTCATGTGCGTCAAGGCCTCAGGCCGTCCTTGTTCGAATAGATCGTCATGACGCTTCGCCCTCCTCCCCGCATCGCTCTTGTCACCGGCGCGTCGCGCGGCATCGGGCGCGCCCTCGCGCTGGAGCTCGCCCGCGACGGCGCGCATATCGTCGCTCTGGCGCGCACGCAAGGCGCGCTTGAAGAACTCGACGACGAGATTCGCGCGCTCGGCGGCGAAGCGACGCTCGTGCCCTGCGACCTCGCCGACTTCGACGCGCTCGACCGACTCGGCGCGGCGCTGTTCGAACGCTGGGGCAGGCTCGACGTCCTTGTCGGCAACGCCAGTCTGCTCGGCCCTCTGTCGCCGCTCGCCCATGTCGATCCGAAGGATTGGAATCGCGTGATGGCGGTCAATGTCACGGCGAACTGGCGGCTGATCCGTTCGCTCGACCCGCTTCTGCGCGCATCGGGCGCCGGACGCGTCGTCTTCCTCACCTCGGGCGCGGCGCACCGCGCGACGATGAAGCCGTTCTGGGGCGCTTATGCGATCTCGAAGGCGGCGCTCGAAGCGATGGCCCGCACCTACGCCGCCGAGGTCGCCGGCGACGGCGTCACGGTGATGCTGGCCAATCCGGGTCCGCTGCGCACCCGCATGCGCGCGCAGGCGATGCCCGGCGAAGACCCGATGACCCTTAAGACGCCCGAGGAATTTGCAAAAAAATGCCTCGCGCTGCTCGCGCCGGACTGGCGCGAAAGCGCGAGGCTTTATGATTTTCCTACCGACAGGCTGCTGAGCTTCTCCGCGCCGGTCTAATGCGCAGTTCGCGAAAAAGCGGGAACTGGCTTTTCGCGTAGAGCGCGCTCTAAATTATTAGAATCGATCACGTGATCTGCGTTCAGGCGAGTCCGCCTGAACGCAGCGTGATCTAGTGGCCGTGGCGATGATGATGGTGGCGTCGATGACGCGGCATGGGCGGCGGCGGCGGCGGGACATAGGCGAGCGTGAGGCGCTCGACGCCGGCGGTCCATCCCACGCCCGAGCCGGCTTCCACCTGGAAGGGCTGCAGCGAGAAGGTGTTGTCGGAACCGCCGACCAGGATCGCGCCGCCGCCGCCGACCCCGACCTTGACCGAGACTTCGGGGCCAGCATAGGAGCCCGCAAGCGCGCCCGGACCAATTTGGTTGGTCGCCGCGACGACGCCCCACGCGAGTTCGCCGGGACCGTTGATCGTCACATTGGCGCCGACCTTGGTGAGGACGCCGATGTAATGAGACGGAATCGCGCCTTCCGCATCGTCGCGATAGATGCAGTCCATCTGCTGATTTTCGACCACAACGCTGATGCCGTTGCCCATCAGCCGGCATTGCAAGGTGCCGACGCGATCGCCCGCCAGCGCGCTGGCCGGCGCCAACAGCGCCAGCAAGCAGGCGCCGCTCACCGCGCGACCTAAACCAAACTTCAGCATCCAGTCCTCCTTTTGCTGATCTGCGACAACCGCGCCTGACCTGCGACAGCCGCGCCTAAAGCGGAGCCGCGAACGCATGCTTTGCAGTTACACGCCCTGCAGTACAGAACATTGGCTGAAATGCAACAGCGCCGCTCCAGGCGGACACAGAACAGACATCATTGCTGGAAGCATTCCATGCGCGGCGGCGCGCGCCTCGCGGGACCTGCGCTTTTTCGGTCGCGCCTGTGCAGCGCTTGCAAAGGCCGCGGAAGTAACCGATTTTAACTGAAATCGACAAAGCCCAGGCCCATCGGTGACGAATTCTCATCCGCTTCCCGTTCTCGTCGACGCAGGACTGTCGCCGTCAGACGCCGAAGCCCTGCGCGCCGCCGTCGCGGCGCTGGAGCGACAGAGTTTCGCGTCGCGGCTGGCAGGACTGGCGAGCCGACAGCTGAATTTCAGCTCCTTGACCTTGCCGCCGCGTCTGCAGGCCGCCGCCGCCGCCGCCACGCAAAAGGCGCTCGCCACGGCGATGAAAATGGCCCTCGCCAGCCTCGATGCGCAGCCGAGGAAAGACTCGGTGCGGATTCACCGTCGTCTCGCGGCGCTCTCCGGCGGCGTCGGCGGCGCCGTCGGGCTCGCCAGCCTGCCGATCGAACTGCCGGTGTCGACGACGATCATGCTGCGCTCGATCGCGGAAATCGCCCAGGCGGAGGGAGAGGACATGCGTCAACCTGGCGCGGCCCTCGCCTGCCTCGAGGTTTTCGCCCTCGGCGGCCATGCCGCGGAAGATAATGTGCTCGAAGGCGGCTATCTGGTGCTGCGCGCCATGCTCGCCAAATCCGTGTCGGAAGCGGCGCGCTTTCTGACCGTCCGGCGCGTTTCCAACGAGGCGGCGCCGGCGCTCGCCCGTCTGATCGGGGCGATCGGGGCGCGTTTCGGGGTGGTCGTCACGCAAAAGACCGCGGCGCAGGCGGTCCCGGTGATCGGCGCGATCAGCGGCGCGGCGATCAACGTCGCCTTCACCGAGCACTTCCAGAGTCTGGCGCGCGGCCATTTTGTCGTACGCCGACTCGAGCGGCTGTATGGCCCTGCGATGGTGCATGCGGAATACGCCAGGATCGCCCGGTCCGAGGGCTATTGGAACGATCCGTCGCAGGCGGCGTGAGCAGCGACGAGCGTTGGAGCACGCTGCGTTTGGGGAATGTCTCAGTTTTGAATTTTGGCTTTGCGTGGAACGCGGAAACTTCTGGCTGGCAGGCGGGACGTTCGCGTCGCGCCACAAAAAGCAAAGTTCCATAATGGCGGGTTATGCGCCACGGCTTCTCTCTACAGGGATTTTCCGTTGTCGGCGGTGGAGCTTAATTGCGCTGGATCCGTGCGCATTCTCTAGCCCCACGCCTAATGGCTGTTAGGCGCTGTCGGACCGTGATCGAAGGCTTCGAAAAATGACCGCGCAAAGCCAAAAGGCGCTTTAAGATTCCTTACATATGTGTTACACATTCTCTACGTTGAACCTAGGTATCCATTATGCCGCGCAGCGTTAAAAGTATCGTCGACGACCTGAATGCCCGTCTCCAAGAAAGGGTGAGGCTGGGTGGCGGGGAACCAGTCATGACCATTCCGTGGCCGAGGTTCTATGAGCTTTGCGAAATCACACGCTTTAAAACGCCGCGCGGCGAAGAGATTCAGGCGGAGGGGAGGGAGCGGTTCGGATTGATCATCGCGTATGGAGAGAAGGTTGTGCTGGTAGCACATGACCGTAATTTTTCGCCCTTGGATGAATGAAGGAGCGATGCCATGGCCTATAATTACGAACGGGCAATCGGATGTCGTATCGGATACAATGCAGTCATTAAGGCAATCAGGTTTGTCGAGGAAAAACAGCAGATACCACCTAGTTCATCGGCCGACCTGCGGCGCGTTTTGAAAGAAGTTTTTGGGCATGAAATGTATAATTATTATCGTCATCGTCGAGCTAAGCTGAGGAGCGTTAGATAAGAAATCAGAAATACCGCATCTATAATATTCTCTCCTTGGCTACGTCGAGCCTTTGCGCAACTTAAAAATTGCGCAAAGGCTCATTTAACAGAATGGGCCTTATGCGACTTCAGCGCGGAGAAAGAACCATTCCGTCGCGCGTTATGTTCACGAACCGCCCTTTTTCGTCCGTGCAGAACGTGTCGCGGGACGGTGCAACGAAACATCTCTGGGTCGTGTCCCCGCCGGTGGTGTAGCAGTTCGGGAGCAAGCCGCTCGCGAAGCGCGCTTTTCATAGCGCCGTAGCGAGCGAGCGGCTTGCGGCGGCCACCGGCGATTCGCCGGTTAGGGTCGGTTTGCGAATCTCAACGCAACCGAGGAACCCACCGATGACCGACGAGATGATCAGCCTGCGAGCGCTTCTGGAAAAGTCCCCCGACGCTGATTTCATTCGCGAGATGATCGGTTTCGCCGCCGAGCGGCTGATGGAGCTAGAGGTCGGCGCGCTCACAGGCGCCGCCCATGGCGAGCGTTCGCCCGATCGACTGGCCCAGCGTAACGGCTATCGCGATCGCGTCTGGCGGGGCGACTGCTATGCGTCGTGGGCCGAAATTCAAACCGAGATACTACTACTGGAATTCGCACGGACTCGCCCAAAGGCGGATGACGTGATCGATCTCAAAAGCGTCGTGCGCGCTTTGCGCGAAAAACCAATCTCCACTATTTCGCGAGCCGCGCTCCATGGCGACGTGGCGAAACAAGTGATACGAATTCCGCCTGATCCGTTCGGTCGGACCTTGTCATATGTGGACGGCCCCGCTTGGCAAGCGGTTTTTTCTCGGCGCGGAGAACCTGGGTGGCGGGTTTCGGTCATATGTCCGGCCTTTTGGCGCGGCGCTTATGTCCGCTGGCCCTGATGAAGTTCGACTG
>Ga0194120_10003923_pt1 | contig 23554 bp, 24 predicted proteins | sample TA2MahCa65mmetaG_FD_148642 | JGI IMG/M metagenome (GOLD analysis project Ga0194120, IMG submission 148642) | Freshwater microbial communities from Lake Tanganyika, Tanzania - TA2015019 Mahale Deep Cast 65m | ecosystem: Environmental > Aquatic > Freshwater > Lake | place: Tanzania: Lake... | reverse complement strand
CCGCCCCGGCACCCACGCCGGAAGGAGCCGCGCCCGTCGCCGCCGAACCGGATGCGGGAACGCCGGCAGCCACCGCGCCCTCCGAATCTTTCGCCGTCGCGATCGCCACGGACGAGCCCCCGCCGGCCGGAGAACCCGTCGCCAGGGAGATCGCCCCCGAGAAGGCCCCGCCGCCGGATGAGCCAATCGCCGGCGAGGCCGCCCCGCCGGCCGGAGAACCCGTCGCCATGGAGGTCGCCCCCGAGAAGGCCCCGCCGCCGGATGAGCCAATCGCCGCCGAGGTCGCCCCGCCGGCCGAGGAACCCGTCGCCACGGAGATCGCCCCCGAGAAGGCCCCGCCGCCGGGCGAGCCAGTCGCCGGCGAGGTCGCCCCGCCGGCCGGAGAACCCGCCAGCATGGAGATCGCCCCCGAGAAGGCCCCGCCGGCCGAAGAACCCGTAGCGGGGGCAGTCTCTGCCGATTCCGCGCCAGCTGCGGTCGCGTCGGCGCCCGCGTCGGCCGCCTCCGAACAGGCACCGCCGGGAGCCCCGGCTACCGCCGGCCTTTACACCGAAATCCAGTCGAGCCTGGAATCGGCCGTCGCCACCCTCATGGCTACCGGCGCGGAGACGACCTCCGCGACGGCTCCCGTGGCCGACGCGGCCACTTCGTCGCTCAGCTCGGCGCTCGCCGCGGCCGCGGCTACCTACTCGGCCTCGACCGCCGCAACGGCGCCCGCCCAGCAGGCCGAACCGACGCGGCCGACCCCGACCGCCGGAAGACCCGCGTAGGCCCCGCGCAGCGCCCGCCCTCCTCCCCGGGGGATACGTCGCGCAGCGCGCCCGGGGAATGCGCGGGGTCGGCGACCGCCTCCGATAACGCCGTTCAAATGGCCCAGCGCCACTCGGCCGCAGGCACGGAGGCCTGCGCCACCGATGTGGCGGGTGGGGCCGGCCTCCGTGCCGGCCGCGACGCCGGAGCGGAGCCAAGCGAGCGCCTCTGAGCTGCTACGCTGGCTACCATGCACCTCTACCTCCTGGGCGGCGCCACCGTCGAGGACACGCCCATCAAGCTGCTCACCGGCTGCCACCGCCGCGTCCTGAGCCACTTGGAGCTGCTCGCGGGCGCCGCGGCCGCCCTTGCCGGAAAGGACCCGCATCCCGACGCCTTCGACGCCCTGACCAGGGTGCAGCGCTACTTCGCCACGAGCGGAAAGATCCACACGGTCGACGAGGAAGACTCGCTCTTCCCGAGGCTGCAAGCGCGATCCGATCCCGCCCTCGACGCGATCATGGCCGAACTCGCCGACCAGCACCGGCAGGCCGATCCGCTCCACGAGCGGCTGGACCAGGTCTTGGACCGGGTCCTGGCCGACCGCGCCGCCTCATCCGCCGACGCGGAGGCCCTCCGGGATCTGGCCGAATTCTTCCTGGAGCTCTACCCCGGCCACATCCGCCGCGAAGACGACGACCTGTTCCCTCGGGCCGCGGAGGTACTGGCCGAGAGCGACTGGGCCGAGATCTGGCGCGAAATGCGCGCGCGGCGGGACTAGACGAAGCGGCGCCCCGGGAACGACCCCGGGGCGCCGGATGATCTGGCCGCTAGTTCTGGCTGGTGGAGTGCCAGAGGCCGAAGACGTTGCCCTCGGTGTCCATGACGATGGACAGTTCGCCCATGCCCGGCACCTCGACGCGATCCTTGAGGATCTTGCCGCCCAGGGCCGCGATCTTCTCGTTGGACGCCTGGAGGTTGTCGACATTGATGTAGTTGACCGCGCTCTTCATCTCCTCGGTGGCCTTGTAGAGGCCGCCCTGCACGCCGCCCCGCCCGTTGGGCGTCAAGAACATGGTGTAGTCCATCTCGGGCATGTCCTGGAACGTCCAGCCGAACGCCTCGCCGTAGAACTTCTTGACCCGGGCGTGGTCCTGGTAGGGCAGTTCGATGTGGCAGAAATCGCCGTGGCCGTAGGCGATCTCGGGCTTGGTCTCCTGCGCGGTGGCCGTCGTCATTTTGCAACACTCCTTCGTGAAGAACGTCAAACGCGTGACGCGCCATGGTCCCGGAGAACGGGCGAGCGCGTCAAGTGGCGCGATCTCCGCGCAAGTGGATCGCCAGGCGGCGGGATCCGAGAGCCGGCCGAAAGTAGCCGGCAGACAGTAGCCGGGACATCCTCCGCGGCGAGTGCGCCCCGATGCGGGACAAGCGCGCCTCGCAGGGCGCGTCCGGATCGCCCGCGCGCGGTCGGCCCCGGCCGAACAACCGATGAGCGGGGGCGAGCGCACTCTCGCCGACGTGCGCGCTCCCCTGGAAGCCGTGGCTCACGGGGCAGCGCGATCCGGCCTCTCCTCGCCGGCCAGGACTTGCACCGCTATTCCCGCGGTTTCGGTGAACCAGCGGAAGTCTTTGTCCGCCGATACCACGGCCTCCGACCGGGCGGCAGCCAGCGCCGCCCCGAAGCAATCGGCCAGCGATATCTTTCGGGACGGTCGATCGGCGTGCAGGCGGCCGGCCTCTCGCTCCACCGGGTCATAGGCTACCTCGAGGTCCGGCGCCGCCATGAACACATCGAGGACTTCGTCGGCGACCGCCGGATCCCGCCTGAACAGGATCGACGCGACTTCCCCGAGGTTGACGGCGTGAATGGCGTGATTTCCGCGAGATACGACTTCGAGGGCGGCCTCATGAAAGGGGTCGTCCCGATTCAGAACGGCCAGCAGCACGCTCGCATCCAGGATCATGGGCTGTTTCCGGACTCGCTGTCCTCCCAGGCCGCAGCTTCCTCCGCGTCCAACGCCCGGAGCGTCTCGCGAAGTGGCGGGTCATACAATCGAACATACTTCGACAGGGCCTCCGCCAGCCCGAGGACGGGCTCGAACTGGAAGATCCCGGCACCGGCATCGACCAGGGTGACCCGGAACTTCCGGGTCCCGCGCTCCCGGGCGAGCTTCCTGATCGGCGCCGGCACTGTCACCTGGCCCGAGGAAGACAGCGTTACGAGGAAGGTCTCGTTGGGGCGGCCTGTCACATTGAATCCTCCATCTCCATGTGGGAAGATACCACATCGAAGTTGCCGATCGCAATGCGGTTCGAGGTGTCCCCCCCAGGTCGGTGTCCTCGGGCAAGCGCCTCGTCTGGTCAAGCAAAACGGCGTGCGGGAGCAAGTCAATGGCCGGAAAGGCGTCGCGGTCGATCCCTGCGAGGAACGCGGCCAGGAGCTTCCGCCGCCTCCGCCAGCAGGCGCGCTGCCGCGGCGTCCTCGACCTGGTCGAAGTTGCGGTAGAACTCGCCCACCGCCCGGAACTCCGCCGGCACCAGCACGGCGACCACCCGGTCGGCCAGTTGCGAGAGCGCCAGGTACGTGGTGTAGGCGATCACGGGCGCCGCGACGATCACCGCGCCGGGCCGGCGGTCGCGCACGTCGGCGATGGCGGCCCGCACGGTCATCCCGGTCGCGATGCCATCGTCCACGATGACGACCTCCCTGTCGGCCAGTGGCTCCGGAGTCCGGCCGTCCCGGAGGCGGCGCTCCAGTTCCGCGGCTCGCCGCGTCTGCCTCGCGGTCTCGGCCGCCAGGTAGCCGGGCGGGAGGACGACGTTGCGCAGCAACTCGTCGTGCAGGACCCGGTGCCCGCGGGCGGTGACCGCGCCGATCGCCAGCTCCGGCTCTCCGGGGAATCCCAGCTTGCGGGCCGCCAGCACGTCCAGGGGCGCGCCCAGGGCGGCAGCCACCGGCCGGGCCACGGGGATGCCGCCGCGCGGCAACGCCAGGACCACCGCTTCGCGCCCGACCACCCCGCGCAACTGCTCGGCGAGCTGTCGTCCCGCGGCGGTACGGTCGGCAAACAACGTCTGCATGGCGCCGTGCAGCCAGCGCGCTGGCCCCTTTCGCCTCCGTAGCCTACCGGGTGGGCGGGGCCTTGTTAAGGCGCGGCCGGCCGGTCTCGCTCAGGCCTCGGCGGCGTCCCTGCGGGCCAGGACCGCCAGCGCGCCCAGCAAACCCAGGCCGGTCACCGAAAGCGGCGCCAGGGGGGGCGGCCCGTGGTGCTCCTTCTTCTTCTTCTCGTCTTCCTCGTGCTCCTCGCTCGCATGGGCCGGGCCGCCCGGCAGCAGGGACTCGGCGCCCTTGCGCAGCCGCTTCTCGGCCTCCTCCCGCGCCTCGGCATAGTGCAGCACGGTGCCCGGAATGCCCGCCAGGCCCGCGAAGACGAGGGCCACCGCGATCGCCCCGCGGAAGCCGGCGGGCGCCGCCAGGCCCGCGCCGGCGGCCGCCGCGCCGAGCAGGGTGGCGCCGATGGCGACCAGTTGCTTCTTCTCCGTGTGCTCGATGAGCACGAGTTCGGCCAGGATCAATGCGAAGCCGAGCAGGACTCCCGCGATGACGAGTTGCGGGAAGCGCTCCCGGACAGTGGTCAGAAGGTCTTTCATGCCTTGGTCTCCTCGGCGATGGCGGTCAGGGCATCCGGATTGGCGAGCAGGATCCAGCCGCGGCCCGACTCGACGAGCCCCTCGGACTCCCAGCGGCTGACGATGCGGCTCACGGTCGAGAGCGTGGTGCCGGCGGTGTCGGCCAGGTCCTGGCGCGAGAGCGGCACCTCCACCCGGATGCCGCGTTCGGTCGTCTTGCCGTAGGGCGCGGCCAGCCTGAGCAGCACGCGGGCCACCCGGCGTTCGACCCGTTCGGTCGCCAGTTCGCGGAAGCGATCCTGCAACTCGGCGAAGCGCGCGGCCACCACCTTGAGCATGTTGCGCGCCAGCAGGGGGTGCCTGTCCACCAGGTCCTGGATGGTGGCCGAATCCCAGCGCAGGGCGAACGACGGGGCCATCGCCTCCGCTTCGGCCGGATAGGTGCGGTGGCCCATGATCGGCCCGCCGCCGAACGGTTCGCCCGGATGCACGAAGTGCAGCGGCACGCGCTGGCCCTCCGGCGAGATCTGGATCAGCCGCACCTCGCCCTCCAGCAGCACGTACAGGGCCTCGGCCGGCTCGCCTTGCTGGAAGAAGCAGGAGCCCTTCTCGACGCGCCTGGGCCGGCCGCGCCCGCGGATCTCGACGAGGGCATCCGCGTCGAGGCCCGCGAAGAACGGCACCCGCGCCAGGAGCCGCGCCAGGCCCGATCCCCCGGGATCGGGCTGCGGCGGCGCGGTATCTCGTTCGGCCATGAAGGCTGTCTCCGGATCGTGCCTGGAGGGTACTCCAGGACGCGCGAGGAGCCAAGCGGCCGGCGAGCATCCCCCGGGCCGGCAGGGACGCCGGCCCCACCCGAACTGACCCCGGCCCCACCCGAGGAGGCGCCGGAAGGGAGGCGCCGGAAGGGTGGCGCCGGAAGGCTGGCGCCGGAAGGCTGGCGCCGGAAGGCTGGCGCCGGAAGGGTGGCGCCGGAAGGCTGGCGCCGGAAGGCTGGCGCCGGAAGGCTGGCGCCGGAAGGCTGGCGCCGGAAGGGTGGCGCCGGAAGGGTGGCGCCGGAAGGGTGGCGCCGGAAGGGTGGCGCCGGCCTCCGTGCCGGCGACGGCTCGGAGGCCAGGTCGTCTGCGCGGCGCGCTCACTCCTTCGTGGTCGCGGCCAGGACCCGCGGGAAGAGCAGGTTGTTCTCCTTGTGGACATGCGCCAGGGTGTCGCGCTCGAGTTCGGCCAGGCCGGTCAGCAGCATCCGGTAGGACATGCAGGCGTCGTCCGGGATCGCGTAGCCGGCGGTCAACTCGCGCAGGGCGGCCAGGTCGCGGCCGACCTCGTCATGCTCGGCCTCCATCACGGCGATCCGCCCGGTCAGCGGCGGCGTCAGCTGATCGCGCTCCAGCCGCAGGATGGCGGGGAAGAGGATCTGCTCCTCCTTCATCAGGTGCGGCTCCATCTCGGCGTGCAGCTTGCCGTACACGTCCCGCACCTGCCGCATTTCGGGGTGATTCTCGCCATGGACGCTAGCCACCTTGGCGGCCAGTTGCGCCAGGCGATCGAGGTTCTGCTTGAGGTAGACGTGGTGCGTCTCGAGCAGATGGTTGACCAGGTCGGTCATGGGGCGGGCCGACCAGTCGGTCTCGTCGGCCGCGGCGGGCAAACCGGACCCGCCCGCCTCGATTTCGGCGAGGACCGACGCGGGATCGAGGCCCCGATCCCTGCAGGCGGCCGCCAGCGAGCGCTTGCCTCCGCAGCAGTAATCCAGGGCGTGCCGCTCGAGGACCGCGATGCTGGTCGGCGCGGCGGCGGCGATCTGGCCCAGGGGCGTGTCTATCGTCAGGGTCATGGAGGTCTCCGTCATACGAATCAGGGATGACGCTTCTCACCCTAGCGGGCCGCGCGGGGAGCCGCATTGCTCCTGAGCAAAAATCAGGAGGCTACCGGAAGGCCGCCACGGCCGCGGCGACCTCCGCCATGTCGGCGGCGCCGTAGCGATGATCCACCGGCAGCGTGAGCGTGCGGGCGTACACCCACCAGGAGTCGGGGAAGGCTTCCCGGGACACGTCGTCCGGCAATTCCCAGTGAACCACCGCGTAGATCCCCCGGGAGCGGAGGTGGGCGCGCAGGGCGTCCCGGCGCTCGGAGAGCACCGCCAGGCCGTAGGGCACGACGCCCGGCGAGAGCTCGGGCGTCAGGGGCCGCAAGCCCCGCGCCGGGTCGGCGAAGACCGGCCGCAGGGCGTCGAAGAGCGTCGTGTAGTTGCGCCGCCGCGCGGCCGCCATGTCCTCGACGGCGCAGCCCCGGAGGGCCGCCTGCGAACCCGGGCTCATCGCGTGCGGGCGCACGGGCGCGGTCTCAAGTTCGTCTTCGGTGCCCGCCAGCAGGTCCAGCGCTTCAGCCCAGGCCGCGGCGTCTCCGCGCCGCACCGCCTCGTGCAACCGCATGCGGCCGTAAAGCTTGCGACCGTAGAGCCCGCCGATCGCCGGCGGCAACGGAGGGGCGGCGAACGGCTCGCGGGCGATCAGGAAGGCTCCGTCGGGCACGGGAAAGAACTTCCGCAGGCTGCCGATGGCCCAGGCGCCCGAGCGCCGCAGATCGGGCGACAGCACCGCCTGCACCGCATCTTCCAGCACCGGGGTCCCCAGGCCAAACAGGTCGGGCGGCGCCGGGAAGCCGAAGTAGTGGATCGCCTGGATGGCGCCGGCTTCACGGATCATGTCCCGCAATGCGCCGAGGTCCGGCCGGAGCGAGCGGTCCACCGGGTAGTAGCTGTAAGGGACGCCGGCGTCGGCGTAGGGCTGCACGACCGACCGGCAGCAGTAGGCCGGCAGGAGGACCGCCCCGGGAGGCTTGAAACGGTCGATCCAGAAGCGCACGGCCTGGCGGGCCGCGCCGAACAGCGCCGTGCGATCCGCGGGCAGGTCCAGGAGTCCCGCGATGTCCGCGCCGCCCGCCGGGGGCGCATACGCGGGATCGATGTGGATCTCGCCGCCGATCATCATGGCGGCCATGGTAGCCGGTCGCGCGGCCGCGAAGACGCCCGACGTTGCCGGTACCTGTTCGGTCCTCCGGGAACGGCTGCTAGTGTCCCGCCGCACTAATTCGTTGCGCCTTCGGCGGCGCCCTTTCGGCCCTGCCGTCGTTGCCCGAGAGCTTGTGTACCCGCGCCGCTTCAAGTACACGGCGCTCTCGTGCGCCTCGCCATGACCGAAAAACGATGCCCGCACCCACAACGAATTGGCGCGGCGGGACACTGGGGCCGTCGGGGCGGCTGGTCGTTACTCTTCAAGGAGTCGAGGGCTCCAACGGGTATTCTTTGAAACAGGAGGATCTTCAAGTGCCTGCCGCCGTCCAGATCGACCACGGCTGTATCGCCGAGTTCTGCCACCGCTGGGGGGTGGCCGAGCTCGCACTTTTCGGTTCGGTGCTCAGGGACGACTTCGGACCGGACTCGGACGTGGACGTCCTCGTCGAATTCAAGCCCGGCACCGAGATAGGCCTGCTGGCTTTTTCGCGCATGCAGCGCGAACTGGCATCCATCCTGGGTCGGCCGGTAGATCTGGTTACCAAGTCCGGGCTGAAGCCGAGGATCCGGGAAGCCGTCCTTTCGTCTGCCGAGGTCGTGTTTGCGGCCGGCCGGCCGGCTAGAAGTCGAAGACTAGCTCCAGGGCCGCCCGCAGGCCGGCGGCATCCACCGTGATCTGGTTGTTGTCCCCGTCCTGGCCCGAGTCGGCGAGCTGGAACGAGCCGGACTGCGCGTAGCTGATGAGCGTCACGACGTGGTGGGTCGCGTTGCCCGCGGCATCCACGCCCTTGACCCCGGCGATGACCGGCAGCGGATTCTTCTTGCCGAGCACGTAGACCAGCCGCGAGAACACGCTGTCCCGGTTGCCGTCGGTAACCACGAGGGTCTGGGGCGTGTCGCCCAGGACCTGGATGTAGAGCCAGCGCGCCTGGCCGATGGTGACGCCCCCGGGCGCCGCCGCGCCGTCGTAGGCGGCCTCGCCCGCGCCCGTCGGGGCGGGTTCGGTCGCCATTTCCCCGGCGCCATACACGCGCACCGAACTGAAGCGCCCGGCTCCGTATGTCGCCGCCGACGAGTAGCGCCCGCCGGAGTACGCGGTGCGCGACGAGTAGCGGCCGCCGCCGTAGGGATCGGTCGTGCCTCCGCTCTTGGCCAGGCGAGCGTTCCGGTAGTCGCCCAGTTCCTTGGTACAGGTCTCGGGCGGCACCTGTTGCGCGAAGCCGAGCAGCGACTCCTGGAACGCCTTGCTGCACACCGTGCGCTTCCCGCCCCCCGGCCCGGTCTTCGCCGACCCGGCGATCGGCACGACCTTGCCGTTCTGCAAGGCGACGCGGCCGTCCCAGACCAGGCCCGCGGTGATGCGGGCGTATTCGCCCGGCCACGTCTGGGCCAGCACGCGTTCGAGAGCGGCCGACACGCAGGTGTAGGTGCCGGTGCCCTGGGAGATCGACTCTGGCGCGGCGACGATGTGGGCGATGACGCGCACCATGTCGGCCGGCCTGAGGGCGCCGGCGCCGGTACCCGGCAGGATGCCGCCGCCCAGGGGCTGGTTGACGCGGGTCGCGAGCAGCCGCAGGAGGGCCGCCGCGTCGGAGTCGGGGCCGAGGCTCCCTTGGCCCGACATCTCGACCTTCAGGTAGCCCTTGGGGTCGACGGTGAGCTTCACGACCTGCCCGAAGACCGCGAGTTGCACCAGGCGCAAGAGGTCGGCGAAAGCGCCCTGCAGCTTGTCGCTGGCCTCGAGATCCCGCGCGTACGCCGCGACCAGGGCATTGAACGCCTGGCGATCCTGCGTGGAGAGGCGCGAGAACATGTAGGGGAGGGCCGAATCCATCGGCGGCGCGGCCTTCGGCCATGGGGGGACCGGCAGGGCGCTGCCCAGCGCGATCGTCTTGATCTGCGCGCCGGATTTGCCGCCTCCCGCGAGGCCGGGCGTGGCCCCGACGGCCAGACCCAGGACTATTGCCATGGCCGCAAGCGCTCGTTGCATCTTCTCCCCCCGGTGTACTTCTACCGGAATTGTTCCACCGGGCGCGCCGACCGTCACACAGGCAGCGTGAACCAGAAGGTGCTGCCCTGCCCCGGCGTGCTCCGCACGCCGATTTCCCCGCCGTGCGCCTCTACGATCGCCTTGCAGATGGACAGCCCCAGGCCCGTCCCGCCGTGGACCCGCGACGAGCCCGAATCGAGCTGCCCGAAGGGGCGGAAGAGCTTCGGGACATCGGCGAGGGCGATGCCGGCGCCCTGGTCGCTCACCTCGGTCACCACGGTCCGGCCGCGCCGGAACGCCTTGACACGGACGGCGCTGCCGACCCGGGAGTACTTCAGCGCGTTGTCCACCAGGTTGGAAACGACCTGGCCGATGCGGCGTCCGTCGATGGAAACCTCCTCCGGCACCGCGACGTCGGCCTCCAGGGCGATGCCCCGGCCGGCCGCGATCTCCTCGAGCGGCTCGAGGGCCTCGGCGACCACGCTGTCGTAGGCAACGGGCGCCGGCGCGATGCGAAACTTGCCGGCCGCCATCTTGCCCATGTCCAGGAGGTTGTCCACCAGGCCGAGCATCCGGTCGGCCCCGGCCAGAATCCGCTTGACGTACGATAGCTGCTCGGGCGTGAGCGGCCCGGGAACCTCGTCTTCCAGGATGCTCGCGAAGCCCGTGATGAACCCCAGCGGCGTGCGCAGCTCGTGGCTGATGACCGAGAGGAACTCGTCCTTGAGGCGATCGGCCGCTTCCAGCGCTGCGACCTTCTCGGCGTTCAGTCGCCCGGCCTCCTGCTCGGCCTGCTTGCGCGCGGTGACGTCCCGGATCACCGCGAACACCAATCTTCCCGGCACGAGAGAGGCCGGCAGGGGGGCCAGCGTCATCTCGACGGCTAGCTCGCTACCGTCCTTGCGCACTGCCGGCAGCTCGAAGGGCTGGTGGGAGTCGATCAGCGGCCCATGGCCGGTCGCGACGTAACGCGCCAGACCGCCGCGATGGGCCGCCAGCAGGCGCGGCGGGACCAGGAGGGCGATGTCGGCGCCGACCGCCTCGTCGGCGCTGTACCCGAAGAGGCGCTCGGCGGCGGGGTTCCACAGGACGATCTTCCCGCTCGCCGCATCCGCGACGACCACGGCGTCCCGGCCCTGGTAGAACAAGACGCCCATGCCCACGTCGGCGGGCTGGAGCCCGTGCCCGGGCGACGGTTCGCGGAGACCCTGCAAGGGCAGCCCCCCGGCCTACCCCGCGGGCGGCGGCCGCATCGCGGCCACGTCGCACCGGATCGTTCGCCCGTCAGGCAGCATGGCCACGCAGTCGCCCTCGTGGATGCTCACGCCGGCCCCGCACCGCGGGCAGAAGAGATTTTCCGGATTTTCCAGGTACATCAGCCGGCTCCGGCAGTGGGGGCAGAGCAGCCAGCCGATCTTGCGCCTTCCCTTGCGGCGGCCCGCCAGCTCCTCGATCTTCGGCCGGTACAGCTGCGCATCGTCCGGAAACGTCAGGAAGACGTCGTAGCGGAGGCGGATGGGGATGTCGCTCTCGTCGAGCCCCAGGCCGATCAGGGCGGTCGGCAGCGCCGTGAGGGCGGGGTAGCTCTCGACCTCGGACAGGGCCTTGTACCCGATGATGTCCTCGCTGGGCGACGCTATCGGCCGGTTGAATGCCGCCCGGCGGCGGTGGAGCACCAGCACGATCGCGGCGGGGCCGAACTGCAGGACCCGCTCGAAGTCGATGGGGGCGATCTCCAGCAGCACCTCGTGGCCGCCGGCGCGCAGATCCGCGGCGATCAGGCCCGCGACCTCCACGAGATCGTTCAGCACCGCAACCCGCATGCACCCCTCCACCGACACGAAGTCTAGCCGGGACGCGGGCGTGCGCAACAAGCAGGCAAGGCGCGCGTCGCCCGGATCGGGAGACCGACGCCGTCGTTCCCGGCGATGCGCGAAACGTCCCGATCGCGCACCATGGTCGGGCCGATGTTTCCTCGGCAGTTCCGGAACCCATGCCCGACTCCCCTTCAGCCCACGATTCGCCCCTGCTGCGCCGCCTCCCCGGCCTGTCGCGGCCGCGACTCCCCCTGGCCGGCCCGCCCACGGCGGTCGAGCCCCTCCCGCGCCTGGGCGCGGCCCTGGGCCTGGCCGACCTGTGGGTCAAGCGGGACGATCTGGCCGGCGCGCCCTACGGCGGCAACAAGGTCCGGAAGCTGGAGTTCCTGCTGGCCGACGCGAAGCGCCGGGGCGCCGCCACGCTGCTCGCCGTGGGAGCCACCGGCTCGAACTTCGTCGCCGCCACGGCCTGTTATGCCGGACGGCTGGGCCTCGACACCGTCGCGCTCCTGGCGGATCAGCCCAACGCGGCGTACGTGCGCCGCAACCTGCTGCTGGGCGCCCGCTGGGGAGCCCGCCAGGTCCGCTGCCGCGGCAAGGCCGAGTTGCTCGCGCGCCGGGCCTGGCTCGCGGCGACCTTGCCCCGCTGCTATTCCATGCCGCTCGGCGGCTCCTCGCCCGTCGGGACCCTCGGCTACGCGGACGCGGCGCTGGAACTGGCCGAGCAGATCGCCGCGGGCCTGCTCCCCATGCCGGCAGCGGTCTTCGTGGCCACGGGTTCGATGGGCACTCAGGCCGGCTTGCTGCTCGGTTTCGCGCTGGCGGGCCTGGATGTGCCGGTGGTCGGCGTTCCGGTGATGACCCGGGCTCTGCCCTGGCGCCAGGCGATCGCCCGCCTGCATGACGCGACCGCCCGGCTGCTGGTCCACGAAGGGGCGCTGTCCGAGGTACCGCGCCGCGGGAGGGTCCATGTGGCCCTCGGCCACGCCGGCGCCGGCTACGCGCGCTTCACGCCGGAAGGGCGGGACCTGGTCCGGGCCGCCGCCGACCTGGAAGGATTGTGCCTCGACGGCACGTACACGGCCAAGGCGGTGGCCGGCATGGCGGCCACCGCCCGGGATCTGGGCCTGGCCGGCCGGCCGGTGCTGTTCTGGCTCACGCTCAACGGCCGCGATCTGGCCGCCGAGCTCCAGGAATGCTCGCCGGCCGCCGTGCCCGCGGCATTCGCCGCGTACTTCGACGGCGCGCCCCAGCCTTACGATCCGGGGTAACTCGCCGGTGCCCGGGCCGCCACGCCGGCGCGGCACGGGCCGTTCAGCGCATGTACTCCGAGAAGCCGTTCTGCTCGAGCCACTTCTCGGTGGCGCTGTCGCCGAACAGCGCGCCGATGCCGATGCCGGCCAGACCGATCAGGATCCCCGCGATGCCGACCGGCCCGGTGACCAGGCCGAAGGCCGCCGCCGCCGCCAGGGAACTGCCCAGGATGCTCACCGAATGCCCGACCGTGGACCCGACGTCGCCGCGATCGTGGGGGCGATCGATGCCGTAGAGCGTGAGGAACCCGAGGGCGACATCGGCAACCGCCAGGGGCTTCCCGGCCGCCTTGAGCCAGGCCGGCAGGCCGGCCTCGGCCGCGACGACCGCCTTGCCCACCGCGGCCTTGAGGGCCACCGCCCCCGTCCGGGCGGCCTGCATGACTTCCGGAGCCTTGAGCACGTGACGCGCCATGGCGAGCACGCGGAACGTCTCGATGGGCTTCTTGACGCACTGGATGCAGGTCTTGAGATGCGACAGCCCTTCCCGGTCCAGGAGGGCGTCGGCTTCCTGGTGGCGCCCCTCCTGCCGGAGCGCCGCCGCGCGCGTGGCGGCCTCCAGCTTCGCGGGCGTGATGCCCAGGCTCCTGGCGAGGACGGCGCCGAACTGCTCGGCGCCGTCCTCGCGCGGTACCAGCAGCGGCGCCAGTTCCTCCAGGACCCGCAGGCGCGTGCGGATGCCGGTGGCGTCGCCCGCCTTCCCCCCGAGCAACTCGGCCCATGCGGGCTCGAAAGCGTCGCGTTCCCCGCGCAGCGCGGGCTCGAGGTGGTAGGACGCGAATGCCCGCCCTTCCGGCGTCTTGAGCAACACGGCGACCATGGATCCGAGCAGTTCGGCGCGGTCTCCGTCCGGCATCCGCTTGAGCGTCTCCTGGAAAGCTCGATCGCCCAGCATCGCCTTGATCGGCGCCACGTGCTCGACCACGCGCGCCTCCAGGCCTTGCAGGATCTCGCGGTAGGTCGCGAGCTCCTCCTCGATGCGATCCAGCGCCACGTGGTCGGCGTCCAGGCGGCCCTCGGCGACTTCCCGCCTGATGAACGCGGGGCGCCCCATGCGCTGGGCGACTTCCAGGGCCCTGGCCTCCAGGCCCGGGATGCCGGCCTCGGCAGCGCGGACGGCTTCCCGCGCCGCGCCGCTTCGCTCGGCCAATTCCGCGTCCTCGGCGGCCACGCGGCTCCGCGCCATGCGCTCGGCCGCCCTGGCGCGCGCCTGGGCCACGGCGAGGGCCTCCTTGGCCTCGGCGTAGGCCAGTTGCCGCTCGAGCCCGGAGCGCAGCGTGGCGAGATCGCGCTTCTCGGCTTCCAGCGGGGCGAGTTCGTCCCGCTTCGCGGCCAGGCGCTTCTCGGCGCCGGCGTGCTTGCGGGCGGCGCCCTTCCGGTCGTAGGCGAGCGCGCTCTTCTTGCCGAGTTCGGCGTCCATCCTGGCCAGCACCTCCCGGTCCTTCGCGACGACGGCGCGATCGCGCGCCAGCATCTCGTCGAGCGAGGCGCTGCGCGGTTTGCCGGCCCGCTCGGCGGCGGCCTGGTCGGCCTCGGCCTTGGCGATCCAGTCGGCCAGGCTCTTGGTTCGTTTCAGCAAGAACTCGCGATTGCCCAGCCGGGAGACTTCGGCGTCGATCGCCCGCATCCGCTCGTCGATCCCGGCCAGGTCCGCCGCGAGGGCGTCCCGTTCGGCGACGATCCTGGCCTCGGCCGCCCGCAGCGGCCCGAGTCGCAGCTCGAGGCCGTCAGGATGGCGCAAGCTCCCGAGTCGCTTGCGCAACTCCTCGGCTCCGGCCTCTGGCGGGACGGCGCCGCCCAGGGCGGCCGCGGCCGCCTCCAGCGCAGCCTTGGCCTCCTGTTCGGCCTTGGCGGCCTCCCGGGCGACCCCGCGCGCGTGCTCGGCAGTGCCGTTGCGCGAGAGATCGAATTGCTGCAATTCTGTCCGCGCCGGCGTGGCGGGGTCGTAGCCGCGCAGGAACCGCTCGGCCTCCTCGGCTCCCACCCAGCCCGAGCCGTCGCTGTCGGCGATGCGCGCCGCCGCGTCGGCCTCGCCGGCCGAGATCGCGCCGTCGCCGTCGGCATCCAGCGCCTCGCGGCCGGCCTTGCTCAGCTTGCCCAGGTCGAGGCCCTTGCGGCGAGCCGCTTCGACGCCCTGATCGGTCAGCTTCACGTCGCCCATCGCTCGTCCCCCCTTCGGGGCGCCCGGCCCGGCCGGTGTCCGCGGGCGCCGGGTCCCCGAGATCTCACTTACCCGCCGGGACGCGCCGCAAGCGAAGGGAGTCAGGCCGGCGCCGCAAGGGCGTCTGGCGCGGGTTTCCGCTGATGGCTGGCCTACTAAACCTGCTAGTATCGTAGAATCCTACCCGAGTCGCCGCCGAGAGCCGAGGAAACGCACCAGCCCATGACCAGCTCCACCGAGACCTCGGCCCTTGCCGCCGGCGAGCGGGCAGGCTGGGCGCTGGTGTTCGGCGCCTGGCTGATCGCCGCCGCGGGCACGCTCGGGGCGCTTTTCTTCAGCCTGGTCATGAAGCTGCCGCCGTGCGATCTCTGCTGGTACCAGCGCATCTTCATGTTTCCCCTGACGCTGATCCTGCCGTTCGGGATGTTCCCCTTCGATCGGGGCGTGATCCGCTACGCCTCGCCCCTGGCGGCCGGCGGCTGGCTGATCGCCGCGTTCCAGCAGGCGCTGGTCGCCGGCTGGATCCCCGAGCGGATCAAGCCGTGCAGCCAGGGCGTGCCCTGCTCGGAGACGGTCGCCACCTGGTTCGGCTTCGTGACCATCCCGTTGCTGTCGCTCGTCGCGTTCACGCTGATCGGCGCCTTGCTGATCGCCGCCCACCTCCGGAGTTCCAGACCATGAAACAAAAGACCGCCTTCATCCTCGCCGCGGTGGGCCTGCTGCTCGCCTTCATCGTCGGCGCCATCATGTATCGCGCCCAGGAAACTGACACCAGCGCGGCGCTGGCCGAGAAGAATCGCACCGTGCTGCTGCGCGACCACTCGCCCGTGCTGGGCCGGACCGACGCGCCGGTGACCATCGTCGAGTTCATCGATCCGGCCTGCGAGACCTGCCGGCACTTCTACCCGCTGGTCAAGGACATGCTTGCCGCCCATCCGGACGAGCTGCGCCTGGTCATGCGCTACGCGCCGTTCCACCAGGGCGCCGACGCCGTGGTCGCGGTGCTGGAGGCTACACGCAAGCAGGGCAAGTACTGGCAGGCCATGGAGGCCCTGCTCTTCAACCAGTCCGCCTGGGCCATCCATCACGTCGCACAGGTCGATCTGGCCTGGAAACCCCTGGAGGGCCTGGGCCTCGACCTTGCCAAGGTGCGGGCCGACGCCAAGGACCCGGCGATCGCCCGGCTGATCGCCCAGGATCTCGCGGACGCACGCACGCTGGGCGTCACAAAGACCCCCGAGTACTTCGTCAACGGCCGGCCCCTGCCGACGTTCGGCTACGAGCCGCTAAAGCAACTCGTGGACGAGGAGATCCGGCGGGTGCGCCGTAAGTAGCCACCTGAGAGTTTACTCATTTTGCTTATCCGTCGCATAAGCACGGGTAAGAGGTCCTTCGACCCCTCTCGGTGAAAGAAGGAGAAAACCTTGGCGGCCCGTGGTGTCCTCGCCCGCGCATGGATCGTGGCAACCATGACCCTGCCGGCCGGTTGTTCCCTGTTCCAGCAGGTCAGGGAAGAACCCGCCCCGCCGGCGCAGCAGGCCGAGCCGCGGCCCGCCCAGGTGGCGACTCCCGTGCCGCCTCCCCCGCCGCTTCCGACGGTCGCCCCGCCGGCCCGGAGCACGCCGGCGCCCACCGCCCGGCCGGCTACCCCCGCGCCGCCCAGGGGCAAGGGCGCACCGGTCAGATCTTAGGTACTTCCGGCACTTCCTGCTCGGAGTCCCGCGGCTTGGCGGCCGGGGGCTTGTTGACCAGGGCCGCGTTCAGGACCCGCTGGAATTCTTCCTCGAACGCATCGGCCAGGCCGCGCGAGCGCCGGGCGATCACGAAGCTCTCGTTGTTGGCGCTCTCGGCGTTCTGCGAGTAGTTGAACGACCCGGTGATCACCGTGGTCCCGTCGATGATGAAGACCTTGTGGTGCATGAGGGCCTCGTTGCCGTCCTTGTACACGCTCTGGACCTCGGCCTTGAAGGGCAGGAAGAGCGAGTAGGGCCCGGCGGCCAGCCACCGGTCGAAGACGCCGGTCACCTCGACGCCCGCCCGTCGCTTGGCGACCAGGATGTCGCCCACTTCCCGGTCGGTCAGCGAGAACGTCAGGAAGCGGATGCTCTTGCGCGATCGCCGCAACTCGTCGGCCACGGCGGCCTTGCCGCCGCCCTTGGGCGAGAAGTAGACCTGCACGGACGCGCCGCCCATCTTGAAGGTCGGCCGCACCAGTCCGTCGAACATGCCGGTGAGGGGCCCGAAGGAGCCCTGCTCGAACAGGCGGGAGAACTCCTTGCCGTACTGGTCGGCGATCCCGCCGGACCGCAGGATCAGGGCGTTGTTGTTGTGATGGTAGAGGCTGCTGGTCGTGAGGTTCGTCGACCCCATCCACACGGCTTTCCGGTCCACGATCAGGAACTTGTGGTGCATGATCGCGCTGCGGCGGTCGTCGCGCACGGCGACGCCGGCGGCCTGGAGGTCGAGGATGGCTTGCCTGGGCCTGGTCGGGTCGTCCTTCTCGGCCATGTTGTCGGTGTCGGTCACCAGGCGGACGGCGACGCCGCGCCGCGCCGCCTCGATCATGGCGGCCACGACGCCCGGATCGTTGATGTCGTAGAACGCGCCGTCGAGGCTCTTGCGCGCCGAGCGGATCAGCGCGAGCAAGCCCTTGTCGGTGTTGATCGCGCTGTCCCGCGCGGCCGGTTCGTTGGCGGCGATCGTCTCGCCGTACGTCTTGTTGAAGAACGCCTCGATCGCCGCGCCGGAGTTCTGCGCCCCGAAGGGATCGGCCTCGGAGTTCGCGAGGCGGGCGCCAAGAGGCGCCGGGGCCTGCGCGCCGCAGGCCGGGACCAGCATCCCGGCGGCGAGGCCGAGAAGCACGCGCCGGAGCGCGGCAGGCAAGCGGGGGCGTAGCATGGAAGTCTTATCGGTAAACGGCCATGAACACCCGGATAACGTTTGGTTATGATAAGGAGAACTCTCGCCTAGAGTTTCGTGAGAAGCGCGTTTCGCCAGACTTCGCGACCGCACTCGCCCGATCGTGGCTACCGTGCGTCGGTGAAGTGCTGGATTGCTCGATCGCCTACCGAGAACTCTAAGCTTGCGCTCAGGCCTTTCTCATCGCCGGCAGCGCATGATTGCTCCGGTTTGGTCTTTTCTGTAGGAGCATCCTAATGAAGCAGGTGTTCGCACCTGGACTCGCCGCCGCCGTTCTGGTATCTGCGCCGCTCTGTACGGCCGCCCGCGCGGAGGCGGCCGCCCCGGCGCCGCAGACGTTCCAGATCGCGGCGAGTCACGGTCACAAGGTAGCCGCCAAGAAGAGCAAGAAGGTCCGCACGCACCGCAAGCACATGAAGAAGGCGGCCAGGAAGGCCAGGGCGGCGCGTTCCCGGTCCTGATCCCCACGTTCCCCCGCGTTCGGTCAGGGGCGGCCCGCATGCATTGCGGGCCGCCCTTCCGCGCTCCGGGTTGAGTCAGGCGTCGCCGCGCCAGGTCTCCCCCGCCACCGGCAGGTCCACCCGCACCTCGGTGCCCGCCCCCTGGACGCTGGTCAGGCTGACGCTGCCCCCGTGCAGGCTCGCCAGCGATTGCACCACCGACAGGCCCAGGCCGCTCCCCTCGCGGTCGCGGACGGTGGCCACGCGGTAGAAGCGGTCGAACACCCTGGGCACGTCCTCGGCCGGGATACCCACGCCGTCGTCGCGTACCGTCAGGCGCACGATCCCGTCGTGCCGGCCCACCGCCACCTCCACGGTGCCGTCGGCCGCCACGGCGCGGGTCGCGTTGTCGAGGAGGTTTGCCAGGATCCGCCGGATGTGGTCCGGATCCGCCTTGACGGGCCCGGGTTCCAGGGCTCCCAGCCGCACCTGCGGGTGCACGTGCCGGCGCGAGGCGACCATCTCCGCCGCGATGGCCGCCACGTCGGCCTCCTCCCCGGGGGAATCCAGGGGCGCGGTCTGGGCGATCGCCAGCAGATCGTCCACCAGGCGGCGCAGCCGTTCGGCCTCGCGGAGGATCCCTCGCAGGCCGGGCTCCAGCAGCGCGGGATCCTGCCTGTGGCGCTTGAGCAGCAACTGCGACTGCCCGGCGATGACCGTGATGGGCGAGCGCAGGTCGTGGGAGGCGTCCTCGATGAAGCGCTGCTGCTTCTCGCGGGAGACGGCCACCCGATCCAGCAGCTCGTTGAAGGTTCGCGCGAGGCGCCCGATTTCGTCGGGCGGCAGCCGGCCCAGGTCGATGCGCCGCCGCACGTCCTCGGCCTCTATGGCCTCGACCTGCCGCCGCAGCCGCTCCACGGGCCGGAGCGCGATGCCCGAGAATGCGTAGCCGATGAGCCCCGTCAGGAGCAGCCCGAGGCCCACCGCGACGATCCCGGACACCCGCTTCTGCGCCCGGGCCTCCTCGATGGCCTCCACCGGCACGCCCACGACGGCGCGGTACTTCTTGCCGCCGGGAACCGACAGCTGCGCGTCGGCCGTGGCGACCGGGTCGGCGAGCCTCTCGGCGCCCCTGGGCGGGACGATGCGCTGGGTCCTGGTCCCCGGGATGTAGGCGTCGCCCAGCGTATCCGACCGCGACACGATGTGCCCGTCGGGGCCCACGACCTCCACGAAGGAGCCGTCCTCGCTCAATTCCGCGGGGACGGATTGCGCCTCGGAGACCGACTGGATCGAGTCCTTGACCTCCTCGACCTTCTCGGCGAGATCTTCCTGCACCGCCCGCTCCTGGAGCAGTTTCAACGCTCGCTCGTCCAGGAACTCCAGGCATACCAGGAGCGCCCCGAAGGCCAGGACGAACCCGAAAGTCAGCCTGACCCGGACCGGGACCGGCTCTTCACTCCTCGCGAAGAACATAGCCGACACCCCGCACCGTGTGCAGCAGCTTCGGTTTGCCGGGCGCCTCGATCTTCTGCCGGAGATACCGCACGTACACGTCGAGGATGTTGCTGTCGCCGCCGAAATCGTAGTTCCAGACTTCCTGGAGGATGCGCTCCCGCGACAAAACTTGCCGGGTATTGCGCATCAGGAACGCCAGCAGGTCCCATTCCTTGACCGAGAGGTGGATGGGCATGGAACCGCGCCGCACTTCCCGCGCGACCTGGTCCATCTCCAGGTCCCCGACCTTCATGGCCACGGGCTTTGCCGTGTGCTTGCGCAACTGGGCGCGAATCCGCGCCAGCAGTTCTTCGAGGTCGAACGGCTTGACGACGTAGTCGTCCGCCCCCGAGTCGAGGCCGCGCACCCGATCCGCGACCCGCCCGCGGGCCGTAAGCATCACGATGGGAACGTCCGAGACCGATCGCAGCCGCTGGCAGACCTCCACGCCGTCCAGGCCGGGCAGCATGCAATCGAGAATGACCAGGTCGGGGCCCAGGCGCGCCGCCGCGGCCAGGCCCGCGAACCCGTCCGCCTCGACGCTGACCGCATAGCCCTCGAAGCCGAGTTCCATGGCCATGATGCCGCTGATCTCCCGATCGTCTTCGATGATCAGGATCTTCGGCCCGGCAGGCGTCGTGCCGTCGCTCATCTTTCGGCTCCCATGCCCCCATGATGGGCGCACGCCCCGGATCGGGCCAGAAACTTAGAGAACTCTCAGGTAGCGGGCCGCGAGGCCGGGGAGCCCTTGCTTGCCCAGACGGCGGCGGACTTTCACCCCGGAGCGCCCGCCAATGGCCGCGCGCGGGCCTCCGGGTTATGATGTCCCGGTGGAACTGCTGACAAGCTTCATCGACCTCTTCGTCCACCTGGACGAGCACCTGACCGAGCTCGTCTCGACCTACGGGGTCCTGACCTACGGCATCCTCACCGCGATCATCTTCGCCGAGGTCGGCCTGGTCGTGACGCCCTTCCTGCCGGGAGACTCGCTGCTCTTCGCGGTCGGCGCGATCGCCGCGACCGGTGCGCTGGATCTCTGGCTGCTGCTGGTCCTGCTGGAGGTTGCAGCCATCGTGGGCAACGTCGTCAACTTCCAGATCGGCCGCTGGGTCGGGCCAAACGCCACGCGGTTGCGCTTCGTCAACCAGGCGCACCTCGAGAAGACCCACCAGTTCTTCGAGAAGCATGGCGGCAAGACCATCATCCTGGCGCGCTTCCTGCCCATCTTTCGCACCTTCGCCCCCTTCGTCGCCGGCGTCGGGCGGATGAGCCAGGGATGGTTCCTGCTCTACTCGGTCATCGGCGGGACGGCATGGATCTTCGGCTTCACGCTCCTGGGCTACTTCTTCGGCAACCTGCCGATCGTCGAGAAGAACTTCTCGCTGGTCATCCTGGGAATCGTCGGCGTGACGTTCGTGCCGGTCGTCTACGAGGCCGTCAAGCACGCCCTGGAACGCCGCAGCGAGACCGACGGGGTGCGCGCCGCGGCCACCGATCGGTAGCCGGCTCCAGGTGAGCGAGGGCGTCGGCCGATGACCCTGCTGGCGGCCGGCCACGGTTACCCGGCCGGCGACCCGGCCTCATGACGCTACCCCTGCTGGCGGCCGGCCACGCTCACCCGGCCGGCGACCCGGCCTCATGACGCTACCCCTGCTGGCGGCCGGCCACGCGGATCCGGTGGGCGATCTGGCGCTGCACCTGGCGATCGTCCTGGCCGCCGCGCGGCTGGGGGGCTACGTCGCCAGGCGCCTCGGGCAGCCCCCGGTCCTGGGCGAACTCGTCGTCGGCGTCTTGCTGGGCAACCTCGCTTTCACCGGTCTCGGGCTATTCGACGCCATCAAGGGCGACCAGTGGCTGGCCCTCGTGGCCGGCCTCGGCGTGCTCGTGCTTCTCTTCGAGGTGGGCATCGAGTCGACCGTCCGCCAGATGCTCCAGGTGGGCGCTTCGGCCGCTCTGGTCGCCTTCCTGGGCGTGGCGGCGCCCTTCGGACTCGGTTGGGGGCTGGGCGTCTTGCTGTTGCCGCAGCACGGCACCCTGTTCCACGCCTTTCTCGGGGCGACGCTGTGCGCGACGAGCATCGGCATCACGGCGCGGGTGCTCAAGGACCTGGACCTGTCCGCCTCGAAAGAGGCCCGGGTCGTGCTGGGCGCCGCCGTCCTGGACGACGTCTTGGGCCTGGTCGTGCTCGCCGTGGTGGTGGGCGCCGCCTCGGCCGCGACCGGCGCCTCCTCGACCGCCGCCGGCGCCTCCTCGACCGCGATCGGCGCCGCCGGCGGACTCGACATGGCGGCCCTCGGCTGGGTCCTGCTCAAGGCATTTCTCTTCCTGGCGGGAGCGGTCGTGCTCGGCCTGCACATGTCGCCGTGGCTCTACGCCTTCGCGTCCCGGCTGCGGATGGAGGGCCTGCTCCTGACCCTCTGTCTGGCATTCTGCTTCCTCATGGCCTGGATCGCCCACTTCATCGGCCTCGCGCCCATCGTGGGCGCCTTCGCCGCCGGCCTCATTCTGGTGGACACCGAGTACGAGGAGGGGGGGCGGCGCCATACGCTGGAAGAGCAGGTCCGGCCGATCGCCACCGTGCTGGGGCCGCTCTTCTTCGTGCTGATGGGCATGAAGACCGATCTGGGCGCCCTGCTCCGCCCCGAGGTGCTGGGCGTCGCCCTGCTCCTCACCCTCGTGGCGGTCGCCGGCAAGGCAGTCGCCGGGCTGGGGGTGCTCGAGAGGGGCGTGAGCCGTCTGGGCGTGGGCATCGGGATGGTCCCGCGGGGCGAGGTGGGCCTCGTCTTCGCGGGAGTGGGCGCGCAACTCGTGGTGGACGGGCGGCCCCTGCTGGATGGCGGCACGTTTGCCGCGATCGTGCTCATGGTGGTGCTGACCACCTTGATCACCCCGCCGGCGCTGCGGTGGGTGCTCGCGCGCCGTCAGGCCGACCCGGCCGCCGAAGCCTGAACTGCCCCGGCCGCCGGAGCCTGATTCGGCCCCCCTGACCGCCAGCATCACGGTGCGCGTCCCGGCCGCCGCCCGGACCGCCTCGGCGGTGAGACCGGGGGGAATCGGCCCCGCGACTCGCAACTGCACGACCGCATCCTCCGGGGTCGCCGCAATGGCCGCCGCCAGGCCGGCATGGACCTCGGCCGGACCTCCGGCCCCGAAGGAAAGCGTGCACGCGACCATCGGCCGGGCGGGCAGGGGCCTGAACTCCCAGGAAACGAGCCCGGCCCGGCCCAGCACCAGGGCGACGTAGCCCTTCGTCTCGGGCGCCTCGGCAAACGACGTGCGCTCGATCGAACCGGCATACACGATCGGCGGCCCACCTTTCGGCCGCAGGACCTGGTGGCGATGGATGTGCCCGCTGAGCACGACCGCGACATCGCGTGGCAGGTCGCCCGTACGGATCACGTCGGAACCGCCACGAAAGGTGAAATCCCCCGGACCGCAGGTCGCTCCCTCGATGCAGTGGTGGAGGCACAGCACGCTCGCATCGGCCGCAGGGGCCTCGCGGCGCGCCTCGGCAAGCACTTCCGCAAACCGCCGGCGGATGTCGTGCGCGTAGGGAAAGCCCGCGAAGGCGACTCGCAGGCCCCTCGCCTCGAGCACCACGGTGCGCGGCCGATCGAACACGTGCAGGCCCTCGTGCGCGGCCAGCAACGGGTAGGGGATGCGCGACCGCTCGTGGTTGCCCGGCACCAGGAGGACGGGCACTCCGCGCGCCGCCACGCGCTTGAGCGGCTCCAGCGCCGCCAGGACGAGCCAGGCCGGCACGCGGCTGCGGTACAGCAGGTCGCCGCCGTGCACCACCACGTCGGCCTCGCCGGCGAGGGCCGGCGCCAGCGCCAGCTCGTAGTTGCGGAAGAAGTCGTCGCCCCGCCGCCGCCGCTCCACGCGCGGGCGGCCTGGGAGGTCCAGCCCCAGGTGCGTGTCGGATAGCGGCGCTCAAATGACCTGGCGCCTATCGGACGCAGGCACGGAGGCCTGCGCCACCGATGCAACGGGTGGGGCCGGCCTCCGTGCCGGCCGCGAT
>Ga0194120_10003918_pt1 | contig 23573 bp, 12 predicted proteins | sample TA2MahCa65mmetaG_FD_148642 | JGI IMG/M metagenome (GOLD analysis project Ga0194120, IMG submission 148642) | Freshwater microbial communities from Lake Tanganyika, Tanzania - TA2015019 Mahale Deep Cast 65m | ecosystem: Environmental > Aquatic > Freshwater > Lake | place: Tanzania: Lake... | reverse complement strand
ACGATCGCCGCGCTCAGGTGGCGGCGAGGGCATCCGGGCAAAGGCGGGCGCGGTGGGCGCTGGGCGGGCGACGAACGGCGGGCGAAAAGTTGCCAGGGTACGCGGGATGGACGGCAGTGGTCTTGGACAGGGGGATTGCGAGGTAGCAAACGTCGCGGCCGCGGTTTCGCTTGCGGCGCCGAGTAACCGTATGGCTGCACCGCAAGCGCAACCGACAGCCGCTGGCTACGACTACGGCACATTCAACTTCCTCAACCCCGATCAGTTTTTGCCGCCGCAGCATGGCGGACAAGCGTACACATTTGTCCACGAGTACAAGGCTTCCACTACCGCAAACCAACAAGTTCGGGTGGTTTTGGTTTGGAACAGCACCCCGATGTGCTGGGACCCCGACTCATGTGCGACGACTGAGGCTATCGTTCCCGACCTCGACCTCCACGTTACCAACCAGGCTACGGGTCAATTCGTTGCCACTTCGACCAGCTACGATTCCAACTACGAAGTCGTCCAATTCACTGCGTCGGCAAACGAGGTGTACTTGATTCGCTTTGTGTGGCTGGTTGGCGGTTCTCACAGCTGGTACGCCGTCGCTTGGGCGCCAAATGCGATCTGATCTGCTGTCGATAGGCGTCGTTTTGTTTGCCTTCGCAATGCTGGGCTGCCGCACCCCGGCACCGGCACCCAGCACCGCAACCTTGCCCAAAGTGGCGGCTGGGCTCGGCGTCCACGACTCCTCGTCCCGCGCAGTGCCTGCCGATATCGTCAAGTCCTCAGAAACTGGGCAACTGGATGCCATTGCGAGCGCATGGGTTGCGCCTGATTCCGCCGGTCGATCGGACTTGATACTGGACATGGATGAGAGCGTCGGCGACCTCGATGCCTCTACGGCGGAGGCGAAAGACACGCCCAAGGATGGCGACAGTACGTCCGCGCCAGCGGATGGCGACGCGCTATTCGATGGTGCGCCGGTGCCTGATCAGGTTCCAACAGGCGACGTGAGTAGCGATTTGCAGCAGAACCCGCCGTGTCCTCCATTCAATGGGGCCGGCAATGTTTCAAAGGTGCTTTGCACGGAGGGCGAATGTTGCATCAGCGGAATGACCGCTGGCCCTTGCGGCTGGGTCCATTGCTGTGATGATCCCTCCTTCTACTCGCCTTGGGCGTGGAAAGGTCCTCCATGCCCGGAAGTAGAGCAGCCGACTGAGCCCGTTCCGCCATGGCCTTGGTTCATACCCGCCGGCAAGTGCCCTGCGCTCGCCCTCTACGACGAGACCAAACCCCTGCCTTCGTGTGCCCCCAAGTGTTGGTGTCCCACGGAAAACTGACCCTGGCTGCGACCGCCCAAGCGCACGCAGTTCTGGCGCCGACACGCGCGCGGATATCGGGGATAGATGCCATGCACCGCCCGCCAGCAACGGCGGTTCCTGCGCGCCGGCAACTTGCCGGTGCGCCGAACGCCAGGGGCCTTGCCCCGGACCCCGCGGCCTACGCGGCCAGCGCCGGGGTCCCCACGGTGAGCGCAGCGAATGAGCCGTGACTCCATGTCACGGCGAAAGCGGGGAGGGCTCCGCCCTCTGGACTCCGGCCAAGGACTCCAGCTACGGGTGCAGCACCGTGTGGGTCAGGCTCGACAAGTAGTAGTGGTTCTCGACGACACGCTTGCCGGTGGTCTTGTCGGTGCGGACGTTGCAGACGAGGACGACGGTACGCAGGTGCTTCCAGTCCAGGTAGCCGGTCATCTTGTTGGTGATCCAAACGTACCGCTCGACCACCACACTGCCGACCAGGTCGGTGGTCTTAGCCTGCGCGGTGTCTGGGGCCTTGCTGGCAAGCAGGCGGGTGGCCTCGGCCAGCAACGTCGGTTGATTGCCGTCGAGCGAAAACACGTAGTCTAGGCCACTTTTGACGCTGCATGGTTTTGCCTCAGGGTGTTGCCGGCGGGCGGCCCAGGCGCCATGCTCATGCCGCCCGCCGGCCTCGTGGCGTTGTAGCCGGGGGCGCAACCGCGCGGCCAACGCCCAGGATTTGCGGGGCGCAAGCATCGCAGTCTCCGGGGTCGGCGGGCAATTATTCAAGGAACATCCAGCAGTGCCAGGGCGTCGACACGGCCGGCGGGCCACGCCGCCAGCGGCAAGTGCCTGGTCAATCCGGCGACGGTAGTCGTGTGCGACACCGACGACGACCCTGCGTGCTTGCGCGACGTCTGCAACCCAAGACCGCCAGCTGCGCGCCCATCGCCTTGCCCAAAGACGGCACCCCGTGCAGCGTCGGCAACCCGTGTACAGGCAGCGATGTGTGCGCCGCCGGCGCGTGCAAGGGCGGTACCAACACCTGTCAGTGCCAAGGCGACGCGGACTGCAAAGCCAAGGAAGACGGCGACCTCTGCAATGGCACGCTTTTGTGCGACAAAGCCAAAGGCGTGTGCATCGTCAACGCCGCAACCGTCGTGCAGTGCGCCGATGTGTTCGATACGACCTGTCTGGCCAACCAATGCCAGCCGAGCACCGACAAGTGTGCGATGACGCCCGTCTGGCAGGGCAACCAGTGCGGCGGGCAGAGTGTGTGCTCGGCCGGCGGGTGGTGCAAGCTCGGCGAGTGCGACGAGCAGAACCTGGACGTCTGCCAATGCCAGGCCGACGCCGACTGCGGCCCATTCGAGGACGGCGACCTGTGCAACGGCACCCTGTACTGCGACAAGGCCGCCGCCAAGCCGAGTTGCGGGGGTAGGAACTCAAAGAGCACTCCGCCCCGAACCCTCACCGACGAAACGCCACCGTTCCGCCGCTTGCGCAGCGCCGGACCTTCCAGTGCGCGCGCAGCCGGGATGACGCAGAGGGTTTTCGACCGCGTCAAGCTGAAAAGCGTTGGCTCTTTGGCTGGCCTGCCATGGATCAACCGTCAGCCCCACGCCGGCGCCAGAACCATGCTACGCTCGCGGCCCGTTGATGGAGCCCCCATGCCCACCTATCTCCGCTCTCGCCATTTGTCCTGGTTCCGCCGCGGCGACGCAGCCTACCTTTACCACGACCTCTACGGTTATCTGCTGGAGATGTCAGCCGACCTCAAGGCGCTGGTCGACTTCTTCGCCACGGCGCAACCCGCCGAGGCCGCTGCGCAGGCGTTCGCCGGTCAATGGCCGCAGGCGCAACTGGGCCAGTTCCTCGGCGTGTTCGCCCAGCAGAAGGTGCTGGTGGACCCGGCGGCCCAGGAGCTCGACGGCCTGGTCCATATGGTGCCCATCAAGGGTCCGTGGATCCTGGCGTGGCACCGCGACGACGGCGCTGTCCGCTGCGTGACCAGCCGCGGTTTTGGCCACGAGCCGTGGGCGCAGCCGCAGTTTCTCGACCTCGACCCGTGGCAAGCCGACCTGTGGAAGGCCATCGACGGCGAGCGCACCGTCGAACAGCTTGCGATGGCGCTGTGCGAGCAGTATGACGGCGACCCGGCGATGGACCTGGGCCGCGCGGTGGTGTCGGTGGCGCAGTGGACCCATTCGTCGCGGCAGTTGACCCGCACGCTGCCGGCGCCCAAAAGCAAGATGTCGCGGTTGCCACCGTATGCGACGAGCACTGTTCCCTATGCGCCGTTCGATGAGGCCGCGACCCACGACGACGGCCCGCTGCGCGACCTCGCCGCCTACCACCAGACCGGCATCGCCGACGCAGAGGCGCAGTTCGAGGAGAACGAGACGACGCTGTCGCACCTGTTGAGCGACCCACACCCGGCGCTCGACGGCAGGACCTACGCGCAGACCTTGGCAGACGTTGCCCTGGACCGCGCCTGGGCCGGCGCCGGCCGGGCCCACATCGTCGAGGTCGGCGGCGGCACTGGCCGCTTTGCCGAACAGTTGGTGACCGCGCTGCGCCAGACCGTGCCAGACCTCGCATACACGGTCATCGACGCCTCGCCAGCGCTGCACAGTGCCCAGGTGGCGCGGCTGGCTGCGCTGGGCAATGGCGTTCACGCGCGCCTCGGCGACGCAGGGGCGTTGGGTCTGCCGGCGCAGTCGGTGGATTGGCTGGTCAGCAACGAGGTCATCGCCGACCTGCGCATCGGCATGGTCACGCGGCCGTCGTTGGACGCCGGCACGGCCGACGCCGATACCGACCCGGAGGCGCTTGCGCTGGTCCAGCACTACGGCCTGAACTGCGCCGCAGCGCCAGAGCCCGTGCCGATCCAGGTCGGCGCCACGCGGCTCATCGAGCAGGTGGCGGTGGCGCTCAAGCCCGGCGGATTCGCGCTGTTGACCGAGTTTGGCGCCAAGGACCAGTTCCCCATCGAGTCCACGCACCTGGACCACGCGGAGTGGTCGGTGCATTTCGGCCACCTGATGCGGGTGGCAGAGAAGCTGGGGTTGACCGCCGAGCTGGTGCCCGTGCCGGCGCTGCTCGGGCTGCGCGAAGACGTGTGGGTGCTGGCCAGCAACCGCACCCAGTTTCGCAACCTGCGGTTCCTGTTGCGGTCGCTCGGATCGGACCTGCCCAAGCGGGCGATGACGCCCGAGCAGTTTGCGGTGTTTTGCGCGGACAAGCTGCGGGCCGACAAGCTGGAGGGGTTGCAGTTCCGGCCGATCGGCGAACGGGTGATGGGGATCGTGCCCGGGGAGTTCAAGGGGTTGGTTTTAGGGCGGCCCGCTTGACCTTGCGCGACCCTGCACGCCGAACGCAAGGCTGATGGCTCGCAAAAAAACCTATGCAGGTTTTTTCACCCCCCTACTTCCCCACCACGCCCACGCACCGAAACCCGATCCACGGGCTGCTGGTCGTGCCATCCACGGCAAACCGCGCGCTGGTCCGCACATCGGCCGGCTTGCTGGCCCCGCCGCCGCCGCGCACGACCCGCGTCTGGCTCACCGGCGCTATCGGGCTCGGCTTGCTGGCGTCGGCCGTCGCGTAGAAATCGGCCTTGTAGCCGTCGGCGGTCCACTCCTGGACGTTGCCGGCGAGGTCGTAGCCGCCCCAGGGGCTCTTGTCGGCGATTTTGGCGCCGGTCTCCAGCGTTGTCTGCTGGTTGCAGCCTGCGGCGACGTTGCCGTGGATCCACGCCATCGCGCAGTCGGCCGACGGCAGCGGCAGGTTGCCCCAGGGGAAGCGGAACGCCACCGCCTTGCACAGCGGGGTGCTGCAGGGGCCCCGCGCCAAGAGTTCCCACTCGGCTTCGGTGGGCAAGCGGCCGCCCTTCCATGCGCAATACTGTTCCGCTTGCGCGGCGTTGACGCAGTTGACGGGCTGCAACTCGGCGTAGGACAGGCCGCTGTTGCACAGACCGTCGCCGAGTTTGCCCTTGCCCGCCGCCACGCATGTGCCCGCCTGGACGCACGCCGCGTAGGCGCCGACGGTGACCTCGAAGCGGTCGAGCGCCACTGGCAGGATGGTCACCAGGTGCTGCGGCTTCTCGTCGGCCTTGCACTGCGGGTCCACGGCGGCGTTGCAGCCCATCCAATAGCTGCCGCTGACCACGATTTGGGCGTCGGGCACGGCGGTGCATGCGCCCGCCACGCAGGCAAGGCCCGGTCCGCAGGCGGTGCCGTCGCCGTAGGCTTTGGCGCTGCAGCCGCCGATTTTGGGGTCGCACGCGTCGGCCGTGCAAGGGTTGCCGTCGTCGCAACTCTTGAGCGCGGTGGCACAAACGCCGGTCTTGGGGTCGCAGGCAAGGATGTCGCAGCCTTTGCCGTCGGGCGGACACGCCACCGCCGCGCTCGCCGCGCACTGGCCCTTGGCGCAGACGGCGACGCCGTTGCACGGATTGCCGTCGTCGATGCAGTCGGCGTTGGTCTTGCAGTTGCAGGCGTTGAGACCCGCGATGCACTTGCCGGCCAGGCAGGTGTCGCCGAGCGTACAAGGCACGCCGTCGTCGCACACCTTTCCGTCCAACACGGCAGGATTGCTGCACTTGCCCGTCGTGGGGTCGCACGCGGCCTCGGTGCACGGATTGTCGTCGGCGGTGCAGGTCACGATGCTCGCCAGCTTGATTTCGCAGTGCGCGGGCCCTTTGGACTTCTCGCAATAGAGCGTGCCGTTGCACACGTTGCCGTCCTCCTTGGCCGCGCAGTCGGCGTCTTTGAGGCAACCGCACAGGTTGGCGCCGGCCGCGCACTTGCCGCCCGAACACACGTCGCCCGGTGTGCAGAGGCTGCCGTCGGCGTCACAGGGCGCACCGTCGCCCAAGGGTGCGAACTTGCAGGTCCCCGCGGCCTTGTCGCAGGTGCTCTGCTGGCACGGGTTCAGGCTGACCGGGCACTGCACCACCGTTGCCGGGTTGACCTTGCAGGTGGCGGTCACCGGGTCGCAATAGAGCGTGCCGTTGCACAGGTCGCCGTCCTCGAACTTGGCGCAGTCGGCGCCGACTTGGCACGCGCAGACCAGCGTCCCGGGCTTGCAGGTTCCGGCCTGGCAACCGTCGAACGCCGTGCAGGGGGTGCCGTCGGCGTCGCATGCCGCGCCGTCGGGCTTCTGGGCGGTCTTGCACAACCCCGTGGTTTTTTCGCAGGTGGTCGCGAGGCACGGGTTCGCGGGCGTGCCACATTCGACGACCGTCGCCGGGTTGACCACACATTTGGGCAAGGCCTGGCTGAGGTCGCAAATCAGGGTGCCATTGCACAGGTCGCCGTCTTCGGCCTTGGCGCAGTCGGCGTCTTTCTGGCACAGGCACACGTTGGCGGTCGGCGTGCACTGGCCCTTTTCGCAGTGGTCGCCCGCCGTGCACAGGACACCGTCATTGCATGGAATGCCCTCGTTGGCGTCCTCGACCTGGCAGGCCCCCTTGTCGGGCGCGCCGGGCACGGGCTTGCACACGTTCTTGGCGCAAAAGCTCCCAGATGCGGGGCAGACGACCGCGGTCGCGGGATTGAGCTTGCACTTGCCCGCCGCCTTGTCGCAGTAGAGCGTGCCGTTGCAGGGGTCGCCGTCTTCCTGGCTGGCGCAGTCGGCATTGCTGCTGCACGAGCAGGTCTGGGTGCCGGGCTTGCAGGCGCCGCCGCCGCATTGGTCGCCGATGGTGCACTTGTTGCCGTCTTCGCAGTTCAGGTTGGTCTTGGGCGGCTGGCCGGGTGGCAAGGGCTTGCAGATGCCGGTCTGGCAGTCCACCAGCTCGGCGGGCGTCGTCTGGCACTGGCCAGTTGTCGGGATGCACACGTTCTTGGCGCACGCGCTGTCGCCGTCGGTCGCGCACTGCACAACCGTGGCCGGGTTGACCTTGCAGACGTTCTTGCCCGGCGTGCTCTTGTCGCAGTACATGGTGCCGTTGCACAAGTCGCCGTCCTCCTTCTTGGCGCAGTCGGCGTTGCTGGCGCACTCGCACTTCTTGGTCTCGACCACGCACGCGCCGGCTTGGCACGCGTTCAGGGTGCAGGGGTCGTCCGACGGGCACAGTTCACCCTCCTTGACGGCCTTGGTGGCGCATAGGCCGGTGGCGGGCTGGCAGGCGACCTGCACGCACGGCGAGGCCGCGGTCGGGCAGACGACCACGCTTTGCGGCAGCGGCTTGCACTTGAAGGGCAAAGCCGAGGTGTCGCAGTACAGCTTGCCGTTGCAGGCGTTGCCGTCGCCTTTGAGGCCCTCGCACTCGGCCGGGTCGGCGCCCTGACATTCGCAGGTGTTGGCGCCCGATTTGCAGGTGCCGGCCTTGCAAAAGGCGTCGCCGGGCAGGCAGCAGGTGTCGCCCACCGTGCAGTCGTTGGCGTCGTCACACGCCTTCGCCTGGGTCACCGGCTTGCCGACGCAGGTGCCGTTGTCGCAGACGCCGACGAGGCACGGTGTGCCGTAGGAAAGCGTGGCGCAGTCCTGGACGCACGGCTTGGCGCCTGTGTCGGCGGGCACGTCTGGCGGCGTCGCGACGTCGACGGTTTCTGGGCCGCTGTCCGGGGTAGCGACGGTTTCCGGGGCGGTTTCTGGGGCAGTCTCTGGGGCCACGTTGTCCGGCGTTTCCGGGGCGACTGTTGCGTCCCCGGCGGCGTCTTTGGGGTTGCCCTCGTCTTGCAGGGTGTCCTGGACAGCGGCGTCGGGGGCGCTGTCGGGCGCCGCGGCGGCCTCAGGCTTGACGTCGACGACGGTTTGGGCGGCATCCTCTTCGGGCACCTGGATTTTCTGCTGGCAGGCGGCCCAGGCCACGCTCAACGCCGCTGCCCAACCCGCTACAGAAAACCGTGACATGGGGCCTCCGGGGTGGAGCGTAGCCGGCACCTCGCACGACCCGCAAGTTGCCAACCCGCCCAGATTGCCGTACACCGGGCGCAACGGCGCGACCGCCGCGGTCTGGCGGGCCGGTGGCCATGTTCTTTGGGTTTCGCAGCAATTGGGGTTGGGCCTTGGCCGCGGCCCTGCTGGCACCGGCCATCGCGTCTGCCAACGGCGCCGGCAAGCCTCGGGTCGAGGTCTTGGCGTTCGCCCAGGGGGGCTGCAACCCGCAGGCCGTTCGCGCCACCGCCAAGCGCCTTCGTGGCGCGATCCTGCGCTGCGTCGACGGCAAAGCGATCGGCAAGCACCACTGGACGATGGCGTCGTCGAAAGCCGGCAAGGCCACCAACCTCAAGGGCCGCGGCGACTTTCCGCCCGAGGTCGCGCGCTGCGTCGAGGCCCGCGTCGAGGCCGCGACGTGGCCGAAGGCGGCCTACTGCGACATGGAATTGACGGTGGTCGCGAAATGACCGCCAAGGAGGGCCCTGTGGCCGCATCGAACCGTTGTGCCTGGCCGGTGCTTTTCGCGCTGTGCGCCGGTTGTGGATCCGAAGCCCCGCCCGCCGCGCCAGCACCCGCCGAGGTCAAACTCGTGGCCAAGGGCGCGATCACGGCGACCGCGGCGACCGGGCCCATCAGCATCGACTATTCGGGCGTCAAGGTTGCCGTTGCCGCGACACACCGCCTCGCCAGCGACGCCAAGGGCTACGGGTGCTTCACCAAGGTCACGCTGGCCGTCGAAAAGGCCGATGGGTCGTGCCGCATGGAACTGGTGTTCTCGCCTTCGACCAGCGGTCCCAAGCTGACAAGCGGCAAGCTGTATGCCGTCAAGGCGCAGATGAGCGACGGCCAGATCGTCGGCCTGGTCAAGTGCGGCGGCATGCCCGACGTCGACAAGGCGACCAAAGAGCGCGTGTTCGAGGTCATCGAGGGCAACACCACCTTGAATCTGCAGCCGCTCGGCCCGGGCAAAGCCAACCAGAAGCTGTACAAGGCGACCGGGCAAAAGTTGCAGCTCTCCGGCAACCTCGACGTCAAGAACCTGGGCACCAAGCTCAGCTTCGCGACCGCCGCGTTGTCCTTTGAAGGCAGCTTCGAGTCGATCGGCGACCCGGCGGGCGACTGCGGCGGCGGCGCGCCCAAGACCGGCAGCGCGCAGTGCGACAAGGCCGGCAAGCCCGGCGAGAACCCGGGGGAGACGTTTCGCCGCGAGACCCGGCCGTTCCGCTGCGACGCCGAAACCGAGGAGTACGACCTGGGAGAACTGTGCGGCAACGATGCGATCTGGATCATCGACTGGCGCAACTGGGCCAAGAACAGCCTGCTCAAGTCCATCGACGGCGTGCGCGGCGCCTTCAAGGGCAAAAGCATCGGCGTGGCGGTGGTGGTCGTCGAGGGCAACACCAAGATCCCCGTCGAGGACCCGCCCGGTTCCGGCACCTTCAAGCCGCTCGGCCCCGCGCCCGCCGCGACCGAGTGCCAGGCCATTGCCACCGAAAACAAGGTCCCGCAAGACGTCATCATGCTTTTCGACAAGGAAAAGCAGTTGACCTACCAGGGCAAGAAGTTGACCAACTCCAAGTTCATTCCGGCCATGCTGTTTGCCAAGCCCGACGGCACCATCGTCAAGATCCTGCCCGAGACCGACGGCAAGGAGCCCCAGCTCTCGGACATCACCGGGGCGATCCAGATGGTGCTGGACGCGCCGTAGGCGGCCTCAAGGGCCACTCGGCGTCGGCGCGTTCGCCGGCTCCACCGCATCGGTGTCGGTCGCCTTTGCCGGCAGGGGCTTCGGCGCCGGCAGGCCCTTTTTCGACCGCATCTCGTCCAGCGCCACGCCCAGTTCCGCAGCACGGCGACCGCGCACGTCCACGAGCTTGTCCAGCCGCGCACGCAGCTTGGCGATCGCCGCGGGCGGCGTCCTGCCCTCCAGCCTGGCCAGCTCGTCTTCGGCGGCGTCGAGATCGCCCGTCTCCATCAGCAACTCGGTCAGCCGCGCCGGCCCGCCGACCAGGCTCGCCTGCGGTCGCGTGCCCGGCCGCACCTTCGGCCACAGCGCGCTCGGCGGTGCCACCAGGGCCAGCTTGCCGCGAAAGCGCGGGACGGGTTCGACCAGCACCACGCCGCGGGCCTCGACGCCGACCCAGTGCATCGCATCGTCGGTCGGCAGGGGCGCCAGCCACGGTTGGTCGCCGCGCACCAGTTCCACCGCGTCGGGCAGGTTCCATTCGTCCCAACCGGGTTTGGCCGGGCCGTCGTCGCGCAGCACCCGCAACCCGGAACGCGCCATGCATCCGTTCAGCGGTTTCTTGGCATGCACCACGCCAAGCCCCGCGCTGTCGTGCATCCATTGCAATGCGAACACGCCGGTCGGCAGCGCGGTGCGGGTGATTTGGCCGCTGGCCGCGCCAAAGCGCCCCTCGTTCTGGATGACCGGCCCCATCACCTGCGCCCGATAGCGGGTGTTCGGCGAAATCGCTGCCAGCCTCGGCACGCGTTGGTCATCCGGCCAGCCGTCCTTGGACTCGACGACCGCGGGTTCCCGTCCGTCGATGGCCTTGCGCACGACCACGCGCCGGGGGTTCCGCCACGCCGTGCAGCGACCGGTCGGCGACGGGATGCCGGTGGCCACGACGACGGCGACAGCCCATTGGTCGAGCGGACCGAGGCCCACGACATCGACCACCGCCTCGCCGGGTTTGATCGCGACCTGTGCCACCTGACTCGCCTTGGCCTTGTCGGGATCGATGGCAGTCACCAGCCCCTGTGCGCCAACTGCGTAGAGCCATTGGCCGCCCGGAGAAAACGCCAGCGCCGCCAGTCCAGGCGCCTCATGGACCCGCCGGCGCTCCAACGTCAACATGTCGGTGACCAGCACCTTACTGCCGTCGCTGGTGGCGACTTCGAGGCGGTATGGCGTGGCTTCCAGGGTGCGCAGGCGCGCGGCGGACTTGTCGACCGGCGGCGCGGCAAATGCGACCAGCGGCGCAAAGAGCGCCGGCAAAATCAATAGGTTCTTCATGGTTGGTCGGTTCGGCTTGGGCCGCGGGGCGCGGATTGTACGCCCAAACGCGCGCGTGTCGCTTTTGATGAGTCCGCGCCTACTTGGGCAGCCAAGGCGGCAGTCCCTGTTTGGGCAATTCCGTCGCCGGCACGGCACCGGGCACCTGCGGATACACCGGCGGCTCGTCGGTGCTGCGCACGTGGTAGGCCCACGACACCCAGCGGCTGTTGCTCAGGTTCTTGGTCGAGAAGCTGTCGATCTCGGTGCCGGGCGCGTAGATGCGCCAGATGCGGACGTAGTTGGTGCCACCCGGCAGCGGGTTGCCGGCGCCGAGCATCGCGAAGTTTGGCAGGTGCGCCGTGGTCACCGTGCCGCGGACGAAAAGCTCCCACCTGGTGTTGTAGCCAGCGTCGGTGATGCGCACGAGGTTCAGGGTCGGGTCGGTCCCGGGCTTGGCCGTCCACAGGATCTTGTAGCTGCCCTTTTCGCCGGTCACAGGCTGACCTTGCGCGGGGATTTGCAGCCACGGGAATTCCAGGTACGGCCCGAGGCGCAAGATCGGCTGGCCGGCCGCCACCCGACCGCCGTCGAACATCGGCATCCATCCCTTGAGGTCCACGCGCAAATCGGGGTCCGACAGGTCCACTACCTCGCCACTGGCGTGGATCCGCAGCCAGGTGCCCCGCCCGCCGACCACATCGACTGGCGCATCGCCGCCCAGGCCGCGCAGGCCATAGAGGGGCTGATCGGTCTTGGTGTCGTACACCTTGGTCGCGCCGAGGGCGTGGCGAGCGACGAGGCCCCGGTCGCCCACCATCCACAAGGGGCCACTGTTGTCGCCCCACAGGCCGTGGATGGTCCACAGCGTACTGGCGTTCAGCGTCTCGAACGTTGGACTCTGCGTCTGCTTGGCGGCCGGCAGCCGCAAAAGCGTGCCTGCGTCGCCAGCAAGGAAGAGGTCGCCATTGTGCGCGTGCCAGATCGCCCGGAGTTGCTTGGGCGGCGGCTTGGCATCGTTCTTCGGCGGCGGCGCCGGCACCGGCCACGGCCCCGACGCGGCTTGCCAGACCTTGCCGTTCCAGTGCATCAACTGGCTGGCGCTGTCGACGAGCCACGCGTCGTCTCCGGCCCGACCGGCCATCGCCACGATGCCCCGCGGTGCCGCTTGTGGCCACACCTGCCAGCCGAGCGGCCCCTTGCGCAGCAGTTGGCCGTCGCGGGCGCCAATCCATCCGTCGCCCGTGCCTTTGGGGTCGAGCCACACCGACGTCAGGTCGGCCTTGACCGGGCACGCCTGCGGCGTGAACGTGCCGCCGGTCCAGTGCAGCACAGTGCCGCCTTCGCCGACGGCCACCTTGAGGTCACCCGCGGCATCGAGCGCGGCAATGCCCTGCAGGTTGGCGCCGGCCAGCACCAGCTTGGGCGCGCCAGCGGGCAGGACTGCATAGCGCCCGAAACCGCGCGGGTCGATGTCGGTGGCTTGCGAGGTGCTGCTCGGCGGCGACCCGTAGACCTGCGACAAGCCGCCGTACACTTCGTAGCGCAGGTCGCCGTTCTCGCCCGCCCACAGCGACGGCGCCGGTTGCCGCTCAAAAACCAGCGTGTCGGTCTGTGCGTAGGTCTGCACCATGCCCAGCGGAATGTAGCCCTCGGCGCCAAGGTCGAGGCCGGCGTACAACTGACGCTGCCCGGTGGCATCCGCGCCCATCGGCACGCCTTCCATGCGCACGCGCAGCGTCCGGTCGAGCGGCACGTTGACGTGGACAAGCACGTTCTTGACCTGTTGGCCAGGAAACGCAAAGAGTTTTCGCGTGACCCCCATCGTCAGCGGCACGAACTCGCCGGTCTTGGCATCGAGATACCCGTACCGGCAGACCACGGCGGCGTCTCCCGGGTTGATGGCCACGGTGACTTTGCCGTCGGGCCCGGCGACGCCCTGGTTGGGCGAGGTCGGCGCGCCGCCGAAAACCGAATAGGTCGACCCCTCGCAACGGGCCTGGCGGGCACCGATTTCCGGGACGCAGCGGAATACGGCACTGAGCAGGCTCTCGCCTACGGCCCGGCACTCGTAGCCGGCGTCGCAATCGCTGTGCGCGGCGCACGCCCGCAGGCAGTACTGCGGCACGGTTGCGGGGGTGGCCTCGCTCGGCAGCGGCGGGCTCGCCAGGGGCTGTTGCAGCGCAGAGCAGGTCGTCTGGCCCTCGCAGGCCACCGTGCCAGAGCAAGGTTGGCACTGTCCGCCCTTGCCGGGCTGGCCCTTGCAGGTGCCCATCGGAAACACCGTGTATTTCTCGGCATCGACGACCGTGACGCTGACCATGCCGGGCGGCGGTGCAGGGGGCTGATTGGCGGCGCCGCCTCCCGGAGACGCGGGCGGGATCTCCCGAATGCGCAAGGTGATGTTCTCGACGCCGAGCGCGATCGCCGACGCCGCCGTCCAACCGAGCTTGCTGGCGTGGACATGCAGCGGACCCGCGAGGTCGTCGACGCTCAAGGTGATCTGGCCGTTGCCGTCGGTCGTGCCCTTGAGCGCGGTCTTGGGGTCGTCGCCGATGATGACCGTGGCGTCGGGCACCGGGCCGATCTTGCCGAGCTTGACCACCGTGACATGGAGCGCGCCGTCGATGGCGTCGCCCCACGATCCGTTCTCGACCGAGATAGGGTCGAAGTACACCAGGGCGTGCGACAGCGACACCTGGGTGCCGTTGTCCAACGTGGCAAGCAGCGTCGCCGCCCCGGGCTTGTGCGGTGGCGCGCGCATGCGGATGGCGCCGTTGTGCTGGATTTTCCACTCCTTGACCGCCGATCCGTCGAGCGCCAAGGCAACCACCCGGTCCAGGCCAGTGCCGACGACGGTGACCAGCGCACCGCCGGACTTGGCGCAACTGCCGGGAACCACCGCGTGCAGGGCTGTCTTGGTCGCCACGAAATGGGCTCCGCCGGCCAGCACCGCCGCGCTGCCATCGGCCAACGACACCACCACGTCCGCCGGTCCCGGCGAACCGGGCGGCGCCACTGCGACGAGCGACTGGGCCGCACCGCCCTTGCTCGGGCCCGTCTTGAGTTGGGCGGCCAGCAGCGCGCCGATCCGCAGGCCGACGACGCCGCCGTGGGCCTGGGCATGGTCGACCTCGACCTGCAGGGGCGTGCCCCCGGTTGCCAGAAGCTGGGCCGGCGCGACCGACACCACCTTGGCCACGGGTGGAAGCCACGTGAACGCCTTGGCCTTGGTCAACGTGGCCGGCCCGAACTGCACCGTCACGTCCACGGCCTGGGGCAACGGCCCGGCAGCCGCCGCGACAGGCATGACCAGCAACGTGCCGCCCGTGTTCACGAATGGGCTGGCGGGCGCCGATTGCAGGAGCTTGGCCGGTTGGTCACCGATGAGGACCTTGGCGGCGGCCAGGTTGTTGGCGGTCAGCGGACCGGAAAGGGCCACGACGACCGCCTGCGGCACATTGACCGGCAGGGCGACCGGCACAACGCCAAGCACCTGAGCGCCCTGGTCGGCGGCGACGAACGCCACAGCGTGCTTGATCAGGGCCTCGCCGTCCTGGCCTTGGTACTGGACCGACCATAGTCCCGGTTGGTAGGTGGCGGGGGCCTTGACGGTCAACTGCGAAGCGGATGCATTGCCCGCGACGACGGGAGCCGCAAGCGACGTTGCGCCGTCCGTGAAGGTGACCTTGGCCCCGGCGGCCAGGAGCCCGGACCCGTGCAACGTCACCGGTACGTCGCCTTCGATGGGCACCACCGCGGGCCACACGCGCTCCAGGCTCGGCGGCGCGCGGTACAGAAAGGCCTTCTTGAGCACCGCCTGACCGTCGCCGTTGGCCGCCGTCAGGTGCCGCGGCCCCGGCAGACCGGGCGGCGTCAACATCGTCGCCGTCTTGTCGTCGATCACCACCACCTGCAGCGCCGCCCGATCGGCGAACACGAACTGGGTGGCCGCGGAGAATCCAGATCCAGCAACCACGACCGCGGTGCCCCCGGCCGCCGGACCCTGGGACGGAGCCACGTGGTCGACCGACATGGTCGCGACGAAGCGGTAGGCGTCGGCCAGCACCGCATCTTTGCGGTCCTTGGAATGCACGGCGACATCGACCAGGCCCGGCGGCCGCGGCGGGCTGCGCGCGACGATGGTCTGGGCGTCGACGACCTCGAAATCCACGGCCGGGGACTCGCCGAATCGCACCTGGGTCGCGGCGTCGAAAAACTGACCGGTGATCGTGACGTATTGCATGCCGCCGGTCGGCCCTTCGTCGGGCCACACCTTGTCGATGGCCGGCAGTGGCGCCATCCACGGCGTCTTGTTTTCGGGCGGGACGTCGGCCAACTCGCCAAAGCGATCGCCCGCAGCGGTTTCGCCGCCCACCACAGCATCGACTGCGAGGGTGTGGCCTGGTGCTCGGTCGACCTCGCCACACGACATCGCCGCGAGCGCGATCGCCAAGGCCCGTGCAAAGCGGAGCGAGAACCGCCAGTTGTCGATCCAGGGCAAGGCCAAAGCGCATCCTTGCGCGCCCGCCCGCGCGCCGATCGCCGGCAAGCCTAGCAGATGGCCATGGCTGCGTCGTCCGCCTTCACCGGATTGCGCTGTTGCCGCTCGTTCTTGCGCGTTGCGGGCCGCAGCCGCACCATCCGCTCCCTGCCCACCTGGAGCGCCACCGTGTCGCCACAACCGAAAACGATTCCTCCTCTCACTTCCCTTTCGGCGACCGCTGGTTGCGCGGCAAAGATCGCCCAGGTGGACCTGGTGGCGGCGCTCGCCCACCTGCCCCGGCGGGCCGATCCGCGCCTGCTGGTGGGCCTGGACACCGGCGACGACGCGGCTGTGCTGCAACTGCGCGACGACCTGGCATTGGTCGAGACCATCGACGTCTTCACGCCGATCGTCGATGACCCCTACGATTATGGGCGCATCGCCGCCGCCAACGCGCTGAGCGACGTGTACGCCATGGGCGGGCAGCCCGTGTCGGCGCTGTCGTTTGTGGCCTGGCCCATGGCCGAGCTGGGCCCGGAAGCCCTTGGCCGGTTGCTGCAGGGCGCGCAGGCCGTGTGCGACGAGGCGGGCATCGCGCTGGCCGGGGGCCACTCGATCGTGGACAAGGAACCGAAGTTCGGCCTCGCGGTGGTCGGCACGGTCCACCCGCGCGACGTGGTCACCAACGCTGGTGCGCATTCGGGCGACGCCCTGGTCCTGACCAAGGCCATCGGCACCGGAATCCTCACCACCGCCAAGAAACGCGGACTGTGCACGCATGCGGAGTTGCAGCCGGCCATCGACAGCATGTGCACGCTCAACGCCGCGGCTGCGCGCGCCATGGTTCAGGTCGGCGTCCGCGCGGCAACGGACGTGACGGGGTTCGGCTTGCTCGGCCACTTGGGCAACGTGTTGCGGGCGTCGTCGATGCGCGGCGGTGTTCCATTGGGTGCGCGCATCCACTGCGATCGCGTGCCTCTGCTGCCCGAGGTGGCTCGGCTGGCGACCATCGGCGCCTGTCCGGGCGGCAGCGCGCGCAACCTGGCGTTCGCGGCACCCCTGTTGCAATGCGGTGACGCGGTGGACCACGCCCGGCGCTTGGTCATGGCCGACGCGCAGACGTCGGGCGGCCTGCTGATCGCGGTTGCCCCGGAGCGGCTCGACGCGCTCCTGGATTCCCTCTCTCGTCAAAAGGTTGCCGTGCGAGCCGTCATCGGCGAGGTGGTCGATTCCGACGCGGCCGGGCGGATCGCGCTGCTTGAATGACGCACCGGCCCATTGACAATGACGCAGTGCGGCATAACGTGCACCGCCGCAGCGGCCCGCCGCCCGATGGCTTTCGCTGTCCCATGCCTTCAATCCCCCAGTGAGGTAGCCATGGCCGCCCGCAAGAAAGCCGCAGACGCCCCCGCCGCAGACGCCCCGGAGGCTGCTGCCGCCGAGCCGGCGCTGCCACGTGCCGCCCCCCAGGCACGCCGCGCACCGATGACCGCCGGCAAGGATCGCATCGCCGTGGTCTCGGTGCTGCGCACGCCGTTCTCGCGGTCGTGGTCGGAACTCAACGACGTCGACCCCGTCGAGTTGTCGACCCAGGTGGCCCGCGAGTTGTTGTTCCGCCTCGAGTTGCCTGGCAAGGCCGTCGATCAGGTGGTGTGGGGCACGGTCGTCGCGGTGCCGCGCAGCCCCAACATTGCGCGCGAAGTTGCACTGAACCTCGGCCTCTACCATGCCCACGGCGTCACGACCTCGCGGGCGTGCGCGACCGGCTTTCAGTCTATCGCCTCGGGGTGCGAGATGATCTGGGCGGGCGTCGCCGACACGGTGCTGTGCGGCGGCGTCGACGTCACCAGCCACGCCCCGGTGACGTACAAGAAGCAGGTCATCGACACCTTGCAGGAGATGCAGAAGGCCAAGGGTCTCGACCTGCTCAAGAAACTGCGCAATCTCAACCCGCTCGACCTGTTCCCGACCCCGCCGGCGCTGACCGAGCGCTACACCGGCTTGACGATGGGCGAGCACGCCGAAGAGACGGCGCAAGCGTTCGGCATCACCCGTCAGGCGCAAGAAGAGTTCGCCATCGGCTCGCACCGCAAGGCCCACGGCGCCGTGCAACAGGGACTCGTCGCGGAAGAAGTCATCACCGTGCAGACCCCGAAGGGGCCGGTGACCGCCGACAACATCATTCGCGGCGACATCGACCCGGCCAAGATCGCCAAGCTCAAGCCGGCGTTCGACAAGCGCAACGGCACCATCACCGCAGCCACCTCCAGCGCGCTGACCGATGGCGCAGCGTCCTGCCTGATTGCCCGCGAATCGCGCGCCAGGGAACTCGGATTGCCGATCCTGGGCTACGTTCGCTCGTACAATTTCGCCGGCCAGGACCCCCGCGAGAACATGCTGCTGGGCAACGTGTACAGCGTTCCGGGCGCGCTCGACCGCGCGGGGCTCTGGCTCGGCGACCTGGATTTCATCGAGATCCACGAAGCGTTCGCGGCGCAGGTCCTCAGCAACCTCAAGATGTTCAGCGATCGGCAGTTCTTCGCCGACAAGCTCGGCCGTGACAAGGTGCTGGGCGAGGTGGACCCGGCTCGCCTCAACGTCCGCGGCGGATCGCTGGCCTACGGTCATCCGTTTGCGGCGACAGGCATCCGCATCGTCGGCACCATGCTGCGCACCCTGCGCCAGAACAACCGCAACCTTGGCCTGGGCACCGCGTGTGCAGCGGGCGGCATGGGCGCGGCGATGGTGCTCGAGATCAACTGACCGCGACCGCGCGCCGCCAACGAACCGGATGCGGAGCGCGCAGGTCGACAGACGGAGTCCCCCATGAGCCTGAACAACCCCGCGCTTCGGCTGCAACCCGCCGACGGCGACGGCATCGCCATCTTGTGGATCGACTGTCCCGGCAAGAAGGTCAACACGCTGTCCGTGGACCTGATGCCGGAGTTCGAGGCGGTGTACAACGCGATTGCGGCCAATGCGGCGATCAAGGGACTGGTCATCGCGTCCGCGAAGGACACCGGCTTCATTGCCGGCGCGGATCTCGACGACCTGGGCCAGGTCAGCAGCGCGGCAGATGCGGAGAAGCTGTCGAAGGGGGCCCAGGAGGGCATGAACCGCCTGGCGGCGCTCCAGATCCCGACCGTCGCGGCGATCCACGGCGAGGCCCTGGGTGGCGGTCTAGAGTTGGCGCTCGCCTGCAAGGCCCGCGTCGCCAGCGAGCACCGCAAGACCAAGCTGGCACTGCCGGAGGTCATGCTGGGCCTGCTGCCGGGCGCCGGTGGGACGGTGCGGTTGCCCAAGCTCGTCGGGCTCGCCAACGCGCTCGACATGATGCTGACCGGGCGCAACATCCGCGCCAGCAAGGCGCTCAAGATGGGGCTGGTCGATCGCACGGTGCCGCCGTTGCAACTCCTCGACGCCGCCAAGGCCCTGGCGCGCGACCTGGCCCACGGCAGGGTGGAGCCCAAGAAGAAGCCTCCGGTCAAGGATGAGGTCCAGCACTTTCTGCTCGAAGGCAATCCGCTCGGCAAGATGGTCGTGCTGCGCGAGGCCCGCAAGAAGGTGATCAAGCAGACCAAGGGGATGTACCCGGCGCCGCTGCGCATCCTCGACGTGGTCGACAAGGGGACCTACGACGCGGAGGCCAAGGGGTTCGGCGAGCTGCTGATGACGCCCCAGTCCGCGGGCCTGCGGCACCTGTTCGCCGCGATCACCGCCCTCAAGAAAGACGATGGCCCGGGCACCGATAGCACACGGGCACGGCCGGTCCAGCGTGTCGGCATGCTCGGTGCCGGTTTGATGGGCGCTGGCATCGCCACGGTGCTCGCCGACAACGGCGTCGAAGTGCGGCTCAAGGATCGCGACCACACTGCAATCGCCAAGGCGCTCGACTACGCGCGAACGGTGTACGGCAAGGCCAAGAAGAAGCGTGTGTATGGGCAGGCCGGCGTCGACGAGCGTCTGGCACGAATCTCGGGCGGCGTCGACTGGGCCGGCTTTGGCCGTGCCGAGGTGCTCATCGAGGCGGTCTTCGAGGACCTGGCGCTCAAGCAGAAGTTGCTCGCCGAATTCGAAGCCCTCAGTCGGGTCGACGGCATCTTCGCGACCAACACCAGCGCGATCCCCATCGCCGAAATCGCGGCACAGGCGCGCCACCCCGAGCGCGTGATCGGCATGCACTTCTTCAGTCCGGTCGAGAAAATGCCGCTGGTCGAGATCATCGTGACCGACCAGACCGCGCCAGAGGTCACCGCGACCACCGTGGCCGTGGCGCGCAAGATGGGCAAACACGTGATCGTGGTCAAGGATTGCGCAGGGTTCTACACGACGCGCGCGTTGGTGCCCTACATGTCTGAGGCGATCTTCATGGCCCTGGACGGCTACAGTCTGCTCGACATTGACGAGGCGGCCACGCGCGTCGGCTTCCCGGTCGGCCCGATTACGCTGTCCGACGAGGTCGGCATCGACGTCGGCGTCAAGGTCCTCAAGACCATCCGGCAGTACTACGGCGAGCGCATGCAGTTGCCGCCCGACGTCAGCGGCAAGCTGCTCGAAGAAGGTCGCTACGGGCGCAAGAACAACAAAGGCTTCTACAAGTACAAGAACGGCAAGAGTGAGCTCGACAACGACGGTCGCAAGATCATCGACGACACCGTGTACAAGCATTTGCCCGGCGGCAAAGGAAGCAAGCATGCGGACTTCGCGGAGATGGGCGATCGCCTGGTGCTCGGGCTGGTCAACGAGGCCGCACTGTGCCTGCAAGAAGGCATCCTGCGCGACGCGTATGCGGGTGATCTCGGCGCAGTGATGGGCATCGGCTTTCCGCCATTCGAGGGCGGGCCGTTTCGCTATGTGGACCGGTTCGGCGCCCGCGCCATCGTCGACCGCTTGCGCGCGTTGGAGAGCAAATACGGCAAGCGCTTCACGCCTTGCGCGCTGCTGGTCGATCTCGCTGCCAAGGGCGGGAAATTCTACGGCTGATTGCCCGTTCTTGCCGTCGAGCCCCCGCGCGCAACCTGCGGGTGACAGGCCGCGGCAGCCGGTCTATCCTGCGGCGGGCGCGCACACCGGTCCATGGGATCCGCCGCGCGCCGATTCGGGCAAGGGCATGACCATGCGCGCTTTGATGGGGACGTGCGGGGCGACTGCTCTGTTGGCGGTCGCAGGCTGCGGCTCGACGGTTCAATTCGAGCGGGCGCTGGGCTCGGGGCGCTATCCCGCCATGCCCGGCAACGCCGCGATCGCCATGGCGACCGACATCGCGTCGCTGCCGCAACCGACCGTGGTGCTGGGCGAATTGCGCCTTGCGGCCACCAAGGGTTCGACGCCGCAGGGCCGCGCCGAAGAACTCCTGCTCGACGTGGCCGGGCGGTACGGATGCGACGCCATCGCGGAAGTGCGCCAGGAGCGCGTGGACGCCTACGGCACCAAGACCGGCAACCCAGACGCCGACATGGAATACCAGTGGGCGGCCAAATGCGTCCGAACCGCCAAGGCGGAAGCGATCGCCCTTGCAGCCAGCCCGCGGCCGAGGGCAGCTGCGGCCAGACCTGCAGTCAACACCGCGGAAATCGAGCAGAAAAAGCTGGTCGCCGAGGCCGAGAAGGCGCGCAAGGACGCGGAACGGCTCGCGGCGCTCGCGGCGGAGAAAGAGAAACAAGCCAAAGTCGCGGCCGAGGCCGCCGAGAAGGAGCGCATCCGCATCGAGAAGGCCGAGAAGGCCCGCTTGGAAGCCGAGCGCAAGCGCCGCGAAGCAGAAGAGGAGCAGCGCAGGCGCGAAGCAGAACAAGCGGAGCGCGAGCGCAAGCGCAAGGAAGCCGAAGCCGAGGACAGGGCCAAGAAGGAAGCCGAAGAACGTGCGCGCAAGGAGGCTGAGGCGGCCGACAAGGAACTGCGCAAGAAAGAAGCCGAAATCGACAAGGCCCGCAAAGACGCGGAGGAAAAGGCGCGCAAATACGCCGAACTCACCGAGGCCGAACGCAAGCGCAAGGAGGCAGCGGCCGGCAAGGCGCGCAAGGACGCCGAAGACAGGGCGCGCAAAGATGCCGAAGCGGCCGCCGAGAAAGAGCGCAAACACCGCGAGGCCGAAGCGCAAAAACAAGCCAAGGCCGACGCCAAGAAAGCCGGCGATCAGGCAAAGCGCGACGCCGAAGTCAAGGCCAAACAGGAGGCCGACGACAAAGCGCGCAAGGAAGTGGAAGACGCGGCGCGCAAGGAGGCGGAGGACAGGGCCCGGCGCGAGGCCGAGGACAAGGCCCGCAAGGAAGCCGAAGACAAGGCGCGGCAGGTCGCCGAGGACCGGGCGCGCAGGGAAGCCGATGCGGCGGCCCGCAAAACGGGCAAGGGCACAAAGGACGGCAAGGTTGTCGACTGGAAAGTCCGCTTCGACGCCGCAGGGGCCGAGGACACCGAGACGAGTTGGCTGGAATTGCTCGGCGCCATGCCCGACGGCGAGGACAGCGACCGCGCGTTTGAACGACTGCAGCACGCGGCGCGCGCCAGGGCGGGGGCCTGGCTGTCCTTGGACGCGGCCAAGGTGGCTGGCGACGAAATCGAGGCGGCTCCGGTCGGGGATCCCGGCCAACTCAAGCGCGAACTGGCCGAAGCGGGCGCGACCACATCCCGCTTCCTGGTTCCGCGCGAGTACGCGCAGGGCTGGACACTGCGCAACCCCACGCGGCACCCGGTCGTCGTCGACCTTCGCACTGCGACAGGCCGAATCGTCAAGCTTTTGGACGCCGGGGCGACGGCCAGTGGTACCTGGAAAGCGCCCTGCCCACCGCTGGGCCCACCTTTGCGCAGCAAGGTTGGGTTGGTGCTCGAGTACCGATTCGGCTGCGACATGGCGCGCAATGCACCCAGGCTCGGCGCAGTCCGACCCGCGCGCCGCGACCTGGCCATCGATCGCAAGGCGGGCGACCCCGAGGCAAGCCCCGAGACGGTGGCCAGGCTGTGGACGGCCAACCCTGCGACGCGCTTGGCCGACGTGCACCTGTGGGCGGTCGAAGACGCGATGCGGCGGCGCAGCGACGAGGTTGCTCAGGTGTCCGGCAAGGTCGCGCAGGGCGAGCGCACGGCGGCGGGCGGACAAGCGATCAAGGTCGAACTGCGCAACAACAGCGCGCGCGACCTGACGGTGATCTTCGAAGTGGGCACTGGCCGGGACGAGCGGCTGACAGTGGCCCACAAGTCGACGGAGTCCATCCGGCTGGAGTTGCCGCCGGGCAAGGCCCCGGAACTGCATCTCAAGGGCGTTGTCCCCAAGCTGCGGTCCCTCGACTGGCTCGTCGGGCTGTGGAGCTTCCAAGGGGTGTCGTTGGTCATCCTCCCAGGGCAGTCCGGCCTGCAGGCGTGGGCGGTCGAACCCGCGGCGGGAGACGACGCCAGCCCGAAGCTGCACGCGTTCGCGGTCCGCCTGTTGGGCACCGAAGTGGTCCTCGAGGCCGAACCGCCGGGCCTGGTCGCGCTCGCCCTCTTCGCGGACAAGACACCGGCCGCCTGCGACAAGCGCTGTGCCCTCGCCGTCAAGATCAAACTGACGGACCAGGATCGCTTCATCGCCGGCGCGGGGCGCGTCCTGCTCGCCGTGGTCGAGATTCCCGGCAAGACGGGCACGTTCGAGTTCAATGCCGACAACTGATGGAAAGCGCGGTCGTCTTCGACCCGGTTTTCCAGGCGCGACCGCGCAGATTGCTAGTAGGCGGAACCCCAAATTCGCGTCGGGATACGGACCGTCATGCCGCAACAAATCCTCAATCGGTTTCGCCTACTAGCTGCTTGTTTCGTGAAGGGGGCTCGCAGCCCCCTCGCGCGCCCATGCGCGCTCACCCCCGCGGCCGGCCGCAGCCGCGGCCGGAAGTACCTCAGCCCTGTTGCGCGCCGGAACCCGGCGCGAATTTCGGGCCTGAGG
>Ga0194120_10003917_pt1 | contig 23577 bp, 20 predicted proteins | sample TA2MahCa65mmetaG_FD_148642 | JGI IMG/M metagenome (GOLD analysis project Ga0194120, IMG submission 148642) | Freshwater microbial communities from Lake Tanganyika, Tanzania - TA2015019 Mahale Deep Cast 65m | ecosystem: Environmental > Aquatic > Freshwater > Lake | place: Tanzania: Lake... | reverse complement strand
CGACCTTTTCTGACTTCCGCATGCTCGCTCCGTCCGGGAATGTACATCGGATTGGACTCACGGCATACGGAACAGTTGCAAGGCATTTATGCAAGGCTCAATAAATAGATCAATTCTAAGCATAACAGAGCCCACCCGGAACACGCATTGCTTCGCGCGGGGCTGCGCGCAGGGTTGCGACCCGCCGCCGTCCCGGCCACGACCTCCGCTGCGCTAGAATCCTTTCCGGCAGTCCCGCTTGGGCTGCCAGCAGCGTTGCCGGAGGCCGAGACTTGCGAGACCAGTCCATCATGGCGGTGATGACGCGGACACCCGTGGCGGTGTCCCCGTCCGCCAGCATCATCGAGGCGCACCAGTTGATGCGGCGGCTCGGCTGTCATCACCTGCCGGTCGTTGAGGATGGCGCTCTGATCGGCATGTTGAGCAGCCACGACCTCCTGAAGGCGCTGGTTCCCGATCCTGACTCACAGCCGGCGACGCACAGTGCAGCCCTGCTGCACGAAAGGCCGGTGTCGACCATCATGTCGCGGCGGGTCACGAGCCTGCCGGAGGACGGGACGCTGGCCGAGGCGGCCCGCGTCTTCGCCGATGGTGAATTTCATGCACTGCCGGTGCTCGGTCCGGCCCGGCGGGTCATCGGTATCGTCACCACCACGGACCTGCTGGAACTGCTGGTTGCCGAACTCGCCACTGCGCCACGGGCCGGTCCCGGTGCCGGGCGCGACAAGCTGCTGGAAGAACTGTACGAGGCAGTCAGGCATTACCTGGGCTCCGGGCGCGGCGATCTCGAACACGGGCGCCTGCAGCTCGCCTTCGATGCGGCACGGGAATGCCTCGATCCCGGTACGCGCGAATTATAGGTACCCGCATGACCGACGACCGACCAACCCCCGCCACGCTGCGGCCCACGGCCCTGCTCGACAGCGATCACCCGGAGATCATCGCCTTCGCGCAGCAGCACAGCCATGGACGTGACGACCGCGAGCGCGCGGTCAATCTGTATCTGGCCGTACGGGACCTGGTCCGTTACGACCTGTATCGGATCGACCTGTCGCCGGATGGCATGCGCGCCAGCACCGCGCTCCTGCAGGGCTACGGCTGGTGCGTGCCGAAAGCCGCACTGCTGGCCGCCGCCTGCCGCGCCATCGGCATTCCGGCGCGGGTCGGCTACGCAGACGTGCGCAATCATCTCAGTACGGAGCGCATCCGCCGGATGATGCAGACCGATATCTTCCTCTGGCACGGCTACACCGAGATCTGGATCGACGGCGCCTGGCGCAAGGCGACGCCAGCCTTCAATCTGGCGTTGTGCGAACGGTTCGGTCTGCTGCCGCTCGAGTGGAACGGCATCGACGACTCGCTCTATCACCCGTTTGACCGGGCCGGCAACCGGCACATGGAATACGTGCACCAGCGCGGCAGCTTCGACGACATGCCGCTCGCGGAGATCGCCGCGGACACGCTGGCGGCCTACCCGGACTGGATGCGTGAGACCCGGTTGCTGACCGAGAAGGCCTTCCTCGACGATGTCGAGCGCGAAGTTGCGGCTGGCGACCGGCCGGCCTGAGCCGGCGGACGGCAGCGCAAACTCGACAAATCCGTCGCCGGCCGCCAACATTCGCCGACCAGCAGCAATAGGGGATCCACGTGCCGCGCACCGGTCGCAACGTACTCTTCTGGAACCGCGAGGCGGAAACGATGCCGCGCGCGGAGCTCGAGCAGCTTCAGCTCGGGCGCCTGCGGACCACCGTCGAACTCGTCTGCAACCAGGTCCCGTTCTACCGGCAGGCGCTCGACGCGGCTGGAGTCCGGCCGCAGGACCTGCGCTCGCTGCATGACCTGCAGCGGCTGCCGCTGACGACCAAGCAGGACCTGCGCGCGAACTACCCGTTCGGGCTGCTGACCGTGCCGCTCGACGCGATCGTGCGCCTGCACGCGTCCTCCGGTACCACCGGCAAGCCGACCGTCGGCCCGTACACGGCGCGCGACCTCGCCAACTGGGGCGAGGTCATGGCCAGGGTTTATGCGGCTGCCGGCGTCACCGGCCAGGACATCGTCCACAATGCCTACGGCTACGGCCTGTTCACCGGCGGTCTCGGCTTCCACCTCGGCGCCGAGCGCGTCGGCGCGGCGATCGTGCCGGCCTCCGGCGGGCTGTCGAAGCGCCAGGTCATGCTGATGGAGGACTTCGGCGCGACCGTCCTCACCTGCACGCCGTCGTATTCGCTGGTGCTGGCCGAAACCGCGCAGGAACTCGGCGTCGATATCCGGACGCGGCTGCGCCTGCGGGCCGGCATCTTCGGCGCGGAACCGTGGACCGAGGCGATGCGCCAGGAGATCGAGGCCAAGCTGAATCTCGAGGCCTTCGACACCTTCGGCCTGACCGAGATGATCGGTCCCGGCGTCGCCTCCGAGTGCATCCGGCATGACGGCATGCACATCGCCGAGGACCATTTCCTGCCCGAAGCCATCGACCCGGACAGCGGCGCGCCGGTGCCCGACGGTGAGGTCGGCGAGCTGGTGTTCACGACCATCACCCGTGAGGGCCAGCCGCTGCTCCGCTACCGGACCCGCGACCGGATCCGCCTGACGCGCGAACCCTGCGCCTGCGGCCGCACCATGGCGCGTATGAGCAAGGTGCTGGGCCGCACCGACGACATGCTGATCATCCGCGGCGTCAACGTCTATCCGTTCAATATCGAGAGCGTGGTGCTGAAGGTGCCGGGCCTCGAGCCGCACTACCTGATCCTGGTCGATCGGCCGAAGGACCAGCTCGACGAACTCGAGGTCTGGGTCGAAGCCTCGGCCGAGCTGTGGCAGCGCGGCGAGTATCAGGTCCGCGAGACCGAGCAGAAGCTGCACAAGGACCTGGCCGATACGCTCGGCATTGCGCCGCGCGTGCGCGTGCGCGAGCCACACAGCATCCAGCGCAGCGAAGGCAAGGCCCGGCGGATCATCGACAAGCGCGAACTGGGGAGTTAGTACGATGTGGCACCGGATCGTCGTCGCAGTCCTCCTGCTGGCAGCGGCCGTGGCCGCGCGGGCAGCCCAGCCGCTGGTCATCGACCTGGATTCCGATGGCGACCTCGTGTCCCTGGCCCATCACGTTGACGGCTTCCTGTTCGCGCCGACGATGAACTTCTCGCCGGACGTCGCCGGTGATCTCGGCCGCCGCTTCCGGGTGGAGCCGCTGCGCAATCATCTGGCGGCGACGGCGCTGGTGCGGATCGGCGGCGCGGTCGCCGGCTTCGCGACCGAACACGAGGTGCTGTCGGTCGATCCCGCGACCGGTGGCAAACGTGCCGAGTCCGCGTGGCTGATCCAGCTCACGCTGCCGGGCTACCGCGGCTTCCTCGCGGTGACTCAGGTGGAGAATGCGGGCCCGACCTTCGCCCTCGTCCGCCAGGTCATGGAGAACCCGCAGGGTTCGTGGCCCGACCGCTTCGAGCGCTTCCTCTCCACCTCGGGTGACGCCACGGTCACCACCGCCACCGGCGAGCTGCTTAGCTACCTCGGCGGCCGCTTCGAGGAATACAACTTCGTCAATCCGGCCGACTTCGCCCGCCTCGGCCGCTTCCGCGGCCGCATCCAGTTCGTCGTCCATCCGCAGTAAAAGGGGACGCTTCCCTTTTTCCTGTTCCGGCCGCGGCCGAACCAGGAAAAAGGGAAGCGTCCCCTTTTCTACACCTTCGGCTGCAGGCCCGCGGCCAGCATCGCCTGGCGGAGCTGCGCCCGTTGCCAGCCGAACAGCGTCAGCTTCGGCATCCGCAGTTCGCCGCCGGTGAAGCCCAGCAACTCGTCGCAGTACTTCCACTGCTCAAAGTTGTACATGCCCATGGCCGCGCTCGGCAGCGCGATCGACAGCACCGCTTTGCGCAGCGGGTCCATCTGCCAGTACAGCGCCGCGGCCTCGTCCATCCGCCCGTCCTCGATCAGCCGGAACATCCGCACGCAGCGCTGGTCCTCGGCGGTCTGGTAGTTGTGCCAGGGAGCAGCGCCCGACCAGCGCATGCCGTACTTGCGGATGAACGTTGGCCACGCATCGTCGAACGGATAGCTGATCAGCACGCGCTCGCCGAACAGCCGGAAACACGCGTCGATCCAGGTCCACTCGAGCAGGCCGATCTTCATCGCGATCACGTTGTCGAGGTCCGCGAGCCGCGCCAGCGTCTGCGCCGACACCCGATACGGCGCCGGGAAGTCGTTCTTGACCGACGGGAGCAGGATCACGCCGAGGCTGGTCGCATCGCAGATCGCCCGCGTGTACTGATAGATGTCTTCCTCCGAACGCGGGCGGAAATTGGTCGGGTAGCTGATCATCACGCTGTGGCAGCCGGCGGCCTCGGCAAAGCGCGCCATCGCGATGTTCTCCTCCAGCGTGTAGTAGCGCAGGTTCAGCGTGATGCCGATCCTGCCGCGCGCCTCGTCCACGCAGTACTCCGCGAAGCGCCGGTCCTCGTCCGGCGTCGTGCCCGCCTCGCCACCCGAAACGAGCGTCACCGCAAAGAAGCCCTGCTGCAGCAGCAGGCGCAGGTCGTGCCGGATCCCGGCCTCGTCGAGCTCGAGCGTGTCCGGCCGGTAGCTCGGCAGGATCGTCGTGTCGAGGCCATGATAGACGGTGCGGGCCCAATCCTTCGCCTCGGACTTCCGGTACAGCATCAGCGCACTCCTTCAGCTCGGGTAGTTTTCGATCAGATCGCGGCTGCGCTCGAGGGCCAGCGCGCGGTTGCAGCCATCGCCGATCAGGTCGCCGCGCGCGTCGCGGAACAGCTTCTCGACGACGGTACCCGCCGCCAGGCCCGCAGCGCCGTGCAACTGGACGGCCTCGTGGGCGACATCGAATGCCGCCTGGGTGCAGTGGATCTTGACCGCGGTGCTGTACTCGATCGGCACGCGCTCCTGCGGCGCGAGGCAGGCGACCATCGCCTGCCGCGAAAAGGCCCGGGCCGCTTCGACGCGCGTGAACAGCTCGAACAGCTTCAGTTGCACCGCCTGGTGCCGGATCAGCGGCACTCCGCCCTGGATCCGCTCGCGGCAGTAGCGCAGTGCTTCTTCGAAGGCGGCCCGGGCAAGGCCGAGGAAGGCCACACCGACGCTGAGTCCGCCCATGTTGAGGAACTGGTCTGCCGCTGACTCATAGCGCGCCGGTTCCACCAGCAGGTATTCCGCCGGAATGCGCACCGCATCGAAGCCGAGCGAGCACTGCGGGAAGTCCCGCGAGCCCAGCAGCAGCGTCGGCGGGCCGCGGTGGACGCCGGGAAGATCCAGCGGCACCAGTGCGATGCCGCCACCCTCGCTGCGCCCGTCGCCAGCGCAGACGGTCACCCACACCAGCGCATGGGTTGCGGCCGGCGCGTTGGAAACCCACGCAGACTTTTCGCCGCTGACCAGGTAACTGTCACCACTGCGGCGGGCCCGGGTCGAGAAGCTGATGCGCGCATCGCTGTCGCCGCGCTTCCAGGCCCACAGCGCATCCGAACCGTGTCCCGGCTCCGACAGCGCTGCACACGAACACAGCTTCGCCTCAGTGTCGGCCACGAACGGCGCCACGATCGTCTCGAGCAGGTGCCGGCTGCCGGGCCGGTGCAGCAGCACGGCGGTGGCCGGAAAGGCGTCGGCGAAGATCGACAGCGCAAGGCCGGGCGAGGCCCAGCCGAATTCCTCGAGCAGGATGTGCAGCGACAGCGGATCGAGCCCGAGGCCGCCGGCCGCAGCCGGCAAGCCGGCGAGGTGAAACCCCTGCTGCCGCGCCGCACGCCGCGCCGCCGACCATGGCGAATCCGGATGCACAATGTCGTGCGGGTCCGCCATGCGATCCGTGGCCAGCGCCGCCGGCCGCAGCACCTCGCGCGCGAACCGCCGGGCCGCGTCGCGCAATGCCTGCTGCTCATCGCTCAGCCCGGCCTCAGGCGGCACGGTTCCGCCTCGCCGCCGCGCGCCGGCTGCCGGCGTGGTGCTGCTCGCTGGCGTCCAGGTTACCCACGACCACACGCAGCAGCCGCATCAGTTCGGTGCGCTCCCGGTCGTTGAGGCCGGCCAGCATGTCGGTGGTCATAGCGAGCGCCACGCGCCGCATCCGGCCGAGCAGCGCGCCGACCTGCCGGCTGCGGTGCACGCACTTGGCGCGGCGGTCGCTGCCATGGGGCCGCCGCTCGAGCCAGCCCTTGGACTCGAGCCGGTCGAGCAGGCCGCCGAGCGCGGCCTTGCTGAAGCCGAGTTCCCCAGCCAGTTCCGACTGGGTGACGCCGTCGTTGAAGTAGAGCTGCGCCAGCACCCACCACTGCGCGCGGGTCAGGCCGAGCGCGCGCATGCGCCGGTCGAATTGCCGGCTCATCAGCCGGTCCGCTTCGTGGATCAGGTAGCCCGCGTTGTCGCGGAAGTCGCCGGCGTCCATGCCGGCATAATAGTCAATATCTTGACGATCTACCCGTTGACAGTAAAAGGGGACGCTTCCCTTTTTCGCTCCGGCGAAAAAGGGAAGCGTCCCCTTTTACTGCACGGTCCAGGCCAGTACGTAGTCGCCGGGAGTCGTCTGGTACAGCGGATGGCCACCGGCGGCGAGCACCACGAACTGCCGCCCGCCGGCGCTGTAGGTGACCGGCGTCGCCTGGCCGCCGGCCGGCAGTTTCGCGGTCCACAGCACCGCGCCGGTCGCGGCGTCGTAGGCGCGGAACTTGTCGTCCATCGTCGCACTGATGAACACGAGCCCGCCGGCCGTGACGACCGCCCCGCCCGCGTGCGGCGTGCCCATCTGCAGCGGGAGCGGGATCGGCATCAGCTTCTCGATCGAGCCGAGCGCCACCTGCCAGCGGATCGTGCCCTGCGCCAGGTCTACCGCCGACAGCCGGCCCCACGGCGGCGCGCTGCAGGGCGCGCCGAGCGGCGAGACCAGCATGCTGGTCTCAACCCGGTACGGGCTGCCGCGCTGCGGGAACAGCACACTCAGACCCTTGACACCAGCGCCGCGGGCCGCGCCGGGCGGGCTGTGCGGCGCGTCCTGGCGGACCAGGCGCACGACGCCGGGCGCGTGCAGCGTGTTGACGTACAGCACCTGCTGCACCGGATCCCAGGCGCCGCCACCCCAATTCGCGCCGCCGACGAACGACGGCATGTAGATCGTGCCCTGCTCCGACGGCGGCGTGTACAGCGGACCGTGGCGCAGCGCCTCGATCTTCTTGCGGCACTGCCAGCGGTCGATCGGCGTGAAGCCCCAGGCATCGTCCGGCGTCATCCCCGGTGTGACCAGCGGCGGCGGCGCGGTCGGGAACGGCTGGGTCGGCGCCAGCCATTCGCCTTCGACGCCACCCTGCGGCACCGGTCGCTCCTCGATCGGAAATACCGGCCGCCCGGTTGCGCGCTCGAACACGAACACGAGGCCCTGCTTGGTGAGCTGCACGACCGCCGGAATCGTCCGCCCGCCCTTGCGCAGTTCGACCAGGATCGGCTGGGCCGGCAGGTCGAGGTCCCACAGATCGTGATGCGTGGTCTGGAAGTGCCAGACGATTGCGCCAGTGGCGCCGCGCAGCGCGACCAGTGAGTTGGCGTAGCGGTTGTCGCCGGGCCGGCTGCCGCCGTAATAGTCCGGACTCGGGCTCGAGGTCGGCAGGAACACGAGGTCGCGTTCCGCATCAACGGCCATCGGCGCCCAGACATTGGCGGCCCCGGTCCGGCCGGCGCCGTCACCGAGCCAGGTCGCGGCGGCCGGATCGGCCGGGTCGCGTGGCACCGGGTCGAACTCCCAGCGCAGCGCACCGGTGCGGGCGTCGAGCGCGCGCACCGTGCCGCGCGGCTCGTCGGCGCGGCTGCTGTCCCTGATCGCCGAGCCAATGATCAGCACGTCGCCGCTGACCGCCGGTGGCGAGGAGATCTGCACGAATTCGTCGGCATCGAGCGGCCGCCCCGGATCGAGGACCACCTCGCCGTTCACGCCGAACTGCACGCATGGCCGGCCATCGCCGGCATCGACCGCGTAGACCCGAAACTTCCAGGTGCCCCAGACGATCCGCTGCCGGCAATGCTGGCCGGCAGCGGCGGTGCGATCGGTCCACTCGGCGACGCCGCGGCAACGCGGCATGAAGCCACCCCCCGGAGCCTGCGCCTCCGCGGGCGGCTCGAACACCCAGCGTTCGCGGCCGGTCGCCGGATCGAGCGCCACCAGCCGCCCGACTGGCGTGCAGACGACCAGTGAGCCCGCGATCAGCGCCGGACTGTTCTCGAACGCCTGCATGCGGGACAGCGTCACGCCGCGCCGCTCGAGCTCGCCCGTGCGATAGGTCCAGGCCAGCTCGAGCTGCTCGACGTTGCCGCGATGGATCTGCGCCAGCGGCGAGTAGCGCACACCGTCCGGCGGCGCGCCCTCGGCCAGCGCCGCCGGCACGATCGCGGCGGCAGCGGCCAGCCAACCCGATGAGTCCAAAGATCCCCTTCATACCGCCCCTCGAGGTTGCCGGTCGACCCCGGTCTGTTCAATCCTTCGGGTCGCGAACGAACTGCGACAAGGCGAGCTTGAGACCGAAAGTCGCCTTCTCGTCCAGCGCGACCTCGGCGAAGTCCGTCAGGCCGAACTGCTCCTCGCGTGCAAACGCGACGCGCTCCCCCACCGTGGGCACGCCGTGAGCGGCCGCGTCGGCGATCGCCCAATCCAGGTCAGGTACCTTGAAGACCACGGCGTACAGCACGGCCTCGGACTGCTCCAGACGCCGGCGCAGCTCCAGCGGATCGGGCGGATTCGTGACGCGCTGCGGCTCACCCACCGGACTCAGCAGTTCCAGACGTTGGTCCAGCGACATCGCCAGACGGCAACCGGCCAGGTCCGGCGCTGGTCCCTGCAGCTCGGTGAACTGCACGCCGAGCACGTCGCGGAAGAATGCCAGCGCCCGGTCCATGTCGCGCACACCGATGACCAGCCGGTCGATTCCCTCGATCTGCATGTCAGTGCTCCTGGTCCGGCGGCAGCTTGCCCGTCTCGAAGAATTCGCGGACTGCACCGGCAACAAGCTGCTGCGCGGCCCGCCCGCTGTCGAACACGCCGTCGAAGAGAAAGAATGGATGAATCGTACCGGCGTAGCAGATCCAGCTCGCCGCTACGCCATCCGCCCGCAGCCGCTCGACGTAGTGCCGGTCTTCGTCGACGCAGGGATCGTAACCAGCCGCGACCATGATGGCCGGTGGCAGCCCGCGGTAATCGGCCGCATAGATCGGCGACACCAGCGGCAGCCGGGCCTCGCGCTCCGGATCGGTCAGATACAAGCGGCGGAAGAAGGCGAAGTCCTCGATGGCGATGAAGTATTCGCCGGTACCGAGCCGGCGCCGGGAGGGATACTCGTCACCGTCGGTCACGGCCAGGGCCGGGTAGACACCCACCTGCAGTGCAATCGGTGGCCCGCCGCGCTCCCGCGCCAGCAGGCAGGTCGTGACCACCAGCGTTGCGCCAGCGCTGTCACCGGCAAGGGCAATCCGCGCCGGATCGATGCCGAGTGCGCCGGCCTCCCGCGCGACCCACGCCAGTGCCGCATAGCCATCCTCGACCGCGGCCGGGAACTTGTGCTCGGGCGCGAGCCGGTAATCGACCGCCACGACCACGACGCCCGCGCCCCGGCACAGGTTGCGGCACAGGTGATCGTGCGTGTCGAAGCCGCCGAGATAGAACCCGCCACCGTGGTAGAACACCACGGCCGGCAGGCGCAGCCCGGGCGCCGTTGCCTGCGGCCGGTAAAAGCGCAGCGGCAGATCGCCGCCCGGGCCCGGTATGTTCCGGTCCTCGATCGAATGCACTTCCGCCTTCGGCCCGGCCATCTGCCGGGCCATCTGCGTCAGTCCCTGCCGTGATTCCTCGAGCGGAATCTGGTGCGCCGGGCGGAAACCTGCGGCCTGCATCTGCCCGATGAAGGCCGCGGTCTGGGCGTCGAGCGGCCGCGCCCCGCGGCTGACCAAGGCAGGCTGGTGTTCGGACATGATCGCCTCCGCTACGGATCCTGACATGACATCGAACGATCGATCTATCTTAGACAGCGCGGCTGACGCTGACCAGCCTCAGCGCGCCTCAGCGCGCCAGGTCGACGAATCGACCGGTCGTTCCGTCCCAGATCTCACGGTGCAGGCCTTCCTGCTTCAGCCGATACTTTTCGATGCGCCCGGTCTGGTTCCTGGGCAACTCGTGCCTGAACTCCAGGTACCGGGGCACCATGAACCGGGCCATCTGCCGGCGGCAATAGTCGAGCATTTCGGCGTACCCGATTTCGGCCCCCGCCTTCAGCACCACGACGAGTTTCACTTCGTCTTCGGCATCTTCGGCTGGTATCGCCACGGCCGCTGTCTCCAGGACCGCCGGATGCCTGTTGACGATGGCCTCCAGTTCCATGGACGAGATGTTTTCGCCCAGCCGGCGGATCGAGTCCTTTTGCCGATCCACGAAGAAGAAGTCCCCCGCCTCGTTCCGATACCCCAGGTCGCCGGTATGGAACCAGAGATTGCGCGACGATGCCACGGTCCGTTCCGGCATGCCGTAGTACCTGAGCTGCATCGTGTAGGGCTGCTTGGGGCGAACCACGATTTCGCCGCTGCTTCCCACCGGTACCTCGGCATCGTGTTGGTCATGGATGCGCACGTCGAAGCCGCAATCCGCTCTGCCGATGGAGCCCGGGACGTTGCGCGACAGGCTGTTGAGCAGGACCACGTTGACCTCCGTCATGCCGTAGCCCTCGATAACCCTGACCCCGAATCTCGCCTCGAAATCGACGACTGCCTTGCCGCCGGCGCCAGCCGTGAAGACCCGGCGCAGCCGGTGATCGCGGTCCCCGGCCGCCGGCTCCTTCTGCAACAGGCCGGTGACCAGGCCGCCGACCAGGCTGGTCAGCGTCACGTCGTGCCGGCGCATGTCCTGCCAGAAACTGGTCACCGAGAAGTGGTCCGCGAGTATCAGGCGGCAGCCATGCACCAGGGCCGGCAGGACCGCGCCGAACCTGGCGTTGTTGTGAAACAGCGGCATGAACGTGTAGATCCTGTCGCTGTGCTCGATTTCCAGGTGAGCCGTCAGCACGTCGACGACGTGAAAGCCATAGTGGTGAGGCAACAGCGAGCGTTTGGACGGTCCGGTCGTCCCCGATGTGAACAGCAGACAACAGGCGTCCATCGGCCGGACCGACGGATCAGGCGACAGCGGCTCGAGGGCGGACCAGGCGGACATCGGTTCGACGGGAATGGCGCCGAGATTTGGGGCGGTCGTGCTGTCGCCGGCGGCACGCCTGATGACGATCCGGCTGAGGCTTGCCGGTACGGCCTCCAGTTCCGCAAAGCGGTCGGCCAGGCTGGCATCGAGAACCAGCACGCTGGCCGGTACACTGCCGATCAGGCAGGCGAGGATCTCTCCCTTGTGGTGCACATTGACCGGGACTTCGATGGCCCCCAGGAAGGAAATTCCGAATGAAAGCGCGACATACTCCGGACAGTTCGGCAGCATGACGCCGACCATGTCGCCCCGTCGCACCCCCGCATCGCGCAGGCCGGCGGCCATCCGGCCAGCCATGAGGTACAGGTCCGCGACCGTGAACTCCGATTCGCGGAACTGCAGAAAGGGCTGATCGCCCAGCTTCCCGGCCTGTCGGGCCAGCAACAGGGATGCGACCTGCGGCTCAGCGTCCACATTCACTGGTCGGAATTACACCCAGTCACGGCCTTGCCCGTCGGCGCCGGTGCGCTATCGGGCCCGCCATCGTCGTACTCCATGAACGCAATCCGGATATCGAGCGTATCCTCCGGATCCAGCACGACCTCTACGAGATCGGTGCCGCCGACTACCGTCGTTTCCCGCTCGATGGTCTTCAGAACGCGCACCCCGTCCCGGCCAGCCTCCTGCCCGAGCCGCGCGGCGTCGTCGACCCGGAACAGGACGGCGTGCACGGTCGCCGCGGCGTGCTCGAGTGATTCCGCCATTTCCCTGACGAACGGCGGCTTCAGGTCCGGTACCGGCTGCAGCGGCTGCAGAATCTCCAGGTGAATGCGGTCGGTCAGTTGCGGAATCGAGCCCACGCACATCCGGACGTTGGCCGTCTCCAGCAGTTCCTTGCTGGTCACCTCCCGGAACTCGATTCCCAGCAGCCGTGACAGCAGCCGGGTCGCCTTGTCCATGTCCCGAACGCCGATCACCAGCCGGTCGATGCCTTTCGTGTTCATGGAGGTGCCCCGATCGCTGTGTGACCAGCCCCACGCGACCGGGCGGTGCGCCTGGCGCACCGCCCGGCTACACCGGTTTACCAGGTGTACTCGACGCTGACGCCCCATTCCCGCGGCCGGGCGTACTGCACCTCGGCGAAGCCGAGCGAAGTGCGGAAGTCCGTACCCGCGACGATGTAATGCTCATCGGTCAGATTGGTGCCGAACACGGCCAGCGACCAGCCGCCGTCGCGCTCCTTCAGCCCCAGCCGGGCGTTCAGCAGCGGATAAGCGCTCTGCACGATCAGCGGACTGTTGGCCGCATCGTGGTAGATCTTGCTCTTGTACGCGTAGTCGACCCGGGCCAGCAGACCCAGGCGTTCGCTGACCGGCCGCTCATACTGGCCCGACAGCGTCAGCGACCACTTCGGCGTCTTGATGAAGTGCGAATCGGTCGTGACGCCGGAGCCGGCTGTGACCTCAGGGTTGACCCTCGTGTAGTTGGCATCGGTCAGGCCCACCGCCGCATTGAAGGTCCAGCCTTCCGCGGGCACGGCTACCAGCTCAATCTCGCCACCCTTGATCTCGGCCTTGCCGGCGTTCTGCACCGTACTGATCGGCTCGCCCTGTGCGTTACCCTGAATGACGGTGAACTGGATGTCCTCGTACTGGCTGTAGAAAGCCGTGACGTTGAAGCGCAGCCGCCCGTCGAGCAGGTCCGACCGGAGTCCCGCCTCATAGGTCCAGGCGGTCTCGGCATCGTAGGCGGTGAAGGCATCGTTCCGGGATGCCTGGCCGTTGAAGCCGCCGGCCTTGTAGCCCTGCGCCACCGAAACGTAGGTCATGATTTCCGGCGTCCAGCGGAAGTCCAGCCCGAGCCGCGGCGAGAGCTTGTCCCAGCTCTTGCTGTTCTGCGTGAACGGAATGATCACTCCCGGCGTGAAGATGCGGTTCCGGAATATTTCCCCTTGCTTGTCCTCACTGGTGTAACGCAGCCCGGCGGTCAGGCCCAGCCGGTCGCTCAGCGCGTAGGTGCCCTGGGCGTAGGCTGCGTAACTCTCGTTATCGATCCGGATGTCGTTGCTGAAGGTAATGTCGATCGGCGGGGGCAGCGGTGGTGTCGGACGCGGCAGCGTGAAGACATCCGTGATCACGAAGATGTCACCCCAGGTATGCGCCTGTTCGGTGAAATAGAACAGGCCGGCGACCCACGACAGCCGGTCGTCGAAGGACTGGCCATTGAGCTGGAATTCCTGCGAGAACTGGTGATGCGTAGTGCTGATGCACTGGTCGATGATCGTGACCGGCGAACCGTCCGGATCCACGCAATAGTAGGTGTCGCTGTCGCGATATGCGGTGATCGACTTGAGCGCGTAGGAATCCCATGACCAGGTCGCAGTCAGCGATGCTCCGTGCAGGTCGTTCTCGCTCAGGTTTCCCTCGGTGGCGAAGCTGTTGAACGGGTCTTCATTGACCCAGCGATCATCGTACGGCGGTAGTCCATTCAGGCCACGCAGCGCATTCAGCAGACCGATGATCCCCGATGCCGGCCGCGTCGGAATCGCCAGCACGTCACGCACCGGACCATTCTCGCGCACCTTGGTGACGTCGAGCGCCAGCAGCAGTTCGAAACTGTCGCTCGGAGTCGCCAGCAGAGTGGCACGTCCGGACAGGTTGTCGATCGAGCCCATGTCCGCGCCGTTGCCGTCGTGGCCGAAGCCGTCGCTGTGGCGCGATGATCCCGCCACCCGCAACGCCAGCCGGTCCGCGACCAGTGGCAGGTTGACGCTGGCGACGGCATCACGACGCTCGTACCGGCCGGCGGTCAGCTTGACCCGGCCCTGGAACTCATCCGCCGGCTTCGCCGAGACGATACTGACAGCGCCGCCGATCGTGTTCTTGCCAAACAGCGTGCCTTGCGGTCCCCGCAGGATCTCGATCCGCTCGAGGTCCATCATGTCCAGGTCGATACCCTGCATCCGGCCGTAATACACGCCGTCGAGGTAGATACCGACACCCGGTTCGTTGGTCGGCAGCGGATCCGACTGGCCGATGCCGCGGATATACACGAGGCCGACCGAACTGCCGGCCTGCCCCTGGTTGGAGATGGTGAAGTTCGGCGTGAACTGCGCCACTTCCTTCAGGCTGTTCAGCGACTGGACCTCGAGATCTTCCGCCGAGACCGCAGTGACTGACACCGGCACCAGTTGCAGGCTCTCCTCACGCTTGCGGGCGGTTACCGTGATCTCCTTGAGCAGCGACGTGGTCTCGGCCGCTTCGGCCGCCCGCGCCTCCCGGGCTGGCAACAACGCTGCCGCCAGTACCACACCGATCGCACTCCCGAGCACAGTTCGCGACTTCATCGGTTGCATAATCCCTCCTGTCTGGTTTCGACCCCGGTCATGCGGCCATGACTACATCGAACGATCGTTCTATTCTAGGCACATTCGGCCGGGTCTGACCAGCCCCGTGCCGGCCACCGCCATCCGGCCCTCAGTTGACCGCCCGCTCCCGGCCCGCCCAGTAGGCGCGGCGCAGTTCCTTCTTGTCGAGCTTGCCGGCCGCCGTCTTCGGCAGCTCGGTCCTGAATTCGACCGACTTCGGCGCCTTGACGCCGCCGAGCCGCTGGCGGCAGTGCGCGATCACGTCGCCGGCCGCGACCGTCTGCCCCGGGCGCAGCACGATGAGCGCCTTGACCGCCTCGCCCCACTTCTCGTCCGGCACGCCGATCACCGCGCACTCGCGCACCGCCGGCAGCTCGAGCACCGTACCCTCGACCTCGGCCGAGAACACGTTGTAGCCGCCGGTGACGATCATGTCCTTCTTGCGGTCGACGATGTAGAAGAACCCGTGTTCGTCCATGAAGCCGACGTCGCCGGTGTGATGCCAGGCGAAGCTGCGGATCTCCGCGGTCGCCTCCTGGTTCTGGTAGTAGCCCGGCGTCACCAGCGTGCCGCGCGCGACGATCTCGCCCGGTTCGCCGGGTGGCAGCAGGCGCCCGTCCTCGGCCATCACCGCGACCCGCACCGGGTAGGTGGCCCGACCGCAGCTCTTCAGGCGTTCCGGGTGGTCGCCGGCCGCGGCCGCGGCCATCGTCGCCGGATCCTGCCAGGTCAGGATCACCGGGGACTCGGCCTGACCGAACGACTGGCACAGGCAGGGGCCAAAGACTTCCACGCCCTCGCGCAGCTTCTCAGCCGCGACCGGCGCCGCGCCAACCATGAAGTAGCGCAGGCTCGAGTAATCGAACTCGCGCACGCGCGGGTGCGCGAGCAGCGCGTAGAACGCCGTCGGCGGCAGGAACAGGTGCGTGACGCGATGGCGCTCGATCGCCTGCATGACCTCGAGCGGTTCGAAGCCACGCAGGATCACGTTGGTCGCGCCGAACTGCGTCACGAGGACGGCGATGCCCCCGGCCGCATGCGTGATCGGCGCGACCATCAGGCACACCGGCGGCAGGTCCGGGCAGCTCCAGTAGCGACCGGCGATCTCGGTGAGCGTACCCCAGGCGAGATTGGTCATCATCACCGCCTTGGAGCGGCCGGTCGTGCCGCCGGTCGGCCACAGCACGGCAACCTGGTCCGGATTGCCGTACGGGTCGGCCCAGTCCGGCACCGTGGTGCCGGAACCGCCCGCGATCAGGCCATCGAGCGACTGGCTGTCGGGCAGCTCGCGGTCCAGGCAGACGAAGTGCCGCAGCGATGGCACCGCCGCCCGCAGTGGCGGCACGCTGGCGGCATAGTCACTGTGGAAGATCAGCCACTCGGCACCGACGAAATTCAGGTAATCGATGTTGCTCTGCAGCGAGTTGCGCACGTTGGCCGGGACCCACACACCGCCAGCGCGCCACAGCCCGAGCATGCACAGGAACGCCTGCGCGTCGTTGCCGGAGAACACGGCGACCTTGTGCCCGAGGGCGAATCCCCGGGCCCACAGGCCCGCCGCGATCGCCCAGGTGCGGGCCTGCGCCTCGCGATAGCCGATCACCTGCTCGCCGGCCACGATTGCGGTCCGGTCGGGGGCGAGTTCGGCGCCCTTGTCGAAGTAGTCGATGATTCTCACTGCTGCTCCACCAGGATCCGTTCCGGCATCAGCGCGAGGCGACGAATACCGTGCACGACTTCGCGTCGCCGGACTGGTCACCGCCCATGCACTGCGCGAGGCCTACCCGCGCGCCCTCGACCTGTCGTGCGCCGCCCGCGCCGCGCAACTGCTGCACGATCTCGATGAGCTGCGCGCACCCGGTCGCGCCGAGTGGATGCCCGCGGCTCAGCAGCCCACCGGAAACGTTGACCGGAATACGGCCACCGAGCGCAGTCGCGCCTTCGACCGCCAGCCGCGCACCCTCGCCCGGCCCGCACAGGCCGAGCGCCTCGGTATGCAGCACCTCCGCGATTGTGAACGCATCGTGGCACTCGACGACGTCGAGATCCTCGGGGCCGATGCCGGCCCGCTCGTAGGCCATCCGGCTGCCGCGCCGGTCGGTCTCCCAGCGCACCAGGTCGGTCGGATTCTGGTAACTGCCGGTGCACAGCACCGCGGCATCCACGCGCACAGCGCGGCGGTCGGCGCGGGCCACGCGGCCGCTCGCCAGCACCGCGGCGGCGGCGCCATCGGCAGTCGGGCAGCACTGCAGCCGCGTGATCGGGTCGGCGATCAGCGGCGAATCCAGCACCTGCGCCAGCGTCACCGGCTCGCGGAACTGCGCCAGTGGATTGAGCGCGGCGTGCCGCCGGTTCTTCACCGCCACCTGCGCCAGCGCGGCGGGCGTGACCTCGAACTCGTGCAGGTAGCGCGCGGCGCGCAGCGCGAAACTCGCCGGCATCACCATGCCGAGCTGGGTCTCGAGCTCCTCGCTGCCGCCGCGCAGCAGGCCGAGCCCCGGCACCGACATCTTCTCGGCGCCGAGCACCAGCGCAACGTCGAACTCCCCGGCGCGGATGCCGTTGACCGCCAGCCACAGCGCCGTCGAGCCCGAGCTGCAGGCGTTCTCGACATTGACGATCGGCACGCGGCGCACGCCGATCGAGGCCAGCACGAACTGGCCGGCAGTGACCTCGCCGGTGAGTTGCGGGCCGAGCACGTTGGCGAAGTAGCCGCCACCGATAGCAGCGGGCGTCAGGCCGGCATCGCGCAGCGCCTCGAGCGCCGCGATCCGCCCCAGCCCGGCCAGGTCCTCGCGTGCGGCGCGGCGGAACGGCGTCATGCCGACGCCGATCACGTACACATCGTTCATGCCGGCTCCGCGGTGAAGTACGGGCGCAGGCAGGGCTGCCCGTGCTGGTCCGTGCCGAGCGGCGCAACCGCGAGCCGTACCGGCAGACCGATCTGCAGCCGTCCGACCAGCGCCGGATCGAGCAATGCAAATACGCGCAGCCCGCAATCATCGAGATCGACGTAACCGACTGCGTACGGCGCGGGCAGACCCAGCGGCGGCTTGGTCCGCACGACCGTGTGGCTGTAGATCCGCCCGTGCGCGCCAAGCTCGGCCGTGCTGGTCGCACTGAGACAGTCCGGGCACAGCTCGCAGGCCGGGAAGAAGTGCTGCTGGCAGGAGCCGCAGCGGCTGCCGAGCAGCACCGGCCCGCTGGCGCCTGCTTGGAATACGCCGGGTACGAAGGGTGGCAGCTCCGCGGTCATGGCACCGGACTACCCATTGGCGACCGCCGGCAGCGCGGGCACGGCCGGATCGGGATAACTGCCGTAGTGCACCAGCGCCGGCTCCGGCGGCCGCAGGCGCTGCCAGTCGCGCTGGAACTCGCGGAAGGGCCGCGACTGCCGCAACCGCTCGGCGCGCACCGCCTGCCGCCACCGTGCCGTCGCCGCCTCGTCGACGCGCAGGCTGTCCGGGTCGTAGACGACCTGATAGATCTCGCGCGCCGCCTGGTGCGTCATGCGCCCATCACGCAGGTCGCGCATCACGGCCTGCGGCTCGCGCTCCAGCGCGTCCCCATAGCCGCCGCCGCCGCCGACACCGAAGTACAGCGTGTCGCCGGCCGGGAACGGCCGCACACCCATCGCGATATCGTGCAGGCCGACGCGGCCCTGCTCGGGATTGCCGGGCTCGTACACCTCGTCCAGCCGCCGCGGTCGCGGTGTACCGCCCGCGGCCATCGCCGCGCGCAGGTTGCTGCCCTCGACGTAACGCAGGAAGGTCGGCGGCCCGGCGTAGCCGCCGAACAGGCCGAGCGTCATCGGAAAGCGCGAGCCGGCGCCCATCCCGCCGAGCGCAAGGCCCGGCACGCCGTGCACCATCAGCCCGAAGCCGGCGCCGGCGCCGCCGCGGAAACGGCCGTGACCGTAGGAGCGCTGGCCAAAATTCCGGAAGGTGTACAGGAACGGCCGGTCGGCTTCGGTGCTCTCGACGTCCGAGCAGTCCGACAGGGTCGCGAAGAAAGCGCCGGCGACATCCACGCCGTCCATGTCCGGCCGCGCGCCGGACCCGGTGGCGTTGATCTCCGGGCTGATGTCAGCGATCGGGTCGCCGAACTGATTGAAGCCGCCGTACACCGGAATTGCAAAACCGCTGAACCAGGCAGCGACCGCGTGCGACGGTATGCCACCGTAGGTCATCCGCGAACCGCACAGGAACATGCCCTGCGTGAAGCAGACCTGCACCACCGGCGCCATCGATGTGGACACCTCGCCGTGCGCATTGACCATGCAGTCGTCCGGGAAACGCCAGTCCACGGCCTCGAGCAGGCCGTTGTTGGCCGGCAGGTCATGGAACAGCCAGCCGCAGAAATACACCATCGCCAGCCCGATGATGCCCTGGAAGAAGCTGTTGACCGGTTTGCCGGCGACCATCGGCGAGGTGCCGCTCAGATCCAGCGTGATGCGGTCACCCTGCTTGATCACCGCCAGGTGGATGCGCGTCAGCCCGGGGCCGGTGCCGACGGTGTCCATGAACCGCGGCTGGCGGTAGATGCCATCGTTGAGCTGCGCAATGCGCCGCCGCGCCGCCGCGCCGGTGACCGTCAGCACGCGCCGCAACGCACCGATGAAGAACTCGACGCCCTGCGCCGCGATCAGGTCCTTGATGCGCCGCTCGGCGATGCGCGCCGCGGCCAGTCGCGCCTTGATGTCGAGGATCATCGTGCGCGGGTCACGGGTCATCGTCGCCAGCATGTTGAGCAGGTCTTCCTTGAGCTGGAAGTCCTCGCCGATCTTGATCGGCGGTACGCGCAGGCCCTCCTCGTACTGGGTGCGCGCGTGCGGCGAGGTGCCGCCGGGCTCGGCACCGCCGCACTCACCGGTATGCACCGCGGCGCCGACGAAACAGACCAGCCGGCCGTCGTGGAAGACCGGGATCGCGAGACCCATGTCGGCGTTGTGCACGCCGCCGTAGAACGGGTCGTTGTAGAAGAACGCGTCGCCCTCGCGTGCACCGACCGACGGCTCGTTGACCCAGTGGCGGACCACGTACTTGAGCGGGATCTGGCCCAGTACCGCGTGATGGTAGATGCCGGTGGCACAGACCGCGAGGTCGCCCGGCGCGGTGAAAATGCCGAAGGCGACGTCGCCCCAGCGCATCGCGGTCGAAGCGCCGAGCTTCATCGTCGTTTCCTTGCCCTCCAGCGCGATCATGTGCATCTTGTGCCGGAAGATGCCGAACTCGAGATCGCCGATCGCGGCCTGGGCCCGCTCTTCGTCGGCGGTCATCGGCTCCGGGCGCATCCGCTGCACGACTTCGTGGTCACGACCGTAACTGAATCCGCTCATCGTCCTGCCTCCGCGGCCGCCGGCCGGTCCGGCGGCGCCGTGCGCTCGAGTATGCCGTTGCGCCAGCCGTCCAGCCGGAACGACCAGCCGGGCTCGATGACGTAGGTCGTCTCCCGTGCTTCGATGATCGCCGGTCCGGCGATCCGGTTGCCGGGCCGCAGGCCGGCGTAATCGAAGACCGCTGTCTCAGTGAAGCCCTGCTCCGGGTGCCAGCATACCGGCCTTGCGCCGGTCCGCGCCGGCGCGGCCGGCTCAGCTGCCTCGGCGGCCGCCTCAGCCGGGGCGTATGGCGCGGCCTCGACCCAGGCGTTCAGGCAGAACGACTCGATGTTGATGCCGCCGACCAGGAAGGTCGCTTCCGGCGAATAGATCTCGCCGTAGCGGCGTACGAACAGCTCGCCAAGCTGCCGGTAATCGTCCGCCGAGCCGAGCTGCAAGCGCGGCGCCCGGATCCGCGTCAGGTTGTACTGGCTGCCGAAGCGCATCTCGAGATCGAGGTCGAAGTGCATCGCCTCGCGCGCATAACCTTCGAGCTGCAGGTCGCGCACCGCGCGATCCGTCAGCTCGGCCACGACCGTGTTGAAGGTGCCGACGTCCGCGCTGTACTGCTGGGTCGCCCACTCGAAGATCCGCAGCCGGCAGGACTTCTCCCACAGTTCCGAGATCTTCATCGTCGCCGCGCCGAACGCACCGGACACCGAGGCGATCGGCGGCACGATGATGCGGTCAGCGCCGATGTACGGGGCGATGCCGGTGGCGTGCGCCGCGCCGGCGCCGCCGCCGGCAAACACGGTGAACCGGCGCGGATCGTGGCCCTTCAGCGCCACCTCGTTGAAGACCTCCTGGCCCATCCGTGCATCGACCAGCCGCCGGATGCGCCACGCCGCCTCGACCACGGAGATGCCGAGCGGCTGCGCCACGTGCTCGTCGATGGCTTCGCGCGCCAGCTCCGGATCGAGCTGCATCGCGCCGCCGAGGTAGTTGTCCGGGTTGTACAGGCCGAGCACCAGATCGGCGTCGGTCACGGTCGGCTCGCTGCCGCCCTGGTCATAGCAGGCCGGCCCCGGCATCGAGCCGGCCGAGCGCGGCCCGACTTCGAGCGCGCCGCCGAATTCGCGGTTGACCCAGGCGATCGAGCCACCGCCGGCGCCGATCGACTTGACCTCGACCGACGGGATGTTGGTGCGCCAGCGATCGATCACCGGAATGAAGTCCTGGGCGCGGATCTCGCCGCCGGCGATGACGCCGATGTCGAACGAGGTGCCACCCATGTCGGTGAACACGATGTTGGCGTCGCCGGAAATCCGCCCGATCAGCGCGGCGCCGTACAGGCCGGCGACCGGCCCGGCGCTGTGCGTGAGCACGGCGCGCGTGCGCGCCAGCTTCTTGGTGCCGCCGGTGCTGTGCACCAGCACCAGCGGTCGCGCGAAGCCGGCATCGCGCAGCTCGTTGCCGAGGCGGTTCATCTCGTCCGCCATCGTGCTGTGGATGTAGGCGTTGACGATGCTGGTCATCGTCCGCGTGTATTCGCCGCCCTTCGGCGAAATATCCGAGGACAGGAACACCGGCAGCGCGCCGAGGTAGTCCTCCGGATACTCCTCCTCGATGATGCGGCGGACCTCCTGCTCGTGCGCCGGGTTCACGAATGACCACAGCAGGCTGACGACGAAACCCATCGCGCCGCGGTCGACCAGCTTCTGCAGTTGCTCGAGCACGTCCGCGCGGTCGAGCGGCGCGATGACGGCGCCGCTGTAGTCCATCCGCGCGCGCACGCCGACGACCATGTCGGGCGCGATCAGCGGCGCCGGCTTGACGATGCGGGCGAGGTCGCGGTTGGCCTCGACCGAGCCGCCGTCGGCCCAGGCCCGCGCCCGGCCGATGAAGATCGTGTCCTCGAAGCCGGCCGTCGTGATCAGCCCGAGCTTCGGCCCGCTGCGCTCCAGCAGCGCGTTCGTGCCGACCGTGGTCGAATAGCGGATCGACTCGACCTGGCCGAGCAGCGTGCCGATCTCACTCTTCTGCTCGCGGGCGAGCTGGCGCAGGCCCTTCATGAAACCGACCGACAGGTCGTAGTGCGTGGTCGGCGTCTTGGCCACCTGCACCCGACCATCCGCGCCGATCGCGCAGAAGTCGGTAAACGTACCGCCCACATCGACGCCGATGCGCATCATTCCTGCCGTCCTCCGCTCACGCCGCCGCCTGCCGCACCGCACCGAACTCGCGCAGCACCGCCAGGTCGCCCTGCCCGCCCACGGCGCCGGCCGTGCTCAGAAAGAGATTGGCCCCGGCGGCACGGGCGCTGCCGACCGCGTCGGCCAGTGCGGCCCGGGCCGCCACGTCCTCGGCCGTGACCGGGACGCCGACCGCCGGCACCGACGCGGCCAGCTCCCGCGCCAGAGCGAGTGCATCGCCGCTGCCCGGTCCGAGCAGCACAGCCTGCAGGCGCAGCCCGGCGAGCCACGCCGCGTGCCCCGCCCCCCAGTTCTCGACGCGCAGCGCGAGCGGCACGTCGTAGTGCGCGGCCGCGTTGCGCAGCGTGCCGAAGGCGCGCTGCCATGCGCGTTCCGGCTCCGCATCGGGTGCCGGCATCCGCTCGGTCAGCAGCAGCAGATCCGGCCGCGCCTGCAGCAGCGCCTCGGCCACCAGCATCTGCGCGCCGCGCAACTGCCGCAATGCCTCTTCGAACGGCTGTCCCGGACAAAGCTGCCGGGCGAGCGTGGCCGGCCCGGCCAGTACCGCGACGATGCCGAAGCGGGCCCGCGCGGTGGCGCCGAGGCGACGCAACACTTCGACGAGCGCGGCCTGGCGGGGCGCAGCCAGCGGATGCGCTGCGATCTGCGCCGGCGCCGACGCCAGCGCCGGTGGCACCGCGTCCCAGTTCAATGCGGCGCCGCAGGCCTCGGCCGTCAGCGTCGGATCGCAACCGGCGACGATCGCGTCCGCGCCCAGCAGTTCAGCCGCGGTGACGAGCCCGGCGCACCACTGGCCGGCATCGGCGGTCATCTCGCGATAGCCGGTGCGCGTGACCCGCGCCGGCAGTACATCCATCAGCGGCAGCCAGGCCGGCGGGCCGTTGCAGCGCCCGGCCAGCATGGCCTCGAACCGCTGCCGTGCCGTGCTCACGCCGCGCCGTCCCTGCGCGGTGCGGCGTAGCGGCGCTGCAGCGCGTCGATGTCGAGTTCGATGTCGTGCGTGATCGGATGGCCCGGTGGCAGGTACTCGTTCTCGATCAGTACGCCGCAACCGGGGCAGCAGAACTCGAGCAGCCGGCAGTAGTCTGGATCGAAGCAGAAACTGAACTCGCCGCCGTCGACCACCGGCGGGTGCACTTCCTCCAGCGGGCGTTCGCGCACCAGGCAGCCGTGCTTGTAATTCTCGCGCGCGCCGACCAGCGCCCGGCCGCAGCGGTTGCAGCACCACTGCTCCGTCGCCAGGTCGATGTCCAGGTATTCCGTGATGCGTACCTTCATTGGCTCACCTCCGCCGCGGCCGCGTCGTGCTGCAGCACGAGGTGATCGAAGCGATCGACTTCGAGCCGCCAGCCCGCCGGCACGAGCAACGTGGTCTGGCCGGACTCGACGATCGCGGGCCCCGCCAGCCGGTGGCCGCGGCCGAGCCGCTCGCGCGCGAATACCGGCACCTCGACCTGCTCCGCGCCGTCGCCGCCGCCGACCGCCCGCTGACCCTTGCGCGCCGCGGCCACCG
>Ga0194120_10003913_pt1 | contig 23603 bp, 18 predicted proteins | sample TA2MahCa65mmetaG_FD_148642 | JGI IMG/M metagenome (GOLD analysis project Ga0194120, IMG submission 148642) | Freshwater microbial communities from Lake Tanganyika, Tanzania - TA2015019 Mahale Deep Cast 65m | ecosystem: Environmental > Aquatic > Freshwater > Lake | place: Tanzania: Lake... | reverse complement strand
ATTTGATGACGAAGATGAGTCTGCTGTTACTGTTGTGAAAAAGTCTGCTACTCAGTCCACAAAGAAGAGCCCTGTAAAGGAAACTGTCAGCAATACTGACGATACAGAGGATGCGCTTTCTTACTTTGAGAAGTTGGCTAGCGAAGACTGATAGACAGTAGTTTTGGTTTCAAAACAATTTTATAGAAACGCCTGAAGGCGTTAGCAAGGGGCGCACCAAAGTGCGCCCTTTTCTTTTTAATTCCACATCCCACTTAAAGTTGCTTGCTGCATAATCTTTATTGTTGGTTCGTTGTTTCTTTGACGAAGATCGTCGTGAAAATTGTTTACAGTAGACACAGTTGTATTTATTTTATTGCCTCCTGCAACAGCAGACCTGTTATTAGCCATGGCCATTTGATTTTGTGTTTCCTCTGTTGCTTGATTTAGAGCATTAGTCTCTGAGTTATACTTTTGCACCATTTGTCCTAGAGATGTGTTTGGCGTTGTTGGAGAAATAACTCCTGTTGCTTGTTCCGTATTTGTATTTGGATTTGGAATCATTGCTGCTCCTGTTGCGGAAGCAGCAGCATTCACAGCAGGCAATCCTGACTTGTCTTCTGTACCACCAAGCAAACCCATTTCTTCTCCTGCTCCCCCTGCACCTGCACCGGGCGGTTCAGCTTCACCTTCACTCTTAGCTGATGACTCATCATCAACACTGATCAGAGAACCAATACCAGGAATAGATGCAACCATGTCGTAGATGCCTTTTCCACCAATTGCATCTGAAAGTAGTCCTGCAAGTTTTTCGCCAACCCACATCCCACCCATCGTTCCAATAAGTGTTCCAATACCAGGAATTGGTATGAGTGTACCAGCAGCACCTCCTAATACTGATCCTAATCCTGAACCAACTGCACCAACAATTGTACGTCCGATTTTGTCTTTCTTTTCTTCGGGAGATAGCTCGGGATCTGCTTTTATGCCCATGATATCATTGATTGCCATTGCAGCAGAAATTATTGCTCCAAGACCAGGTATGGAGACAACGCTTTTTATTATCTTTCCTGCCCCTGATTTTACAAAACTTCCAATAGCCTTTAATGGATTTAGTTTGCCTAGAGCACCAGAGGCCGCACTCATTGCTTTTCCACCAACATTTTTGACCGCACCCAGTGCTTTTCCACCAACATTTTTGGCCGCACCCCATGCTTTGCTCAACCAACCACCACCACCCGCTTTGACCATATCCAGTGCTTTTCCGCCAACATTTTTTGCCGCACCCAGTGCTTTTCCACCAACATTTTTTGCCACACCCAGTGCTTTTCCACCAACATTTTTGGCCGCACCCAGTGCTTTTCCGCCAACATTTTTTGCCGCACCCAGTGCTTTTCCACCAACATTTTTTGCCACACCCAGTGCTTTTCCACCAACATTTTTGGCCGCACCCAGTGCTTTTCCACCAACATTTTTGGCCACATCCAGTGCTTTTCCTTTGGCCGAACCTGCAACTGTTGATAGTAATCCACCGCCTGATTCGCCAGTTACCAAAGAAATAAGATTAGAGAGAAGTCCACCACCACCACCTTCTTTTCCTCCTGCTCCTTCACCTTTAATACCAGAGATACCAGAGGTTAAAGAACCATACTTTCCTTTAGACTCTAATTCTGATTCTCTGGCTGATAGTTCTGATGTATCGCTTGTGTCTTCTTTAAATTTCTTTTCTAGCAGGGTTTTTATTCCCGTTATTTCTCGGTGAATTTCTCCTAGACTTTTTAATTGTTCTTTTTCTATTCCTTCACTTGCTTGGTCTTCTTTTGTCATAGACAACATACTAGGAATGGATGAAGCAGGAGTACCACCGACTTCTGCTATGTTTTTTTCTGCCAAAGATATAGTTGGGTCTTCTTTTGGAATGGATGCAGCAGGAGTACCACCGACTGCTGCTATGCTTTTTTCTGCCAAAGATCTAGTTAGGTCTTGTTTTGGAATGGATGCAGCAGGAGTATCACTTAATACTCTGCTACCAATATTTTTGACCACATTTAGTGCTTTTCCGCCAACATTTTTGGCCGCACCCAGTGCTTTTCCACCAACATTTTTGGCCACACCCAGTGCTTTTCCACCAACATTTTTGGCCATAGTAACAACAGGAGATGCTGCTTTAGAAACTGTAGAAATTGCTTTAGAACCAAAGTTTTTGGCCGCACTCAGTGCTTTTCCGCCAACATTCTGAATTTGTTTTCTTAGTTTTCTTCCTATATTGAATGCACCTGATTCTCTCGTGGATGGTTCTGATGTCGTGGATGGTTCTGATGTCGTGGATGGTTCTGATGTCGTGGATGGTTCTGATGTATCGCTTGTGTCTCCTTTAAATTTCTTTTCTAGCAGGGTTTTTATTCCCGTTATTTCTTGGTGAATTTCTCCCAAAGTCTTTAGTTGTTCGCCTTCTGTCGCTGCCCCCGCCGCCGTCCCTGTTTGCCCCTCCGCTCGGTCTTCTTTTGTCATAGACACCATACTAGGAATGGATGAAGCAGGAGTACCACCGACTTCTGCTATGTTTTCTTCTGCCAAAGATCTAGTTGGGTCTTCTTTTGGAATGGATGCAGCAGGATTACCACTTATTCCCGCACTTTTCTTTCCTCCGCGAGCAATTTGTTCCTGCAATCCACCAGAGTACTTTTCAAGCATTTCTTTCTGCTCGCGGCGTTCGCGGAGGAATTCGCTTAGTATTCCACCTATACCTGGAATTTTACTTACAATCTTTTCAGGCAAAGTTTTCCTGAAGTTTTGTGCCTTTTCTTTTAAGAAAGCAGTAAAGGTTGTCCTCTTTTTTAGTTGTTGCTCTACAGGAGCAATCAATTCATCTAGTTTTTTTGCTATCGCTGATTGTTCACCCTGAGTCTTTTTGGCAAGATTTTGTATAAACTTTAATTTTGCGTATATGGCCTTTGCTTCTTCTCTTGATGAACTCATTGAGGCTTCTGATAAAGAAACGGCTTCTTCCATTAATTTGAAAGCAGCAGCACCAGCAGGGTCTTCTCGGTTGAATTTTTTAGAGTTTTTTGCTATGAATTCTTCCACAACAGAGCGAACCCCACGCTGATCACCTATTCCAATTACATATTTTTCAAGTTCTGATGTTTCAAAACCCATATCTTGGCGTTGCTTGATAAGTGCTTCAAGCAAACCTATTTGGGTTGTAATTTTTTCTTCTGTAACTTCAGAAGTCTCAGTTGGTGTATTCGTTGAAGTAGGAGTCTCAATTTCTGTTTTTGTTGATGCTACGGAAGGATCAACCACAGAGACTGATTGTTTGTTATTTACATCAGGCAGAACGGCTGGTGTTGGTTGTTGGGAAACCCCTTTAGCAGGCTTTTTGTTACCGCCTTTAAATTTGCTTTTCTTTTTTTTGTCTCTGTTTTTGTATGATTTTCGTTTAGCCATGATCCATGCTACTCCCTTAAAGTCATGATGTATAAGTCATAGCATTTTTTTGTTTCTTTCTCGCTCTTTTTCCTTTTTCAAATGATTAATAAGCAAATTTATGTATATGTCCCTTTCCCAAGGAATCATGTTTTCTAATTCCTCCAGAGAGTATTTGTGATGTTGTAGCAGATTAAAAGTAATTTGATAGTATGACCCCAAGTCACTATGACTCAGGGCTACTGAAAAAAATCAGATACACTCTTTATCTGTACTAGAACCGATTCGCTGCATTTTGGGCAAGGGTATCGAAACTCGTACTTTAGTTCTGGTATTGTTTGGAGAAAATCCATGATACTTTTGAATTGTTCTGGTAAAAGGTTGTCGATAAACGATGACAGTTCCTGTGGATCAATGTCTCGTTGTTCGTGAACTTGACCATCAATAATTACAGATTCGATACATTTTTTTGCTAATTCGAAAGCAATTTCTACCTCGTTTTTTTCGTAGTCGATATCGTGAATAGAAGGATATTTCATTACAATTGAAAGGGTATCCGTAATTTTAATATTTGAATCTACTGGTTCTTTATCTTGTGGTGTGATGGTAATCTGATCAAGTTTAATTTTTATTGAGGTTGCGTGTCCACACTTGGAGCAAATAACTTGTGGTTTTGCTTCCTCTCCAACAGATTTTGATCGAATCTGTAAGAACGCATATTCTGCATCCGCAGCACATAGTCGCTTAGTGTCTATAATGTCGTTTGTACACGACAAAATAACATTACTCATAGCGTTATTAATTTCGTTTACGTTTTTAGATTGCAGGGCAATCAGAAGCACTTTTTCTTCCTTTACCAAGAAAGGACGAAACTTTACTTGCATTTTTGAAACAGGCAAGGTCATGCTGTACTGTGGAAGTGTTGCATTAGACAACTTCAGTTTGTTCATAGTATTCCTTTGTGATAAAGAGTGTACCAATCACTATTTATTGTATATCATCTATTTATACTGATCTTATGGTGTTGTCAACAGCATTTAAACTTGAATTATTTTTTTTAAAGCGATTAGGGTCGAATTGTGTCATATCGACACCTAAATCTGATGGAATTCCGTAGGTTTCGTTTGCTGCTTGATACTCTATTGATGTGTATTTTCTAAATGATATGGTAATATCCTGCCGCATTATCTCGTTATCTTTTTCGTAACCTAATTGAATATCACCAATTGATTTGGGGTACACTTCTTCTACTTGTATATCATGAAGTAAAACATCGTCTCTTCCAAGCACAGATATTACCATGTCTGTAGTGTAGTCATTGTAATAAGAAAATTTGTAGTTGGTTGGGTCACATATAAGTTGCATCCACTTTTCAAAGAACAGTCGTTCTTGCATATTTCTTGAAAGGATATATGTGAGGGTCATTTCTCCTGCATATACGGGTTCGTATGGCATATTGCGTGCTGGACCGTAGTATCTGAACGGTTGTGTGGAGAAGGATCGTCCAGGAATTGTTATTGATTCACAACGAATTGATAGATGTCGAGTCTCTGCGGAATTGTTTGTGAAAAATACTCGTGGAGTATTGATTGCAACAGAGTACCGATTGTTAAATGCTATTCCTTGCAAGAGAAGACTGTTAAGCATTTCGTTAATGTTTGATGGCAGATACGGCATTTATTTTCCCTTTATGAAGTTTCTGGTGATTGCTTTTCTTGATTTTCTGAACACTGTTGTTGGTTTAGCATTTTTAAAATTCATGGTGTTTGACTTCATCATGTCTTCCCATAAATCAAACGGAACCACAATGGGTCTTTTTTTTATGCCTTTCCACAGATATTTTCTGTAGCACGGCTTAAAAAATCTGAAATTAGACCTGGCATCCAAGTGGTCGTAGCTAACCAGTAGTCTAGTTTTCCAGTCTTCACTTACACGGATTTGCGGCAAGTATTTTATAAGATTTTGGAACAAGAACTCTCTATACTCTAAATCTAAAAAGTGGATATTGATTCCAGCAAATCCCTGTTTATACGACTTTGTAACTAATACCAATGGAAATGTGTCATAATACGTATTACTAGAAATAAAAGATTCGTTAGTTGGCATATATTTAAAAATTACAAATACACCAGGTATAAGTCTGTTTGGCATCAATAATCTTTTTGTTTTGTTCATTAGTTGCAGAAATTTAATGTACGTTTGATTTGTAGAACCAATAACCGAAGTAGTTTCGTCTATTATTTTTTGTAGTTCTAGTTTTGAATCTATGGAAGTCATGACTTTTTGAATATATCGTCTTCGGTCAGAATCTTAAATTTCCATCCTTTGGTATCAGACACCCGTTTTGCTGCTTCCCACTTGGCATTATTGGTTATCCATGTTTTTACTTCGGTGATATATCCTTTGGTGACCCTCTTTTTCTTTTTGGGTTCTTGGCATTGCTTTTTGGGTTTGATTTCTACCAACCAAGTGTTGATGCCTTTCTTTGTTTTTACCTCAATCAAAAAGTCTACGAAGTATTTGTGGATTTTTTTGTCTAGTGGGTTGATGTACGGAATTACTACTTCTTCTGATGCCCAACGTGTCACGCTAGAACTGCTGTCGCAAAACTTCATAAACTTTCTTTCCCACATACTTCTGTAAACAATTTTTGTTGGATCTCCCATGTACTTACTTGTATTTTGTGGTTGAAAAATGCCTTTGTACGCCATACATAAATATGTAGACTCCGCCCATTCAATTAAGGAATTTCTGAATGCCTACAGATAATACTCCCTTCTTTTTGAAAAGACCAGCAGAACACGGCAGACCAGACCGGCTGGCCGGACCAGGACAAGTTATAACATCTGATGGTAAACAGTTCACTGCAACCAACAGAAAGTCAATTAGTGCAGGAAGAGCATTGCGAGCAGAGTCCATGGCTGATCCAATTATGAGTGCTTTGGAAAGCACTCCTGATATGGTGCGTGGTGACCGCAAGCGACCTTCTATTCTTAAATTTCCTATAGAAATCGGATCAGGTGAAGTACCCCATGTTATGCAGTTTCAGATATTTTGGAGACAGGAAAACAAGGATTTGACAGACGCTAAAGGGGAGTTAAGCAAAGCAAAACAGGAAAACGAGAGAAAACTCCAAACCTTGAATACCATATCAAGTCTTATAGACAAAGGAAACTTTACATACGAAAATGTGGCAAAGTCTCCTCTTTCTGATATGGGAATTGCAGAAATTCGTAGTATGGTAAAGGATAATTCACTTCTAAAGGTTGTAGACCCATCTGTAAACGATAACCTTGCAGATTTACTAAATCTGAATCCTGGACAGGCAAAATTTATACTGGAGCAAACTATTAAGTCTCAACAGAAAAAAGTTGACTCTATTGCATTTGAAATAGAAAATGGAGCAGGGGCTATGGGGTTTGATGACAACGACAAACTACTTCTAGAAAATCGTTTTCAGGGAGCAGTAAATCGTACAACTGCTATTGCAGCGGGAACCGTTACTGGATTGTTTGGACTTGGAATTGGTGCTTTAATGGGTGGTCCTATAGTAGCTGTTGCGGGTGGCATTATCGGTGCTGCCGGTGGTGTTGGTGTGCAACAAGGCGCAAAAAAATTGCAAGCTGGAACAAAGTACGATCAGATGGTTTCCATCTACCTTCCGTTTTGTACAAAGATAAACAATGAAGACTCTTTTTCATACGAAGACTCTGAAATGAAAGCAGCAGGTGCAATTGCTGATGTTATGGGTTCGGATCCATTGAATACAGCAAAGCAAGTTGGTCTTGCAGCTATTGACATGGTAGCTGATAGTTATGGACAGGGTGCTGTTGCAAAATCTTTGACAGGAACCGTGCTTAATCCTCGTTTGGCAAAATTGTTTAAACAAAAAGAATTTAGAACCTTTTCTTTTATGTGGGAGTTTTATCCGCGTAGCAGAGAAGAAGTAGAAATGATTCGTGATATTGTTGAAACATTTCGCTACCATGCTCATCCGGCAAAATTTGGAGAAGCGGATGGAGCTCAAATCCAATTGCGTGTACCAGCAGAGTTCCGTGTTCGCTTTTTGTCCACTAATCCAGATAAAAACAATCAGGCAGGATTTGTTGAAAATGAGTATTTGCCTAGAATTGGATACTGTGCCTTAACCAGTATAGCAGTAGACTACTCACCCAATGGTACATATTCGTCTCTTTTAGACAATTCACCAACAGCAATAACTCTGTCTCTACAGTTTAGTGAGATGGATGTGCTTACACGAGACAAGGTTGAAGAAGGATTCTGATGTCTTATTTTACCAAATTTCCACTTGTTAATTATCCTCTTGGGGTTGGTTCGGATCTGAAGTTTGTTTATGTACGCAATTTACTAAGAAGAATTGGGCTTTCTAGTGACCTAAAATCTTCTGCTGGCGCATTTTTGGAATACGATATTAAAGACGGAGAAAAACCAGAACAAATTGCAGATCGGGTTTACGGCGACCCTTCTTATGCTTGGGTAATTTTGTTAACTAACGATATTATAGATCCGTATTATGACTGGTATCGCTCTGAACAGTCTGTTCAAGACTATATCCAAAAAAAGTACGGTGGATACTTTGCGTATGTTGCAACAGGTGATAATTTTTTCTATAAATCATCAGTAGATACAGGTGCTACTTTAACACAGGGTTCTGTTTCTGTTAGAGTACTGGAATATCATCCCACATTTTCTCGTTTATTTGTAGACAAACCTGTTGTGGTTGGCCCTGCTACAATCACAGAAACAGGAGGGGTTCATCATACCGTTAATGTTAAAAGAGTTGATGAGGGATATTTATCTGTTCATCATTTCGAAATACCTAGACCTGTGGGTAGTTGTGGAGCAAGTGAGTTTGTTACAGTTGATCCCTTAACCCAACAGAGCAATAGTTATTCTGTTCTAGGAGGGTTTATAGGATCGGCATCTGATGTATATCCACTCCCTGATGAGGGGAAAGGATACGTCCCTAATTCTGGAACTGTTGATTTTTGGGAAACGTTTATTGGTGGTTACATGGGAATTTCTGGCAGTCCAGTTAATCAATACGCTGTTTCAAACACAAAATACGAAATAACGTTAAACGATTCCAAAAGAACAATAAAGGTATTACATCCACGATATTTGTCGCAGGCAATCAAGGAATTGGAAGGCTTATTAAGAATTTGATATGAACGAAAACGGATCACAAATCTTAAAAGCGGGAGACTACAAGATTGAAAGTCTTACCCTACACTCACTTGTTACAGGCGACAGCATTAACTTGTCTGCTCTGTATCAGTACATAGAGATATACGAGGACATATTTTCTCCGTATCTCACAGCAAAAATTCACATTGAAGACTCACTAAATCTTCCCGAAAGAATTCCCATTATTGGGCAAGAGAAAGTTGAGTTAGTTTTTAAGACCGAAATAACCCAAATGGAAAAAATCGAATTGGTTTTTCGGGTGTATAAACTTGATTCTCACGAGATTATGGATAATGGAAAAAGTCAGAAATATGTTCTTCACCTTATAACCGAGGGTGGTTATTTTAATTTCTCTGAGTACTGTGGTTATTCTTTGCGTGGTCAAACATCAAAAATGGTTAATTCTATTTTCACCAAACACTTTCCTGATAGTGTGTGGAAAAACAAGTTAGAAATAGAAGACACTAACGACAACTACTCGTTTGTGATATCAAAATCATATACACCATTTAAGGCAATTTCTTGGCTTGCATCGAAAGCGCATACATCTACGGCAAACGATTACAGTCCATTTTTGTTCTATGAAACGATAGACGGTCACTGCTTTAAAAGTGTGTCAAAAATCATTGAAGACGGGTCTGCTAACATTATTCCGTACCTATACACACCTGCAAATGTTGCAGTTCCTGATGGAAAGATTGAGAGTGTATCTTTTTCTACAATTTTACCAGCACGGTATCATCGAATACAAAAATTAGAAGAGATGTCTCGTTTTGATACAGTGTCTAATATTATGTACGGAACAATATCTTCTTTCATGGAAGTGCATGACTTGATTCGCAAAGAAACAAGAAAGCACACATTTTATGAGTCTGATGTTTTTGATTCTACTAGAAAACTTGGAAGTTTAAATCATTTCAGAAAAACCGATTCTGAAGTAGACAAGGTGTTGTCTAAAGGTTCTGTTTATTTTTATATGCCGTCTACAGGACACACTGTACACACAAAAAATAATCCAATAGTAGATAATTTTCAAACAGAATCCTTGTTTCAAAAAAATAAATACCATAAAAATAATTTGCTTACACAAAAATTAATGATTCAAGTTATGGGTGATACTCGTCGTAGGGTTGGTGACATTGTTGACATCATAATACCAAAAATTCAGTCTGATTCGCATCTGTTTGACGATCCCAATGATAAAAATATTGGTGGTAAATATATGATTACTAGTATTAAACACAATCTTGCCACCGCGTATGTGTGCAAGTACGAATTGTCTAAAACTCATATGGAGGTGTGATGAAAGGTTATTTGGGAAAAGAAGGATTTGTTTGGTGGCACGGAGTTGTTGAAGATGTTAACGATCCTCTGTACATTGGGCGGTGCAGAGTGCGAGTTTTTGGATTTCATGTAGAAGATTTGTCTGAACTACCTACAAGTCATTTGCCGTGGGCGTATCCCATGCAACCAATTACTAGTGCTGCAATTTCAGGAATCGGAACTTCTCCCACTGGACTACTTGTTGGTTCTCATGTGTTTGGATTTTTTAGAGACGGAGAAGAGGCTCAAGACCCTGTAATAATTGGTTCATTTGGTGGTATACCTTTACGAGAAGCAAATACAAGCACTGGATTTTCAGACTCTACAGGACGGTATCCTGCAAAACCATCAGATGTTCAAGCGCGAAAGTTTCCTATTGGTGTCTCTGTAATTGGTGAACAGGACACCAATCGTCTTGCGAGAAACGAAGACACAGAAAAAATAAAATCTACTGTTGTAGGGTATAAAACAGGAAGCACTAAAACGGGCATTAAGAGTGTACCGGACATGGCACAGAAATCTGTGTGGAGCGAACCACCTACTCCGTACAATGCACAGTACCCAAAGAACCACGTGAAATACACGGAAAGTGGTCATGTAGAAGAGTGGGACGACACACCAGGTGCAGAAAGAATTCACACCTATCACACCTCTGGATCGTTCACGGAAATTGGCAATGGGTGGAAGAACGCAGAAGGAAAACCCACTAATCCTGATGGCACACGGGTTCAGCGTATTGTGGGTGATGATTACGAAATTGTTCACGGCAACAAGAACATTCACATATCTGGTCAGCGAGGACTAAACATTGTGGTGGATGGTGCGGTGAACCTTACTATTAATGGTGGTGGAAACATACAGATCACAGGCAACACAAATATTCTTGCCACAGACGATGTAAATCTTCAAATTGAAGGTTCTCTAAAAGCATCAGGTAAAAAAATTGAATTTTATGCGGACGGAGACATTGGATTTTCTGGACGCAGCATATCGTTTATTACAGACAGCAATGTGATGGTTATGCAGCAAGGAAAACGAATTGAGGTGAATTCTGGTCAACCCGTGCTAAAACCAAAGCGGGTAAATGTTAAGGGTGGTGAATCGTGAGCATGAACTACCGAGGCAAGCACCGTAAGTATGTTGAAGGGTCTTCAGAATACGCTGTATACACCTATGGAGATGTGGTGGAGCGTGGTGGTGTTTCGTATGTGTGTAATGTTGAAAGCACAAAAGGTTACCTGCCAGAAGAGTTAAATTCGGGATTTACTCCGATTGGTGATAAACTTGGTGCTACTGGCGCACAGGTTGATGGTGGATCTTATATCTAAACAAGGGAGAAAACCATGCCAGGATTTGGAGTATGCAGAGCAAATGTAGACACAGCCGGGGGAACCATTCTTGTGGGTAATCCGTCCTTTTTTGTGGACGGTTTTCCTGTTTCTGTAGAAGGAAATCCGGTACAGAATCACGATAACGATTCTCCCCACAATAATAATCCAGTTATGGTTCAAGGCAATTCAAATTTTCTTGTTGGCGGCATTCCTGTGTGCACTATTGCTAGTCAAGCGAGTTGTGGCCACCAACCTACAGGTTCAAGTACTTTTTTTGTGGGGTAATCTATGGCAGAAGCACCGTGTCCGTGCAAGCAAAAACTAACAGACGGCGAAAAAGGGATTCTTAACTTTGGATTAAGCAGTGAGATGCTAAAAAATCCTAACGCTGCTGCTATTAACATGGCGCGACAGGTTGGTGGATCAAATGTGACCAGATTAACTGGATTAATAGACGCGGCGGGAGTAACTTCTCTACCAGGTGAGCCTCTGCCAGTATTGGCACAGGCATTGCCGCAATTAAATCAGGCAAAAACTAAAATTACGCAACTACAAAACACTGTTACTGGATTCGAAACAGAATGCAATAGATTTACAGATCCAAAGCAATTAGTGAATATTATTAGTTCACTGAGTTTGTACGGTGAGTTGTCGTGTGCTTTGGGAATCGAGGGACTTGATATTGGTGGTGGATTAAATGTGGTGAATCAGAACGGACAACTAAGTATAAATTATGCAGTAGCAGCAAATGTGGACATTGAAAATATTTTAAATCAGTTTAGTGACGGTAGTTTGGGAACAGATGCAGCAGGTGCTGTTCAGCAGTTGTCGGTGGGATTGAACACGGCGTTTCAAGCATTAGATGCTGCAAACGCAGCAATAGGGAATGTAATGGCACAAGCGTCTGCAATACAAAATGAAGCTGCAAACTTTATTCAAAAATATACAAGCATTAACTCTTTAGCAAATCTTGTAAATGAAGCAAGCACTGATCCGTGTTTTAAAATCGGAAGCACTCTAAACGGAAGTCTTGTTAGTCCCCAATTTATTGATGTGGTTCGGGGTAATTCTATTGGATTTGGAACCAGCTCAAGATGACAACAAACCCCTCTATTGTTGAACACTTGTCTTCCTCCAAAGATATAGCTTTGATGATTGGTGAGATATTTGGAATATTTGTGGTTGGTTTGTGTGTTGGTTTGGTGGGTGCTTTACGTAAGAAAAAACTTAAGTTTAATTTTTGTAAAGAAGAAGAGACAAAGTTTGTACAGACACATAGTCAAATACACGAACTACTAACAGAACTACGCATCACTATCAGAGCTTGTCGATGTCTTATTTTTCAGTTTCATAATGGTGGATCTTTTGCTGACGGAACCTCAATTAAGCGGTTTTCGATAACACACGAGTCATATGAAAACGGAATTCAGAGTATAATGCTTGACTCACAGGATGTCTTTCTTACCAGATACGCTGATATTATACGGATAATGGATGAGAACAAGGCTTCAATTATTAGAACAGACAGTATACCACAGTCATCATTTAGGTCTGGACTTGAGATAAATAATGTGGAATATTTTAGCTTAGTGCCACTAAAGTTTGATGATGGTTTGACCCCTCTTGGATTTCTGTGCTGTCATTGGTGTTCTTCTGATGAGTTGGATTCAATACAGAGAGAAGGTGTATCAGAACAGATGATTATGGAGTTGATACTAAACAACACGCAAAACATACAATTTCATCTAACACAAAGTAAGAGGAATCGGAAAAAACAATAATGCCATTACGAGTAGTAGGAAATAAAGAATCAGTTTTTACTGATATTGATGCTACCTTTGCAAAAAATCCAAAGGATGCAGATGTAATTTTGGCAAAAGATTCTCGTGCCATCAAAAGTGCTATTAGAAATTTGCTCTCTACTTCTTATGGAGAGCGGTTGTTTCAACCAAATATTGGATGTTCGTTACGAAATCTTTTGTTTGAACCAATAGACGCAATAACCACAATAGAAATACGCGATAGGATACTAACCACCATACGAAATCACGAACCAAGAATAGGAAGTGTTGTGGTTGATGTGGTTTCTAATCCCGATGATAATCACTACACAGTAACTGTTGAGTATTCTGTCATAGCGGTTGGTGATACAGATAGAATAACAGTAGTACTAGAAAGGCTGCGCTAATGGCTAATCCCAATAGTTTTAACATCGTAGGACTGGATTTTAGTGAAGCAAAAGCTTCTCTTAAATCGTTTTTGTCCACTCAGGAAACCTTGAAGGATTATAATTTTGATGGCTCTGTTCTGTCCACAATTCTTGACGTGCTTGCGTATAACACCCACTATCAGGCTTTTTACGCAAACATGGTGGCAAATGAAATGTTTTTGGATAGTTCAGTTATGCGTCCATCAGTAGTGTCCCATGCTAAGTCTTTGGGTTATGTTCCATCGTCAAGAAAAGCTTCCAAAGCAATTCTTACTGTAATGGTTAATGGTGCTGACTCTAACACATATCTATCACGTGGTTCTGAATTTATAGGAACGGATGCCGCAGGAACTCAGTACAAGTTTGTGCTTTTACAAACAGTATACGCTGACACAACAACTGCGTCCTTCAAAAATATAGAAGTACATGAAGGCACCATTCGTAGAATGAGTTACATTTATAATCCAAACAAAAAAGAATCTTCTATTCTTCTTATTCCAAACGACAAGATAGACACAAATACTATACGAGTTCGTGTTCAAGCTTCTGCAAGTGATTCTACCGGAATTTCTGATGTGTGGTCGTATTCTGAATCGTATATCGACCTTACACCCACTAAAAAAGTTTTCTTCTTGCAAGAAAAAGAAGCAGGTATGTATGAATTGTATTTTGGTGATAATTTTTTGGGTAAACAACCTGCCACCGGTAGTCTTGTAACTGTGGAATATCTTGAAACTAATGCGTCAGCAGCAAACGGTATTACTAGTTTTTCTTCAGCCATCACTGGTATTGGTTCTATTCAAACAACTTCCTCTTCTTCCGGTGGAATAGCAGAAGAAACAATTTCACGAATAAAGTTTCTTGCTCCTAAATTCTATAAATCACAGAACCGTGCTGTAACTGAAAATGACTACATTGCTACCACTATAAAAAAATATCCCAATGCAGACTCCGTGTTTGTGTACGGTGGAGAAACAACCATCCCCCCACAATACGGAAAGGTGTTTATAGCAATAAAACCAAAAGCAGGAACAGCACTAACAATACCGGAAAAGGTATCGCTTGCAAAAAGCATAAAACAAGACTCTTCTATTGTTACTGTGACTCCAGAAATTGTTGATCCTGACTACATTGATATTGTGATTGATTCCACAGTCACATATGATCCCACAGAGATTAGTATTGGGATTGGCACACTTAAAGCTTTGATTGTTGCGTATATGTTTACTTACTCTTCAACCAAACTAGAAACTTTTGGATATAATTTTTACCTATCTAAACTTGCAGAGGGAATTAACGGAATTAATTCGTCTATTCTGTCTAATCAAACAACTGTTAGCATGAGAAAAACAGTTAATCTTTCTACATTGGTGTCTTCTAAAGGGTTTGTAATGGATTTTGCTAATCCAATTCACCACGAAGAGGGAGAAACCTGTGGTTCTGTAATAGCATCAAACACGTTCTCACATATTAATACTATTGGTACACTTGTTTCTGATGTGTACATTGAAGACGATGGAAACGGAAAAATTAATTTGGTGAAAACAGAAGTAGACAAATCAAAGATTTTGGTGTATCCAAATATTGGAAAGATTGAATACGCTAGTGGAAAACTTAAGTTTTCCACTTTGTTCTCCCCTATCAGCAATAATCCTTTGTTTAGTGTAACAGTAAAACCACAAAACACAGACCTTTTTGTTTTTGAGAACAAGATAATGCGTGTGAACCGAGCGTATACGGATTCTGTTAAAGTTGGTGTAAGTACTCAAACTGATCGAAAGCAAGTGATTCGAGGATAACATGGTAAACATCAAGAACATTATTCTTGATACATCGCTTGAGAAATTGGAGAACTTACTGTCTCCTTTTATACAGGAGCAGTTTCCTGCATTTATTCGTTCGGATTATCCAAAACTTGTACTATTCATTAAGGCGTATTATGAGTGGCTTGAAACACAGAACAATCCAGGATATGTGCTGTCTAAACTAGATTCTATTGGAGATATTGATAAGAATACTGAAGAGTTTTATTCTCACTTCAAGAATACATATTTGGAGTCTTTCCCCGATTTGTTAGCAACAAATATTAGCGGGAATAAACCCAATAAAAAGACACTTCTAAAAAAGATCCGAGACTTTTACGGGAATAAAGGCACGGAGAGTGCTTACAAGTTTTTATTCCGTGTTCTGTACGATAGTGATTTAGATATTTATTATCCTAAAGAAGACGTGTTGAAAATCTCTGACGGAAATTGGGTTGAGCCAAAATCCATAAAGATCAGTAGTTTAAATGGAACTGATTTGTTTAGTGTAAAGAATGGGGAAATATCACAGTATGAAGACACCACTCTAGTTGCTTCAGCATTTATAGAAGATGTTGTGCAGTATGTTTTCAACGGTATTAACATAACCGAGGTTTTTATTCGGGATATTGTTGGAAATTTTCGGAACACAAAACCAGTGGTGCTTCGCAAAGAATCAACTCTATACCAAGAGACTCCATTCAGCGTACTAGGAGAATTTTTCATTGAATTGCCTGGAAGGGGATATAAGGTCGGTGACACTGTAATTGTTCAGGACTTGACTGGAGTTGGTTTTGCTGCTCAGATTGAACAGATAGGATTGGCAGGAACTATTAAGAAGATTGCCATTTCTAATTCAGGCATTAACTATCCAGTTTCTATTGTTGCAAATATTATTTCTGACGGAGGACAACAAACCGCCAAAATAATTCTAGTGTCTAGTGCAATCACAAAGTATCCTGGTTACTTTTTGGGAAACAGAGGTAAGATTTCATCCAACAAGCATATTCAAGACGGTAACTATTACCAAGACTTTTCGTACGAATTAAAGTCGGAGATTTCATTTAATCAGTACTTTGATGTGCTTAACACTATTATTCACCCGTCTGGAACTCGTATGTTTGGATCGGTGTTGGTGAAAAAAGAATTGCAAAATCAATCGTCATCAAGTTCTCAAGGCACATTTATTGAGAAACCTCTGATTGGGCAGTACACACCGTATACATTTAACACAAGCATAAATCTTCGTAAAAACGGAAACGAAAGTGCTGGTTACTGGTTGGGAGTGACTGGTGACTTGTATCCATTGGGATACAATCCGTACATAGGTAGCACCACTGAAGTAGGGCCAAATGGATCGACAACTCCTAACGGAACGGTGTTTGTTGGGTCTTCATTGGGATACACCTGGTGTTATGTACCTGAAAACGGTATCACATCACATAATCCAATTGGTGCTGCTCTAGGAAGCACTAGTGCGTGGTATCTTAACAGAGAGTCTAATCTTGATCCTGCTGATATTGACGGACTTGTGTTGTGGTTAAAACCAGAAAACATTGGGGTGTGTGGGTCTGTAGTGAACGGTGCAAGCGTGGATGTGTGGCGAGACGCATCGCCTTCAGGCAATGACGCATTGCCGCCCACATGGGATCGGTGGAACAACACTCTTACCACCACTTACACTGGTCCTGCTGTTAGCGAGTGGAGTAAACAGGTTTATCAAAACCCAGAAATCTCAACTCCAATAACAAGACTACAGTTTGCGTTTAACGGGGTGTGTGGCGGATTTACTACTGGACGGCTCATGATGGTTGGTTTAAACACTGATCCGAATACAAACGCAAGTTATGCCAGTATTGACTACGCTTTTTACTCTTATGGTCCAAACGGTGCAAATCCGACTCAAGAAAGGCGTATTATTGCTTATGAAAGCGGAGCGAGTAAGGGGGACATGGAAACTCCTGCGGGACCCAATTATTCTGCGTTTGACACCAGTGTATTTGAGATTGAGTACAAAGAACCAGATATAATCTACCGTATAAACGGTGTGCAAAAGAGACGGGTCTACAGTGGGTACGGGAAAACCTATTACATGGACTCTAGTTTCTACGGGGATGGAAATAGTACTCGAATCGGACACTCGCTTACCGTTTTGGGAATGTGGAACGGTGATACCCCTGTTAGACCATCAGCAGCATCCATAACGACTACATCTGGTTTGACTACTGTTGTGTACTCAGGAGTCACCGTGGACAAACTGCGTCCCACTCTGCAAACCGCAGGATACGGTGGAGCCACAGGGGTGTCGTTTAATGGTGGTGTATTGTACTCTGCACGAACCACATACGCAGGAAAAACTCTTGGTGGTCTTATGGGACTAGGATACACCACAGGACCAGGCAGTAGTGCCGCAAGCATTCTTACTGCACAACACCTGTATTTAAAGAAACCTTTAAACTTTTCAGATGAAATGGATGTGTTCATGGTGATGAAAAGCACCAGTGATTCCCCCAACAACGGAATGGGGTTGTTTTCTAGACTTGATTCGCTGTCCCCGTCTTTTTCAGCAACCGGACCAATACAAGACGATTCAGTTCTGTTTAATCGGTCTTACAACAGTGTTGATCGCATTGCCGCGAATCAAACATCAGAGTTTTATTCTGTTACTCCACGAGGAACCCTGTTGTATCCTACAAGAACAGGTCTTGTGGGATTTCGTCCTGACGGAGGCCTACCCAACCAACAAATAACAACTATTTCATACGATCCCCATGTGTCTGGAGCGTGTATGGGACTGGTAATTGGTGAGTGGACACGAGACAACACTAATCGAATAAAAACGTATCTGAACGGGGACGCTTCACTCAATCGCTCACGAATCACTGGTCGTAGAGTAGTTTCGGTTGCCGCCCCTTCATCAGAACTGTACTCTATAGCAAGTGGTTTAGTGTTTAATTTTGATCCAGGTAAGAGTGATTCGGTTGGTGGGTTTGCCAGTGCAAAATCTGCAAACCTGCTTGATCTGTCCCCGTTTCGTGAAACACCTCTGAACTTTATTGGCCCTATTGCTCCGTCCATGTGGGGAGGAGACGGTTCGCCTTCGGCCGCTGTCTTGGTGACGCAGGGCAGTGGAGCCGCGTTGGGTACTGATGAAGTATACGAAATGACCACAGGAACCAGTGGTAACATCTATTTGAACAGAGACAGTGGTGGTGGCGGTGCTGCCGCAGGTGCGTGGGTAGACTCTACCACCACTTCCACTACTTGGACTGCTTCGTTTACCATTCGTAGGGACGACGGTGCTGCTATTTCAAGTGTTGGTGTGTACATTTACACTCCTGGCAGCCTTAATTCCGCACCGGGAACAATTGAGGCATTGAGTGGTGGGTGGTATCGGGTTACACGAACAAAAACACTAACAACTGCCGCCGCCGCAAACATTCTCATAGGGCTTACGGGTTTGGGATCGCAGGTAAAGTACCGTATTGGTCGTGTGTTCTTGCAACCGTATCCTGCGGCTACTGATGTTGATATTCCAGGCACAACCATACGGTCATCGGGCAGTTATCCTACTGGTTACTCTAGGGTTGGAACCGATACTGCAAACGAAGTGGGGTACAAGACTGGACCTTCAGGCCGTTTGGAAACAGTGTGGCACGGTAAAAACCACTCTACAATTAACACCGTTGCTTCATTTAACTCTAATGTTGGATTTGTACCTCCCCAAGTGTCCATAGACCGCACCAAACTGTACAGGTATTCCGTGTGGGTAAACCGAGCGGTGTTGAGTAATGGTAATGTGTATTTTGGAAACGGTTCCGCTGTTCTAAAGCGCAGCGACGGAAGCACAGACACCAATCCATATTTTGATTCAGCGGGAGCAGCCGAGAGTCCGTATGTTGGAAAGCCAAACCAGTGGGTACTGGTTGTTGGGCATATTCACCCAGTGGGCAGTGGCACAGGTTCCAACCATTCCAATAGCGGGTACTATCTGCCCAACCAGGGAACAACCTACGCAGGACTTGATGCCTCATATGGCGACAAGGTTTGGACTTCTACAAGCACAACAGACTCGCTTCGTATATTCCTGTACGGGTCAAACAACAGGGGAGAAGAAGTACAGTTTGCTCGTCCCCGAATTGAAGTGGTTGACGGCACTGAACCCTCAATTGAAGCCCTGACAAGCAGCAGCATTAACACTGTGTACGATTTGAGTAATAGTAGTGCGAACATGGAAGTCATAAATGAAGTGGGTTACACGGCGGACGGAGGCGGGGCTGTGGTGTTTACCGGCGGTCCAGGTGTAATCTCTACAAATAATTCATTGGTGTTTGGCACCAACCGAAACATTACATGGGAGGCGTGGGTAAAACCGTCCGTCCTTTACGAGACTGATATGTACATGGGAGGGGGTAGTCTTCCATATTTCGGTAACTATTACACTGCATTTTTGTGGAGCGTGTATTATCCGGGCGACACGCAGATATTAATTAAATCAAACTCAGGATTTTTCGTGGCAAATACTTGGCACCATGTGGTGTGTGTTTCTGAATACGATGGAACAACTACTCGGTACACAGTTTACAAAAATGGAGTAAAGATCACCACTCAGGCTACTGATGGTGGCTCTGTAATTCGTTCACCAGACACTTCAACCATTGGAATAAGTGGAAAAGAACAGTTAGGTAGCAGTAATGACGGAAATGTTGTATTCTGCATAGCGAATCGTGTAAGCGGTAAAAGATTTACTGCAAGTGGAACGGACTACGCTTGGCAAGGCTCGGTTTCAAACACTCGTGTGTACTCACGCGCTTTGAATCCGGCAGAAGTCCAACAAAACTTTAACGCTCTGCGGAGCAGATTTGGTTTGTAACACACCAGAGGAGAGTATATGCCAGACGAACTAATAGACGATCAAGAGGAGAATAGTTTTACTGCTCCTGAAAACGTAACTAATTCAGCATCTGTTACCCTGTCTCGTTTAGGATCGTATGTACGAGAAACCGCAACCTCTGCAAATACTCCAGGTAGTGCCTCTTGGATAGCGGATCTAACCAATTCCACAATAAATCCACCACATTCTTTTTCAGGAACAGTACATGAAGTAATAGTATTCAACAGAAAATTGACTGAAACCGAGCGGCAGTCTGTGTACTCGTATCTTTCTAAAAAATATAAACTTACTGACTCACTACCAGACTCGTTTGTTTCATCTCACCCAAGTGCAGAACTAGTAGGACTCACGTACTGGTCAATCAAGCACCATCCAAACAGTAAGGGGTTAAGAGATATACAACCGAATACTCAGTTTGGAGGCATTACTCTGCAAACATTCTTCCATCTTCCAGACCAGATATACAAGTCAGAAGGCACTCGTCTTCCAAATGGAACAGTGCTTTCGGGTGATACATACGGTGGTGTATCAGGTTAAAAAGGAATTTTAATGTCTAGTTACCTAAAAACGTCAATCAAAAAGTCTTTTGCTGAGAGTTTTCTGTCCGAATTGGAGAGAAACGAAAATCAGTATTTGTTTTTTATTGGTAAAGGTACGCCTTGGCAGAACGAGTTTTCTCCAGATTTGTATGTTGACTCTGTTGGATCTGAATTTTCTGTAATGAACAACATTATTGGGTATAAGAAAATTAATCCAGATGACATTATTTTTGCAATATCTCGATACGAGTGGGTAACAGGAACGGTCTACAATCAGTACAGCGATTCTGAAGACCTGTTTGACGACACTAATCCCAAAATCTTCTATGTGATTACTGATCAGAACAATATTTACAAATGTTTAAGTAACAACAACAACAGTCCGTCTACAGTTCGGCCTGATCAGACTATTGTTTCTCCGTTTGGCACTAGTGATGGGTACATATGGAAGTTTTTGGGAACGGCCAAAGAGTCCAATCTTCCGTTCGAATTAACCGACTACATTCCTGTAGAAATAGCACATCACGCAAACGACACGGAAACAGTAAATCAATATAACACTCAAATACAGGCTGTAAACTCTTCTATTACACGGGTAGACCTCAGTGACAGTGGTTTTACTGGTGTTTCTGCGGGTGTGTATAATCAAACAATAACAAGTAGTGTTCTTGGATTAGACTCGGGTACTTATTACACAATTAGTGTGGGTAATTTTTCCACAATTACGAACACAAAGAAAAAGGTCATAATCACAGACTCTATTTCACGTCAGCGAATCAATCTTAGAAGTGGTGGTTCATTACAAAATTATATTGGTTACGTCATGCGAGTAGACAAAAGTCAGGTTAATGGTTCACAGGTAAATAACTACGGAATCATTACAGCAGTTACTAGTACTGAGAATGATATTGATTTTACTGTGGAAAATGATGCCGTAGACTTTGTTGTTACTCCCACAACTGGCTCACAATTTTCGTCTGTTGAAATTACACCCCATATTCGTGCGGTTGGTGACGGATACGGGCTTATTAGTAAACCAAACATGAACAATTCCAAGCAAATTTCTTCGGTTACTGTGGTTAATAGTGGAAAAAATTACAGTAATATTACTCTTGATATACCCACCACAAAAACAAGTACTTCAGTACATCCAATTCTCACAGGTGTGCTGTCACCAAAAAACGGTCACGGGAGCAATATATTAAGCGAATTGGGAACACAGGATATTCTGATTATTGTGGAGATATCCGAAGAAGACTCTGAAAAAATAGTTGGTAGTCCAGAGTCTTCGTATCGCCAATTTGGAATAATTAAAAATCCTGTGTTGTCAAACGGAAGCAGAGAAATTGCAGGAAAGAGTAATTTATATTTCCGAGACATTACTTTGTTTCCAAACTCTGGTACTGATCTATCACTGGATTCCATAGCATTTCCGTCCACTGGAACTTCGTTTATTTTTGGAAAAGAAACTTTTTCTTGTGCGCGAGTTGTTGGAATAAAGTCAACTAGAAATAGTAGTAACAATAATTTTTTGGTGGTACGCACCGTTTCTTCTCATCAAAACTTTGTGACACGACTCGACCGTCCAAACAATTATTCGGTTCAGTTTTCCGCTGCTCCTGCGGGAAACTTTACTGTGGGAGAGCGTATACAGCAGATTGTTCCTGCCGGAACAGTGATTGGTGGGGTTGGTGGAATCTCATACGGTTACGCTTTACAGTCGTTTGGCACTGTAGTTTTTCATTCTGGTAATGTGGCAGATGTAATTTTTGATTCTGGTAGTTTGTTTGTTTCAGGATATATGGTAGAAGGAGAACTTTCTGGTGTTACTGCTACTGTATCGAGCATTAGTCCAAAGTACGGAGAAGACGTAAGTGTAGCTTATTATCCATCCGGCAGTCAATCGTACGCATTTTTAAATGATGTGTCCAGTCAACAAAACTTGTACAGAATTGTAGAAGTTGGCAGTCCATATTTTGAAACAGGAAGTGCTCCAGCATTCAGAGGACTTCACGTTCTTGATATTGCAACTAGTGTTAGTGGTGTAACAGGATTGTTAGACACAACCACTACACCGCTAACACCAAATTCGTTTTCTGTTGGTTCAATGGTGGTTCAAGGCAGTACATCAAGTAGTTATTTTTCTTACGCTACAGGCAGAGTATACAAATGGGATTTTGTTAATCCTTCCTACGGTAGACTGTATCTTACTGGAGTGAACGGTAACTTTAAAAATGTAGAGGTGGATGGAATAACAGGTTCAGTTTTGCAGGGGTTTATTGTGTCTTCTGTGTCTTTGCCAGAGATAGACCGAACATCAGGTGAAATCATATACATAGACAATATACGGCAAATCAAAAGAACAATAGGACAAGAAGAAGAATTTAGACTTCGTTTAGGATTCTAAAAGGAACACATGGCATACGATTCTAGTATTTTTAATACCAGTCCTTACTACGATGATTTTGATGCAAGCAAGGGCTTCTTGCGAGTGTTGTTCAAGCCAGGTTACGCTTTACAGGCGCGTGAACTTACACAATTACAAACAGTGCTACAGGATCAAATTTCAAAAATTGGTGATCATATTTTTAAAGACGGATCACGAATTGTCGGTGGGTCTATCAGTGTACGAAATGTTTCGTATGTTTCAGTTGATGTTGGGCTAGGAACTTCCCTTTCTGGCGTATCAGACTACTCTGGCCTTGTTGGGGGACTTTTAGAACCCTTGCCTGGAACTGGAGCAACAACCCTCAGCAGAGCTAAAGTTGTTCACTACATTAATCCAGACTACTCAACTGACGGAAAACTCATATTGGTTGTTGATTTTGTTTCAGGAACTAATCTCGGTTCTACTTTTAAATGGACAAAGACTGGAGTTGCAACATCTTA
>Ga0194120_10003908_pt1 | contig 23612 bp, 19 predicted proteins | sample TA2MahCa65mmetaG_FD_148642 | JGI IMG/M metagenome (GOLD analysis project Ga0194120, IMG submission 148642) | Freshwater microbial communities from Lake Tanganyika, Tanzania - TA2015019 Mahale Deep Cast 65m | ecosystem: Environmental > Aquatic > Freshwater > Lake | place: Tanzania: Lake... | reverse complement strand
GCGCATGAAGTTGGGCATCAGTTGGGTGCCAATCACACATTCTCCATGGGTATAGAGGCAGGAGGTGTAAACAATAAAGAAGTTGGTTCAGGTATTACCATCATGGGTTATGCCGGGATTACATTACAAGACGTGGCACCGCACTCCATTGATATCTTTCATGAAAACTCAATTCAGCAAGTACAGGTAAACTTAGGCACTAAAACTTGTCCTATTACTACTTCCTTATCAGGCACTAATGCTACACCGGTTGTTGCTGCATTGACTCCTTATACTATTCCTATTTCTACTCCCTTTGAGTTAACAGGGTCTGCAACTGATGCCAATCCTGGTGATGTACTTACTTATTGCTTTGAGCAGGATGATGCGGCCAACTCTACTGTAACAGGCAATAATAGTGTGGCTTTCCCAACCAAATTGGTTGGTCCAAACTGGCTGACTTTCCCTGCAACTACCAGCCCTACACGAATTTTCCCTCGATTATCAACCATTCTTGCTGGCCAATCAATAACTGGCCCATTGCCTGGTGGTGATGCCATTGCTAACACTGAGGCCTTAAGTAGTGTAGCAAGAGTGCTGAATTTCAGACTTACGGTTCGGGATAATGCTCCATACAGTTCTACAGCACCTATCCGCGTGGGCCAAACGGCTTATGCTGATGTAGCTATTACTGTTTCCTCAGCGGTTGGACCATTCCTGATCACTTCACACAACGCTGCGGCTACATTAACAGCCGGTACTACCGAAACTATTACTTGGTCTGTAAATGGTACAACTGGAGCTCCAACAAACACGGCCAATGTTGATGTGTATATTTCAACTAATGGAGGAACTAGTTTTACTCTTTTCATTCCAAATACACCTAATGATGGAACAGAAAGTTTCACAGTTCCCAACACCCCTTCAAGCACGGTTCGTTTCAAAGTAAAAGCCACTAACAACGTTTACTTCGATATTAACAATGCAAACCTGACTATCATTCCACCTCCATTTGGATTTACTTTCAATCCAACAGTACCAGCTACGGCCGCGTGTCCTGCTCCAAATACAATGAGCATCACTTTGGGAACGGCTTCTAATGGTGGTTTCAGTGGAAATATAGCTTTGAGTGCCTCAGGAAATCCTGCAGGAACTTCAGTTAGTTTCGCTCCCGCAACAATTGCTGTGGGTGAAAGTTCTGTAGTAACCTTAACCGGGGCAACAACCCTTAATTCTGGCACCTATACTATTTTGGTAACAGGTGTAACTACAGGAGCCCCGAATCAGACTGCTAACTTATCCTTTACCGTAAACCCTGGAAGTGGACCTGCCATATCCACGCAACCTGCTAACCAAACAGCATGCGTGGGAAGTAGCGCAACCTTTAGCATCGCTTCAACTGGTACTTATCAATGGCAAGTCAATTCAGGATCCGGATTTGTCAATATCGCAGGGGCAACAGCTTCTACCTATACTACACCAAGCGCTACTACTTCAATGACCGGTAATACATACCGTTGTATTGTGGCTGGACAATGTGGAAGTTCTACTTCCTCTGCTGGAACACTTACGGTAAATACATTACCTGCAGTAGTCACTCATCCAAGCAACGTGGCTCAGTGTACCGGAACCACAGTTTCCTTCTCAGTTGGTGCATCCGGAACTGCATTAACTTATCAGTGGGAGGTAAGTACCGATGGAGGTAGCACTTATTCTGCTATTGCAGGGGAAACTTCAGCTACTTACACCATCACTTCAACTGTGCTCTCTCAAAACAATAACCGCTATCGTTGTGTGGTTTCAGGTGCATGTAGTCCTGCCGCAACTTCAAACGCGGCTACTTTAACATTGAGTGCTGCACCAACCATAACTGCACAACCAGCGCCAACTGCCGTTATTTGCGAGTTTGCTTCAACCAGTTTTGTGGTAGCGGCCACCACTCCTGTGGGAACGCTAACTTATCAGTGGCAAGCAAGTACTAACGGTGGAACAACATGGGCTCCTGTAAACGGAGCAACTGCGGGTACGTTCAATCAGTCAAATGTTCCGGCTTCACAAAACGGCTATCTTTTCCGTTGTGCCGTAACAACTAGTTGCGGAACTATTTATTCAACCAATGTGGCATTAACGGTTAATACTTATCCGGTAATTTCATTTAGCACTGTGAACGAGCTTTGCCTCTCAGACAGACCTGTAGCATTGACAGCTACTCCTGCCGGAGGCTCATTCACTGGAGCTGGAGTTTCGGGTAGTGCATTCAACCCGCGCACTGCAGGATTGGGGGTTAAAACAATTACCTACACGGCTTCAAATGCAGGATGTACATCTACGAAGTCTAGCTCTATCATTGTTGAACAATGTGCTGAGCGTCAGATCCCATTGTCTAATCCTGCTTCATTGAACTTATATCCAAATCCAAATACTGGTAAATTTGGCATCCGCGTCAACACAGATCTATATACTCGTTTCTCGATTAAGGTCTATAACAATCTAGGCCAGTTGGTGCGTACTCAAGAAATTTCCAATGCATACTTTGGACAGGTTGTAAATGTGGACATGTCTTCACTTCCATCTGGCACCTTCCATTTACTGATTGTGAATGATGAGGTTGCGCCTGTAGAAAGCAGGACTATCAGCATGGTTATTTACAAGTAAAGTAGTACTGATATTTTCAAATCCCGTTCGGTTCTCCGGACGGGATTTTTTTTGGTACCTTCGCCGCCGCAATAAATCATATATGATCAGTGTTCGTGATTTGAAACTTGCCTATGGCAAAAGAGTACTTTTTGAAGAGGTGAATCTGAATTTTACCAAAGGAAACTGTTATGGTGTAATTGGAGCCAATGGCGCAGGCAAGAGTACCTTTCTGAAAATTTTAAGTGGGGAAATCGAACCCAACAAAGGAAAGGTAGAGTTTACCCCTGGTGAAAGAATGGCGGTGTTAAAGCAAAATCATTTTGCTTTTGATGAGGAAACTGTTTTGAATACCGTCTTGATTGGACATTCCAAATTATGGCAGGTAAGTAAAGAGCGTGAGCGGATCTATTCATTAGCGGAATTCACCGAGGAAGATGGTATTCGTGCAGGCGAATTAGAGGGCGAATTTGGCGAAATGGGTGGCTATACTGCAGATAGTGATGCGGCCACCTTGCTTGGGGAATTGGGCGTAAAGGAAGATATTCACCAATCTTTGATGAAGGATATCCCAACCAATTTAAAAGTTCGGGTACTATTAGCACAAGCTCTTTTTGGCAATCCGGATATTTTATTGTTGGACGAACCTACCAACGGACTTGATATTGAAACCATCTCTTGGTTGGAAAACTTCCTTGCTGATTACGAAAATATTGTTTTGGTAGTCAGTCATGATCGTCACTTCCTTGATGCTGTTTGTACGCATATTGCTGACGTAGACAGACAAAAAATCAAAATATTCACAGGCAATTATACTTTTTGGTACGAGTCCTCTCAATTAATGGCTCGCCAGCTTGGCGATAAGAATAAAAAAATTGAGGAAAAAAGACAGGCGCTCTTGGATTTCATTGCTCGATTTAGTGCTAATGCTTCTAAAAGTAAACAAGCTACTTCTCGAAAAAAAGCACTTGAAAAATTAACTATTGAGGAAATAGAACCCAGCTATCGTAAATATCCTGGAATTATTTTTCAACCACTTCGCGAAGTAGGCAATCAGATTTTAACAGTGGAGAAGCTTAAAAAAGTAGTTGATGGCCGGGTGTTATTTGATCAAGTAAATTTTACTGTAAACAAAGGGGATAAAATTGCCATTTTAAGTCAGGACCCGCTTGCCGTTACGGCCTTTTTCAACATCATTACCGGAGAGTTACTGCCCGATCAGGGAGGATTTGAATGGGGTACCACCATAACCTGGGCTTACCTGCCACAGGAAAATTTAAAATATTTTACCAGCGAATTCAATCTGATCGATTGGTTACGTCAATATGTTCCAGAGCATGTGAAAGATGTAGACGAACCATTTTTAAGAGGATTTTTAGGAAAGATGTTATTTAGCGGGGAAGATGTAATGAAAAAAACTTCTGTGCTTAGTGGGGGAGAAAAGGTAAGATGCATGCTCAGCCGAATGATGTTGCAAAATCCTAATGTTGTTTTGCTTGATCAACCTACCGATCACCTGGACTTAGAAAGCATTCAAAGTTTTAACGAGCAATGCACTGACTATAAAAGCGTTGTATTGCTGAGCAGCCATGACCACACTTTTATGCAAACAGTTGCTAACCGGGTTATTGAACTTACTCCTAAAGGAATTATTGATCGATTGATGACTTTTGATGAATATTTAGCAGACGACAGGGTGAAATCACTCAAAGCAGAAATGTATTGTTAAATTAAAGGGGTGGATTGTTGTTAGCTAACTCAATAGCTAATTTTGAAAGACTATTTAATCATTCAACCCCTGTATCATGAAAGAAACTTTGCAGTTGAACTTGTTGGATCCAACAAAATTGGAAAGTTTATATCGATCCGACAAGGCTGGATTTAGAAAAGCTTTTTTTGAATTATTTCCAGATAAACCGATTGATCCCATTGCCAATTGCTGGTATGAAAGATTGCGAGAGGAATCCTCTTCTATTTCTTGGGGTAAGGGAGCTGATCTATTTGTGGTTTTAGTTGCTACAGCAATTGCAACTTGTATTGCCAAGATTCCGGATTTCTTTTCACTTAAGCCTGAGGAATTTTTTCCACGTAATATCAGTTTTGTGGTGTTGCCTGTTTTGGCTGGTTATTTTATGTGGGTGCACCGCATTAACAGACAAACCAGTTCTATTGTATTATTGCTTTTTTTGGCTTCTGCGTTTTATATCAATTGGCTGCCAGGTAATTTTAACAATGACACTTTAATACTCAGTTGTATTCACCTTCCCTTGGTAGGCTGGTCGTTGCTTGGTTTAGTATACAATAAAGGGCAATGGCTGGATTGGAAGGGGCGCCCTGCCTTTTTACGTTTCAATGGGGATCTGATTGTAATGGGCTCTTTGATTATCAGTGGGGTGATGTTGCTCTCAGGAGTTACCATTGGATTATTTAGCTTAATAGGGCTTTCCATTTCAGAATTCTATACCCGATGGATTTTGATAATGGAGTTATCGGCTTCGCCTCTAATTGCAACCTATGTTATTCGATATAACCCTCAACTAGTTAACAAGGTGTCTCCGGTAATTGCCAAAATTTTTAGTCCATTGGTATTGGTAACCTTAGTGGCCTACCTGATTGGAATTGTAATAGCAGGAAAAGATCCCTACACAGACCGAGAGTTTCTTTTGCTGTTCAATGTGCTGTTGATTGGTGTACTGGCTATAATCTTTTTTTCTGTGGTTGAAATGAAACGCTCTGCAGAAAACAGGTTGGCCCATTGGATCATTTTTTTGCTGGCTCTCGTTACCATTATAGTAAATGGAGTGGCATTATCGGCCATCTTATACCGGATTGGATCCTGGGGTTTTACACCAAATCGTTTGGCTGTACTGGGAGCGAATTTATTATTCTTTATTAATCTCATATTGCTGGCTCGACAACTCTATCGACAACTACGTGGCCAGGTGGCTACCAGTTCTATAGAAGAGGTGATCGCCAGGTATTTACCAGTTTATTTTATATGGGCTGTCTTGGTCACCTTTTTGTTCCCGCTTATCTTTAGGTTTCAGTGATAACAATTCATGCAAGAAAAAAATAAAAAAGGGCAGCTTTCCGGAAAGGCTGCCCTTTCTCTTATCATAGGATCAATCATTGGAGCTGGGCTTTTTATGAAACCAGCTTCCATGGCGGCGCAATTAGGTTCGCCGTTGGCTATGACTATTACCTGGTTAATTGCCGGATTTTTTACAATCTGTGGAGCTCTTGTTATTGCGGAATTGGGGGTTAGGGTACCCACTACGGGTGGGTTATTTGTTCATTTTACACGTAGCTATGGGCCAAAAACAGGTTTTTTGTATGGTTGGTCTGCATTTTCAGTTATCAATACTGCTTCGATTGCTGCTGTTGCTTTTATTTGCGCTACCTACTTGAACTCACTAATTGGGGTTCCCGATTTACTCGACCCAAGTTGGAACTCCTTTTCTGTCTCCATTTATCCCTTAGGCCATTTATACCCCTTCCGTGATTTTACTGTAAAATTAATTGCCATCATCATGGTGGTGTTGATCACCTGGATTAATTCAAGAAGTTTACAAGCAGGTGGGATATTTCAATTCTTCTCAACGGCATTGAATATTTTTATTTTATTGGCACTTTCGATTTTACTCTTTTCTTCTTCAAAGGGAACGATCTCAAATTTCTATACACCGGAGATAAACGTGACCTGGAATCGTGGAATGGCCGCTTGGATTCCGGCATTAACCGGAGCATTTTTTGCATTAGATGGGTGGATTAATATTATTTCCATGGCTGGGGAAGTTCAATCGCCAGCTCGCAATATCCCTCGTGCTTTAATACTAGGTGTGGGAGTCTGCTTATTTCTTTACCTAATGTTAAATCAAGCTTATCTTTTTGTGCTGCCTGTAGATCAAATGGCTACTTCTAAAGTTGTTGCTTCAGATGCATTGAATTTTGCTTGGGGTCCTAAGGTGGGTGGGATAATTGCCTTTTTGATTGTTTGCTGTACACTGGGTTGTTTAAATGGTAATGTTATGGCCACTGCACGTGTAACCTATGCCATGGGAAGAGATCAGGTTTTTCCTCATTGGGTAGGCAGACTGGATCAAAAAAGACAACTACCTGTAGCAGCACTACGACTGCATGGCCTATGGATTACTCTTTTAATTATTTCCGGTTCATTTGATATGTTAGCTGACATGTATGTGTTTGTTACCTGGATCGCTTATGGTTTGGCAGCCGTAGCGGTGCTAAGGTTGTCTATCGGCAAGAAAGAAGAACTGCCAGCTTATCGAGCATGGGGGCAGCCATTTAGCACCATAATTTTTATCTGTTTTTGTTTGTTCTATTTGATAGCAACAATTTATACGGATATCGGTGCTTTTCTTTCAGGAAAGCAACCCGTTATTCACGCGGGTGTTGGACTCTTCCTTGTTCTTGCGGGACTACCTTTGTATTATTATTGGAAAAAACAATTACCGTTATCACAAACTAATTGAACATGCAAAAAAGGCATTATCAACTTTTTTCTTTTTTATCCGGATTGTTACTGGTTATTGCTTGTTGGATGCCATGGGTGGAAATTTCATCTCCTTCACTGGTGTTAACAGGAATGAATACAACAGGAACCAGTTTTGGTAAACCTGCTTTTTTTCATTTGACCTTTCTTGCCCTCTATTTACTTTTCGTGCTCATCCCATTTGACTGGGCTAAACGTTTTAATCTACTCATAGCAGCGCTCAATTTATCATGGATGATTCGCAATTTCTTTTTGATGACCATTTGCAGAGGTGGAGAATGCCCTTCTCGTCAATTGGGTTTGTATTTAATGGCATTGGCCAGTGTGGGTATGTTATTAGCTAGTTTTTTTCCTCCTGCCAAACAAAAAGGGGCTAACTAGTTCACAAGTCATTACTGTATGATCAAGTGCAGAACTTGGTATGGCTTATCTGTAATTAAGCACCGATAGGCTATCTCCAATAATTGCCATTGCCTCCTCCATTTGTGTTGCTGAAATTACCAGAGGTGGAGCCAATCGTATCTTGTCGCCATGGGTTGGCTTTGCCAATAACCCTCTATTTTTCATTTCCAAACACAGTTTCCAGGCGGCTTCAGTATCTGGGTGTTCTATTACAATGGCATTAAGAAGCCCTTTTCCTCTAACCAATTTAATATATGAACTGTTCATCTTTTTGATCCCTTCTCTAAATTGGATGCCCCTTTCATGGGCATTGGCGGCTAATTGCTCCTCTTCTAATACTTCCAAAGCTGTCATTGCTACGGCGCAGGCCAAGGGATTTCCCCCATAGGTGGAACCATGTTGTCCTGGTTTGAGCGTAAGCATTATTTCGTTATCGGCCAACACAGCACTAATGGGTAGGAGTCCACCACTTAAGGCTTTTCCCAAAATCAGTATATCTGGTCTTACGTTTTCGTGATCACAGGCTAGTCTTTTTCCTGTTCGTCCTAAACCTGTTTGTATTTCATCAGCAAGCAGGAGCACTTGTTTGTTGCGGCAGAGTTGAGCGGCTTTACTTAAGTAACCTTCTGTGGGAACAACAACTCCCGCTTCGCCTTGTATAGGCTCAAATAAAAACCCAGCTACAAGAGGATCCGTTAATGCTTTTTCAAGTGCCTCAACATCATTGTAAGGAATAGGAATAAACCCAGGAAGAAAGGGGCCAAAATTTCGAGTAGCTTCCTCATCGGTGCTAAATGAAATTATTCCGGTGGTTCTGCCATGAAAATTGCCCTCGCATACAATTATTTTAGCCTTATTGGCGGGGATAGACTTTTTTTCATATGCCCATTTTCTACAGAGTTTAATTGCTGTTTCCACGGCTTCAACGCCCGTGTTCATAGGCAAAACTTTGTCATATCCAAATAGGGATGTGATGTAAGCTGTATAGGGCCCTAATAAGTGATGATGGAAGGCTCTGCTGGTTAAGGTCAACTCTTGTACTTGTTGAATACAGCGGGAAACAATTTTTGGGTGGCAATGCCCTTGATTAACCGAGGAGTAACCACTCAGAAAGTCAAAGTAACGGTTTCCGTCAACGTCCCACATAAATATGGATTCCGCTCGCTTAATAACAACGGGTAGTGGGTGATAGTTATGTGCACTGAATTGAGCTTCTTGTTCTATACATTGATTGGCTAATGCGCCGATGGATACTTCTTGCATAAAAATTAACTAAGGTGATGAAATAAAAAGAATTACTAAGTAGCCCGATACCTTAGTGATTCAATAGATCCAGGTGCATAGTGAGCAGAAGAGAATAGAAAGAAATATTGAGACTGCTATTACCCATAGTTGGGTGAAGTTAGGAAATTTTTTTCCATTGTACCCAAGGATAGGGATCGTGAGTTGGTCTACTTGCCGTAGGTTGAAAAATCCCAAATAGGGTACTACCGCTGCCACTCATTGCAGCGTATAACGCCCCCATTTTATAAAGATCATTTTTTATTTTTCCCAACTCGGGGTGTTTCAAAAAAATAGTTTCCTCAAATTGGTTATGAACAATGTTTTTCCACTCTTCAATTGGTTTTGCAAGAGCAACAGCAAGAAACTCGCCTTCGCTAATAGGAGTAACTCCTTGAAAAGCTTCAACCGTAGCAATGGAAAAGCCAGGATGAATCATAAGAATTTGGTACCCCGACAAGGAAAGGGGCAGGGGGGTTAGCTTTTCGCCTCGTCCTTTTCCTATAGCCGCTTGTTGATGTAAAAAAAATGGACAATCGCTGCCAAGTTGAAGGGCCATTTGTTGGTTCTCTTCTCTTGACAGGGAAAGCCCAAACACCTGTTGAATGGCCAGTAGTGTAAATACTCCATCTGCGCTTCCGCTGCCTAATCCAGCTCCCGTTGGAATGTTTTTGTGAAGATGAATGTATGCTGCAGGAAGTGAGGGTATTTTTTCTTGAAGAAGTCTATACGCCTTTACGCAAAGATTTTGATCGTCTGGGCCTTGTACAGAAAGCCCCGTTTGTATAAATTTTACGGTGCCTTCCTTTTCATTTTCAATAGGTAACACTTCCACTACGTCATGTACAGGTATAGGGTAAAACAGGGTTTCCAGTTCGTGAAAACCATCTTCCCGTTTGCGTAGGATACGCAGTCCAATATTGATTTTGCAATTTGGAAATACAATCATGGTGTGGTTATTCGCGCTTATTTATTACGGATATTGATCTCGTCGCGAATGGCAATGGCTCTGATATAATCTTCGCTTTCCAAAACCTTTGTTAAAAGAAGATTCAATTCCTCCAAAGACATCTTTTTTAAGTCTTCGTGATCAGTTGTTATTGTTTCTTCTTCAAAGCTATCCGTTTCAGATTTTTTTTGTTTCGAATCATCTGATTCCTCCAAAAGCAAACCCGCATTTTGAAGGATATGTTCAAAGGTATAGATAGGACATCCATACCGTACAGCCATAGCAATGGCGTCTGATGTTCTGGAATCAACCTCTATCGTGTCATGTTCATTTGAGCAAACTAATTTGGAATAAAAAACACCTTCTTGCAAATCATTGATCATTACTTCATGCAGATCAATCCCAAAGACAACCAATAAGTTTTTCATCAAGTCGTGTGTCAATGGTCTTGAGGTATTCATTTTTTCTATGGCCACTGAAATAGCTTGTGCTTCAAATCCACCTATGATAATTGGAAGCCTGCGCGATCCGTTTACTTCGCCCAATATCACAGCATAGGAGTGTGTTTTAGTGATGCTGTGCGAGACTGCAATGACTTCTAATTCAATTTTTTTCATTACGCCTACAAATATAGACCTGCAGTCAGGGTTATTCCTAACTTGCTTTTACTTTTTTAAGCGCAGCAGTAAGTTGAGGGATCACTTCAAACGCATCTCCAACAATTCCATAGTCTGCTGCTTTAAAAAAGGGCGCTTCAGGATCTTTATTAATTACCACAATCACTTTACTACGATTTACGCCTGCCAGATGTTGTATGGCTCCAGATATTCCTATTGCCACATAAAGGTTAGGAGCTATGGCAATTCCAGTTTGCCCAACATGCTCATGATGGGGTCTCCAATGGGCATCGGCTACAGGACGGCTACAGGCAAGGGCTGCGTTTAGTTCGCCCGCTAATTCTTCCACCATTCCCCAATTTTCAGGCCCTTTCAAACCACGTCCGGCACTCACCACAATCTCGGCTTCTGTCAGTGACATGGCGCCTGAAGTCTTTTCTGCTTTTATGGTTCTAATACGGGATTGTGCAGTGCCATAGGCTTTTGTTGAGACTGTTGCATTACCTGATCCTTGCTTAACAGGATAGGAATTGGGATTGATAGTCAACACTCGCACATCGGTTTTAATGGCAATTTTGGCAAAGGCTTTACCGGAAAACACCGATTTTTTTACGCTAAATCCATTATTAAGTTCAGGTTGAGAAACAACTCCTGTTACTATACCCGCTTTGAGACTGGCTGCAGTCAGGGGTGCCAATAATTTTCCGCTCAAAGAATGTGAAAACAGCAATGTCTTGGCTTTCATTTCTGAAGCAAGCGCTGAAATAGCCCAAGCATCAGCCTCTGTAGGAGCATTTTGTTCAATTTCTTTTCCAAGGTGAATGACTTCGGTTAAACCATAGGAGCCTAGCTCCTCCAATTTATCTTGACAGCTGCCAATGGCTACACCAATTAAAGGATCGCCTGTTGCAGCTGACAAGTCCGCTCCATAGGAGATTACTTCATGGGCTGCTTTTTTTATTTTACCGTTGGCTATATCGATATAAACTAAAATACTCATAGTATAAAATTCAAGGTTTAAATAACTTTTGCTTCTTCATGTAACAACCGAACTAATTCCTGTACTTGATCAGGAGCAATCAATTTAACACCAGATTTTGGAGCAGGAAGTTCAAATTGTAAAGTTGCGGTGTACTCAGTAGTGTCAACTGGTTCAACGACCTTAAGTGGTTTTGTTCTGGCGGCCATAATTCCTCTCATATTTGGGATTCTAGCTTCAGCCATTCCTTTTTGTGCACTTACTACTACAGGAATTTCAACTTCACAGCTCTCCTGACCTCCCTCGATTTCCCGCGTAATGGTCAACGTAGATCCTTGGCGCACCAGTTTGGTAGCTAGGCTTATAAATGGCAGCGCTGTTTCTCCCGCTACTAAGCCTCCAACACTAGAGCCATTATGGTCTATAGTTTCCTTGCCCGTCAACACCAGATCATAATTACCGTCTTTTACAATAGCTGCAATCTGGTGAGCTACAAATTGGCTTTCGGTTGGCGAAGCGTTGATGCGAATAGCTTCGTCCCCGCCAAGAGCTAATGCTTTTCTGATAATAGGATCTGCATCGGCTTCTCCCACAGTAAGCAGATGCACTGTAACGGTAGGATCTGCTTCTTTTAATTCTATTGCTCTGACTAATGCAAACCATTCGTCCCAGGGATTTACTATCCATTGAACCCCAGTGGTATCGAATTTCGTGTTATTGTCGGTGAAAGCTATTTTTGCCGTGGTATCCGGCGTTTTACTGATACAAACAAGAATCTTCATAAAAAAAATTGAAGTTGCTTAAAAGTTGTTGTTGCAACTATGCAAAGATAAGTTTTGCTAAATGTTCAGAAAAGTGATTGAGGAGCTATTTTTCACCCAATTGCAAATAATATGGATAGAGTTTCCAGCCTAAAAGAAATGCTTAAAGACAGCCCTAAAGACTGTTTTTTATTACATGCTCTTGGATTAGAACATCAAAAAATAGGTGCATTAACCGCTGCACAATCTTATTTTGAACAGGTATTAGCTACAGATCCAGCCTATGTGGGAACCTATTATCATCTAGCCAAATTAATGGAGCAGATTGGAGACATTAAACAGGCCGTGACTTATTATGAGAAAGGGATGGAAGAGGCCAAAAAGGCTAATGATATGCATGCTTATAACGAACTTCGCTCAGCATGGGAGGAGTTAACTTTTTAGGCGATGAATCCATTTTCAATTAAACAAAACCTAGAAGCTATTGCCCCGGTCTTACCTACGGATGGCCTACTTGTTGCTATTAGCGGAGGTATGGATTCCGTGGTATTAGCACAGTTGTGCAAATTGGAAGGATATTCGATTGAACTAGCTCACTGTAATTTCCAGCTTCGTGATGAGGAAAGTGTGAGAGACGAAAATTTTGTACGTCAACTTGCCACTACTTGGAACATTCCTTTACATGTGCAGCGTTTTGACACAATCACATACGCCACAGCAAAGAAGTGCTCCATTCAAGAGGCGGCCAGGACGCTTCGTTATGAATGGTTCGCCACCTTATTAACTCAGTTTCCTCATCTTAAATGGACTTTAACAGCGCACCATAAGGATGATCAAGCAGAGACGTTATTAATGAATTTTTTGAGGGGAACCGGTCTTAGTGGGTTAACGGGCATTCCTGCCCGTAATGGAAGAGTTTTGCGCCCCTTACTTCCTGTTGAACGCGCTACATTGGAAAAATTTACTTTGGAGAATCAGTTGAGTTTTGTAGTTGATTCTTCCAATCAAAAAGAAGAGTATACTCGAAATTATTTTCGGCATACGATTATCCCAGCTCTTCAGCAAGTGTACCCGACAGTCACCACTAATTTAATTGATAATCAAGAAAGGTTTACAAAAATTGAAAAGCTGTATCAGCAATTAGTTCGTGTTCAGATTAATAAATTAGTAAAAGAAAATAATGGAGAGTTTGCCATAGCCATTGCTTCCATTGCTCAATTTGAACATACTTCATTATTATATGAGATCTTACATCCTTACGGCTTTTCTTCAGGACAAGTGGTGGAAGCAAATAAACTAATGCGAGCAAGAACCGGGGCGCAGTTATTTGCAAGTGCTGGCAACTGGAGATTGGTGAAGCATAGAAATTGGCTACTCCTTTCCCCACAGCATTCCAAAGATGCTGATTTTATTATGGTGTCAGCTACGCAAAAAATTGTAGAATTTGCTGCAGGAAAATTAACCTTTCGGCAAGTAAAAAAGGTGGACAGGATAGACTTGACTACGCCTACAATTGCTTTGCTAGATAGTAAGTTATTGGAGTTTCCCTTGCAACTACGCAGGTGGAGAGCAGGTGACTATTTTTATCCGCTAGGAATGTCCAAGAAGAAAAAGTTAGCTCGTTTATTTATAGACCTTAAACTCTCCTTGCCAGAGAAGGAGAAGGTTTGGGTACTTAGTGCCGGAGATAAAATTGTTTGGGTCATTGGGATCAGGATCGATGAACGGTTCAAATTAACAGCCAAAAGTCAAGAAGCGATCTTGATTGAATACAGTCTACCCGTGTAACCCCAGCTCTTTTGATAGCAAGGACAAAAAGATATTCAGCGTTTCGAAAGAATGATGTTGTGCATATAAAGCAATAAGGGTAAATACCCACCCATAAAGTGCCCCGCTGATATGTGCAGCATGGTTAATATTGTCTTTGCCTTTTTTTCCCAACCAGGCCGACAGCAGTAAAAAAAATGGCCCAAAAAAATATCCGGGTATGATTGGGGGTATTAAAAAGAGTCCAATTTTCATTGTGGGGTTAATTAAAATAGCAGTAAAAATTATTGCACTTACGGCTCCGGAAGCGCCTAAACTGGCATAATTAGTTTTTGTGTTATACCTAAAATAACTGTACAACAGAGAGAGGGGGAGTGCTGATAAATAAAGGGCGAAAAATAGGGTAGTGCCATTTCCTGAAAAGTAATTCTCGGATAGGAAAGCTTCTTCTACTATAGTCCCAAAGAGGAACAATGAAATCATATTGAATAGCAGATGTTCTAAATTGGCATGAATGAAACCGCTTGAAAAAAACCGATACCATTCTTTATTGTTTTTTATCCTCGCTGGTTTAAACAGCATTTTAGTGTTTAGTTCAGGTGAGTAAAAGCCAATAATCGAAATGGCAGATGTGCTTAAAAGCAATAGTAATGTATTGGTCATTTATTGGTGGTGGTACTTTTCATTTTTTAATATGGTTCCAGCCCGGTACAATTGTTCTGCCAGAATAAGTCTTACCAATTGATGCGGAAACACCAGCTTGGATAAGCACCATGTAAATTGTGCTCTTTGTTGCACGGCTTGAGAAACACCAAAAGCACCACCAATTAAAAACACCATTTTTTTGGTACTCGTATCGGCCTTTTTTTGAAGCAGAGTTGCCAATCCAATAGACGTGAGTTCTTCACCTTTTTCGTCCAGCAGCACCAAAAAATCGGCTGGCTCTAACCAATCAAGCACCAACTCTCCCTCTTTTTTTTTAAGATCCATTTCGCTGCACATTCCTGTATGTTTTGACGTAGGGATCAACACCCATTTAGTGTTGAAATAATGGTTTAAACGCTTGGTGAATTCTTCTATCCCAGGCTTTACATATGTTTCATGTGTTTTCCCAATAGACCAGATCTCAATTCGCATAATTAAAAATATTAAATATATCCTAACTTTCCAGCATGGTTAAGTTCTCCAATCTGGTGTGTTTTATTACGGTATTCACTATAGCCCAATTTGGCTACGGGCAGCAAGTTCCTATTGGAGTTTTTGATTCCGGTACAGGTGGGTTGACCGTATTGGAAGCCATGCTCTCTTTGGATGCTTTTAATAACAAAACCGGAGTACAAAAACCCGATGGGATTCCAGACTTTGCAGGGGAGTATTTTCATTACTTAGCTGATCAGGCAAATATGCCCTATGGAAATTATGCTTCAGAGAATAAAACTCTTTTTTTGAAGGAACAAATTCTTCGTTGCATGTCTTTTCTGTCTACAGATACTACTTACGCCAAGCGCACAAAGGATACTTTTCAATTTTTTCCGAAGCTTACTGCTAAGATGATAGTAGTAGCTTGTAATACGGCAACCGCATATGCTTTACCTGAAATTAAAAAGTTTGTTGGAACTGATTTGCCTGTAGTGGGGGTTATTGATGCCGGGTGCAAGGCCGCGCTTAATTACCAACAACAACAAAGAGGTACCGTTGGTGTTTTTGCCACCGTTGGAACCGTAGCTTCAGATGGGTATCCTAAGACCCTTGAACGTATGGCATTAGCAGCTGGTATTACTAATTTGTCAATTGTAAGTCAGGGAGGGTATGGGTTAGCAGAAAGTATTGACCGAGATTGGAGTTTTTTGGCCGATCAGGTAAACAAGGTCCGCGCAGAATACAAAGGACCATCGCTTTCAAATGAAAAGTACCGCATTGATACAGCTCTTTACAAGGTGTATGGCTTTTTACGAACGGAAAATAGTTTGCTCTGTGAGTACGATCAAAATGGAAATTGCACTGAAATGCAACTAAACGATCCGGTCAATTATGTCAGGTATCATTTGGTCAGTTTATTGGAAAAAATGAATCGGGAGCAGTATCAAGAACCCCTGAATACATTAATCCTTGGTTGTACTCACTACCCCTATATGCGAGACACTATTTCCCGAGTTCTTCAAGAGCTATATAATTATCAGGTGAACGGGGCTTATCGTTATAGAAAAGTGTTGTCGGAAAAAGTTTGTTTGATTGACCCGGCCATTGAAACTGCAAAAGAGGCTTATATAGCGCTAAGGCAATTATCAACAATTCAAAAAAGGTCTTTTTTGGCAAAAAAAGAAAACGGCAACGATGCTTTTTTCATTGCTATTCCCAACCTTGATTTGCCTGAAATAGAAACTCAGCCCGATGGTTGGTTTACCTACAGATATAAATACGGCCGCCAAGAGGGATCAGGCAAAGATTTTGTTCGGTTTGTACCATTTGATACGAAAAATATTGCCCAGGAAACCTATGACAGATTTAAAAGGGCATTACCGTATTCCTATGACAGGATAACAAAGGCAGGGGTGTTGTCTCCTAGCCATTGAGCGTTATGATAGTTCTATTTTTTCAGAAAAGAGTGCCGGGTCTATTGTAATATGTAAATAAAATCCTTAATTTGTAACCATAATCTATACCAATTAAACGCTATTTATGAAACATTATTTATTTGCTTTATTGATTTCGCTAACTGCTTCATTTTTCTTTCAGCTTGATGCTTTTGCGCAAAAGAAGTCTAATAAAGCATCCCTTTCACTGGGGGGAGGTGTAAATCTATCTAGTGCCCGAGTGGGGGGGTATTATAACCAGGCTAGTAATGCCACCTCTCGCGTTGCCTTCGGTTTTTTTGCCGATAAAAAAATTCAAGGTGGGTTATCTGCTCGCACAGGATTTTTCTACAACGGTCTTGGGAGAGAACACGGTATTGGTGAATTGAATAAACAGGAGGAGTTCAGCTATTTTACCATTCCTCTTCAGGCAAAATACTCGTTTAGAGATTCGCCCTTTAGTTTGTATGCGGGCCCACAATTCTCCTACTTGATTCACGCAACTTGGAAACCTACTTCCAATACTCGCTCTTTGGTGACGGATCAATTTCAACGTGTAAATGTATCAGTTGCTGGTGGTCTACTTTGTGCATTTACAAACCGCTTTTCTATGGGTTTTGAGTATCAAAACAGCATAGGAAGCAGTCTGGATGAGGTGTATAAGACTAGTTTACCTGCTGACACCAAATATCAGCTCTACGCCTTCTCCTTAAGGGGATTTTACAAGCTTTCTAAATAATATAAAGTCATAAAAAAAGCCCTCGGTTTACCGAGGGCTTTTTTATTTCCGTGACCCCGTCAGGATTCAAACCTGAAACCTTTTGATCCGTAGTCAAATGCTCTATTCAGTTGAGCTACGGGGCCATCCTAACTTTCTCCGTTGAGGGCTGAAAGGGGTGCAAATATAGGACAAAAATTAATAAGGGTACTTGACAAAGGCCTCCACAGCAGCATAATGGGTTAGCCCAAGACTAGCATAAAGTGAAGCCGTATTAGCATTACGATCTTCGGCTCTTTGCCAAAATTCCCTTGAATCAGCACCAAGGAAAGGCACCATATCTTTCTGGGATTGGTGAATAAAAATCCCATAGCGCTTTTTCATGACCTGATCAGGACTCATAGGAACAGCCATTTCAATATCCTCTATATTCCACTCTTGCCAAGCTCCCTTATAGAGCCATAGCCAACAATGCTCAATCCATGGATCTTTTAATGCCTTTAGACGTTTTAACGCTTCCAGAACTACGGTAAAGCATACTTTATGAGTACCATGTGGGTCTGCAAAATCGCCAGCGCAATACACCTGGTGTGGTTGAATTGAGCGGAGCAAATCCATGGTTTGTTTTATATCTTTTTCCCCAGCTGGTTTTTTTTGTATAGTTCCGGTTTCGTAAAAAGGTAATTGCTGAAAATGAACATTTTGCTCTGGAATGCCCACATATCTACAGGTTGCTTTAGCTTCTCCTTGCCTGATTAGCGTTTTAATTTTTCTAATTGAAGGCGTGTCAATTTGATTAGATTTTTTTCTTGCCAAAAAACCACTTACCTGTTTTACAAAATCCAATGACTTCCGGGACGGGCTTCCTAGCACAGATTCAAAGCCAATGGCAAAGTCAAGATTACGCGTTACAAACTCGTCCGTTACTGCAATATTGCCACTGGTTTGATAAGCTACATGCACTTCATTGCCTTGATCATGCAGCCGCTGAAAAGTACCACCCATACTAATGATATCATCGTCAGGGTGGGGAGAGAAAATAATTACTTTTTTGGGCCAGGGAGTGGATCGCTCCGGGTGGGCAGGAATGTGCGCATTGGGCTTGCCCGCAGGCCAGCCCGTTAACGTATCACGGAGCATATAATAAACCTGCAAATTGATCTCATAGGCATCTCCTTTTTCAACTAATAAATCACCTAGCCCAGACTCGTTATAGTCGCTGTTGGTAAGACTTAGCACTGGCTTTTTAAGCTTTAAAGCCATATTGACAACTGCCTTTTTAATCAGGGATGGGGTCCAATCACATTCTCCGGTTAGCCAGGGAGATTTAAATCGGGTCAATTCAGCAGCCGCCTCCTGATCTACTACAAATTGAGTGTGATCATGAGCTTGAAGCAATGAGGCTGGTATAGACTCAGTCATTCCCTCCTCTACAGCCTTTTTAACAACTGAAGCCTTACCAGATCCCCAAGCCATTAATATTATTTTCTTTGACTTAAGAATGGTTTGTATTCCCATGGTCAATGCAAGCCGAGGTACTTCTGATAGGTTGGAAAACTCATAGGAATTGGCAAGTCTGGTAGAATTTTCCAAGTTGACCAATCTTGTTTTGGAATTTAATCCAGCACCAGGTTCGTTAAAACCAATATGTCCATTATTGCCTATCCCCAAAATTTGTAAATCAATTCCTCCCGCTGCGTCAATATCATTTTGATATTCGGTACAGTGGTTTTTTATTTTCTCTTTTTTTGTTTCTCCATTGGGGATATGAATGTTCTTAGGATCAATGTCTATGTGATTGAACAGTTGCTGGTGCATAAAGTGATAATAGCTTTGCAACGCATTACGTTCAATAGGATAGTATTCGTCGAGATTAAAGGTGACTACATTTTTAAAGCTTAGCCCTTCCTCTTTATGTAGGCGGACCAACTCTTTGTAAAGTGATTTTGGGGTAGAGCCCGTGGCCAGTCCAAGCACTATTTTTTCCTTCTTTTTCTGTTTAGCACGAATAAGAGAAGCGATTTGTCTGGCAACCCAAATAGATCCCACTGTTGGGTTGTCTACAACTCTTGTTGCAATCTTTTCAAAACTGTCTGCTATGCTATTAGAAGAATTTGAATTTTCTGACATAGGATTATTAGTACAAATTTATTTATATAAATTGGTAATTAATCAACTTGAATTTCATCAATAAATAGCCAGGGCTTATTACCTTCTCCAGGGAAACCTGCTTTTATCCTTCCTGAATTAGTAACTACAATTTTTACAAATCTTGCCTTTGATTTGAAATGGTGCAAAAAATATCCGGTATCAAAATCGTCAGTTTCAAAAATTGCTTTTTTTGCCCCCCCCATAGATTTATATTCGATGCCATCAACAGATACAGATACCTGCATTTCAAGGGGCTGGTGAATCCAACTGGCTGGTTGGTGCAGAAAATAACTTTTTACCGTTTGAATGAGCATGGGTTGACCCAGGTCAATCGTTACATCCAAGTCACCTCCATCAAACCCTAAATAGTTACTAAAATGTATGTTTTTACCAGCTTGACTTCGTATTCCATTGACCAGTGTGAATCCGCCATTTCCCGAATAGCTTTTTGATGGTCGAGTTTGCAATGTGATGTCCTTGCCTGTTGCTTTATTGATCTCAAATTGTTGAGAATAGGAGCTCTGAACCACCCTGTTTTTATCCACAAAATCTGCTTGATACCTGGCAGATTGCTGTATCAAAATCGGTTTTTCATAATTGGCTTTTAGGGGAGAGAGCAGTTGAATTTTTCCTTCTGTAGATTTGCTACTAAGCGATAATTCAACTCCATTTTTATTTTGTGCAGGGCTTAGTTTGCTGATTATTTCAAAGTATGCCTTGCTTGGTTTAATTCCCCACTGTTCGTATCTGTTAATGAGTGGACCCATGTTCTTCTCAAATTCAGTCCAATTTTTTTTGTCTTGTGGGGTCCATAAAATTTCGCTCAGGGCTGCAATTCGTGGAAAGATCATATATGCGATCTTTTCTTCATTTTTCATATACTCTGTCCAAACGTTGGCTTGTGCGCCGAGAACCAGATGAGCATTATTAGCAGGGATTTCTTGTGGCAGTGGATTATAGGCAAATACTTTTTCGATAGGATTATATCCTCCAATGGTTACTGAGTCTTCTACCAATGCTTGAGCATGATCAAAGTATACTGGATTGCCTGGTGTCATTATTACGGAATGATCTTGTTTGGCTGCTTCTATTCCTCCTGCCTCACCTCGCCAACTCATCACAATGGCATTGGGAGCTAGTCCACCTTCCAAAATCTCGTCCCAACCAATTAATGTTTTTCCTTTGCTATTTAAATACTTTTCTATTCGTTGAATGAAATAACTCTGTAATTCATGTTCGTCTTTTAATCCAAGTTCTTTAATTCTATGTTGACATAATGCACATAATTTCCAATGTGACTTTGGGCACTCATCTCCGCCAATGTGAAAATAAGGAGAGGGGAAAAGAGGGATGATCTCATCAATCACTTGTTGAAGAAATTCAAAAGTTGTTTCTTTTCCCGCACAAAAAACATCCTCAAAGACGCCCCAGGTTTCCTGTACCAGTTTAACCCCACCATTTTTTTGAGCAGCAACTGATTTTTCAGAAATCATATTGCGTGGGATTGCGGTTGGCTTTTCAGGAAAACAACTTAAAAAGGGATAGGCGGCAATTGCTGCACTGCTGTGGCCTGGCATTTCTATTTCAGGAATTACCTCTATAAACCGGGCTTGCGCATAAGCTACTACTTCTTTTATTTCCTCTTGAGTATAAAAGCCGCCATAACGAAGGTTGTCATTTCCTTTGCCAGGATAACGGCCAATGATTGTTCCATTTCGCCAGGCTCCCACATTGGTGAGTGCAGGATATTTTTTTATTTCAACCCTCCAGCCTTGATCCTCTGTTAAATGCCAATGAAATTTATTGAGTTTATGAAAAGATAACCAATCGATATACTGCTTGATAAAACGCACAGGAAAAAAATGTCTACCAACATCCAAGTGCATGCCTCGGTATTGAAAACGAGGGTAGTCTTCGATTTTAATGTAAGGCAGCATCAATTGATTATCATCTCCTCGAGTAATAAGTTGCAGTAAAGTTCGGGTGGCATGGTGTAACGCTTCGGCGCTAGTAACAGTAAGCTGAATTCCTTCTTGGTCTATGAGCAATTCATAAGTGGGGACGGCTTTATTTTTTCCACTTTTATAAAGTAGGCGTATTGTGGCTTGTTGTTTTAATTTTACTTCCGCAAGTTGAACGTTGTACTGCGTTTCCAATTCCTTTGAGAAGAGTTGTATGGTATTGAGTGATTGCGCATTTTCACTATCTATAAAATACGTGCATCGATTTGATAAAATATAACTACCCTCACCTTGTACTTGATAAGCGGGTGTAGGTACTAAAACTTGTTGTGCATTTATTAATAATGGAAAAAACATTAGGAATAATAGAAATCGCATTGGGATAAATTTATTCGTCTAATTTACTAATAAGTTTGATAAATAGACCTTGTTATGGTGTTGAAATTGTGCAGGATGAAAAGCCTCATCGTTATAACTGAACAACGCATCAGTTGTTAGCGTTGAATCGTATCAATAGCATAATTATTCTTATCTTGACCTTATGTTCAACAGAAGAAGTTTTGTAAGAAAAGTGGGTATGCTTTCCGCAGGCCTAACTGTACAAGGGGCAGCAGCAGGTTTGACACAGCAGAAAAAACCAATGAAAAAAGGGCCAATTGTGCTTTCAACCTGGGACGCCGGACTTGAAGCAAATGTGCCTGCATGGGTAATACTTGAAAAAGGAGGGCTAGCTTTGGATGCAGTTGAGCAAGGAGTGCGCCATACTGAAAATTCTATTAATTGTTGTGTGGGATTGGGCGCTAATCCTGACAGGGATGGCCATGTAACCTTGGATGCCTCTATAATGGATCATCAGCATAATTGTGGTGCAGTTGCTTTTTTGGAACGGATCAAACACCCCATTAGTGTTGCAAGACGAGTTATGGAAAAGACTCCACATGTGATGTTGGTTGGCGAAGGAGCACAACAATTTGCAATAGCCGAGGGGTTTGCATTAGAGCCTGAAAAACTCTCCAAAGCTGCTCAAGCTGCTTATTCAAATTGGTTGGAAAAATCGCAGTATAAATCTCCATCCATCAATAGGGAGAATCAACTAGATCATGGACCATTTGCTCCAACACGACTTCAAAATGGGGAATGGAATCACGACACTATTGGTATGTTAGCCATGGACCAACATGGCAATTTAAGTGCTAGTTGTACAACTTCAGGGACTGGTTTTAAAATGCGTGGCAGAGTAGGGGATTCTCCAATCATTGGAGCGGGTCTATTTGTAGATAATCAAGTGGGGGCCTGTGTAGCAACCGGACAGGGAGAAGATGTAATACGTGTTGCAGGTGCATCAACTGTAGTTGAGTTAATCCGGCAGGGAAGGAATCCTCAGCAGGCATGTGAAGAAGTGATTCAACGAATTATTCAAATCAAAAAAGAACGATCCAAAGATATTCAAGTAGCGTTTATTGCATTATCATCTCAAGGAGAAGTGGGATCCTTTGCTATTCATCCAGGATTTTCCTTTGCCTATAAAGATGCTCAACGAAGTGAACTGGTAAAAGCTGAAAGTTGGTTTAAATAAGTACAGATCATGTTGATTGAAATAGCCACTACAGATTTTGAAACAACACAACTTGCTGTAAAGGGCGGCGCCGACAGAATAGAACTATGTACTGGATTGTCCGAAGGAGGTATTACTGCTAGTGCGGGTTTATTAAAGCTTTGTAGAAAAAAATTTGACCTGCCTATTTATCCCATTATTCGACCTAGGTCTGGTGATTTTCTTTATAATAAAGATGAGTTTGAAATCATGAAACATGATATTCGATATTGTCGTTCGCTGGGTTTTGAAGGTGTTGTGCTGGGTTTGTTGAATATCAACGGAAGTATAGATCAAGACCGCGTACAACGGCTTATAGAATTAGCCTATCCACTTGAAGTTACTTTTCATCGGGCTTTCGATCGGTGTGTAGATTCTTTTGCTGCCTTAGAACAGTTAATTCAATTAGGTTGCGAGCGTATTTTAACTTCTGGTCAACAGCCCACTGCGCCTGAAGGTGCTTCATTGATAGCTGCGCTGCAAAAAAAAGCGGATGATCGTATTATTATTATGCCAGGAAGTGGGGTGCATACTGACTCCATAGTGGAGCTAGCAAAACAAACAGGCTGCGTGGAGTTCCATAGCTCCCTAAGATCTTTAAAAGATTCGGCAATGCAATTTATTCATCCCTCATTTACAAATAGCAAGGAGAGTTATACCAATCCCGGTATTGTAATTGAAGCCATCCAACTTATAAAGCAAAAATTAAATGCACTGTAATGATGTGGAGGGC
>Ga0194120_10003905_pt1 | contig 23623 bp, 18 predicted proteins | sample TA2MahCa65mmetaG_FD_148642 | JGI IMG/M metagenome (GOLD analysis project Ga0194120, IMG submission 148642) | Freshwater microbial communities from Lake Tanganyika, Tanzania - TA2015019 Mahale Deep Cast 65m | ecosystem: Environmental > Aquatic > Freshwater > Lake | place: Tanzania: Lake... | reverse complement strand
CGCAGACTTTAGTTCTCAGCGCAACACGCCTCGGAGAGGCGTGCGACATTCCGAGGCGAGTTTTCCGTCGCTCGCCTCTCCGAGGCGAGTTTTCCTTTCGCAGACTTTGTTTCTTGCGCAACACGCCTCGGAGAGGCGTGCGACGCCCCGAGGCGTGCGACACGGATTGTACGCGACGGAGGCCGCGGTGTGACGGCCCCATGACGCGGAACGTTCGGCGCGCGAGGCGGTCGTTCCCAACGGCCGGCCCGCTTGGTAGATTGGTCCGATCGACGACCGGGGAAGGACCGTCGCGGAAGGACCGCGCGGCGAGGCTATGTCCACGACGCCCATGATGCAGCAGTACGCCGACGCGAAAGCGGTCTGCGGCGACGCATTGCTCCTATTCCGCATGGGCGACTTCTACGAGCTTTTTTACGACGATGCGAAAGCGGCCGCCCAGTTGCTCGGCCTGGCATTGACCAGCCGCGACAAGGGGGAGAACCCGGTCCCGATGGCCGGATTCCCCCACCATCAGCTCGAACCCTACCTGCGCAAACTCATCGGCGCGGGCCGGCGCGCGGCGGTGTGCGAGCAAATGGAGGACCCGCGCAAGGCGACGGGATTGGTCAAGCGCGAGGTGACGCGCGTCGTCACGCCCGGCACGCTCACCGACGATTGCCTGCTCGATCCGCGCGAGAGCAATTACCTGGCCGCCGTCGCGTGGCCCGCCGGCTCGCGTGACGAGGAAGGCGTTGCGGGACTCGCGTGGTGCGACCTGTCCACCGGCCGATTCCTGGCCGCCGTGCTTCCGCGATCGGCGATCGGCGACCAGCTCGCGAGGCTCGCCGTTTCCGAGTGCCTATTCGACGAGCGGACGGAGGCGCCGCCCGCGACGGGCCCGATCACCATGACGAGCCGACCGCCATGGTGCTTCGCCCAGGAACACGCCGAAAAGATCCTGCGCGAACAGTTCGGCGCCGCGACGCTCGAAGGGTTCGGCTTCACCGATTCCGATCGGCTCGCCGTCCGCGCGGCGGGCGCGGTGCTCGATTACCTCCGCGACACGCAACGCACCGCGCTCCCCCACCTCGATCGGTTGACTCCCTATCGTCAAGGCACGTCGCTCGACCTGGACGCGTCGACGCGCCGCAGCCTCGAACTGACGCGGACGATTCGGGACGGGCGGCGCGAAGGGTCGCTCCTATCGGTGCTCGATCGAACCAAGACGCCGATGGGCGCGCGCCTGCTGGGCGACTGGCTCGCGAATCCGCTCACCGACGCCGCGGCGATCGGCATGCGGCACGACGCAGTCAGCCAACTGGCGCTGCCTTTCCGGTACTCGGAACTCCGTAATTGCCTGTCGAACGCGTATGACCTCGAACGGCTGATCGCCCGCGTGTCGACGGGCCGCGCATCGCCTCGCGATCTCCAGTTCATCGGACGCACGCTCGAGCGGCTACCGTCGCTGCGGGAGAATTTCGATTCGGGCGGGAGCGTATTGCTGATCGAGTTGCGGGACCAGTTGGAACCGTTGCCCGATCTGTGCGAACGGATCGCGTCCGCGTTCGTCGACACGTGCCCCATCCAGGCCCGCGACGGCGGGTTCATCCGGTCGGGCTATTCCGCCGAACTCGACCGTCTCCGCTCGCTCGCCCACGGCGGCAAGCAGTGGATCGCCGAATACCAGTCGCGGGAAGTGCGGCGCACGGGGATCCCGTCGCTCAAGGTCGGATACAACCGCGTTTTCGGATACTACATCGAGTTGACGAACGCGCATCGCGAGCGGGCTCCGGCCGAATACATCCGCAAACAGACGCTCAAGAACGCCGAACGGTACATCACGCCCGAATTGAAGGAACGCGAGGAGCAGGTTCTGACGGCCGACGAGCGTGCCAAGGAGCTGGAATACGACCTGTTCGTTGAACTGCGGGACCGGGTCGCCGCCGAATCCCGGACCCTCCGGCGAACGGCCTCGGCACTCGCCCACCTCGACGTGCTCCGCGGACTTGCCGACCTCGCGCTCGACCGGAAGTATTGCCGTCCGAAGCTCGTTGACGGCGATCGGCTGCGGATCGTCGACGGCCGACACCCCGTACTCGATGTGCTCGAACCCGAAGGCACGTTCGTTCCGAACGACACGACGATGGGCGGCGACGACGGATCGATCCACCTCATCACCGGACCGAACATGGCGGGCAAGAGCACCTACATCCGCCAGGTGGCGCTCATCACGCTGATGGCGCAGATCGGTTCGTACGTGCCCGCGCGGGAGGCGGAGATCGGAGTCGCGGATCGGATCTTCGCGCGGGTCGGCGCGAGCGACGAGTTGTCGCGGGGGCAGAGCACGTTCATGGTCGAGATGACCGAAACGGCGAGGATCCTCAACACGTCGACGCGGCGCAGCCTCGTGATCCTCGATGAAATCGGCCGAGGCACGAGCACTTACGACGGCGTGTCGCTCGCGTGGGCGGTGGTCGAGCACCTGCACGACCGGATCGGATGCCGAACCTTTTTCGCGACGCACTACCACGAATTGGCCGATCTCGCCGCGTCGCTAGCCGGCATGCGCAACTTCAACGTGTCGGTCCGGGAATGGCAAGACGACGTTCTCTTCCTGCACAAGATCGCGCCGGGACCCGCCGACAAGAGCTACGGCATCCATGTCGCAAGGCTCGCTGGCGTGCCTCGGGAAGTGAACGAGCGGGCCAAGCAGATCCTCGCGCACCTCGAGGACGAACATCTCGACGGACACGGCAAACCGCGCGTCGCGCGGAGGGAACGGACACGACGCGGCGATATCCAGCTCACCCTCTTCTCGCCGCACGAACACCATCTGCTCCGGGAGATTCGCGAGCTCGACCTCGACCAAATCGCTCCGATCGACGGGCTGCGCCGCATCCAGGCTTGGCAGGAGGCATTGCGCGGCGAGGACACCGACTCCCGTTAGCTGACGAACTCGTCCTTCTCCTCGGCGCTTTGGACCGTGATGTCTCCGGTTTCTTCGAGTCGGCGCACGATGTCCACGATCTGCTGCTGGACCGACTCGACTTCGGCGAGCCGCTTGGGGCCGAGGAACTCCATCTCCTCGAGCAGCGTGGCGGACGCGCGCTGCGACATGTTGCCGAGGATTTTCTGGCGGAGGGTCTCGGACGCGCCTTTGAGGGCCATCGCCCATTGACCCGTCTCGACGTGCTTGAGCACTTGCTGCACGTCCTTGTCGGTGAGTTTGCCGATATCGTCGAAGACAAACATCAACCGGCGGATCTCCTCGACCAAGTCGGGATCGTCCTGACCGAGGTTGTCGAGCAGCGCGCGTTCGGTCGCGCGGTCGGCGACATTGAGGATCTCCGCGACCGTCGCGACGCCTCCGGCGCGTTCGAGCGATTGGCTCATGACGTTCTGCATGCGGTATTCGAGCGCGTCCTCGACCTGCTGGATCACCTCGGGACTGGTCTGCCCCATGTGCGCGATGCGCCGGATCACGGCGAATTGCGTGCTCGGCGGAAGCCCCGAGAGGATCTCCGCGCCGAACGGGGGAGGAACGTGGCAGAGGATCAGCGCGATCGTCTGGGGATGCTCGTCCACCAGGAACGTCAGGATATTCTGCGGATCGACCTTCTTAAGGAACCCGAACGGCACCGATTCGATCGATTGGCGGAGGTTTTCGAGGGTTGTTGTGGCGTCGCGTCCGAGCGCCCGTTGGACGAGGTTCTGGGCCAGTTCCAGCCCGCCGACACCGCCGAGCGATTTGGGGTTCATGTCCGCGAACTCGACGATCACCTGCTCCTGCTCGTCGGTCCGCACATTGCTCACTTGGGCGATCTCGATCGAGACCGCCTCGACCTGCTTGGGCTTGAGTTTTGCGAGAACCCGCGCGGCGTCCTCCTCCGGCAGGCTCATCAACAAGACGGCGGCTTTATGGACGTTTGACACGGCCGTGTGTCCCCGGCGGTCCGCCCCGCGTCGCGGCGCCATCCCCGCGCGCACTCCTTGCGGGAGCGTACATCCTTCCTCATCGGCAAAGTCGGCCTTCCAAGTCCAGTCTGGTTGCCTCGGGCCGACGTCGATTCCGGCGGCCGTCAGTCGCCGACGCGGATTTCCCGCCGCCCGCCGGAATCGGCGAGCGCCCGCGAGAGTCCGGGCGTATTGAAGCGAGCCGAAAGACGGCCGTCCTTGCCGACCGCGATGATCCCGCCGGACGAGCGGGGAAGGCGCGCGTCGATCGCGTCCCGAACGGCGTCATCGAGCGACGCGCCGCGATATCTCATTTGGGCGGAGACGTCGTAGGCGATCGAACGCCGGATGTACTCCTCGCCGATCCCCGTGCAGGAAACGGCGCAGGTCGCGTCATCCGCGTAGGTTCCCGCTCCGATGATCGGGCTATCCCCGATCCGACCCCATTTCTTGTTAACGAGTCCTCCGGTCGACGTCGCGGCCGCGAGATGGCCCTGTTGGTCGAGGGCGACGCAGCCGACGGTGCCCATGTGCCCTTCCCACGCGCTCCCCGATTCCTTCCCTTGCTCGGCACGCCGGATCGATTCCAATTCTCGGACGCGGGCCGGTATCCGAAAATACTCGTCCCCCGCCCGTTCGACCTGTTGTTCGTCGGCGAACTTCTCCGCGCCGTCGCCGGCGAGCAGCACGTGCCGCGTTTTTTCCATCACGCGGCGAGCGAGGGTGATCGGGTTCTTGACGGTCCGCACGCCCGCCACCGCGCCGCACTGGTGCGAATGGCCTTCCATGATGGAGGCATCGAGTTCATGGCGGCCGGCGCCGTTGAGCACGGCGCCGCGGCCGGCGTTGAACCGGGGGTCGTCTTCGAGCGCGCGAACGACCTGTTCGACGGCGTCGAGGCTGCTTCCGCCGTCGGCGAGGATCTTGCGGCCGATGTCGAGCGCCTTTTCGAGCGACGCGCGGGTCGCCTCGCGATCCGCATCCGTCAGATTCTCCGCCCGGCCGATCGCGCCGCCATGCACGGCGATCGCCCACGGTCCGGCCGCTCCACGAGCCTCGGCAGTCATCATGGTCATCAATCCCAAAACCACCATCCACCCATGCCGGATCACCACGACACCTCCCCACGCCCCACGGGATATTCGGTTCGATGGCCGCTCCGCCGCGACGTCACGGCCGTATAGCCTACCCGTCCCGTCGCTCGTTCCACCAGCCCCATTGGCCGCCGTTTTCGTCGACTCCCACGGCCAGAGTCCACCGGTCGGCCTCGGGTTCCCGATCGACGGCGTTCCGCAAACGGCGGCCGATGTGACGCGCCAGGAGTTCGGCCGTCGTATTCGCGACGGGCAGCAGAACGCAGTCTTGCCGCGGAAACATCCAGTTCCGGTCGCCGAACGAAACGAGGACCTCGCCCGGCCGTTCCCGCAGCCGAATCAGCGGGTGCCGGGTGGGCAGAAGCACCTGATGGTCCAGAGGACGGATGATCGACGCGAGCCGGTCCCGGAGGGCGATGAAGTCGATCACGTATCCGTTGTCGTCGAGCGGACCTTCGACGGAGGCCCGGACGCGGTAGTTGTGCCCGTGCAGGCACTCGCACTGATCGCCGCGATACGTGATGAAGTGCGCGGCGCTGAAGACCAGTTCGGACTTATCGAGGTCCACTCGGAAACGGGACATGGCAATCACGGACTCCGGAACGGAAAACGGGTTCGGTGGTGAACGACGCGGGTTCGGACGTTTGCGTCACGTGATCCTTCCCTCATCGAGGGTTCCGCCAAGTTCCCCTTCGCGGAGCAAGGCAAAAAGGGCGCCGGCGATCAGGTCGGCGGTTGTGCCCGGATTGCGGCGGTGGCCGTCGCAACGGAGGAAGAAATCGAGATCGGCGAGCGCGGCGCGGTAGGGCGCGTCGGAGGGGCCTCCAAGCCGGAGCACGTCCCGCGCGCGGGCCGCGACCGTATTCGCCATCGATTCACCGCACTTCCGCCGGATCAGGCTGTCCGGTTCGTCGGCGAGCAGTCGCACGTGCGTGTGGACGATCGCATCGTTGAGCGACCACCCGCGCCGACGGGCCTCGATGAGCCACGGCGCCGCGCGATCGAGGACCGTGGAGAAGGACTCGACGTATTGTCGGGCGATCGCGTCGCGCGGGCTTGCGAACCGCATGGCGTCGAGCAGATCGGCGGGCGGTTCGGCGTGAACGTCGTGGCGGTCGGATTCGCCGAGCCCACCGGGCGAAGCCAGCCGGATCGCCTCGTAGACCCGCGCCGCGTCGTCGGGAGTCAACCGCGCGAGGACGCGCGGCAGGCCCGTCCCGAGAGGCTCATGCCGCGGCACGGCGGCGAGCGGGGCGAGCACGAGGAGGATGCCGAGGTTCGTATTCGTCCCGACATACCGTCGCGTCGCGCGCACGCCATCCAACACGGCCTGCCCGACTCCCCGCGTCTCCGCACGAGCCACGCACGGTCCCACCACCGCGGCGCTCACCAGGAAATCGGTAAATGTCAGATCCTCGAAGTCCGCGCCTCGGTGCACGTTGCCCGGCTTGGGAGCCGTCGCTTCGAGCAGGCACGCAAGCGTCACGCATTGGGCCATCGTCAACGACTCGGTCATCGTCCGGATCCCGCCGCGCGCGGCGCTCCCTCGCCCTCCAGGAATTCCTCGACCAGACGCAACACCTCGTCCGTCGCGTCCTCGACAACGTAGTGCCCTGCGTTTTCGAGCGCAAAAAGTTCCGCGTGCGGCAGGAGATCCCGGAGGCGATGCGCGCATTTGAGCGTGAAACACCAATCGCGCGCGCCCCAGATCATGCGGACGGGTCGCGGCGCGAAGAAGGGGAGCCCCCTCTCGAGGATCGCCAGGCCCAGCATCGTCGGGTGACGCGCGGTCAGCGGGATGTCCTTGACGAATCGATCGATGGCCACTCGGTTTCGCCATGAATCGTACGGAGCGAGCAGGCCGGCGGCGACCGGTCCGGAAAGCCGCTCGGGACGCTCGGTCGCCATGCGAAGGGCCGCGCGGGCGAATCCGTTCGCGCCGCGGATCAGGAGCGTTCCCAACCAGGGAATCCGGCACGCCAAAATGCGCCAGGGAACGCGCATCGGCGGAAACGCGCCCGTGTTGAACAGGACGAACCGCGCGAACCGATGCGGTTCGCGGAGCGCCGCGAAGAGCCCAATCGCCCCGCCCCAGTCGTGGACGACGAGCGTGATGTTCTCCAGATCGAGCGTCTCGATCAGAACGAGGAGCTCGTCCACGCGCTGTTCCATGCAATACCGATGGTACGCGGGCTTGTCCGAAAGGCCGCATCCCATGTGGTCGGGCGCGACGCACCGGTACCGGTCGCGGAACCGCAGGATCAGTTCTCGGTAGTAGAACGACCATGTGGGATTCCCGTGCACCATCAGGATCGGCGATCCATTCCCCTCGTCGACGTAATGCATGCGGGCCCCGTCGATCGCCAGGTAATGCGGCGCGAACGGATAGAGGGCCCGCCAATCGTCCCGACCCGTCATTCCGTTTCCCCATTCGGGAGGCGCGCCGCCGCGTCACGGCCGCTCCGCTCCGCGGTCGCTGCTCGCCTCATTCCGATCGAATTCCCCGCAGCGTGTCCAGAACGGCTCGCATGTCGAGCGGCAAAGGCGCTTCGAACGCCAACTCCGCGCCGGTGATCGGATGGCGAATCCTGAGCCGCCACGCATGGAGCGCTTGCCGATCCAGGAGGACCGGGTCGACCGACTCCCGACCGCCCGCCAATTCGCCGGCCGTGATGCGCGAACGGCCGCTGTAAAGCCGGTCGCAGAGCACGGGGCAACCGATATGTTCGAGATGGACGCGGATCTGATGCGTCCGTCCCGTTCGCGGCGCCACGCGCAGCAAGGCGAACCGAGCGAACCGCTCCTGGACCTCATAGAACGTGCGCGCGTCCCGGCTCGTCGTGTGCTCCGCGCGGATCGCCATCTTCTCACGCTGATACGGATGCACGCCGATCGGACGCTCGATCACGTCCCGGTCCCGGTCCGGAACACCCGCCGTGATCGCCAGATACTCCTTCTCGGTCGACCGCGCTTCGAACTGCGCCGTCAGACCCAGGTGCGCCCGATCGCACTTGGCCACCACGATCACGCCGCTCGTGTCGCGATCGAGCCGATGCACGATACCGGGCCGCGCCGCGCCCCCGATCTGACTCAGCGTGTCGAAATGATGCGTCAATGCCCCGGTCAACGTTCCCGACCAATGCCCCCTCGCCGGATGCACGACCATTCCGGGACGCTTGTTGATCGCGGCGAGATAGTCGTCCTCGAAAAGAACGTCGATCGGAATGGCCTCGGGGATCGGGCGCTCGCGAGGTCGATCCGGCAACCGAATGGCCACACGCTGCCCCGGCCGTATGTGGAACGACGCCTTCACCCGCGCGCCGTCGACCAAGACCCGCGCGTCGCGGATCGACTCCCTCAACTGAGTCCGGCTGTAGAACCGGAAATGACTCGCCAGAAACGCGTCGATCCGCAACCCCGACTCCGATTCGCATACGGTCAGCTCGACCGATTCGTCCGGCGTCAAGGATTCCGTCTCGGCGGTTTGCGGCGGGAGCATCACGGCATGGTCGCGGGCTACGGTGCCTTGGGCGGCGACCCTCCCGTTCCATCGCCGCTCGAACTCGGCGGATTCCCTATTTTCAGGTCCGGAAAATCGGGCAACCCGTTCAGATCGCCAGGCATGCCAGGCAGCCCGCCGCCCAAGTCGGGCGCCGATTTTTGAGCCACGAACCAATCGTAGAACGACTTTACCTCATCGCGTTTCAGCATATCCAGGTGGTTCTTCGCCAACGCGGCGACCGCCGTCAACTCCCCTTGCTGGATCACCTTTTCGTAGGCCTGGCTCGCGTCCTTGAGCTTGCCCAGCGTTTCATGAGCGAGCCCCAATCCGAATTGCGCGCGTTGGATCAGGAACGTATCGCGCGGGTTCGAGTCGAGCACGCGCTGGTAGGCGCCGATCGCCTGATTGAGGGCCTTGTCGGCTTCATCCCGATTCTGATAGATGATCTGGCAGCCCTGTCCGAGGTTGAAATCGGCGGTCGCCAGGTCCGCCCAAATGGCCGCCGAGGAATTCGGGTAGACCGACGAGACATCGCGGAGCGCGACTTGCCGATCCGTGCTCGATAACGCACGGAAATAGTCGGACCACGCATTGCCCGCCGCGGTCTGATTGCGACTCGAAATCCACGCGCCGACAAACACCACGAGGATGACGGCAAGGGCTCCCAAGCCGATCCACCTCATGTAGGGTCGGGTCGCCTCGATCGACTTGCCGAGCGAATCGGCGAGTCGGTTGGTTTGCAATTCATGACGGCGTTGCGATTTCATGAGTCCGTTCGCCGAAGGCTCGGCCCTCTCCGACCAAAATAACCGAGCACGAAAACGGTTCCCGCGCGCCGGTAACGCCGACTCGACCTCGTCGCGGCCGGCTCGATCCGAGTATAGGACCCCGATCCGCGGACCGTCAATACGAGCGTCCCCATCCCGGCACGGCGACCGCGACGTTCCAGTCCGGACGATCCAGATCCGCGACGCCGCGCCGGCGGCCATGGATCAACCGTTGCCAAACCGCCCGCCATCGCCGCTCGCGCACATCGCTTTGTTCGACGCGTGCAATAGCCCGTGGTGCGCCGAGGGTGGTCGCACCCGAGCGCGGCACGCAACCGTTGGGCGATGATGTTGCGCGCTTGGGGAAACGCGAGGGCCGGCACCTCCTTTTTCCGCCCGTCGCGTTTCGACGTTGATCTACCCGGCGGCAACTCCGCTCTTCGCGGCGCAGGCCGCGTGCCGCCGGGAATCGTCAATCCGAATCGTTCCGTGAGTCCGCTTCATGGGCGGCCCCGCTTCACTTCCAGAATCGCGACCACCAGTCGTCTTCATGCTGCGGCCCTTTCATCTCGACGTTCTCGGTCGCCGCGCGGTCCGACTCGGAGATCTTCGTCGTCAATCATCTGTCCGACAGCGTCTCGGTGATCGACGCGACCGACGCGTCACGTCCGTTCGTGCGCGAGACGTTGCTCGTGGGTGACGAACCGCGCGACATCGTCGTCGCCGGCGCGCGGCGTGAAAAGGTCGTGGTCGCGGACGCGCATCGCGGACAAGACCGACCCGGTGATCGGGAACTGACCAAACCGTCGGTTGGACGGGGCGATGTCTGGATCTTCGAAGGGGACTCGGCGTGCGCGAGTTGCCATCTGTTCGCCGACATGGACGACATCGCATGGGACCTGGGGGATCCGGCGGGCACGATGGAAAACAGCCCCGTCCGCCGCGTCGCCATTCCGGCTCGGCAGGGACCGATGCCCGACTTCCATCCGATGAAAGGACCCATGGTGACGCAGAGTCTGCGTGGTATCCTTGGCGCCGGTCCGATGCATTGGCGCGGCGTTCGAAACGGAGTGAACGGCGGTGATCCGGACGCGCTGCCCGATGATCCGGCCGTGCTGAAGCGGATCCTGCTGCGGCTCGCGGCGATGCTCCGCGACCGAACGACCGGCACGCTCGGTATCCGCGGCTCCAGCCGCATCATCCCGCCGCCGCCGATTCGTAGGTCTTTTTATCGCGCGACTCTCCGAGCCGCGTCTTCCCGAATCGGAGCGACGGGCGACGACGGGCGTCGCCTGACCGGAGCACCCATCGCCCCGACTCAACGGCACCGCCCCCGGCACCGTGCCGTTCGCCGGCATCCGCAGGCCGCCGCTCCCGCCGCGCCCGACACCCCCACCAACGCAATCCGCCGGACGCTTACGTGCTCGTGCTCGCAATCGGAATCGCGTGTGGTAAGATCCCGCATGACAGGCGGCCGTTGCGTTCGCGTCGTTTGCTCCGCGTTTTCCTACTGCATGGAGGATCTCCGCGGTGGGACCGTACTTCGCATCCCGACGTTCGTTCCGTCTCGCCCGATTCATCCTGGTATTCCTGGCGGTTCCCGCGCGATTCGGGTATTCCGACAGTCCGTATGCCGACGCCCTATCCGAGTCTCGGCGCTGGACGGCGGCCGCCTTTGAAGGCACGACGCTCGAACTGAAGACGGCGGTGGGACTCAACGTCCTCGCGAACCATGGGCCGGTCTTCGCGAATCGGCAGGCGGGTTTGCCGCTCAAGCTCGACAATACGGTTTTCGCTCGAGGCATATATTGCCACGCGCCCAGCAAGCTCCTGGTCCGTCTGCCGTCCGCCGGCGAGCGTTTTTCCGCGCGCGTCGGTGTGACGAGCAACGGAATGACTCGGCCGGGACGCGGTTCGATCGTGTGCGGTGTGACGGTCGGCGGTCAGGACGCGTTCCGTTCCGGCGTGCTGAGCGAAGGGATGGCGAGCGTGCCGGTGCAAGTGGATCTGCGAGGCGCATCGGAGTTTTTTCTTGAAGTCGAACCGACCGCGGACGGCATCTCGTGCGATCAGGCCGCCTGGGTCGACGCTTCGATCACGCTCGCCGACGGCAAGACCGTTGGGCTCGGCGATCTGAGGATCGCGCGCGTCGATCGTCGCCCGTTTCCCAAGAGGCCTCCCTTTTCGTTCCGGTATGGGGACCGGCCATCGAGCGAACTGCTCGCCGAATGGCCGGTGACGCGCGAGACGCGGCGTTTGGATGCGCAGCGCAGCGAGCGGATCGTGACCTATCGCGATCCGCAGGCGGGCCTGGTCGTGAACTGCCGCGGCATCGAATACGACGACTATCCGACCATCGAATGGGCGGTGACGTTTGAGAACACGGGGACGAGCGAGACTCCGATCCTGAGCGATGTTAGGACTCTGGATGTGCGTTTCGAGCGCGACGTGGATGGCGAGTTCGCGCTGCACCATCTGCGGGGCGATGATTGCACGCCGGCAAGCTACGAGCCGCTCGAAACGCCGCTCGGCGCCCGGTCCGAATTCGTTTTCGCGCCGTCGGGGGGGCGGCCGACACAAGGCGCATTCCCGTATTTCAACATCGCGTGGCCGCGGGAAGGCGTGATCGCGGCCGTCGGTTGGCCTGGACAATGGATGGCTCGGTTCACCCGTGATGAGGGCGTCGGACTGCGCATCGAGGCGGGGCAGGAGCTGTTGCGGCTGAAACTCCGCCCGGGTGAACGGGTTCGCGGACCGCTCGCCGTCCTTCAGTTCTGGACGGGCGACCGCGTCGACGCGCAGAACGTGTGGCGCCGATGGATGCTCGCCCACAACTTGCCTCGACCCGGCGGCGCGTTGCGGCCGATCCTCAGTTCCTGCAGCGGCGGATTCATGCCCGGGCTTCGATGCGATGAAGCCGGAGAACGCCGGTTCATCGATGCGTTCGCGAAGGAAGGCGTCCGGCTCGACTACTGGTGGATGGACGCCGGTTGGTACCCCTGCGGCGATGGCTGGCCGCGCGTCGGAACGTGGGAACCCGATACCGAACGATTCCCGCGCGGCCTGCGCGCGGTCAGCGACCATGTCCATCAAATGGGCTCGAAGCTCATCGTTTGGTTCGAACCGGAACGCGTCGTGGCCGGAACGTGGCTTGCCCAAAACCATCCCGAGTGGATCCACGGCGGGGCCGACGGCGGGCTGCTCGACCTGGGCAATGCCGACGCGCGCGCCTGGCTCATCGAACACGTCGACCGGTTGCTCACCGAGCACGGCATCGACCTGTATCGACAGGATTTCAACGTCGACCCGCTTCCCTATTGGCGAGCCGCCGATCCGCCGGACCGTCAGGGAATCACCGAACTGCGGCATGTCGAAGGGTATCTCGCCTATTGGGACGAACTGCGGCGCAGGCATCCCGATCTCTTGATCGACAGCTGCGCGTCCGGGGGACGTCGCAACGATCTCGAAACGCTTCGTCGCGCCGTTCCGTTGCTGCGGAGCGACTACCAGTCGTTTCAGGGCGATCCGAGTTTCGCGCTCGGCAATCAATGCCACACGTACGGGCTGTCGTCGTGGTTTCCGTTTTATGGACAAGGTGTCTATTTCAACGAGCAGGACCTGACGTACAACGTCCGCAGTCATTTCTGTCCGGCATTGGGGTTGGCGGCCGACGTGCGACGACCGGATATCGACTGGGAATCGCTCCGCCGTCTTTCAGGTGAATGGAAGACGATTTCCGAGTTCCTACTCGGCGACTTCTATCCGTTGACGCCGTATAGTCTCGATCCGGAGGCCTGGCTGGCGTGGCAGTTCGACCGGCCGGAAACCGGCGAAGGCGTCGTGCAGGTATTCCGGCGCGGCGAGAGCATCCACGAATCGGCCCGATTACGGCCTCGGGGCATCGCGCGCGACGCGACGTATTCGATTACCGACCTGGACCAATCCGACACGACGCGGGTGGCGGGCCACGAACTGCTTGACAAGGGACTCCTCGTCACCGTCCCCCAACCGATCGCGGCGAAGATCCTCGTTTATCGGCGAGTCACCCCGTGATCCGCGCGAACTCAGGTTCCCAAGACCGGCCAACGGCGGCCAAGTTCGAAAACGACTTGCATGTTGGAAGGCGATTGGAGACAATGGCGGCACCGGGCGCGGCGGACGGGGGCGCGCGTCCGGCTCCGTTCCAGTTCCGATTCCGGTACCGTCATAGGTGAGGGCGTGAACATGTCCAGCCGTCCGAGGGCGCGCGTTCGCCGCGCCGCTTTTACGTTGGTCGAATTGCTCGTCGTCATCGCGATCATCGGGATCTTGGTCGCCTTGCTGCTTCCAGCCGTCCAGGCGGCGAGGGAGGCCGCGCGCCGCATGCAGTGCGGCAACAATCTGAAGCAAATCGCGCTCGCGACCCACAACTACCACGACACGCACAAGGCGTTCCCGGCGGGCGGCGTCACGATCGGCCCCTGCTGCGGAACGCTCAGCCGCGGAACCTGGACGATCGCGATCCTGCCGTTCGTGGAATTGCAGACGCTTTACGACCAATACGACCAGAACTACTTCAATGAGGACGTCGTGAATCGCGCCGTCGTACAGACGTTCACGAGCGTCTTTGTCTGCCCGTCGGATATCAACACGAAGGTTCTGGACCAACCGGCAAGCGGGCCGGGGAGCGGAATTTTTTACGCTCCCGGATCGTACCGCGCCGTATCGGGACGGACGCGCGGAAGCGTCGCGGGCGATTCGTACGCCGACTGTTCACAGATCTGGAGCGACGGCGCCTATCCGTTTTTCAATCGGGGAGTCCTGCATCACGTCGGCACGTCGTCGAGCAGCGGAATGGCCTCGTACGAGACGATGGCGAGCATCATCGATGGCACGAGCAATACGATCATGATCGGCGAGTACCACACGCGGACCAACAACCGGCGGCGGACGTTTTGGGCGTACACGTACACCTCGTACAATCAGTCCTCGGTCACCGTTGGGCCGGGCGGCGGTTCCCGATGCCTGTTGCCCGACTACACGCGATGCGCGTCTCTGGGGAACTCGAACCCGTGCAAGCGAGGATGGGCGAGTCTGCACCCTCAGAACATCATGTTCGCGCGAGCCGACGGCTCGGTGCGCCCGATCGCGACCAACGTCAACATCGATCTGCTCGGAAACATGGCGACGATCTGTCAGGGCGAGGCGTTGGTCGTCGACGATTGACGATTCGTCGGCCGACGCGCGTATCATCGTGGTCGGACGTCGTCATTCGCGGTCAGCCTGTTCGATCCGGTATCCACTCCTCGGGACGTTCACCATGCATTACGCTCGATTCGCCGGTTTCCTCGCCGTGGCCGCCTCGTTGTCGCTCGCGGGCTGCGGCGGCGACGGGGACGTGAAGACGGTCCCCGTTTCGGGCACGATCAAGAAAAACGGCCAGCCGCTCGCCGGCGCGCTGGTCACCTTTGTTCCCATGAATACCGCGGACCAACTCGCGCCGTCGTCGGTCGGCAAGACCGATTCGGACGGCAAGTACGCGCTCAGGACGGTCATCGACGACCAAGCCGGCGCGATCGTCGGCAAACACGTCGTGCGCATCGAAATGAAGGACTACGAGGAAGACCCTTCGGACGACTCCGAGAAACCGCATCGCGATTCGATTCCGAAGAAATACAACTACGAATCCGAACTGCAGTTCGACGTGCCGGCCGGAGGTTCCAAGAACGCCGATTTCGACCTTCAAATTCCATGACGCGCCGGCGGCCATCGACAATTCGCTTCGCCGTGCGGCCTGTCGCGTTCCGAATGCGCGTTCTGTTCGGAATGGCCGTTGCGTGTACGCTTGCGTGCCGGCCCGATTCACGCGAGGGTGCCAAGCCGGCAATCGTCCACCCTCCCGCGGAACTGACGGTGGCGGCCAACGATTTGGCTCGCGATTCCGACGGCGGCGTCACGTTTCTTTCGTTCGCGATGGGCAAGATCGGTGACGCGGACCTGGAACAGCTCGATCGGCATCCCACGCTCACACGGCTGCGCATTCAGGAATGTCCGCGCGTCACCGACGCGAGCCTCGATCGCATCGCGAAACTGGAGGCCCTCGAACAGCTCGAACTCATCCGCGTGCCCGTTTCCGACTCGGGAATCGCGAGGCTCGAGTCGGCGAAGGCCCTTCGCCGACTCGCGCTCCATCATACGTCGGTCACCGGCGCCGGTTTGGCTCCGCTCGCCAAACTAGGTCTGACCGACCTTCAGATCAGCGGAACGGGTATCAGCCGCGAGGGGCTCGCATGCGTTCCGACCCTGACGACGCTCGAATCGCTCGGCCTGCATCTGACGTCGCTGCCGGCCGAACAATGGCCTCCGCTCGCCCCGCTCGGCCGATTGCGGAGACTCGACCTCTTGACGACCCGTGTTTCCGATGCGGGAATCCGGGTCCTCGACGGCATGGTCGATCTTTCGGACCTCGTTTTCACAACCGAGGCGATCACCGATGCGGGCATGGAGGCGATCGGCGCGTTGCGATCGATCCGAACGCTCAATCTCGTCGATGCGCGAATCACGCCGTCCGCGCTGCGGCGTTTGAAGGATCTCAGCAAGCTCGAAGTGCTCGAACTCGGACCGACGATTCCCGACGAAGGCCTTCGCGAGCTTCCCCTCTTGGAAAATCTCCGCGAATTGAGGCTCAACGCGACGCTCATGACGGGGAGCTCGCTCGATCATCTGAAGACGTTCAAGAACCTGGCGGTGATCGATATCCGCAGTGCCCGTTTGTCGCCGACGGGCAAACAGGTGATCGCCGATCTGACGGCGTCGCGGCCCGAGATCCGCATGGTCTACATTTCCAATTGAAACGGGCGATTCGGCTCATTCCTTCTCGATCGTCAGCACGGCGTGCAGGCCGTCTTCGAGGAATGACAGGGCGACCGTGACGTCCCGGAGTTCGGCGAGCAGCGAGCCCAACCGTGTTTCGGCGCCAGGCGCGAACGGTTGGCGTGGAGCGTGGGCCGAGCCGTGCACGGTGCAGGTGACCGACTTCCCGTCTTCGCCGACCACGTAGGTTCCGTTGGCGGGGCAGAAGAACGTCGCGTCGTATGTGCGGCGCGCCATCACGTCTAGCTGCTTGAGCGTCTCCGCACCGGTCAATGGACTCTCGCCCTCGTGTTCCGCATGGAACGCCCGACTCAAACCGGAAAGTGGTCCAAGATTGTGGAGGCAGGCGATGCGCTGATTCTCGGACCAACCGATGCGGTAGGCGCCGAGGACCTGATTCCAGTGCGTCGGCCGAACGCGGACCATCGCATGCGCGGGCGGGCCCGCGTCATGGTCCACCACGGTCCCTTTCTCACGACGTTCGCGTTCGATCGCCATCAGATCTTCCAAGATGAACGGCTTGCTCGCCACATACAGTCCGTTACCGATTCTCGCCCAGCAAAACCGCCATTTGACCGGCCCGAATTGGAAGGCGTAGCTTCGAGCGGACGCCGCATCCTTGTCCTCGAAACGATAGAAATCCTGGGAGATTTCAAAGAACGATCCGGGACCGTCGACCTCTTGCCGGGCCAGTCTTGCCAAGTAGTCGTCGAGCGCATCCAGTGTTCGGTCGACGATCGCCGTGTCCTGGACCGAAATCGCCGCGTAGATCGGAACATTGAGGGATAGGGCGAGTATCGGGATCACCACCTCCTCGTCGAAGATATTGACGCCGCCGCCGCCCGAAAACGACCCGAGGCCCATGCCAAGGAACCGCGAGACGTTGAAGTCGACGAGTGGATCCGCGTCGCAAATATTCAGGCTGATCTGCTCACCGATTCCCCGAGCGAGGAAATCGACAAGTCCAAACTCCTCGACGAATTGCATCCTGTCGTCGTGCCAGCGACCGCTCCGCGGTGGTCGGGAGACACCGGAACGCCATTCCAACGGGATGTCGATCGGCTCCTTGCCGGCGCGCGTGAGCATCCCCGCGACGAGTTCGTTCGATGTTGTCGCCGGAATCGCGAGTACGGCTCCGTCCGACATCAGCGCGAAATGTCGGAAGGACCGCGTTCTCCAGCTCGCGGTCGGATGCTCAAGGTTGATTTCATGTCCATCCGCCTTGGTCCAGATCTCGGCCACCGCATCATCGAGTTCGATGGCCATGATCGTATCGCTCGTGCCGTCACGAATCGTCTCCAATCTCGTACGCAGGCCGTCGTTGGAAATGAAAAGGCCGTCTCCCCGGCAAACCGCGATCGTCGACTTCCCCTGAGCGGCAATTTCGGGTGAGTCGGGACAGTAGACTCGGGGCATCTTGGCGACCAACGTCTTGTTGTGCGGGCTATCCCACGGCTCGTCCAAATGAAACTGCTCGTATAGGTCGGATTGCTCGAGGTACGGCAGCAAATGGACCCGCCAACTCAGCTCCGAACGATTCTTGGAACCCTTTCCGGGGGGTGGTGGGAACGAGCGATTTGCTGCGTGGTAGGTGTGCAGGGCCACGCCGACCTGCTTGAGCGAGTCGACGACCTCCCCTATTCCTTTGTCGCTGGGGCTCGCATCTCGGGCGCGCTGAAGCTCCTCGTCCATCTCGCGCAGTCCCGATTTTTCAAAGAGTGTTGGCTTGTCGAGTTTGACCGCCATCGTGAAGATGTTGCGTTGGGGGATCGGAAACTGATCGAGAGGCTCGGGCGGGCCGCCGAGCGCCTCGGCGAGATTCGAGTAGATCGAGTTGTCGATCAGCGGCAGAACGATGGTCTCGACACGGTAACGTTTCGGCGTCAACTGGAGCCGGATGGCGATCGGATCGAAATAGGTGCGCCAATACTGGTTGTACCGTGCAAGGAACGCGCTGTACTGATTGGATTCCGATTCGGAGATGTCCGAGAGGGGGATTTCGCAGCAGGGGACGAGTGATCCCGCGTGCCCATGGTGCGAGCAGGCGGCCGTCGTTCCGTCGGCGTTCAACGCATAGGCCCCGCCGTCCGGGCATACCCAAACGCCCTTTCCAAACGCGTCCGGCAGGCATCGTGACGCGGCCAGATCGGCGAGCGACGCGGCCTTCTTGCCCGTTTCGGTCGTGTGAAGCAAGGCCGCGTGGCCGATCACACGGAGATTGTTGTAGCAGAGGAACCGCCGCCGCTGCGTCAACTTCGATTGCGGACCGACGAGGTTGCGGATGAACGGATCCGAAAGGTAGACGAAGGCATCCTCTTCCGCCGCGCCTTCGGTCATGATCGTGCGGATAAACGCGAATTCGTCGCTCGCTCCGAGCCGCGGGACCGCCCGGCCATCGACGTCCGTGCCGGTGATGGCGCCGAGCACGCGCTGAAAGGCGATCCACGAATTCGAACGAACGTGCAGATCGGGGCGGGGATAGGCCGAGAAAACATGCAGCGCCCGATCGGCCGTGGTCACGTGCGTGTAGCGCACGCCAAGATACTCTCCGTCCGTTCGCGTCGCGCCGGGTTCCGCCTTCTCGGCGGCCGCGAGGAATTGGTCCATCTGCGCTCGAAGCAAGGCCGCCTGTTTCGCCTGGATCAGCAGGGTGATATCGGTGCCTTCCCGCACGAAAAGGTCGCTCGCCGCGACTCCGATCCGGTCGACAACCTGATTGTAGACGGGGATCAGCGCGTCGATCGTCTCGACGGCAAGTTGCCGTTTGATGCGGGCCGTTACGGACGACGTGCGAGCCGCCTGCTTGTTCTGATTGACGACATAGGCGCCCCAGTGGTCGGCGAGCCGCATCGCGTTCAGGAACGTGCCCACGTCGCGGAACTGGACATAGAGGTAGTCGGCCGGGACACATAGTGCCAAAGGAGAAATCGCCGGCTTTCGCCCGGCGAGCATCTCGGACCAAGGATGGCTCTTGACCGACGGCCCGACGAGGTCCTTGATCGAACGGGCCGGTTGCCGATTCGTATCGACCGGCTCGTCCATCATCGCGTCCAGTTGCAGGCTCTCCTGAACGGCGAGCGCTCCACTGAAGAGGCTCATCAAGTCAACGTCGTCCGTATTCGGGTTGCGGCGCCGTGAATTGCCCACGGCGTCGTCGACGATGGACCTCACACGTTGAGGATTGCCCGCCCGCGCGCCGAGCTGCATGACGACATACTGCAGATAGGGATCGCGGGGGTGGAGTTGGAGTTGGCCGATCGCCTCGTCCAACGTCCACGCGAATCGGCCGGCTTGCTCCTGGGTCAAGGCGGGTTGAAGCTTCACCTGCGTCGCCGCGATCCAGGCCGCGATCGCGGCGGCGATGGTCCAGCGGGAATGTCGGAACATGGTTGAACTCCCGTTAAAGCCGTTTCTTGACGATTTCCATGTAGTGACGTTTTCGTTTCGTGAACTCGCGTTCGTTGTAGATTTCGGCGAAGAGCCGGCGAAGGCCCGTTTCCAATTGCTCGACGGTCATGCCCTTGGGGCGATAGTTGACGTCGAACAGCGTGCAGCGATCCCAATAGACATCGCGAAGCAAGCGGCCTTCGCGTTTCAGTCTATCGTAAAGGGGCGTCCCGGGAAACGGAGTCAGCACGCCCACCTGGACCTCGATCAGTCGCGAACGATCGACGAACTCCTTGACTTGCGAAAAGACGTCGGGAGTCTGGTTGTCGAGTCCCAAGATGAAACAACCGTTGACGGTCACGCCATACGACTGGATCTTGTCGATCGCCTCGAGATACCGCGCGCTGTGTTCGCGTTTCCATCCGGTCGGATCGATGCCGCCCAGATCCTCGCCGCTCGGGCTTTCCAGCCCGATCAGGACCTGGCGGCAGCCGCTGTCGGCCAGCAGTTCGAGCAGTTCGTCGTCCTCGGCGATGGAGACGTCGGTCTCGGTGAACCACTGGATGCCGAGCGGCGTGACGGCCCGCAGGAACTCCTTGCCCCATTTCTTGTTGACGAACGTGTTGTCGTCGGCGAATTCGAAGAACGGCTGTTCGGTCACGCGCCGCGCCGCCTCGATTTCGCGGACGACTTTGTCGACGGGCTTCTGCTGGAACGCGGACGTGAGTCGCACGCTCGCCGCGCAGAATTCGCATTGCAACGGGCATCCGCGCGATGTTTGCACGGTGACCCGGTTGTAGGGACGCCCCTTCAAGAGATCGAAACGCGGGAAGACATCGTTCGGTTCCTCGAAGACGTCGCGGCGCAAGCCTTCGTAGCGCCGATCGAGCGCGCCGCGCCGGAAATCGGCGATGAGCCGCTGCCATGCGCCTTCCGCGCCGTAGAGCACGACGCTGTCGGCGTGCCGCGAGGCTTCCTCGGGCATCAACGTGACATGCAGGCCTCCGAGCACGACGGGCACACCGGCCTCGCGGTAACGATCGGCCAGTTCATAGGCTTCGTCGATTTGCGCGGTGAACGACGAGATGCCGACCAGATCGAACAGTTCGAGTTCACTCCGCGGATCGACTTCCGCGATCTCACGGTACGCGACGTCGATGTCGTCGGGAGTCAGGCCCGCGACGGTCAGCAGGCCCAGGCTCGGAAGCGAGGCGACCACCTGACCACGGCTCACGAATTGCGGAAGGGTGACTCCCAGTTCGATCAATTCCCTGGTCCGAACCCGCACGCCGCTCATCGCGATCAGGCCGATCCTCATGGCCCCGACTCCTCACGCCGCGCGACGATGAACTCCATGATCCGGCGCAAGGTCCGATAGTGGGCGAGCTGATCGTCGGGAAAGCGAACGGCGAACTGTTTTTCCACGAGCGCGAGAAGGCGCAGGCTCGCGAGGCTGTCGAGGCCGAGCCCGTGGGGCAGATCGTCATCGAGTCCGATATCGGATGCCCGGTCGTGTCCTCGACCGACCAGCACGCCGCGTAGATCGCGTTCCGGATCCGCCGCGCTCATCGCAACGCAGACTCCCGCACGTAGTGCTCGACGACCGCCTTCCGTCTCACCTTACCGGAGCCCGTTCGGGGCAAAGGCGCTGCGCGCAAAACAAACCGCGCGACGCGAAGCCCCTCGGGCGCCGCACGGGTCAGGGCCTCGAATGCGGCGGCGATATCCTCCGCGGTCACCGACGGCGCAGGCACGACGAACAGGCTCGGCACGTCGTTTCCCTCGACGTCGGGCACCCCAGCGACACAGATCTCGGCGAATCGGGCGCTCGCGTAATACGGCTCGATTTCCTCGGGATACACCGTGCGTCCGGACGCCAACACCATGGCTTCCTTGATCCGGCCGGTGATGAACAGGTTCCCGTTCCCGTCTCGATGGCCTCGATCGCCCGTGCACAACCAACCGTCGCGAATCGCGGCGGCCGTTCCCACCGGGTCCCGGAAATACGAGCGCATGACTCCTGGACTTCGGACCAGGATCTCCTCGATCGCATCGATGCGGACCTCGACGCCCGGAATCGGCTGGCCCACCGACCGGCGCGGGCATTGGCCGACGCGCCCCACCGAGACGATCGGGCCGGCCTCGGTGAGACCATATCCGAGTTCGACGCCGATTCCCACCGACGCGATGACTTCGGCAAGATCCGGGTTGATGGCGGCGCCGCCCACAATCAACGACTGGAATCGGGGGCCGATCGCCGATCGGAGGGCATTGCGGATCTCGAGGGACTCCTCGTCCGACTTGGATTGGAGCGCGCGCCGGGCTTCGGCCGGGCCTTCGCGCCGCAGCGACTCGGCGGCCAGCCCCGCGTCGATCAGGCGGTCGAGGATCTCGCGATAGAGGCATTCGGCGAGCGCGGGGACGGCGATCGCGTGCGTGATCCGACCATCGCGCAGCGTGTCGATGAGCCGATTGGGAAGGAGCGAACCGGGAAAGACGACGGGTGCCCCGCACGCAAGCGGAGCGAGGATGCCGGTGACGAGCGCGAACAGGTGTGATGGGGGAAGGAGAGCCAGCATCGCGTCGTCGGGACTTCCGCCTCGAATGGCGAGCAGACCGCGCAGATTGGCGAGCAGATTCGCGTGCGTCAATTCCACCGCGCGGGGACCCTGTGTGCTGCCCGACGTAAAGGCCAGCATGGCCACGTCATTCCCGTCCGCGACGGAGGCGGGCCGATCGGCCGGCTCGGCCGATCGCAGCGCGCTCGCATGGATCGCCGTGATCCCTTGCAGGGCGGCGAGTTGCGGCGCGGACCGATCGCCGTGCACCACGATCGGGCTTTGGCACGCCGCCGCGATCGCCCGCACGAAATCCGGCGGCGTGTCATGGGGCATCGGAACGGCGACGCAGTTCGCTCGGAGGATCGCCGCGAGTCCGATCATCCAATCGACGCACGGTTCGAGGACCAAAAGCACATTCGCGCGGGGCGACGCGCCGGCCGCCTCGAGCGCCGACGCTCCGCGTTCCATCGCTTCAAAAACTTCCGCGAACGAACGGCACGGACCGTCGGAGCTACCGCCACGAGCCGCCGGTCGGTCGCCGTGCCGTCGAGCGGCCTCCGCGACCAGTGCGGGAATCGTCAACGCGCTAACCGTTTCCACATCGGCACCCACGTTTCGCGGTCCACGTTCCGCGGGCCACGATCGCAATGGCGAGCAACACGCATGCGGCGGGCACCGGCATCACGTACTTTATCGGGTGCCAACCGGCCGCGAGGAACAACGTGACGGGAAGCGCCACATTGCCGAAGTTCATCGCCAGCGCGGCCGCCCGCGCCGCCCGCGCCGAAAGGTCGAGACGCTCCAGTTCGCGAACCAGCAACAGATTGACGAAGGAGAGACCGAAGCACGCGATATGTCCCAGGCGCGCCAGGCGGCGCGCCACGTCATCATATTCGCCGAGCCGTTGTGGAACAGGCAGCGGGCCCGCGAACGACCAGAGCCCCATGATCATTCCCGTCGCGATACCCACGACCATGGCGCTCCACGCGATCCGGACGTTGGCCCTCCAATTCGGCTCCGATTCGCGCTCGATCGCATCCATGCCGCCGGACTCCGGACACTGGCTCAGGTCTCATGGACAACGCCGCGCGATCATTCTGTCGTCGGTCGCGATGATTCGGAATCGCGTCCGACGTGCCAGAACGAACGCCAGTAGCGTTCGTCCGTATCGTACACATCGACCGGTGTGTCGCGCGTCACGTTGGGAGGCAGGATGCCGAACCGCTTCATTTCGCGGAGATAGTGCTCGTTGGGGTGGAATCCCGGCATATCGAACCGCTTTTGCTCGGCCAACGCGTCGGCCGAGCGGCGGATCGCCTGAAGGATGGTTTGGTAGGCCGGGTCGGATGTGTCCTTGACGACGTCATCGCCGCACAGACCAAGCCCGCCCGCACTCTGCGCAAGCGGCGCGCGCAACACGTGCGACTTTTCCGGCCGCGTGAGATTGCACATCGCCTGCAACGACTCGCCGTCCAGCTTGCGGGCCCGGCGCGCTCCCCCTTCCCCGCCATGGCAGCTAGCGCA
>Ga0194120_10003898_pt1 | contig 23661 bp, 20 predicted proteins | sample TA2MahCa65mmetaG_FD_148642 | JGI IMG/M metagenome (GOLD analysis project Ga0194120, IMG submission 148642) | Freshwater microbial communities from Lake Tanganyika, Tanzania - TA2015019 Mahale Deep Cast 65m | ecosystem: Environmental > Aquatic > Freshwater > Lake | place: Tanzania: Lake... | reverse complement strand
TAGAAGGAATGTGGGTATTCCGCGGGTTTGATTGCAAGAAAGTTTTCCCAAGAATCACGAAGTAACTGATGGTCTGGAGACGAGAGGAGACGGTTAAGAACTATCTTGCGGGAATGGTGGTGGAAAAGGGTATAGCATTCAATCTCTTCTCTTATCTTAAAAGCAAGGCTTAAAGTGGGAAGGTGAACTTCCCTGCCAGATATAATGCTATCACATATTATACGATTCATAGTATCTCTATGGGCATGAGACAATATTTCAAGTTTGCTTTTCATTAACAAATGACTAACAAAATAAATGCTGCTGGCGTGAAGAAAATGCTTAAGCTGAACATAACTAGACGTATCTGAGTCGACTTTTGTGCCAATAAAGTAGGAATCAGGGTTCCAACATGAAAGCAACAAGTTCTGATCAATAGATGAACCACTTTGAATATCGCGAGAGAAAGTAATATCATCTAATGTCTCAAGAATGCGGTCAATATTGATGTCAATGCAAAAGTCATTGGAAGTGCAATACAAATGGCTAGAGAAATATTCAGAAAGTTCGAGGAGAAGCGTATCAATTTTCTCAATCAATAAGTAATCATTGGCAAACGCCATTCTTAACCTCCGAAGAGATGCGGACAGCAAAATTAATGTGTAAGAAATAATATATGAATCCTGAGCAGTGACTGGGTGAGTCAACAAAATAAATGCTAAAAAGCAAGAGCTAATATGCGCCAAATCAGAATTGATGGTCTTATTGTGAAATGGACGAGAATCTCTTGTCTCTTGTCTTGCAATATAAGGTGTAAAAGATGTATTGATAGAATTGAGATACAATTTATTCGTTTCAGAATGAACTGCTGGGGACGTTATATTAGGATCAATCTGATCAAGTAACTGCAACAAGTCGAGTTGCTTTTGGGAAAACCAAAGAGACGCGAGTTTATCTGAATCAGCGTTGGGAACTAATCTTGATAACTCATTCAGAATAAGGGCAAAGGATCTGCGCTCAAAAAATATTGACTTGGAATAATTTAGAATAGAAGTGGCGCAGCAGTTATCGATAAGCTTGCAAGAAAGTAGTTTTTTGATCCAAAATATAACTTCAACATGTGCGATCGTAAGCGGCTGCCAGGAATCATCCTCACCACAGTGAACAACAGCTACCTCGGAGTCGTCAACGATAGAAGATTGAAGATAATAGTATACCTTTCCAAAACCAACCAAACCATAGTCGGACATTTCTGCAGCTCTTAAGGCGCCAATGCTTGAGGTACCAATAACAGAAATACCACGGTCAATGGCAATTAAAAGTTCCTTATGCCAAGGGGCGGGTATTGATTTGTACAATCCATCAGCAATAATGATATTTTGTACCTTAGAAAATTTTATTAAATCAAGAATATCAGATTGCTTTGCTGGACCAAGATTCGTAAGCCATGGATATTTTGCTAGATTAAGATTAAATGCGCTGGGTCCAGCAAAAAGATAATAGTGTTGCATTTAACCAGCAGCAGGTGAATGCTGATCTCGAGCCAATTTACGATCTAATCTATTAATTGGCAATGACTCTTGTAAACATGTGCATTGAGGATAGCCCGGGTAATTATAACCATGCAGATTCTCAGCAATTACACGAACAACAAAGACTTGGGAATCAATTTGGGGATACTTGTAGACGAACCAATTAGTCGCGGTAGTTGAAATAGTGTGCCGAACAAAATCATGATATTCCAGAGAAGGAGCAATATACGGTAAAGTGAGTGAAAGTGGTCGCCCCATGGGCAAATCTTGTTCATCATGAAGATCATTAGGGTAAACCGCCAAATAGAAGTCTTTATTCATGTCTTCACGGGTTCCAGAAATTGAAATTAACCGTGCTTGGTTTGCCTCGGTAATAGCTCTAAGAATGGCAATATAAATTGAACTGTGCGTACCAAAACCGGTCCAACGTGTGGACTCATTAAGAAGAACAGCCTTGTAAGTAGGAAAATCACTCCAATGTGTATTATCAAATAATTTACATCGAATACCATATTGTTGAAGTCTAAAGATAACATCAGTAACTAAAGGATCGTGAATAGAGGTGAGATCAATTAGATCTTTTGTATCAGTACCAGCAAGTTCCTTAAGCGTTAAGGAATGACGCTCAATAACTTCATAAATGCCAGAGACTATAGCATTCTCCCAGCTACACCCCGAAGCCAAACCATTCGAACTAAGGAAAAAAGTATCTCTAGAGAAAACATTAAACATACGCGTAAAATCAAGACTTATTGCGTCAAAGGGAGCCCAATACTTTTCACAAGAATGAAGGTGATCGAGTTGAATCCATTTATTAAGATCGCGTGGATCGTAGTCTTTCATGGTAATAGCAAGTTTTAGTGGATTTATTTTCATTCCAGGCAAATTATCGTAAGAGGTCTCAAGTTCCCATCCAATCTCTTCAGCTGTATGGCACTCAAAACTCTCCATTAATGCAGAAATCATTGCTTGGGTTCGAGAAACTCCCTTGCCACCACTTTGCGAAAGAACCTTAGAGTTAGGTCGATACGCAATAGCGACGGGCAAGTCTTCTCGAGCAAAACCGTCTATAGATGAAATACGGGAAACATTGAATTTACCCTTGACGGCCAGTAGATGATTTAAAAAATCATCAGCACCACTAGAGGCTTGGGTAGAAGTATCCATCCACAAATTTTAATTGGAAGGCTGAGCGAAACAACATTAGAAGAAGGTTCGTAGTAATTATTGACTAAACAAGGAGTAAAACTCGACCGTTGGGGAAATACTTGATTAGCCTCTTGTAGATCAACTATGTGTGCGAAATGACTCCACAAAACCATGCGTTGATTAAAAACGCACAGAGACTGGCTTTCAGATAGAGTTACAATGAAAAATATTAAGCGACAAAAATACACAAGGCATAAAAGGTCGGCACCACACAAGAAATATAGAAGCTATCAATTTAAATAATCGGCCAACAATAGAGAAACCGCCAGACAGGCAAAGAATAGACAAATAATGTCAATGGATCAGCGCTCTGACATTAAAAATAAAAGGTTGGAAAATCGAAAATCAACAAAAAAAGAAGGGTTGTTAAAACCCTTCTTTGAAATCTAGAAGAGACAGCTTCGTCAAGCGCCAGCAGCGGCGGCACCAGCGGCACCTACACCAACACCGACCCAACTTGCGGTGTTGCCACCAGAAGCAGACTTGAGGTTGATACCACGGGCTTTAAGAGCTTCCTTCATGTGCTCTGGCTGGAATTTTGTGCCGATCTGCTGCATCAGCTCAGGCTTGGCGCCGGAATCCCGTAGGGAGTCGAGGAAAGCGTGCGCATTTTCAACTGTCATGTTGAATCAAAAGGGGCAATTCAAAGTTAGCACTCACAAATGAGATACGCAATGACGAAAGGAATATTCACAGATGGAAGGCAGCATAGTTTAATGGCAAAAGGAATCATAAGAAGACAGTTAAAAACAGCATTTTACTCGCACTCAAACATTAGATCGAGAAACTAAGCAGGTATTAAATAGCGGACACGATAAAATAACAAGGGGACGGGACATTAAAAGCGCAAACTAAAATTAGAATGATAGAAAATAAAATCAAACATAATATGCAACTCGGAAAATTAAATAGCGACAGCATTTGGATCAGAGTAGATCATGCACTCAGGCTCAATGTATGATCAAATATATCCTTCATCGCAGGTACAACAGAAGTGCAGATTACACTGCTACCTTTTGAGGTGAAATAATCAAGAGCAGAAGATGCCTCAGTGAGGTCAAGATCACTTAAGGTATCATCCATAAATATGTACTTACCTCCCTTAATCGCAGCCCGAACAAGCATGACTTTCTTTTTGACATGAACAGGGAGTGTCGAAGCACTAGGCCCAACAACAGTACCTAGTTTCATCGGTAATGACTCAACAAATTCTGCCAAGCTAAAGACGTCCAAAAGCTCATCCAATTGATGTGGTGACACCTTGACACCAGCAGTGAGGTTGAACTCAAGACTCCCTTGTTTAAACAATAACTCCTGTGAAATATTTGACAGATAACTGCGATAAACACGAGGTGCTATTTTTGCGAGATCTTGACCAGAGACAACAATAACGCCATTATAATTTTCGTGCATTGCACTGAGAAGACTTATTAAAGTAGACTTACCACATGAGGCCGGTCCATAGATGAGCAATGACTCTCCTGCATTAACGGTAAAAGAAAGATTATCTATTAGGGGTTGAGGACTTGATAAATCTGAACTTAGTGACTGTAATTGCGGATATGCAAAAGACAAGTTTCGAACTGTCAATGAACCATTGAAACTTGTTGGTGTAGCGTCTAAATTCATTGACTCACAGGGGAGATCAACAACATCAGTTGCACGCTGCCAATAGGTAGATACTTGAACAAATGTGGTAATTGAACTGTCAATAGCCGATTGGAAACTGGACAAAAATGTCTGAGCGCATGTAAGAAATGCAATAATGGCACCAACCGTTAGCGATGAGTCACCATTATTTGCAAGCCAGTACGCCATCGGGAAAAGAAATAAGTATAAAATATATGTCGTCGAGCCAGACAGCACGTCAACGCGATCATTTAGTCTCGTTGCATTAAAGATTGACGAAATCAAAGGCTTGATAACTCTAGAGAATTTCGAAAATATTCCATCCGCAGTATTATAAGATCTAAGCTCTTGAATACCATTAATGGTATCATTAGCGGCCTGAAGCATTAGTCCATCAATCTCGGTCAGAGATTTAAAATATGAAAGGCGCTCTACAGCTGCTATGTATGTAGACATTCCAAGTATTGTCGCGGCGAGGAGCACCAATAAAGACATTTGCCATGAAAAGACAAAAAGATAAATAAAATTAAATATGACTGATAAGAATGCGGTCAGAATCGGGGTGAGATTAGATGTAATTGTTTGGCGAAGCTGAGAAATGCCAAGCACCCGGCTTTGAAGCGATCCAGAGCTATACTGCCGAATATAATCAGGCTTAATTCTTAATAAACGATCAACCATCAATGATTGAAGATTCGAGTCTGTAATGGTTTCGAACCGAACTAAATATCTACCTTGAATAATCTGGATAAGGTAGGAGAGTGTAAGCAGAGCTATGGCGGAAAGGCCAAAAAACAATAGAGAATATGTATTGCCGTATGGGATGTATAAAGAGGTAAGATTCTGAACGATGTATGCAGGTATTAACGTAGCTGCGGCAAGTATTGTGGCTGTGGCTAAGACAAGCAAAAATGGAAGCCAAGCGTTACGTAACCCAATAAGGATAAAGTCAATTGCTTTAACAGTATCTGGTGCTGTAGGGTATATGGAAATAATTGATCCAACAGGATGGATTTCTCCATCAGATACGAATTGACTTGAGTGTTTGGAAACAATATTATACCCATATTGTGCTCTGATGCAAGCAAATGAATTCGACCTCTGATCAATATAAATATAAGATCGACTATCACTAATTTTGGTTGGTGGTGCGGACTCACGATATGGAATACTGGAGGTCATTAGCAGTTTAACGAGTGCATCATATTCCGTCTTACACGCATCCAGATTAACGCTACTATATATTTTTGAGTACACTGACTCCACTCTAGTGACTGCGCCTAAAACGTACAGTGTATTATCAAAACGCGAATGCTTATTCGAAGTTAAGCTACCAGTATCAGATTGCTTTTGCGGGAGATAATCTTCAAGTACTTTGAGAGATAAGTCGTAGGCTTTAGATTGCTCTTTAAGCTGCTTTAGTCCTCTACGCTCTGAATAAAATACATTGACAAAATTAAGATACTGTACTGAATTTGCAAATGATTCAACAAGCACTTTGTCGCATTTCTCTTCGTCTGTATAATTGGCTTCAATTACTAAACAATTAGCTGATACGGTAAAGCACATGTCTGGAAGCACTAAGCATTTTTTACACCATTTATTAATCGCGGGATTATAATCAATCATACCGGCAGGGAAAACCGCGCCTTCCAGTGAAGAGACAATTAATGATTTTCCTGTCTGATTTATAAATGTTTTGACAGAAATGTCTATCTGAATATCTTTTACTTCGTCCAACAGCTCATCAACACTAGACTGTGTGGGCAAAGCTTGAAGTGCTGATTTATAAGCATTATTTGCAGAATACGAGATCACATCTAAGATAGATGAATCATTGCAGCCACCGTCTTCGGTATTCTGATTGGTCGGTACATCAATAAAACGGAGTGGAATGTATTGGTTGATGAGTCGCCATAGACTGTCATTTTTAGGTCCACACTTTAGATCAAGCAGAAAGAAAGGATAACTGACATCATCTACACTTAATTTGCTATAAACTCGGCAGTAATTATTTTTCGAGTTCATGATAATTAAGCTCCCTTATGAGCCATCAACAGGTTGCGAACAACCTGTTGGGGCTGGACCTCAGAAATACTTCCAGACTTTAAAGTTAAAGAGCGCGAACAAAGTGAAACAATATCTGGATCCTTCGTAACAAAAATGCAGATTGGTATGTTCCTAATGATTGAACGCACAATGGTAATTCGTTCCGCTTGTGTATAAGACGAAAAAATATCATCTACAATCAAGAGTCGGGGTGATCTTACTAGCGCTCGTAATAAATGAATTGTCGTACGGTCAGAAGAACTCACTACAGAGTCAGTTCCGACAAATGTTTCAAGACCTTTTGGCAATGTCGTATACAAGGATTGGAGTTCATAGGTATCAATGATTTTACGTATTTGTGAAGCAGAAAAAGAGTCGTCAAATACGGCAATATTTTCAAGTGCAGTGCCGTCAAAAATATATCTGTCCTGCGACACATAGCAAACATGAGTACGAATAAAACTCTGAGTAAAATGATCTAATGGTTCATCGTTAATTAAAAACTCTTGCCAAGTTGGGGTTTGAAGGTATGCGATGCATTGACAAAAAGTTGATTTGCCGGACCCTGGAGGTCCACTCAACGAGATGGTGTCTCCATAACTTATCTGAAGATCAATATTTTCAAAAAGGGGGTCAGAAGAGGGTGAAAACTGATAACTTAAACCCTTGAATGATAAGTCTAGTATTGTGGCATAGCGATGAGCTGAATGTGTCAGTTCTTTGGATATCTGAATTGAGTTAATTTCTCTAAATTCATTCTTAGCAATATCATCAGATTTAGCCATCCAAAGATCCTTGAGACGATTAATATCCCCAACAGCATTGCTAAATTGTGAATTTACTTTTGCCAACGAATTGATTGGAGCTAGAAATGCCAAAGAGATAAGACGAAAACTTAAAAACTGACCAAGATTAATGTCGCCCTTGAGGATAAAATACCCTGAAAGAATTACAATAATATAGTCACTTAGTTGATTGATATATGAAGTTGTTGCGGAATTGCATTTCTGAATAAAAGATGATTGTTGACTGACCTCCTGAAAATTAGAGAAGTTGTCACTCCATTGCTGAAACAAAGAAATCTCTTCACCATTAGCTTTTAACGTTTGAAAGTTATTGGTCATATTGAGGATATTAGAGGTCATCCTCCCTGTGAGCATGGAGGTCGTTTGCGCAAATTGGCTGAGCGCTCTGGTAACGCTTGTTAAGCTAAGAAAATTAATGACACCTAAAAGAACCACTATTGATCCTAGTGAAATATTATAACTAAGCATAATTGCGCCATAGATCAACAAAGTAACCATGCCAACAGTTGCATTAGCCAACGGGCCAGTTAATATATTTGATAAATTTACTGTTAGAGTTATACGTTGACTAATTTCACCCAAGTCCCGGAGTGGGTAGAAATTTAATGGTAAAGAAAGAAGCTTAGTGTAGGTCTTTTCAATTAAATTGGTCAGCATCGACATGTGCATTCTCCTTAAGAGAATCGCCTGTAGATAACTGAACAAGAAGAACATGCCAACAAGAAATGACAGGGTCCAAATGTAAGCATTGCTTTGATTGAGTTCGGTTAAGATCGTATCTGTAAAAAATCCGACAAATGAGCTTAAAGCCACGGTTGGTATTGTTGCAGCCGTTCCTAGGAGGATAAATAATATAAGAGCAAATTTATAAGAGCTTAGTAGATATAGGATGTCGAAGATTGGATTCGGTTTACTGCCACTTGGCGTAAACTGGGTGGTTCTTTTAGCGCTTAAAATCAAGCCAGAATATTGATCCTGAAAGACATTAAAGGGTACTTTTTGATGCCCATGAGCAGGATCACTTAATAGAAAATTTTTGCCATCAAATGATTCCACAACAACCCAATGGGTCTTGTGAATCCATGCAATGCAGGGCAAGGAAAAATCAGGATTTGTTTGTGTCAGCTCTTTAGCTGAAGGTTGGAAGCCATTTGACTCAAGACCCTTAGCGTTCAGTGCTTGCACAATGTTATAGGCATTAGATCCATCCTTGGTAACGCCAACATCAGTTCTCGCTTCTTCAATACTGATCCACTTACCGAAGTATCCAAGAATGATCCAATAGGCAACTGCTCCACACTCAATTGCCTCAACCTGTATTCGCGCTGGCGTTTTAAACTGGCCCATTATTCAATACCAAAAAAGCTTTTCAATGCAGGAATAGCAATCGTAATTGGCGGCACATTGTCAGTAATTACCGAAGCTGATGCTTGTACGCCAACCCGCGGGAACTGAGAGGGGAGGTTTTTGGGTGGACCTGATCCATTAATCCACTGAAACCCACTTGGGTAATTGAGGTTACGTACCAATTTAATAACCACTTGCATGGAATTACCATCGGCGACCAACTGATTAGCCAAAGCCTCTGAACCAATAATGCTTGTCGCCTCATCAGAGGTCATGGGAAACTCAGACAAGCTCTCGACATAACCGAGGAGATTACCAACTGTATTAGGCTTGACATTGGCAGGAAGGATGACGACCTTCTGACCTTTTCGGAGCTTCGCTGCCGAAATAGGATTGAAGTAAGCAACCAAAGAAATATTCGGTTCAATCCCTACCCGTTGTTGCTTGCGCAAACTAGAGCTTGTGTCAAGCTGAAGCAGATTGCCCTGAGGGTTGTTTTGCTGTCCACTTGAAACATAGACGTTCAAGGCCCTACCTTCAAATTGAGAAAGTATAATTGATGCTTGCTGATTTTGGATTTTAGCTTGAGCAAACTGGTTAGAAAGGCTCTTAATATTGGCTAAGGCGGTAGTTAGCTGGTTTCTGGTTGAAAGTTTATTTTGAAATGCTTGCTCGTAGCCCTGAGCCGCACTTTGTACGGTTGTTTCGGAGATCGATCCGGTTTTATAAATTGATTTGGCTAGCGCAAGATAAGTGGCCGAACTTCGAACGAGCTGCTCCTGTTGTGCGACAAGATTTTTGAAATCGGGAGTGTTATATTGCTTGTTAAATTCAGCTTGCGCAACCTGCAAGCTCTGCCTGGCCTGTGTGATTTGATCTTCAAGGTTGTAATAACTCAGCCTGGCCAGCAGATCACCTTTACGAATGTAATCACCAGGCTTCACATATATTGCTGTATAGGTTCCACCAGGAGTACCTGGTTGAGGGATTTCTACAACCTGAAACGGATTAGTTAAAACACCATTGCCGGTATTTGTTTCAGGAATTCTGCCGACAAACGACCAGACCAAGACTCCAAGAGCAGAAGCAATTGACAAATAAATCCAGTATTTGATCGGTGTTGTAATGATTTCAACACTCTGCCGGTAGCGCAGCGGATCCGACTGGCTCAGTCTTTGCTGATCTTGCGTATCAGCACTGCTTGAATCTTTTGGAGATTCGCCTTGCAAGACCATTGGCTATCAAATATTCATCTATAAGACTAGATGGCGCCTATGAACTGTGCAATTTATTGTGTCATTACGTTTCATCTTAAAAGAAATCCGCAGTGGGCAAGAAAAGCAATGAAAGAATGTGAAACTTACAGCTGGTCAGGGTTCTTGTTGAGAACTGCAAGATTTGCATTGGCTTTAATCTTGCCATTTTCTGCAGGACATGCTGCAGCAACTGAAATATCGAACTTATCGCCAGCATCCGCTCAGAGTACAAGTAAAGCAAAACCTGCCCAGATCACTTCATCGACATCCAATTATCTCTGTATCGACAATAGCTATCCTACAATTTTAAACGCCATCAAACTAATCAAGTTAAGCGCTTCCTGCTCCGACTATAAAATCGTCGATCCTGCAGGGCCGGTCAAGATCAGTGATATATCTGATGTGATCAATCTGACAGCATCCTCACCAGCAATTAAATCTTCTGACTTTAGTTATTGGGCCACCAAAATTAATACCAAAGCCTACTACCTCAAGGCATTTGGGCCAACCATCAGCATGTCGGGCGGCAGAACATACTCCTACACAGGAACATCAACGGCTACAAATATCACAACGAACAATGGTGCGCCCGTCAATGTTCAGCAGAATCAAGTGAGCTTGGAGCCAAGTTGGACCAACTCAATTGCGCCTCAAATCAATATTCCCCTATTTTTTCCAGCCCAGATCAGTTTAGCAAAATACTATGGAGCCATCGAAGTCTCGACGGCTTACTCAAGCACAGATGCCGATTTACAGCAATACACTTCAACATTATCATCATTTCTCAATCTTTGGGTTGCACGGCAGCAGCTTTTGATTGCTAACCAAAACATTGTTTCGGCGATTAAATCCCTTGATGTCACAGTCAGTCAGTACAGGCTTGGATTGCTTGCTGTACCGGATGTGGCGCAATCGCTGACCAACTTACGCACTTACCAGTCAAATTCTGTCTCCGCGATTCTGGCCTATAACTCCGAATTATTTACGCTTGCAGGACTGCTTGGTTTTAGCCCTAAGAGTCTCACGATCGAAGATTCATCGTTTGATGACTCCTCTGTGGCGGTGCTAAATCGCTTGCCATTGCCCAACATCTCTACATTGGCGCAAAGTGCAATCAACAATGCAAGCCAAGTTTACTCAACTTTACTGCAAGCCGAAGCCGCTCTCAAGCAATCTCGCTATTATCTTGCTCAATACATTCCATCGTTTGGCCTTGCTTTCGGCTGGGCTCCAAGCAATGAATATCTTCGCTACCAAGTTAATTCTGGTGGCAACACAATTCAGCAATACTCACAAAACGTAGACACATGGAGTAACAGCATTTCGATCGGTTTCAGCTGGAATCTATTTGACTCTTTTTCAGCCGCAACATCGGCAGCATCACAGCGCAAAATCTCAGAGAAATACGTGCAAGAGGCCAAATATCTTGCGTATCAAAAAATTGCCGATGCAGGTTCTGCCTACAGCCAAATCAAGGCTTACGAGGCTCAGCTCGAGCAAATTAATCAAGCAATTGTTGCTGCAAACATATCCTACAACAACACTCTTACTGCCGTAAAAGCAGGCTTTTCAGATGTGACGACTCTCACGCAGCGTCTTAATCAGCTGACATCGGCAAAATCAAATTATTGGTCAACCTACAAACAACTACTGACCTCGAAAATCAATCTTTCCTATCTCACAAGACAGGGTATCTTCGAAAAAGTCAATCCCTATCAACTTCCCTTTGACGGGGGGGTCTTAAAAAAATGGGGGCTTCTGCCATAAGCGATCAATAAGGATCCACAGGCGATCAAAAGCAGTTGGAGCGCATAGCCGGCACAGCAAGCACTGGTTCGACAGCCGCTGCCACTTGTTGGATCTACAAGCTGGTTTCAATCAGGATCCCTGTGATTCAGCCGTCAACGCAACTGCCTGCCAGATCAGCAAGGGCACGGTCGCGATAAGCGCCATAGCGCTCACGCTTACCCTTGATACGCACGGGCAACTCGGGCAGCAGGCCGAAATTAGGCGGCATCGGCTGAAACTGGCCGCGTTTGCTCTCACCGCCGGAGGGTGCTTCAGCCACAAAATGGGTGAGTGCGCCAATCATGGTGGTAGGGGGCAGCGTGATGAGCTGCTTGCCTTGAGCCAACCGTGCCGCATTGGTTCCCGCTAACCAGCCGCCGGCAACGGCGGCGGCATACCCCTCGGTGCCAGTGATCTGGCCGGCTGCCAGCAGTGTGGGGCGGTCACGGAACTGCAGGGTGGCATCAAGCAGCTGGGGGGATTCGAGAAAGGTGTTGCGGTGCATGACGCCGAAGCGCACAAACTCGGCGTTTTCAAGCCCTGGAATCAGGCGTAGCACCCGCTTCTGCTCGCCCCATTTGAGATTGGTCTGGAAGCCCACCAGATTCCAGAGACGGCCGTCTTTGTCTTCCTGGCGCAGCTGCACCACCGCGTAGGCCCGGTTGGCGCGGCGCACCTCACGGTCGTTGACATCGCCCCAGCGGGGATCCCACAGACCGATCGGCTTGAGCGGGCCGTAGCGCATGGTGTCTTCACCACGGCGGGCGAGCTCCTCGATCGGCAGGCAGCCCTCAAAAAAACAAGCGCTCTCCTTGTCGAAATCCTTGAGTTCGGCCTGCTCAGCGCCCAGCAGCGCCTCGCGAAAGACGAGGTACTGCTCCTTGCTCATGGGGCAGTTGATGTAATCGGCGTCGCCTTTGTCGTAGCGGCTGGCCCGGAAGGCCACGCCCAGGTCGATGCTTTCGCCCTCCACGATCGGGCTGGCGGCATCAAAAAAATGGCAGTCATCGCGTCCGGTGAAGGCGCGCAGCTGCTCGGCCAGGGGCTCGCTGGTGAGGGGCCCGGTAGCCAGCACGGCGAGTTCACCGGGCGCCGGCAACTGGGTGTGCTCGCAGCGCTCGACGGTTACCAGCGGGTGCTGCTCCAGGGCCGCGGTCAGGGCGGCGCTGTAGCGGCCCCTGTCCACCGCCAGGGCACCGCCGGCGGGCACGGCATGGGCATCGGCGGTGCCGATGACCAGCGAACCAAGGCGGCGCAATTCTTCTTGCAACAGCCCGGCCGCCCGGTCGCTGCTCAGGGCGCCAAAGCTGTTGCTACACACCAGCTCAGCAAAGTCGCCGCTGTGGTGGGCCGGTGAGCGCCGCACAGGGCGCATTTCCACCAGGCGCACCGGCACCCCGGCGCGGGCAATCTGCCAGGCCGCTTCGGTGCCGGCCAGGCCGGCACCGATCACCAGCACCATCAGGCGGCGCGACCGCGCTTGATGAACAGCTGCAGCTGACCCACGGCGGCGCGGCCAATGTGGAACACGGCCCAGCTGGCGGCCAGCACGATCGGAGCAGCAACCAACACCAGCCGGAGATCCATGACAAGACGCAGTTCAGTGGGGCGATCTTAAGGAGTGCGGCCGCCAACCGCCCCCGGCGGCGACCAATTGGCAATCAACTGAAGCCAAGCTCGCTGCTGCGGCCGGCATGGGCCATGGCCAGCTGGCGGTAGCGGCGGGCGTGCTGGCGCTGCTCGGCAATGGCTTCGGGGCTCTGCTGGCGCTTGACCACCGCCGGCGCCCCCATGACAAGCGCGCCGGGGGGCACGTCCTTGGTGACCACGGCGCCTGCCGCCACCAAGGCACCGGCACCCACCGTCACCCCGTTGAGCACGATGGCGCCGATACCGATCAGACAGCCGTCGTCGAGCGTGGCGCCGTGCACCACGGCCCGGTGGCCGATGGTCACATCGGCGCCGATGGTCACCGGGTAGCCCGGATCGCCATGGAGCACCGCCCCGTCTTGCACGTTGCTGCCCTCGCCGATGGCGATGGCGCAGACATCGCCGCGGGCCACGGCCGTGGGCCACAGGCTGGCGCCGGCCGCCAGCTGCACGTTGCCAATGAGCACAGCGGTGTCGGCCACCCAGGCCTCAGGGTGCACCACAGGATCCGGCCAGGGACAGGCGCTCATCGGGGACTGGTGGAGCAGCGGATCAGCCCATTCTCGATGGGGCGGCCCGGGTGATACGTTCACAGGGTGGCCCACCGCGCCACACCGCAGCGCCCAGCGCTCGGGCGGGTCGTTAGCTCAGCGGTAGAGCACTCGGCTTTTAACCGATTGGTCCTGAGTTCGAATCTCAGACGACCCATTTTTCTTGAGCGAAATCATTCAGAGAAGGTTTGCCAAGAGCCATTGCTGTGGCATGGCTTTGGGACAAGTCCCCAGGAAACCATCGCGTTCATCCGCTCAGACGCTGTGGGGTGTTGGGTTCTGCCTGCCAGCTCAGCAGCTTTTAGCTGCCCCTGGGTGATCAGGAAGGCTGAACCCAGTTCTCCAGAACCAGCCCTGGCACCCTGGCGAATTCACGGGTGTTGTTGGTGATCAGCGTGCTCTGCTGGCTGAGGGCATGGGCGGCGATCATCGTGTCGAGCGCTCCGATGGGAGTGCCTTTGCGCTCCAGCGCGGCCCGCAGCTCTCCGTAGGCCCAAAGGGCTGCCTCATCAAAGGGAAGGATCACCAGCGGAGCCAGAAACATCTCCAGGGCTTGGCGGTTGCGCGCCGAACCGCTCTTGGCAACGCCATAGGCCAGTTCGGCGGCGACCACGCTGCAGAGCCCGATGTCGCCCATCCGGTGCTGCCGGAATCGCTCCAGCACCGCCGGTGGCTTCGCGTTGATGACGTGGATGCAGATGTTGGTATCGAGGAGGATCACGGGGACAACGCTTCCCGCTGCTGCTCCTCGGGCTGCTGCCGTTCGATCACGAAGCCCGGCTCGAAACCCGCAAGACCGGCCTCCAGCGTTGCCCACGGGTCATCAACGGGGAGCAGCAGCACCCCATTGCCAAAGTGCTTGACAGCCACCTCACTGCCTTGAAAGCGGTAGTCCTTGGGAAGCCTCACGGCCTGACTGCGGCCCGAGGAGAACAACTTCGCTGTGTCCACGCCCAATCACCCCATCTGATCCCTACCAATGGTAGCCACCAGGGAGCATCGGCAGGGTGGTTCCGCCGAGCAAGCCCAGATGTCATACCGCATACGCCTGCTCGAGGACGATCAGAGCCGGGCGGTGACGCGCTCCTGCAACGTGCCGCTCACATCTTTGTGAAGAACACTGCTGATCAGGTTCTGATAGGGGATCCCCTCCTGCAGTGGCCGGGTTCGGATGGCCTGGAGATCACCGCTGGAGAGGCGGATGTTGATGCGCTGATCCTTCTGCCCTGTGGCAACGCTGTTCAGCGCACCCTGCTCGAAAGCGTCGAGGAGCTCTCCGGCTTCGATCGCAACCACCACCGCCTCGCAGCAGATACCCCGTTCAACCATGAGCTGCTCATTCTTTTCGGCGCTCCAGACGAACGGCTTAGCCTCTCTGCATGCCTAGTGTCTTCATGGCGCCACACGGATCTCCATCCCCGACAGGGCCCTGCCCTTGCTGCCTGGAGCAGCCTTGATCGTGTATGTGAAGCGGCTGCCATCGGGGCTGATGAAGCTGGTCGCCTTCTGCCCGTCGGGATACACCATCGCGCCGATGCACTCGGCGCTGACGCTGTAGGTGAGCACGATGCCTCCCTGGCCGTCATAGACCTCGCGGCCGCTTTCGGCATAGGGCCGGCCATCAAGCGTGCCCGGCCCACGCACCACCGGCCTGCAGCACCGGCGCCAACAGCAGGGGCAACAACAAATGCACTGCCATCAAACGTTTGAGAGCCATGGGATCGCCTCAGCGCACCACCAGCACCGGGCAGGGACTGGTGGCCAGCACCTTCTGGGTTTCGCTGCCCAGCAACAGCCCCTCGAGCCCGCGGCGGCCGTGGGAGGCCATGACGATGAGATCGCAGCCCAGCGAGCGCGCCGCCTCCACGATGGCGGCGTGGGGGGAGGCATGCTCGACCGCCTGCTGGCGCGGCTCGAGACCCGCCGCCTGCACGTGGGCCACGGCGGCGGCCATGACCGCCACGGCACTGTCGCGGCTGGCGCGCATCAGGGCATCGACCGTGACCGGATCGATCGCATCGCCCATGCCCAGGATCGGCAGCGGCACCGGCGGCTGGGCGTGCAGCACGGTGAGGTGCGCCCCCAGGGCCTTGGCCAGGCCGATGGCCTGATCGAGCGCCGCCAGCGACAGTTCCGAACCGTCGGTGGGCACCAGCAGATGGCTGTAGGGCATGGCGGGCAAGGGCGGCAGCACGTACCCCTGGTTTAGGCAGGTTGTGGGGCTTTGGCGGCAGCGCTCAATGCAACGGGTCGCTGATCACCAGCACCGAGCGCTCGAGCAGGCGCAGCAGGCGACTGGTGCGGTCGCTGGCGGCGATCGGCAGGCCCGCCACCAGACGCCGCTGCGAGCGCAGGATCACCAGATCGTGCTGCTGGCCTTGCTGGTGAATGCCGCTCTCAACCCCATGGTTGGCCAACAGGCGAATCTCGACCGGCACAGCCGCCTCGATGCTGCTGGCCTGGGGCCGCCAGCGCTCAAGCTGGGCCGCGAGCTGGCCGCGCTCGAGCGCCGAGAGTCGCGGGTCGTACAGATGCAGCAGCGTGATCGAACCACCAACGGCTGAGGCGATGCGTTCGGCCAGCTGAAACTGCTCGAGCGCTGCTGCGGTCAGATCCTTGAGCGGCACCAGCAGGCGTTGCAGCTGGTCGGGCGGGGCCAGCAGGCGAGCCACCACCAGCGGGCAATGGGTCAGCCGGCAGGTGGCATCGACCAGATCACCAAACAACCAGCGCCCCAGCCGTGCTGGTTCAGCCATGCCCATGAGCACCAGATCGGCCCCCTGCTCAAGGGCCGAGCGAGCAATGCCCGCAGCCACATCGCCATCGACCCGCAGCAGCGGCTGCGCAGGGCAGCTGCCCGGTGCCAGCTCAGCCATGGCGCTCTGCAACTGCACGCGGCCTGAGCTGATGGCCGCCATCAGCTCCTGATCAGCGCGGCCCGTGGGGTGCACCTGCCGCGGCGACACCACCGCCAACGGCAGCAGGCGGCCCTGATTCCCGCCTGAGCCGCCGCTCAACAGACTGGCCAGGGCCATCAGATCGCCCTGGTGCGCTGGGTTGGCGATCGGCACCAACACCCGCAGCGCCCGTTTGACCAGGGCCAGCTGCCCGCCCTGATCGACGCTCAGCCCCGCAGCGCTGGCAGCAGCCAGACGCGGCATGGCCACTCCCGTGAGCCAGGGACCCAGCGTTGCCGTTACCACCATGAGCGCCAGCACACTGTTGAGCATGCGCTCATCGAGCAGCCCGCCCCTGAACCCCACAAAGGTGGCCGCCAGCGTCGCCGCCACCTGGGGCAGCGACAGCGACCACAGCGTCAGCACCTGGGGCCCGTTGTAGCCGTACAGCTTGCCGGCCCACCAGGAGGCCACTCCTTTAGAGGCGATCAAGGTGGCGATCAACGCCACGGCAAAGGTCGAGCCCACCACGGTGGCGGCAAAGACCGGCACATCGAGCAACAGCCCCAGGTCAATAAAAAAGACCGGGATGAACAGTGTCGCCCCGACAAACACCACCTGCTCCTTGACGCGGCCATCGGGCAGCACGGCGTTGACAGCCAGGCCGGCCAAAAAGGCACCGACGATCTTTTCGACCCCGGCCAGGCCGGCCCCCAGGGCAGCGGCAAACAACGCCAGCAGCACTGCGACAAACAACTGGCTGTCGCTGTTGACGCTGCGCTGCACCAGGACGCGGCCAAAGCGCGTGATCAGCAGCACCACCAGCGCCCCGTAGACCGCCACCTTGAGCAACAGGCCCGTGACGCTGAGCGCGCTGAGATCACCACGGCTCACGCCCATGCACAGGGCCAGCACCAGCAGGGCTGCGATGTCGGTGAAGATCGTGCCGCCGATCGCCACGGTCACCGACTCTTCGCGCATGGCGCCATAGCTGCGCACGATCGGGTAGCCCAAGGGCGTATGCGACGCCAGGATCGAGCCGATCAGCACCGCGCTCAAGGCGCTGTAGCCAAAACCCAGGCCCAGGGCCATGCCAGCAGCCATCGGCAAGCCAAAGGTGAGCAGGCCAAAGCGAAACGAGCGGGCGCGAATGCGCTGAAACTGAGCCAGGTCGATCTCCAGCCCGGCGATGAACAGCAGGTAAATCACCCCCACATCGGCCAGAAGCCGCACCGTGGGACTGTCCTCCGAGAGCCAACCCGCAGCGTGCGGCCCCAGCAGCACACCCGCCGCAAGCAAGCCCACCAGATCGGGCAGCCCCAGACGGCGGATCAACGGCGGCACCAGCACGCTGATGGCCAGCAGCAGGGCAAAGGTGGCCAGCGGGCTTGTAGCCAAAACGGCAGCCATGGCGATCAGCGGCTGCGGGCGCCCTTCCAACCCGCCAGGTGGGCTGCAGCGCTGGAGCGGGCCAGGGCGCGGGCGGCTGGCAGTGCCGGCTCGAGCCGCTGCGAGCTGAATGGCGGCAGGGTGCGGCTGCGCAGCCAGGCCCCCCAGCGAAATTCATGGAAGGGAATCAGCGGCGCGGCCTCAATCACCTTCTCCTTTTTGAGCTTCCAGACCAGGCTGCGAAACGGGTCATCCTGCAGACCCAGCAGGTTGGCGGGCAGCACCGCGGGATGGAGCGGCCCCAGCCCGCGCCCGTCGTACAGATACAGCCAACCGCGCTGGTGCAGCTCCTGCAGCACAACCGTGCGCTCATCGCTGTCGACCTCCAGAGCCACATAGCCAAAGGCGGTGGCCCCCGGATCGATCTGGGCCAAAGCCCGCAGGCGGTGATGGCGGTCCACCATCCACACCGCGCCACTGCGGCTGCGCACCAGGGGAACGGGCTTGGTTCCCAGATAGTTGCGCCGTTGCTTGAGGTTGTCGGCTTCAAAGTCGGCGATGCGACTTGCCACCTCAGCCAGACCCACGCACAGCTGGGTGGGCTGCAAACTCAAAATCGGCAGCTCGATCAGCTCCTGCTTCGGCCCAGGCGGCGGCAGAGGCTGGTAGGGGGGCAAGCGCAGAGCCATGGAGGCAGGGGCGATCCGCCGATGGATCGCACAGGGTGTCCAATCCTCGCCCAGATCAAGACTTCAGGTACAGCTCAACCGTGTTGGTCGTCCAGGTGGCGACACCGGTGCCAAAAAAGTCTTGGTCTTCCGTCCAAATGGCGCATTCCAGCCGCATCGCCAAGGCAAGAGCCGGCCAGTCGTCAGCATCGCGCACCCTGGCCAGTGCCTCGTCACGGGCATCGACCAGCACGGCATCTTCGACCAGCTGCAGCACACACATCAAACTGGCCAGAGCCTCATTGCAGATCTGAGCATCAAGGTTTTTCTGCCTGGCGAGATCCGAGATGTAAGCAGCGGCCTCAGCGGCGTTGGACTCCGCAACAAAAAAATCAACCCGATCCACGAATTCCGCAATCAGAGCCCTTGCGCGAACGCCCAGGCAAGCGCGAATCAGGATGTTGGCGTCGATCACAAGACGCTTGCGCTCCACCATCAGACCTCGCCTCATCAATGGCGGCGTTCACGCCATGCTTTGAAATCAGCAGTGATGTGGTCTTCATCCAGTCCCAACCTCACTAGTTCTGCCTGCATCAAGCGACCAGCCTCGAGCAAACGCTCCTGGTCGTCCTCACCGCCGCGCTGGGGCAGGGGCACATAAATCCCAATGGTTCGGCCGTGGCGCGTCACCTCAATCGGCGTAGCCGATTCGAGATGGGAGGCGAGTTGGGCCCTTAGCTCACGAATGCCCACACGCATGGCAAGCACCCCGCTGCATTGTGTACACATCCTAGCGGGGGCCTGCGCCTCATAAGGTCAGGACTGGACAGTGTTCCCATGCCCGTCGATCCCGCCTCTCTGAGCACCAGCGCCATCGGCCCCATAGGCGTCATGATCTGCGGCCATGGCAGCCGCAATCGGCTGGCCGTTGGCGAATTTGCTGCCCTGGCGCAGCAGGTGGGGCACAAGCTGGCGCCGGTGCCGGTGGAGTACGGCTACCTGGAGTTTGCCCGGCCGATCCTGCGCGACGGGCTCGAGCGCCTGCGCGAGCAGGGGGTGCGTCACGTGCTGGCCGTGCCGGCGATGCTTTTTGCCGCCGGCCACGCCAAAAACGACATCCCCTCGGTGCTGAACACCTACAGCGCCGAAACGGGGCTGCGCATCGACTACGGCCGCGAGCTGGGCATCGACCTCAAGATGATCCAGGCGGCCGGGGCCCGCGTGCGCGAGGCACTGGAGCGCGCCGATGCCGCCGACCGCAAGGCCGGCCGCGCCCCGGTCCCCCTGCACGAGACGCTGCTGGTGGTGGTGGGGCGGGGCTCGTCAGACCCCGACGCCAACTCCAACGTGGCCAAGGTCACCCGCATGCTGCTCGAAGGCTTTGGCTTCGGCTGGGGCGAAACCCTGTACTCGGGCGTCACCTTCCCACTGGTGGAGCCCGGGCTGCGCCATGTCGTGAAGCTGGGCTTCAGGCGCATCATCGTCTTCCCCTATTTCCTGTTTTCGGGGGTACTGGTGAGCCGCATCGTGGCCCACAGCGAGCTGGTGGCGGCCGATCACCCCGAGGTCGACGTTGTGCAGGCGTCCTACCTGGGCGAGCACGACCTGGTGATCGACACCTTTGTGGAGCGGGTGCACGAGGTGGTGGCCGGCGAGACCGCCATGAACTGCTCGCTCTGCAAATACCGCGCCCAGGTGCTCGGCTTTGAAACCGAGGTGGGCGCCCCCCAGCACAGCCACCACCACCACGTCGAAGGTCTCTGCGAAAGCTGCGACCTGTGCGAGAACGAATGCACCGGCGCCTGCCAGAGCGACGGCGTGCCCATTCCCCTGGGGAGTCACAGCCATGACCATGGTCACGAACACCAAGGCCATGACCACGGGCACCACCACGCTCCCTACCCCCACGCGGACCACCCGCTGGGACCCTCGACACTGAAGAAACATCGCTCTCATGAAGAGAGCTAACAGGCAATCCTGAAGTTTTCTGGGTGAAGCGCGCTGGCTTGCCCGTCTCAGAGCGGGGCAAGTCTCAAGGGATTCATGGGCATCAGCCCTGCTGATCGATTGGGGCATTCCCCACATCGATCAACTTTTCCACAGTCAGTGGCGGCCTTTTCCACAGACCGCGGCCTCAGGGCGCGTTGCTGCGGTTCGGCTGGGGAATCGCTGAAACTGCGCAAACTCGCTTGACAGCCCCCGCGGGCTTGACCAATGGCGTGTTGTGCGCCAGCACACGACGACAAGACGCCAGCGCTACCAAGCTGTCTCATGCTGACGCGGCTTGGTTTTGCTCTGGGTTACGCGCTTTGACGAGCACCGGTGCCGCGTGGCCTACTGCTCTGGTGCGTTTGAGCAGCAATCGTCGTCATGGGGCCAGAGCGTTTTCATTTGCAGCGCTGCATCGATCAACCAGCTGTCCAAACCAGCACTGCCACGCCGGCCTGTAGCCAAAGCACCAACGCCGCGAGCCGCGGTGAGCTCGAGGCAGCTGAAGAGACGATCAGCCTTGAAGCCGAAGTGCCTGAGGTCCTGCTCGATGGCATGCGCGACTTCCTGGCGCGCCATCCGCACATGGATCAGATGCAGCTGATCAGCTCAGCACTGGCGAGCTTCCTGTTCCAGAACGGCAGCAATGACCGGCTTGTGACCCAGCACTATCTCGACGGTCTGTTTCAGCGGCCATGAAAAAAGGCGGAGGTGCCACCCCCCGCCCCTTGTTCTCCCTTGCCCGACCCGTAAAGGTCGCCTGCGAATTGTGCGCAGAGCTGCCCCGGTGAACTGTGCGGAATGACACCAGCCGGCTGGCCTGTGATCAGCTGCTGACAATGGCCGCAGCGGCCGCTTCACACGCCCGCCAGGTGATCGCCATCTCGGTGAGCGTGGGGCTCTGCCAGCCGGCGCGGGGCCAACAGGCGCCGTCGGTCACCAGCAGGTTGGGTGCCCCCCAGCAGCGGTTCCACGGATCCACCACCCCATGCTCTGGATCGGCCGCCATGCGCGCACCGCCCAGCTCGTGGATGTAATACCCCGGCGGCGGCGCCCCAGGGCTCAGGGCCAAGCTGCCCTTGACCAGCGGCTCGACCAGCGGCAGTACAAACAGCTCATGCAGCGGAGCGATGCTGCCGCCGGCCGCCGCGACGACCTGCTGCATGCGCGCGTGCATGTGCTCGACCATGGCGTGCTCATTGGCGCCCCAGCGGCAACTGATGTGGGCCGCAGGCAGGCCCCAGGCATCGCACTGGCTGCTGCTGAGACGCACCTGATTGGAGGCCACAGGCAGCACCTCGCCATGGCCGATCAAAAAGCCCACCGCCTCAGCAGGGCGCCGCTTGAGCAGCCTGGGTGGATCAAAGCGCTGCACAGCACACCAGAGGCCGTAGCCACCACTGAATGCCTGCCGGCTTGCAGCATCCAGGTTGAGCGTGTTGGGAATGAAACAGCTGCCAGCGCCAGAGAGCTCAGCGGGCTGCACCGGAGACGCCACACCCGGCAACGCAAAGAAGCGACTGCTCGAGATGTGATCCATCAGGTAATGACCCAGCGTGCCCGAGCGATCGAGCAGCCCGCCCGAGCGGCAGGCCTCGCTCGAATGCAGCAGGAGCCGCACGCTCTCGATCGTGGACGCGCACAGCACCACCAGCTGGGCGCGGCTGCGCTGCAGCTCGCCTGTAACAGCGTCGATCCAGGCAACGCCGCGGGCTTGGCCCTGCTCGATCAGCACATGGCTGGCCACAGCGCCGGCGCGCACCTGGGTGCGGCCCGTGGCCCGGGCCCGGGCCAGGGTGCTGCCTGGGCTGCTGTGGCGCGGCCAACCGCCACCGCTGGGCAGGGCAAAACCACGCGAATGAATCAACGGCAGCTCCAGCTCGGCCGCGATCGCCTGCTGCAGATGGCCCTCGGCCGGGGTGAACGGCAACGGCGGCTCATACACGCCATCGGGCAGCTGGGCCAGACCATCGGCCTGACCATGCACGGCCAACAGCCGCTCGAGCCGCTCGTAATAGGGCGCCAGATCGGCATGGGCGATCGGCCAGCTGAGGCCGCTGCCGTCGTGCTCGCCTGCCTTGAACTCGTAATCCGACAGCCGCAGGGTGATGCCGCCCCAGGTCAGGCTCTTGCCCCCCACCTGGCGGCCACGGCTCCACAAAAACGGCGCATCAGCGGGGGTGCTGTAGGGGTTTTGCCATTCATCGACGAACAGCTCCGGGTTGTGTTTCCAGAAACCCGGGTGATGGCGCTGCAGGCGCTGCTTGCCGCTGATCAGATTGGCCAGCCGCCGGGCGCTGTTGAGCGGCTCGTTGCCAAAGGCGCGGCGCGGCTCGAGCGCGGGCCCCGCTTCCAGCACCAGCACCTGCAGACCCGCCTCGGCCAGCACCATCGCGGCAACCCCACCGGTGGCACCGGAGCCGACGACGATGGCGTCGGCATCCAAACGTGCAGCAGAGCCTGAGCTGGTCAAGGCGCGTCAGTCAACAGTGGGCAGCTCCAACAGAAAACCCCGACAGGAGGACTGCCGGGGTTTCCGAGACGTTGGTGGCGGGGGCGAGATTTGAACTCGCGACCTTCGGGTTATGAGCCCGACGAGCTACCAGACTGCTCTACCCCGCGGCGTTTTTTGAGTGTATCAGGCAGTGCTGCGCAACGCGCCCAGCACATCGAGGCGAAGGTGCGGCGCCGGCTGCAGAAAGCGCTGCCGCAGCTCTTCGAGGGTCGCCGGCGTCAGCCAGTCGAGCTGCTCGAGCAGCTGCAAAGCCACGGCATGTTTGGCGCGGGCTGAGCCGTCTTCGACCTTGATCGCCACCCCAAGCCCATCGCCCACCCGGCTGAGGCACTGAATGCCTTCGGCACCGCCTTTGCTGAGCACCTGCCCATGGCCCAGGCGCATCAGCTCGGTGGCACAACGAACCT
>Ga0194120_10003897_pt1 | contig 23662 bp, 22 predicted proteins | sample TA2MahCa65mmetaG_FD_148642 | JGI IMG/M metagenome (GOLD analysis project Ga0194120, IMG submission 148642) | Freshwater microbial communities from Lake Tanganyika, Tanzania - TA2015019 Mahale Deep Cast 65m | ecosystem: Environmental > Aquatic > Freshwater > Lake | place: Tanzania: Lake... | reverse complement strand
GGGCGCGACCTTCGCGCGCGCGCGAACGCGATCACGAGCGCGAGCGCGGCCGCGAGAGCCGCCGCAGCGCCACCGCCGATCCACAGGATCTCGGGTGTCAGGTCCGGCACGGGCGGCAGTCTACGATACGAGGTCCACGGTGACGAGCTTCGAGAGCCCCGGCTCCTGCATGGTCACGCCGAAGAGCGCATCCGCGATCTCGATCGACTGCTTGTTGTGGGTGATCATCAGGAACTGAGAGGTCTTCGACATCTCGCGCAGCAGCGTGTTGAAGCGATTCGCGTTCGAGTCGTCGAGTGCGGCATCGACCTCGTCGAGCAGGAAGAACGGAGACGGCTTCACCGTGAAGACAGCGACGAGAAGCGACATCGCCGTGAGCGCCTTCTCGCCGCCGGAGAGCAGATTCACGTTCTGAAGCTTCTTGCCCGGCGGCTGCGCGGTGATCTCGATGCCCGCCTCGAGCACGTCGTCGGACTCGGTCAGCGACAGGTGCGCTCGGCCGCCCTCGAACATCTTGGGAAAGACGGTCTGGAAGACCGCGTCGATCGCCTCGAAGGTCTCGCGGAAGCGCTCCCGGCTGGTGCGGTTGATCCGCGCGATCGCGCCACGCAGACGCTCGATCGAGAGCTCGAGATCGGCCTTCTGTTCGCTCAGGTAGCGATTGCGCTCCGAGACGTCTTCGTACTCCTCGATCGCGCCGAGATGAACCTCGCCGAGCGCGCGCAGCGCCTGACGCACCCGCTCGAGCTCTGCCTCGCGTTCCTCGGGCGTGCCCTGCACCGTGCCGGGCTCCGGCTCCCAGCCGGAGATCTCGAGCTCGTAGCGCTCGCGAATCGTCGCGGAGAGCTGCTCGCAGCGGGAGCGCACGTCGTGCACCGAGAGCTCGCAGCTCGCTAGCCGCTCGCGCAGCGCCTCGCGATCGCGAGTCACCGCGCGAAGCTCGCTCTCGAACCGCTCCACCGCCTGGCCACTCTCCTCGTAGTTGCGACGCAGCGCCGCCTGTCGCTCGCGCAGCGCTTCCTCGCGGAGGATCTCGTCGTCGAGCTGCGCCCTGGCCTCGGCGGCCGACCGCGCCAGATCCGCGGCGCGCTCGCGCGAGCTCCGCAGCTCATCGCTGCGGCGGGACAGCCAGCTGCGGGCGTCTTCGACCGCGGCCTGCAATCGATCGCGTGCCCGGGTCTCCTGATCGCGACGGGCGCCGAGCTCCGCGAGCTCGATTCGCGCCTGCACCACCCTCTGCTCGACGCGCTCCAGATCCCGTGCCAGCTGCTGCAGCTGGACCGAGAGCTCCGCCCGGCCGGACTCGGCGCGCGCACGCTCCTGGGCGAGGTCGCCCCGTCGCGCCAGCGCACGCTCGCGGTCCTCGGCCACCTGCTCGAGCTGCGAGAGCAGCGCGTGCTTGCCGGCGCGGTGCTGCTCGAGCGACTCGAGCGCGTGCTTGCCGCGCTCGCGCATGCGCTCGAGGTCCTTCTCGACGTTCACGACGGCGAGCTCGGCCGTGTGCCTGCGATTGCGCGTGTTCTCGATCTCGCGCTCGAAGCCTTCGACGCGGCTCGTCACCGCGGCGAGGTCGGCGGAAAGCGTCGCGCAGAGCGGCTCGAGCGACGCCAGCTCGCCCTCGAGCCGGCGGATCTCGCCCGCGCGCGAGAGCGCGCCCGGAGGTGCGCCCAGTCCGCCGGTCAGGGCGCCGCTTCGGTCGAGCACCTCGCCCGCGCGCGTGACGAACAGCGCCGGCGGGCTCGCGGCGCCGAATCGCTGGATCGGAAGCGACAGGTCGTCGACCAGATAGACGTCGCGCAGCAGACGCGCGATCAGCGCGGCGCTCGCAGGCTCGGCCGTCACGAAGTCGGCGAGCGGCCGCCCCATCGGGACGAACCCCGAGCCCGAGCCCTCGGGTCCGGCGCGAAGCGGAAGCACGGTCGCGCGCCCGACGCCCTGCTCGCGCAGGTGGCGCAGCAGCTCGAGCGCCGAGTCCGCGCTCTCGACCACCAGCCCGTCCAGACGATTGGCGAGCACCGCCTCGATCGCGGTCTCGAGCCCGTCGGCCGCGCGAATCGCGGTCGTGAGCAGCCCGCGCACGCGGCCGCGCTCTCCCTCGGGCAGCCTCTCGAGCAGGCCTGCTGCGGCCTGGATCTCGCGCTTCTCGATCGCGCGGACGCTCTCGAGCTGGGCGCTCGCGTGTTGCAGTCGCTCGCGCGCCCGCTCGAGCTCCTGGACGAGCTGGCGCTGACGCTCGCGTTCGCGCTCGTGGCCGCGGAGCTGCTCGGCGAGCTGGCGGCCGAACTCGTCCTGCTCGGCCAGGCCCAGCCGCAGCCGACCCTCGAGTCCGAGCTCGTCGCTGCGCAAGCTCTCGACCGCGACCGAGGTCTCCTCGAGCCCTTCCTCGGTCTGGCGGACTCGCAGCTCGAGCTCCTCGCGGCGCTCGTCGAGCCGCTCCGCATGCGCCTGCACGGACGCCTCGTCACCCGAGAGCTCGACCAGGCGCGCGTGCAGCGCCTCGCGCCGGCCCTGGGCGCTTGCGAGCCGCTCGGCATGCTCGCGCAGCTCGAGGTCGCGGCGCGCGAGTTCCTGCGCGTCCGCGGCGAGGCGCGCATCGATCTCGGCCAGACGCGCGAGCGCCTCGTGAAGTGCGGAGGAATCGCCGGCGAGCGCGACTTCGCGCTCGCGAAGCTCCTGCTCGCGCTCGTCCGCCAGCGTCACGAGTCCGTCGCGTTCGCGCCGCTCGTACTCGATCCGGCTCTCGAGCGCCTGAATCGAGCTTCGCACCTGATAGAGCGCCTCGTTCTCTCGCGCGAGCTCGCGCTCGTGGTCGAGGTGGGCGCGCCGGGTCGTCTCGAGATCGGCGTCCGCACGGCCGGCGCGCGCGTCGAGACCCACCCCCTCGGCGCGAAGTCGATCGAGCGTGGCGCTCTGCTCCGCGAGCACGCCCGAGTCGCGAAGCCAGGTCTCGCGCGCGACGACCAGCTCGAGCGCGCGCTGCTCCGCGCGCAGCTTCTTGTAGCGATTGGCCTTCGCGGCCTGGCGATCGAGCGAAGCGATCTGGCGCCGCAGCTCGACCAGGATGTCGTTCACGCGCAGCAGGTTCTGCTCGGTCGAGCGCAGCTTGGACTCGGTCTCCTTGCGCCGCTGTCGGTACTTCCCGATCCCCGCGGCCTGCTCGAAGATCACGCGGCGATCCTCGGGCTTGCTCGAGACCAGATCCGCGATCTGCCCCTGCTCGACGATCGTGTAGCCGCGCGTCCCGACACCCGTATCGAGGAAGAAGTCCAGCACGTCGCGCAGCCGGACAGGCACCTTGTTGATCGTGTACTCGCTCTCTCCGGAGCGGTACAGCCGGCGCGAGACCTGGATCTCGGAGAACGCGCCGTACGGCTGCGGCGCGAGCCCGTCGGAGTTGTCGAGCGTGAGCGCGACCTCGCACATCCCGACGGCGGGCTTGCGCTCGGTCCCGGCGAAGATCAGGTCCTGCATGTCGCGACCGCGCAGGTGCCGGGGATTGTGCTCCCCCATCACCCAGCGCAGCGCGTCGATGACGTTGGACTTGCCGCAGCCGTTCGGGCCGACGATCGCGGAGATCCCGCGGTCGAACGCGAAGACCGTCCGGTCCCCGAAGGACTTGAAGCCCACGAGCTCTAGTGATCGGATCCGCAACCGAGCCCCGCCCTACTCAAAACCGCGCGGCCACGTCTGATCAGGGAGGATCAGGGGGGAGACAGGACCTGCGGTGGCATCGGAGGAATGCGAGTTTCGGCGAGGGTACCGGCGCGGCTCGTCGGTGGCAAGCGCCGGCGCCACCGGCGCTCAGGCGGCGGTTCGCTCCTGGACGGCGTACTGGAGCTGGTAGAGGCGCCAGTAGAGGCCTCGCTGCGCGAGCAGATCCTCGTGGCGGCCGGATTCGCGCAGCTCGCCGTGGTGGAGCACGTAGATGCGGTCGACGTCCTGGATCGTCGAGAGCCGGTGCGCGACCACGATCGAGGTCTTGCCGGACAGGAGCGAGTGGAGCGCATCCTGGACCAGCGCCTCGGTCTCCGTGTCGACGCTCGAGGTGGCCTCGTCGAGCAGCAGGATCTCCGGCTTCTGCGCCAGCGCCCGCGCGAAGGACAGCAGCTGGCGCTCGCCCACCGAGAAGTTCTGCCCGCGCTCGTGGACGGGTTGGGCGTAGCCGAGCGGGAGCCTGCGCACGAACTCCTCGAGGTGCACGGTCCGCGCGGCCGCCTCGATCTCGGTCGCGGTGATCTCGGGTCTGCCCAGGCTCACGTTGTAGGCGAGATCCCCGGTGAAGAGGAAGACGTCCTGCAGCACGAAGGCGATGTGACGGCGCAGCTCGGCACGAGGGATGTCGCGGATGTCCGTGCCGTCGATCAGGATCCGGCCGCCCTGCGGCTCGTACATCCGGGCCAGGAGCTTCAGCACCGTGGTCTTGCCGGCACCGGTATGGCCGACCAGCGCGACCCGCTCGCCCGGCGCCACCCGAAACGACAGATTCTTCAGGATCGGCTGAGCTTCGTAGGCGAAGCTCACGTTTTCGAACACGATCTCGCCTCGGATCTTGTGCGGCCGGAAGGCCGATTCGGGCTCGGATCGCTCGGCCTCGAAGTCGAGCAGCTGGAACACGCGTTCCAGGCTCGCCATCGACGACTGCATCACCGAGTACTTCGCAGACAGGTCCTGCAGCGGCCGGTAGAAGCGGCGCATCCAGTCGACGAAGAGCAGCAGGTCGCCCGGCGCCACCGAGCCGACTCCGAGCAGCTTCGCGCCGTACCAGAGGATGAATGCGGTCGTCAGATTGCCGGCCAGCGTGATCGTCGCGGAGAGGAGCGACTCGTACTGGATCGAGTAGAACCAGGCGTCGCGGTGCTCGCGGTTGATCGCCATGAACTCGTCCAGGTTGCGCTGCTCGCGCGCGAAGAGCTGCACCACACGCATTCCGGTGATGGTCTCCTGCAGGTGCGAGTTGATCCGCGCGATCTTGACCCGCACCACGCGGAACGCGTCGCGCACCTTCCAGCGGAAGACGATCGCTGCTCCCGCCATCGCCGGAACCACGATCATCGCCACGATCGCGAGCTTCCAGTTCAGCCAGAACAGCACGCCGGCGAACGCGGCCATCATGACCAGATCCGCGATCAGCGCGATCAGCCCGGCGGAGAACATCTCGGAGAGGTTCTCCACGTCGTTGCCCAGCCGCGTCACCAGCCGGCCGACCGGATAGCGGTCGAAGAAGCGCAGCGGCAGACGCTGCACGTGATCGAAGAGCGCGCCGCGGAGCTGCAGCATCGCGCGCTGGCCCATCACGGCCATCGCGATCGAGCGGGCGAAGTCGACCCCCGCGCCGACCGCCGCGACCGCCACGAAGACCAGCGCCAGCCAGGGGATCTCGCCGATTCCGGTCGGCGCCTGCGCCAGGAAGCGCAGCGACTGCAGGCCCGGGAACTGGTCGATTCCGGCCAGGTGGTTCAGCGCGCTGCCGAAGAGCGAGGCCGGAATCATCTCGAGCAGGGCGCGCAGGGGAATCAGCGCGGTGGCCGCAGCGACCAGCCTCCAATGCGGGCGCAGGTACGGCCAGAGCCGGCGCAGGAGCTGGGAGTCGAGCACCCTGCCGAGCAGCTCCTCCTCGTGGAGACCGGGGGTCAAGCCGCGGTCTCCTCGATCTCGGCCTCGAGCTGCTGCTGGCGATACGTGCGCGCGTACGCGCCGCCGCGAGCCAGCAGCTCGGCATGCGTGCCCTGCTCCGCGATCCGGCCCTCCTCGAGCACGACGATGACGTCGGCATCGCGCACGGCCGAGAGCCTGTGCGCGACGATGAAGCAGGTGCGCCCGGCACGGGCGGCGCGCAGCTCCTTCAGGATGCCCTCCTCGGTCGCCGCATCCACGCTCGAGAGCGCGTCGTCGAGGATCAGGATCGCGGGCTCGAGCGCGAGCGCGCGGGCCAGCGCGATCCGCTGCCGCTGGCCGCCCGAGAGCGTGATCCCTCGCTCGCCGACGATCGTCTCGAACCCGTCGGGGAAGTCCTCGATGTCGTCGAGCACGTGCGCGCGGCGCGCGGCTTCGCGAACGTGCGCGCGCTCGCGATCGGGGCAGCCGAAGCGGATGTTCTCCTCGATCGTGGTCGAGAACAGAAAGCTGTCCTGCGGCACCACCGCGCAGCTTGCGCGGAGCAGCGCGAGCGGAACCCGGTTCACGTCGTTGCCGTCGATCCACACCGAGCCGTCGGGGACCTCGAGCAGGCGCGGGATCGCGGCCACGAGCGTGCTCTTGCCCGAGCCGACCTGACCGACGATGCCGACGGTCTGCCCCGGCTCGACCCGCAGCGACACCCCCGCGAGCGCGGGGCGCTCGCTTCGGCCGGGAAACGCGAACCGCAGCTCGCGAAGCTCGACCGCGCCCTCGATGCGCGCGAGCGGCAGCCGATCGGTGCGATCGCGGATCGACGGCACGACGTCGAGGATCTCGCCCAGCCGCGCGAGGCCCGCCATTCCACGCTGCACGATGTTGATCACCCAGCCGACCATGAAGGTCGGGAAGGTCAGCTGGATCGTGTACAGGTAGAAGAGCCAGAGGTCGGCGGTCGCGAGCCGCCCGCCGAGCACGCCATACGAGCCGGCCGCGAGCACCCCGACCTGCGCCAGCGTCGGCAGCATCTGGATCGTCGTCATCATCCCGGTGTTGACCACCGAGACGTGGAGCATCCGCTGGTAGAGGCCGCGCGCCTCGACCTCGAAGCGCGCGCGCTCACGAGGCTCCATCGCGTTCGAGCGGACGACGAAGACGCCGGCGGCGTTCTCCTGCACCGTCGAGGAGAGCTGGCCGAGCTGCTCCTGGGCCTCGATCATCGCCTGGTGCATGCGCCGCCCGAAGAAGCGCGCGACGACGATGAACAGCGGATAGGGCGCGAGCACCCAGAGCGTCAAGCGCCAGTCGACGTGCAGCATGACGGCGATCGCGCCCACGTAGAGAACCGGGGTCTGCACGATGTTCAGCAGACCCATGCCTAGGAACAGGCGCACGTTGTTCACGTCGTTCACCGCGCGCGACATCAGGTCGCCCGTGCGCTGTCCCGCGAAGTACGACTGCGGCATGCGCTGCAGGTGCGCGAAGAGCTCTCCGCGCATTCGGTACTCGATCTCGCGCGCGGCCATGAACAGGACGTTTCGCGACGCGAACGAGAGCGCCGCGAAGACCACCGAGACGGCGACCAGCGCGAGCACCGCGGAGTTCACCGACGCAGCGGACTCGGGCTCGGAGATCGCGGCCACCACGTCGCGCACCGCGAGCGGAACCATCTGGAACACGACCGCATAGGCGATCGTCAGTGCCGAGCCGAGCAGGTAGCGCCCGCGGAACTGGCGGACGTAGGCCGCGACTCGCTCTCTCGGGGTCAAGCCAGCTCCCTGGGGGTCTTCGAGGTTACCACAAGGCAGAGTCGCGAAAGCCCGCGCTCGTTACGCGGCGGGCCGCCGGCGGTACCAGCGCGCGATCCGACCGCGCTCGACGTCGAGCAGGTAGCCCGCGAGCGCCGCGTTGTTGCGCAGAACCTGCCGCAACAGCCCGTTTCGCGCGTAGCGCCGAGCAGAGGTCCAGGCGCGCTCGCGCAGCAGGGCGAGGCGCCCTCCCCGCTTGATCAGACTCACCAGGTCCAGGTCCTCGAAGATCGGCACCGGCTCGATCCCGCCGGCCCGGTCGAGCAGCCGCTTGCGCACGAAGAGCGCCTGGTCGCCATAGGGCAGACCGCCCAGGCGCGAGCGCAAGCTCACACCCCGCTCGATCCATCGATACAGGATCCCCGCGGCGTCGAAGCGCAGCTCGAACGCGCCGCCCGCGACGCTCGCATCGTCGAGCGCGCGCAGGACGGCCTCGCTCCAGCCGGGCTCGAGCCGGGTGTCGGCGTGCAGGAAGAGCACGACCTCGCCGGTCGCCTCCCGGTATCCCGCGTCCATCTGGTGTGCGCGCCCGGGCAGCGCCTGGATCACCTTCTCGGCGCGCAGGAATCGGGCGGTCTGGCTGGTTCCGTCGCTCGAGTTCGCGTCGACGACGATCCGCTCCACCCCGGGCACCCGCGTGCATTCGAGCGCCCGCCCGATCTGCGTTTGCTCGTTCAGGGTCGGGATGACTACGCTGATCACCACACCAGTGGGGCGCACGCCGCGATGGTGCTCGCGCGCGGCGCCCGCTACAAGCGCAGGCGGGGCGAAGCAAAGGAGGCCGTTCATGACCACGCAGCGCTCGGACGTGCTGGTGCTCGGAAGCTCGCTCGGGGGGCTGGTCGCCGCGACCTACCTCGCCCACGCGGGCCTGCGCGTGGTGCTCGTCGAGGAGGAGTGCCTGGCGAAGCGTCCGCCCCTGCTGCGCGAGCCGTTCGCGCTCTCGGGACTCGAGTCGGGTGGAGCGGCGCAGCAGGTCATGCGAGAGCTCGCTCTTCCGCTGATCGAACAGCGCCGCGTAGCGCAGCGCGAGGTCGGCCTGCAGGTGCTGCTGCCGCACGCGCGCGTCGACGTTCACGCGGGACGGCGAGAGCTGGCGCGGGAGCTGCTCGCCTATCGACTCTGCGAACCCGATGCGGCGCAGGCCTTTTTCGAGGACGTCGATCTGCGCGGCGACGAGCTGCGGGCTCGGCTTTCTGAGCGGGAGCCGGCGGAGGCCCGGGAATCGCTTCTGCAGCGGATCCTGTCACGCGCCTCGCGCAGCGCAGCGCCAGAATCGGACTTCGGGCCGATCCCCGCGGGACTCGAGGCGGTGGTCGGGGCGATCGCGGCCGGGCTCTCCCGGCTCGTGCCGAGCGGCCCGCTCTCTCACGAGGCGGCGCTCCTGCTGCGCGGCACGCGCGACGGAGGGTTCTTCATGCCCGACGCCGGGTCACCCTTCCTCGACCTGTTCCGACGCAGGCTGCTCGCCCTGCACGGGGAGATCCGCTCCACCGCCGAGTTCGCGCTGGTGAGCGAGCGCGGCGACCTCGGGCTCGAGCTGCCGAGGGGCCGGGTCTTCGCGCGCGCGCTCGTGCTCGCGGCTCCGCTCGAGCTGATTCGCCGGACCTGCGTCGAGACGGGCTCGGCGCCGCGCTGGCTCGCCGCTCGAACCCCGCCCGTCGACATGACCGCGCGGCTGTACCGAGCCGAGCCCGACAGCCTGCCGGTCGGCCTCGCCGCCCGTGCCGTGGTCGCCCCCGGTCCTCCCGAGGCCCTGCACTGGCTCGCTCGCTACCCGGACCCGATCCAGAACGGGGTCGAATGGGTCCTGATCGGCGGTCCGGGCGCGGCCCGGCTGCCGGCGGAGCTGCCGCTCGGAGACCTCAGTCCGTTTCCGGGCGGGGGCATCAGCGCGGTCGACCTGGGCTCCGGGCCGCGCTGGGACCGCGACGCCGCCGACCACCGCTTCCTGACGCCGCGCAGTGGTGGAAATCTGCGCGGAAAGCCACCGGTCGTTTCGGTGGGCGCGGAGCTCGCGCCCGGGCTGGGCTTCGAGGGAGAGCTCCTCCTGGCGCGGCGGGCCGCCCTGCGGCTCGCGGAAAGGCTCGGAGCCCGACGAGGATCGGCATGACAGACGCGGGGGCATTTGGTACAAGCCCCCCGGCGCTAACGAGGACCGAACCATGGCATTTTCCTGCGATCTCTGCGGCAAGCGACCCTCGACCGGCAACACCGTGAGCCACGCGAACAACAAGTCGCGCCGGCGCTTCCTGCCCAATCTGAAGCGCGTGCGCGCGAACGTCTCCGGCCGGGTGCGGAAGCTGCGCGTCTGCACTCAGTGCATCCGCTCGGGGAAGGTCACCAAGGTCGCCTGAGGGCACGTGCCCGAGCCGGCCGAGCGCAAACCGAACTTGATCCTGCGGCTGCTCGGCTACGCGCGTCCGTACGCGTGGCTGGTCGCGATCGTGATCGTCTTCTCGCTGCTCTATGGCGGCGGTCTGACCGGTCGCGCGTTCATCATGAAGGGCGTGGTCGACGACGTCGCGCTCGAGGACGTGCGCGTCCACTCGCTCGAGGATCTGCTCGACAAGGCCAGACCGGACGACAGCGACCGCAAGAAGCTCCGTGAGGAGCGCCGCGATCTGAAGGACAGGGTGCGCAAGAACCTGAAGCGCTCGGTTCTGGCCGCCGTGCTGCTGATCCTGGTCATGCCGGTAGTGCGGCTGATTCGCGACTTCACCTCCGAGTGGGTGATGACGCGGGTGCTGGTCGACATGCAGCACGAGATCGTGTCCAAGCTGTTGCGGCTGCCGCTTACCCGCCACCAGCGGGATCCGCGCGGCGAGGCGATCACGCGACTCACGAGCGACGCCGCCATCGCCAACCGGCTGCAGGCGATGATCTACGGCGACTTCCTCGAGGATCTGGGGGTGGTGGTCGCCGCGCTCACGGCCTCGGCGATCCTGTCGTGGCAGCTGACCCTGGCCCTGCTCGTGATCGGACCGCCGATCGCGATCGTCCTCTCCGTCTTCGGCACCCGCATCCGCAAGGCGGGCCGGCGCAGGCAGGAGCAGGTCTCGGAGGTCATGCGGCGCTTCGTGCAGATCCTGTCGGGGATCAAGGTGATCAAAGCCTTCGGAGCGGAGAAGCTCGAGAGCGACGCGTTCAGAACCGAGGTGATGAAGTACTTCCGGCGCGCGGTGGCCGTGATCCGCAACCGCGTGTACTCGCGAGCGTTCGTCGAGTTCTTCTCTCAAGGGGTGATGATCGCCGTCGTGCTGCTGGGCGTCTGGGCGGTGATCGGCGACTTCTGGGGACTCACGCTGGGCACCCTGATGGCGTTCTCGTTCGTCTCGGGAAGTCTGTACCGGCCGCTGAAGGCGCTGGCCCAGATCTGGAATGGGATCCACGACGCGTTGCCGTCCGCGGAGCGCATCTTCGAACTGCTCGACGCGGACGAGGAGCTCGCTGACGAATCGGGCGCCGAGGCCATCTCGCGCCTGACGCGCGGTATCGTGTTCCGCAGGGTCGTGTTCCACTACGGGCGCGAAGAAGTGCTGCGCGGCTTGGACCTCGAGATTCCGGCCGGTCAGACACTCGCGCTGGTCGGCCCCACCGGAGCGGGAAAGACCACGATCGCCGACCTGGTGCTGCGCTTCTACGATCCCGAGTCCGGGAGCATCGAGTTCGACGGCGTCGACGCCAGGAGGATCACGCGCTCGTCGCTGCGTGAGATGTGCGCGGTGGTGACGCAGGAGCCGTTCCTGTTCGACACGACCATCCTCGAGAACATCCGCTACGGGCGACCCGAGGCGAGCCTGGCGGAGGTCGTCGAGGCGGCGCGGGCCGCCAACGCGCACGACTTCGTGGAAAACCTTCCGCAGGGCTACGAGACCACGGTGGGCGAGCTCGGCGGACAGCTCTCCGGCGGGCAGCGGCAGCGCATCACGATCGCGCGCGCGATCGTGCGCGACCCGCAGATCCTGATCCTCGACGAGCCGACCTCCGCGCTCGACGCGAAGTCCGAACAGGTCGTCCAGGAGGCGATCGGGAACCTGATGAAGGGCCGCACGGTGATCGTGATCGCCCACCGTCTGGCGACGGTGCAGTCGGCCGACAGGATCGCGGTGCTGGAGAACGGCCGGATCAGCACGACCGGAACTCACGAGGAGCTCGCCGCGCGAAGCGGGCTCTACCAGGAGCTGGTGAAGCTCCAGTTCAGCGAGGGTGGGAACCCGAGTCAGTGACTCGCGTCAGGCGAGCTCGCGGGCGCGTCGGCGCCCGTACTCGACCCAGGCCGCGAGCGAGAGCGCGCCGACGCTGAACCAGGTGATCGCGTAGCCGCGGTGATCGACCGGACTCACCGGGCGAGCCATCTCTCCGATCGGAAAGCCTCCCGACTCGTTCTCCACCGACTGCACCATCGCTCCGACGAGAGCGTACGGGATCTGGGAGTTCAGCTTCGCGACCAGGCTCGGACGATCCGGGCTGAAGCGCGGAAAGTAGGTCCGACGCGGCTCGCGCGACCCGGGCACGGCCTCGCGAAGCGCCAGTGGCAGCAATAGCCCCCGGACGGTCACGACCTCGCTCTCGCCGCTCGGCGGCGGCATGAAGCGCGGCGTCTCCGCCTGCGGAATCCAGCCGCGGTCGACCAAGAGCCGCGGAGCGTCGGCCGCCGCGCCCTCTCTACGCAGCGGCGTGAACACGCGCGCGCCGAGCGCGTGCCCGCGTTCGACGGGTCCGACCAGAATGGTGTCGGCGAGTTCGAAGCGGCCGCGGACCTCGGTGCGCCGGAACGCGAAATCGTCCGGATTCGCTTCCGCCTCGGCGAGCTCGACCGCCGGGAGCGCGATCCGCGCGCTCTTCTCGGCGAGGTCGGCCGTGCGCCAGAGATGCCGGCGAACCTGCCAGGTGCCGAGCGAGCAGAACGCGAGCACGCAGACCATCGTGAGGATCGTGAGACCGCGCGCGGGGCGAAAGCCGGTCATCGCTCAGGTCCCCGCGGGAGTCGCATCGGCGAGCGCGGCGATCTCGTCGCGCATCTGCGCCGCGGTCTGCTCCAGACCCAACCAGCGCCTGGCGATCCGTCCGCGCGCGTCGACGAGGAAGGTGGCGATCGCGTGATCGATGTTCCCGTCGGGAGCGCGGAGCGTGCCGACGCCCCAGCTCCGGACGACCTCCGAGACCTCTGCCTCCGGTCCGGTCAGGAACGACCAGCCGGACAGATCCGCGCCGCGCGCGCGCGCGTAGGCTGTGAGCGCCTCCGGGGAGTCGTTTGCGGGGTCGAGCGAGATCGAGACGAAGTGGACTCGTTCGCGAATTCCCGGCGACAGGAGTCGCTGCAGCTCGACGTGACGAGACGTCAGGATCGGGCAAGGTCCGCCGCAGCGCGTGAAGATGAAATCGACCAACAGGTTCTCACCAGCGAGATCGCCGAGCGAGACGCGCTTGCCCTCGTGGTCGATCAGCGAGAATCCCGGCGCCGGGTCGCGCTCGCGCCGCATCGAGGCCAGTGACGGCGCTCTCGAGGCACCGCTTCGCGAGCCCGCGCTCCGGACCGCGACGATCCGATAGCTCTGCTCCGTGACCTCGAGATCAAACTCGATGTGCTGTCCCGGCGAGAGCTTCGCGAGCACCGCTGGATCGGGAACGTCGAATCGCATCGTCATCGCCGACATCAGGCCTGGGATCTCGTCGTGCTCGATCACGGCCTGGCCATTCACCACGTCCACCTCGTGCACGACGCCGTGTCCCGCGTAGACGCGGCTCCCCGAGCAGCCCTGAAGCAGGGCGAGCAGCGCGCAGGCGAGAAGCGCGCGATGGGTCAATGCCCCTCGGCGTCTGCGAGCTGCCGCGCGCGTCTGCGCAGCCAGAGTGCGAATCCACCGACGAGCCCGAGCGGAAGGGCGATCATGAAGGCAGTGGCGCCGAGGTACGCGATCTGCACGCCCTCGTCCTGCGCCGCTATGCAGAGCGGACAAGCGGCAGCCGATAGCGGCACCGGCCACGCGAGTGCGAAAGCGAACAGCGCCGCCTCGATCCGGCTCCTCATGCCAGGTAGACCCTCCAGTACAGGACCGGCCAGACACCCACGACGAAGTACCAGAAGATCTCGGCCGCGGCCAGCGTCGGCCGCGAGAGATCGCCGCGACGCATCCGCAGCCAGACCCAGCCCAGGACTCCGAGCGCGACGACCGCGTGCAGAGCGTGCATTCCGACGATCAGATAGAAGAAGCTGCCCAGCGCGCTCGAGCGGAGCGTGAGTCCCTGCGCGAGGAGCTGCGCCCACTCGCGTCCCTGCAGCAGCACGAAGCCCGCGCCGAGTGCGAGCGCTCCGAGCAAGAGGCGCTGCGACTGCCTGGCGCGCGCCGCGTGCCGGCGACCGGCCAGGAACAGCAGCGCGCCGCTGGCGAAGAGCAACACGGAGTTGAACGCGGTCTCGCTGGCCGGGAGGCGCGGCTGGTCCAGCGGCGGCCAGATCACCGCGGACCCGCGCATGATCGCGAACGCCGAGATGAAGCCCGCGAAGAACATGATCTCGGTGAGCACGAAGATCGAGACTGCCAGCACCGAGCTCGGCAGCAGCTGGACCCGGGTCGTCGGTCGTGGAGGTTCGCTCCGGCTCAGGGGGATGGGCGCGGCCAAAGAGCAGTACTCCTAGTGGGCTTCCTCGGAGCCGTGCCCGGCGTCGGCTGGGGCCGATGAACCGGCGGTGCCCGCAACCCAGTCCGGCTTGCTCCAGTGGTGGCCGTGCGACTCCATCACGTCGGCGGCGGTGCCCGCGAACAGGAGCAGCATGAAGAGCACCATGGTCAGGACCATGTAGGTCACCAGCTTCGGCGCGACATCGATGTGCATGAAGTTCTTGACCACCAGGTACGCCTTCACGATCGCGATCCCGAAGGCCGTGATCAGAGTGACGACCTTGATCCCGAGCATCGGCCCGGCCACGCTCACGACCAGCAGCGCGAGCAGGATCGCCCAGATCCTCACGTAGTTCGGATGATGCGTGTGCTCGGCGTGCGATGCGTGACCGGCCATCGAAGTGCTCCTACTTCGCGATGTAGAGCAGCGGGAAAAGGAAGATCCAGACGATGTCGACGAAGTGCCAATACAGTCCGATCAGCTCGACCCTCTGCAGCTCGAGATTGCGACGCGCGGTGTTCGCGACGAAGCCCATGATGACCACGCCCGCGATCACGTGCGCCGCGTGGATGCCCGCCGCGGTGTAGTAGAACGACCAGAACGTGTTCGACGCGATCGTGAAGCCGTGCTGGATCTCACTGGTCCACTCGAACGCCTTCACGGTGATGAAGATCAGCCCGCCGCCCATGGTGTACTGCAGCAGACGTGCGGCCTTCGGGCCGTCGCCCGCGTCCGCCGCCTGATGCGCGAGCACCGCCGACAGGCTCGAGGTCAGGAGCACGAACGTGTTGAACGCGCCGATCCACGTGTTGGTGTGCGCAGCCTGCTCCGCGAACGCGTCGTGCGCCAGCCGGTACATGACGTACGAGGCGAGCAGGCCACCGAAGATCACGATCTCCGACGCGATGATCCACCACACTGCCAGACGGCCCGTCGGCATCCCGGCGCTGCTGCGACCCGTCGCGATCGGTCGGCTTGCAGTAGTCAATGTCCCCTCCCCGCCCCTAGCTCGGCACGTTCTGCGGCCAGAAGTCGTCTTTGCGATCGGGAACGCTGTACTCGTACGGGCCGCGGTACACCGTCGGGAGCTCCGGCCAGTTCCCGTGCGGCGGCGGCGAGTCCGTCGTCCACTCCAAGGTGTTGGCGAGCCACGGATTCTTCTCGGCCTTCCGCCCCCAGACCAGACTCGTCAGGAAGTTGTAGAGGAAGACGAGCTGGAATCCGAGCATGACGATCAGCGAGATCGTCGCGAACTGCCGCATGCCGTCCATCATCGGCGTCGTGAGCTCGGGGAAGTTCGAGTAGTCGAAGATGCGCCGGTGATCGCCGAGGACACCCGTGATGAAGAGCGGGATGAAGATGGCATTGAAGCCGAAGAACGTGCCCCAGAAGTGGATCTTCCCGAGCGTCTCGTTCATGTGCCTTCCAAACATCTTCGGGAACCAGAAGGTGATCCCGGCGAATGCCCCGATGATGGCGATCGGGAAGAACGTGTAGTGGAAGTGCGCGAGCACGAAGTAGGTGTCGTGCAGGTAGATGTCCGCGCCGCTCGCGCCGAGGAAGATCCCCGTCACGCCTCCGATCAGGAACGTGAAGATGAAGCCCAGCGCCCAGAGCATGGGTGTGGCGAGCGTGATCGATCCGCCGTAGAGCGTGGCGATGTAGACGAACATCATCTCCGCGACGGGGATCGAGATGATCAGCGTGGTCACCGTGAAGATGTTCGCCATCCGCGGATCGATCCCCGCCACGAACTGGTGGTGGGCCCAGACCAGGAACGAGAGGATTCCCGTCGCGATCGCCGTGTTCACGACCGTCATGTAGGCAAACAGCTTCTTGCGCGAGAAGACCGTGATGATCTCGGCCGTGATTCCGGTTGCGGGCAGAAGCACGACGTAGACTTCGGGGTGCCCGAAGAACCAGAACAGGTGCTGCCAGAGGATCGGGTCGCCGCCGCGGTTGGGATCGAAGAACGCGGTGCCGAGCTGCTGGTCGAAGAGCATCATGATCGCGCCCGCGACCAGCGGGCCGACCGACGCCATGAACACGACGGTCGCGATCACGATCATCCAGACCACGATCGGGATGTCCTGGTAGCGCATGCCGGGCGCCCGAGCGTTCATGGCCGTCGTGACGAAGTTGATGCCGCCGAGCAGGAACGCAACGAATTCGAGCGCGATCGCGACCAGGAACACGCTCGACCCGGTCCCCGTCAGGCTGTATTCGTCCTTCGACATCAGCGGCGGGTACATCGTCCAGGCGCCGGCGGAGCCGCCACCGTCGACGAAGAACGAGACGAAGAGCACGACCGCCGACAACAGGAAGATCTGATACGAGAGCCGGTTGATCTTCGGGAAGACCATGTCGTCGGCGCCGATCATCAGCGGGATCAGGTAGTTCCCGAACGCCGCGATCAGCACCGGCATCGCCACCCAGAAGATCATGATCGCGCCGTGGTTGGTGACGAGCATGTTGTAGTCGGCGGGCGTGACGAGGCCCCAGCCGGGCACGTTCATGCCGGGAAATGCCATCTGCATGCGGAACACGTACGAGAAGAAGCCGCCCACGATGGCGAGCGCCATTCCGGTGAACATGTACTGGAAGCAGATGATCTTGTGATCGGTCGAGAGCAGGTACTTCCGGACCCAGGACTCCGGCGCGTGATGGACGGCCACCGTTACTCTCCTGCGCCCGACGGGCCGTGAGATGCGATCCAGGCGACGTGAGCCTCGGGTGTCTCGATCACGATGCGGCCGGGCATCAGGCCGTGACCGAAGCCGCAGATCTCGGCGCACTGGATGTCGTGCTCGCCGGTCGCGATCGGCTTGAACCAGCCGGTCACCACGCGGCCCGGAATCGCGTCCTGCTTCAGCCGAAAGACCGGCACCGAGAAGCTGTGGATCACGTCGCGCGACTCGAGCTTGAACTCGTAGGTCTTGCCGACCTGCAGATGCAAGTCATCGACGGTGCGGATGTCGTCCGGCGTGTCGAGTCGCCCGTCCGCGCCCGCGTGCACGAAGCTCCAGGCCCACTGCTGCGCGACGATCCGCACTGTCTCGTCGGTGGGCGGCATGTCCTGCTTGACGATGTACCAGACCCGGATCGCGGCCACGAGGATCACCACGTCGCAGAGCAGCACCAGGTAGTGCGGGTAGCTGATCCACTTCTTCTCGTGGGCGAGCTCGCCGCTGATGTACTGCGCGCGCACCCCGTCGCGCTTCCGGTAGCGCACGACCAGCCAGAGGAAGACAGCCTGCACCAGCACGAACCAGAACACGATCACGATGTAGAAGATCAGGTCGAAGATGAAATCGACGTTCGCAGCGTAGCTCGAGATCGCGGGAACCCATTTCTCGATCATGCTCGCCTCATTGCCTCAGGATCACGAAGATGAAGGCCGCCGCGACCCAGACGATGATTCCGATTCCGGTTTGCACGAAGAGCCGCTTCGCCATGACGTCCGGTGGATAGGCCTTTCCCATGGCTACTCCGCTCCTCCGCTCGGGGCCGGTCCGGGCAGCGTCGCGATGTGCGCGAGCACGTCCTTGATCGCCTGCTCGTCGGCCAGAAGCATCGACATTCCCCGCATCGCCGCGCCCCCGACGTCGCGGGCATCGCTACCGCGGATGCCCTGCTGGTAATTCCGGATCTGCGTGAGTTGGTACCAGTCGCTCATATGACTCAGCGACGGCCCGCCGACCGCCTCGACCCCGTCGCCGTTCTGTCCATGACAGCCCGCGCAGGTCGCGTACAGAGCGGCGCCGCGCGCCGGATCGCCCCCGACCAGGATCGGTTCGGGACGGACCAGCGGAAGCGACGCGACGTAGATGGCCACCGACGAGACGTCGGCGTCGGTCTTGAGCCACTTCGCCATCGGCCGCATTCGCATTCCGCCGATGTCGTCGAAGTGCCTGGCGCGCACGCCGTCCTTGAAGTTGTGCAGCTGCTTCTCGAGATACCAGCGGCCCTGACCGGCGATCGAGGGCGCGAGGTAGAGCGCGTTTCCGGCACCCTCCGCGCCGTGACAGCGCGCGCAGAGCGAATACAGCTCGCGCCCGCGCTCGGCGTCCTGCGCATTCGCGGAGGCCGAAAGAAGCGTCCCGACGATCGCCAGGATCACGAGGCCCGGCCGGCGCATCATCCTACCTTCCCCCCCGGTTCCCCCACGGTCTCTCCCCCTGCGCCCGCGATGCCCGGCACCCGAGGGAATCGCAGCCGCTGTGTACCCGGTACGTCCACGTAGGTCAAGCGCGCGAGCGGTATGACCATGGCACTGGCGGATGAAAAAAGATTTTGCTTCAGCGCTCCCCACCGGTCTCGATCACGAGCCGGTAGTGCCGCTCCAGGCGCTCCGCCTGTAGAGCGATCGTGTGGTGCTCGAGGATACGCCTTCTCGCCGCCTTTCCGCGCGCCTGCCAGCGCGCCGGATCGCGCCAGAGATCGCAGTACGCGGCCGCGAGCGACTCCGGCGTCTCGTCGCAGAGCGCTCCCGTCTCGCCGTTCGAAACCGTCTCGGCCAGGATCCCGCGCCGACTCGCGATCGTCGGAATCTCCATGGACATGGTCTCGAGCACGGCGCGACAGGAGCCGTCCGATCCCGGCACGAGGAAGACCAGCGCGTCCATCAGCGCCAGCGTGTCCAGGTAGTCGTCGCTGCGGTACCCGGCCCGGACCACCGCGGACCCGAGACCGAGCTTCGCGACCGGCTCCTCGAGCACCTCGCGCGCGCGTGTGCCGCGTCCCACCACGAGAAGCCTGAGGCCGGGCGCCTGCCCTAGCGCCCGCGCGAGGGCATTCAGGATCAGCTCGACCTGACGGTGCGGCTGAAGCCTGGCCACGACGCCGATCACGCGCTGATCCGGTCCGAGACCGAGCTCGCGGCGCAGCGACTCCGGCGCAGCGCGAGGGGCGAAGCGACTCGCATCGACGACGCCGGGAACGACGCCCACGCGCTCGCGCGGACCTCCGAGGCGCGCCCGCGCCGACTCCGCCAGGCGCTCGGAGAGCACGGTCAGGCCGTCGCAACCGCGCGGCCCGTAGAGCCAGCGATTCCAGAACCCGCTAGGAAGCGGATCGCCGTGACTCCAGCTCGAGACGACGCGTGCGCGAGTTCCTCTCGCGGCGAGCCGCGCCAGAAGGTGCCCGCGCGCGTGCTGCGCGTGCACGATCTCGTGATCTCGCGCGCGCAGGAACGCCCGCAGCCGCCGCACCTCCGCTCCGTCGCGAAGCGGAACGAATCCCTGCTGTCGGACCAGAACGTGAGCGGGCTCGACCCCGCGCTCGCCGGCCCGCTCCAGCAGCGCTCCCGCGTGCCCCGCGGGCGGTTCGGGAAAGGCGGCATCGACCACGTGTCCACGCGCGCGCAGGCCGACGACGGCGTGGACGAGCGGCTCGGCCGGACCGGTCCACTTCCAGTCGCTGGTGAGCTGGAGGATCCTCATGACTTCGGGAACCGCTCCCGCTCCCAGAGCTTCGCGTACTTCATGAACACGTAGTACGCGCCGGCGATCGAGACGATGAAGCCCGGAATGCCGCGGCGGAAGCCCTGCCGCAGCAGATAGCTCTTGAGGAAGCGAGCCGGCGGCCGCAGCAGCAGATCGCGCAGGCGGAAGCGCTTGCCGGACTCGGCGAGCGAGCGCGCCATACGCGAGCTGAAGCTGTCCATCGTGCGGATGTGGTCGGAGAGATTCCGGTAGTTCCAGTGCAGAAGCCGGCCCGAGAGCCTCTGGACCGGCCCGTCGACCTCGACGCGGTCGTGCGGATCGAGACCGCCCCAGCGGCCGCGCGAGCGGCGGAAGACGCGCAGCTGCCAATCCGGGTACCACTCGCCGCGGTCGTGCCACAGACCGAGGTACCAGGTCACCCGATCGAGCGCGTAGCCGCCGACGCTGCCATCGTCGCGGGCCAACGCGCTGCGGATGCTCGCCGCGAGCTCCGGCGAGATCGCCTCGTCGGCGTCGATGCAGACCACCCAATCGTGGCTGGCCCGGTCGAGCGCGAAGTTCTTCTGCTTCACGTAGCCGAGGAACGGCTGCTCGATCACTTTGTCGGTGTACTTCCGCGCGATCTCCCGCGTGCCGTCGCCAGAGCCCGAGTCCACGACCACGATCTCGTCGCAGAACGAGAGCGATTCGAGACAGCGCTCGATCCGGTCGGCCTCGTTCAGGCAGATCACCGTTGCCGAGATCGGCGGCAGCTTCGCGTCGGCGTCGCTCATCCGCGCACCCTCTCGACCGTGAGCACGCCGCGGATCTTCGAGATCTGACGCAGCACGCCCTCGAGGTGCTTGCGATCGCGGACCGAGAGCTCGAAGAGCTGGATCGCGCGGCGGTCGTCGCTGGTGCTGATCTGCGCGCTGCCGATGTTCACGCCCTCGGCGGAGATCTTGTTCGAGACCGCGGCGAGCAGGCCGGGGCGATCTTCGGAGACGATCCGCACCTTCACCAGGCGCATCTCTCCCGGCGCGCTCTCCCAGGTGACCGGCACGCGCCGCTCGGGATCGAGATGGAAGATCTTGGTGCAGTCGGCGGCGTGGACCGTGACTCCCCGGCCGCGCGTGATGAAGCCCTCGACGGAATCGCCCGGAACCGGCGCGCAGCACTTCGCGAAGCGCACCAGCACGTTCTCCATCCCGGAGACCCGCACGTTTCCGGTGCTGCGCCCGACCGAGAGCACGCGGCGCAGGAGCGACGGCTTCGGCTCCGGCTCGTCCTCTGGCGCGCCCGAGAGCTGGCGCGCGACCGCGCGGGCGTCGAGCTTCCCGTAGGCGATCGCCTGGAGCAGCCCGTCGAGGTCTCGCACGCCGAGCCCGCGCGCAGCGGTCTTGAGCTCGCCGGCCTTCACCAGCTTTTCGAAGGCCAGGCCGCGCTTGTGCAGCTCGCGCTGGAGCAGGTCGCGACCGAGGTCGCGCGCACGCTCGACCTGCTCCGCCTTCAGCACGTGCCGGATCCGGCTTCGCGCGCGCCCGGTGACGACGAAGTCGAGCCACTCCTGGCGCGGCCGCTGGTGCGGCGACGTGATGATCTCGACGGTGTCGCCGTTCGCGAGCTTGTGGCGCAGCGCGACGAGCTGGCCGTTGACCTTCGCGCCCTGGCAGCGATTGCCGACCTCGGAGTGCACGGCATAGGCGAAGTCGATCGGCGTCGCGCCCGCGGGGAGCGCCTGGACGTCTCCCTGCGGCGTGAAGACGTAGACCTCGTCGGAGAACAGGTCGATGCGGACCGTCTCGAGGAACTCGTTGGGGTCTTTCAGCTGCTGCTGCCATTCCAGAAGCTGGCGCAGCCAGGCGAACTGCTGCTCGTCGCCCGCGCTGGTCGAGCCGGCGCCCTTGTACTTCCAGTGCGCCGCGATCCCGAGCTCCGCGACGCGGTGCATCTCCTGGGTTCGGATCTGCACCTCCATGCGCTCGCCGAACGGGCCGATCACCGTCGTGTGTATGGACTGGTAGCCGTTGGGCTTGGGCATGGCGATGTAGTCCTTGAACCGCCCCTGTACCGGCTTCCACAGCCCGTGCACGAGCCCCAGGCCCTCGTAGCAGGTCGACGGCGTTCCATCGACGATCACGCGGAACGCGATCAGATCGTAGATCTGATCGATCGAGAGGTTCTGCTCGCGCATCTTCTTGAACAGGCTGTAGACCTCTTTCAGCCTGCCGGTGACCTCACAGCGCAGACCGCGCTTGGCGAGCTCCGTATGCAGCCGGCTCTTCACGTCCTCGATGTAGCGGTCGCGCTCCTCCTTGGTGCCGGCGATCTTCTCCTCGATCTGTGCGCAGAGCTCGGGGTTGAGCACGCGGAACGCGCGATCCTCGAGCTCCTCCTTCATCCAGTAGATGCCGAGCCGGTGCGCGAGCGGCGCGTAGATCTCCAGCGTCTCCTGCGCGATCCGGCGCCGCGAGGCCTCCTTCATGTACTCGAGCGTGCGGATGTTGTGCAGGCGATCGGCGAGCTTGATCAGGATGATGCGGATGTCCTTCGACATCGCGAGCAGCATCTTCCGGAAGTTCTCGGCCTGGGCCTCTTCGCGGCTCTGGAACTCGATCTTGGACAGCTTGGTCAGCCCCGCGACCAGATCGCCGATCTCCGGCCCGAACTGCGCCCGGATGTCGGCGTCGGTCGCGAGCGTGTCCTCGACCGTGTCGTGCAGAAGCCCCGCGGCGACGGTCACGTGGTCGAGCCGCATCTCCGCGAGCAGCTCCGCGACCGCGAGCGGGTGGGTCAGATAGGGCTCGCCGGAGAGGCGCATCTGCCCCTGGTGCACCTTGGCGGAGTACACGTACGCCTTCTCGAGCAGAGAGACGTCGACGCCCGGGAAGTGTCCCTGCACCTGCTCCACGATCTCGTGGATGCGCGGCATCTAGGCGCGCTCGCGCCGCGCGTCGCGGATCACGCGCAACAGCTCGTCGATCGCCTTGTCGATCGAGTCGTTCACGATCCGATGCTGACACTGCTCCGCGTAGGCGAGCTCCTCGCGCGCGATCTCCAGCCGCCGACGCGTCACCACGTCGTCCTCGGTGTTGCGCTCGCGCAGCCTCGCCTCGAGCACCTCGAGCGAGGGCGGCAGGATGAAGACCCGCACGGCATCGGGGAGCCGCGCCTGGAGCTGCTTGGCGCCCTGCACCTCGACCTCGAGGATCATGTCGAAGCCTTCGCGGGTCGGCGCGTCGACCGCCGCGCGGCTGGTCCCGTACAGGTTGCCCTGGTACTCCGCCCATTCCAGGAATGCGCCGCTCGCGACGAGCGCGCGGAATCCGGCTGCGTCGACGAAGTGGTAGTCCACGCCGTCGCGCTCGCCGGGACGCGGGCGGCGCGTGGTGTGCGAGACCGAGAAGCGAACGCCCGGGTCGGCTTCGAGCACGCGGCGGACCAGCGTGCTCTTGCCCACGCCCGACGGGCCGGAGACCACGAAGACGTTGCCGAGCCGGACGCGGCTCACGGCTCGAGACCCGGGTCGTCGCGCCCGGCCAGGCGCAGCGCCAGCGTCTCGGGCTGAACCGCGGAGAGCACGACGTGATCGGAGTCCGTGACGATCACGGAGCGCGTCTTGCGCCCCTGGGTCGCGTCGACGAGCTTGCCGCGCTGACCGGCCTCTTCGCGAAGGCGCCGGATCGGCGCGGCGGCCGGGCCGACCACCGCGACGACGCGCGCGGCGACCACGACGTTCCCATAGCCGACGTTCAAGAGCTTCACTCTACGTTCAGGACCTGCTCGCGCAGCTTCTCCTGCTCCGTCTTCAGATCGACGACGGCGCGGGACAGCGCCGCGTCGGCCGACTTGCTGCCGATCGTGTTCGTCTCGCGCCCGATCTCCTGCAGCACGAACTCGAGCTTGCGGCCCACCGCGCCCGGCGCGTCGAGCGTCTCGGCGAACTGCTCCAGATGGCTGCGCAGGCGCACGGTCTCCTCGGTGACGTCCTGCCGATCGACGTAGAGGACGACCTCCTGCTCGAGCCTCGCGGGGTCGGTCTCGAGCTCGGGCGCGAGCGCGGCGAGGCGCTTCTCGAGCCGGCCGCGCAGCTCGGCCAGAACCGCCGCCGCGCGCGTCTCGACCTGGCCGACCAGCGTCTCGATCCGCGCGAGCCTCCCGCGCAGCTCGCGCAGCAGGGCCTCGCCCTCG
>Ga0194120_10003896_pt1 | contig 23662 bp, 26 predicted proteins | sample TA2MahCa65mmetaG_FD_148642 | JGI IMG/M metagenome (GOLD analysis project Ga0194120, IMG submission 148642) | Freshwater microbial communities from Lake Tanganyika, Tanzania - TA2015019 Mahale Deep Cast 65m | ecosystem: Environmental > Aquatic > Freshwater > Lake | place: Tanzania: Lake... | reverse complement strand
GATGCCTACCCCGAGTTGACCGCCGTGCGCTTGACTGTGGAGCAGGTGTTACGCAAGGAGGAGGAGCGGTTCGCCGAGACGCTGGATCAAGGCATGCGCATTCTCGAATCCCAGTTGAAGCGGGTCAGTGGTGGAATCATACCCGGAGAGATTGTTTTCCAGCTTTACGATACCTTCGGCTTTCCGGTGGATCTGACGGCTGATATCGCCCGGGAGCATGGCTTGGCGCCCGACCTGGCTGGTTTCGAGCAGGCGATGGACGCGCAACGGGAACGCGCCCGTTCCGCCAGTCATTTCGCCGCCGATTATTCCCTGGACATTCATGTGGACACACCCTGCGAATTCACCGGGTATGAGCATCTGAATGGGGAAACCTCGATCATTGGCCTCTATCAAGACGGTCGTCCGGTGGATCGACTGGGGCCCGGCGAAAGTGGCGGCATCCTTCTGCGAGCTACTCCGTTCTACGGGGAGTCGGGCGGCCAGGCGGGTGATCGCGGCCTGATTCGTGCCGCCGATGCGGTATTCGAGGTGGCGGATACGCTAAAGCAAGGTCCGGACGTCATCCTTCATCAGGGACAAGTCATCTCGGGTGAGTTTGTTGTTGATAGGGTGGTGACCGTTGCGGTGGATGCGGACAATCGTTTGGCCACGGCGCTGAATCATTCCGCGACTCATCTGCTGCATGCGGCCTTGCGCGGGTTGCTGGGCGAGCACGTGACGCAGAAGGGTTCGCTGGTCAATGGCCAGCGGCTGCGCTTCGACTTTTCACACTTCGAGCCGATGACTGCCGGACAGTTGGAAGCTGTGGAACGGCTGGTGAATGAGCAAATACGGCTCAACAGTCCGATTCTGGCCGATGTCATGGCCAAGGAGGAGGCCTTGAAGGTGGGCGCCATGGCGCTGTTCGGTGAAAAATACGGGGATCAGGTCCGTGTTCTGCGGATCGGCGGTTTTTCGACGGAACTGTGTGGCGGTACCCATGCGCAACGCGCGGGCGACATCGGTTTTTTCAAGATCGTCAGTGAGTCGGGTGTCGCCTCGGGGGTGCGGCGTATTGAAGCCATTACCGGAGCCGCGGCTTTCGATTGGGTCAAGCTCAATGAGGGTTTGGTGGCCAGGCTAGCCGAGCGGGTAAAGGGCGCACGGGATAATCTGGAGGAAAAGCTCGACCAACTGATCGAGCGCAACAAGGCGCTTGAGAAGGAATTGGGCCGCCTGAAGGGCAAGCTGGCCAGCGCGTCCGGGGATGACCTGGCGAGTCAGGCGATCGATATCGGTGGATTAAAGTTTCTGGCCGCCCGCATCGATGAGTCGGATGCCAAGACGCTGCGGGAGTTGGCCGACCAACTTCGCAACAAGCTGGGTAGTTCGGCAGTCGTGCTGGGCGGGGTCGCCGAGGGCAAGGTCAGTCTCATCGCCGCGGTTTCGAAGGATCAAGTCGGCAGGATCAAGGCCGGCGATCTGGTCAATGTGGTCGCGGTTCAGGTCGGGGGCAAGGGCGGCGGCCGCCCCGATATGGCGCAGGCCGGTGGCGCCGATCCTTCGCGGCTGGATGCGGCCTTGAAGGCAATCCCGGATTGGGTCAGGCAACACATCGCCTGAAGAACAGGAGCGAGGAAGGACATGGCCTTATATGTACATAAATATGGTGGAACATCGGTAGGAAACGTTGAAAGAATCCAGCATGTTGCCGAGAACGTGATTCGGGCCCGGCAGCGCGGTGACGACGTCGTCGTGGTGGTTTCCGCCATGAGCGGTGAAACGAATCGGCTGGTGGCGCTGGCCAAGGAGGTACAGCCATCGCCGGATCCTCGCGAGATGGATGTTCTGCTTTCCACTGGCGAGCAAGTCACCATAGCCCTGCTGGCCATGGCGCTACAGCAACGCGGCTACCCTGCCTGCTCCTATACCGGGGGTCAGGTTTCTATCGTGACCGACTCCGCGCATACCAAGGCGCGCATCCTGGATATCGATACGGACCGCATGCGCGCCGATCTCGATCAGGGCAGGGTGGTGGTCGTCGCCGGTTTCCAGGGTGTCAGCGAGAAGGGCAATATCACAACCCTGGGTCGCGGCGGCTCCGATACCACGGCGGTTGCCCTGGCGGCCGCGCTGAAGGCGGATGAATGCCTCATCTATACGGATGTGGACGGTGTCTACACGACAGATCCCCGAGTGGAGCCAAAGGCGCGGCGGCTGGACCGTATTACGTTCGAGGAAATGCTCGAAATGGCAAGCCTGGGCTCCAAGGTGCTGCAGATTCGCTCGGTGGAGTTCGCGGGAAAGTACAACGTACCCTTGAGGGTGCTCTCCAGTTTCCAGGAGGGCGCCGGAACCCTGATCAGTTATGAGGATGACAGCATGGAGAAGCCGCAAATTTCCGGTATCGCTTTCAATCGAGATGAAGCCAAACTGACAGTGTTGGGAGTGCCTGATCGCCCAGGCATCGCCTCACGAATATTGGGGTCCGTGGCCGAGGCCAACATCGAAGTCGATATGATTGTGCAGGATGTGGCCGAGGATGGAACGACCAATTTCACCTTCACGGTCAACCGGCCCGAGTTCGCTAAGGCGCTGGCTATAGTGGAATCGACATGCCGGGAATTGGGCGCCCGCCAGGTTCAGGGCGATGATTCCATCGTCAAGGTTTCCATCGTTGGCGTCGGCATGCGCTCGCATGCCGGCATCGCGGCCAAGATGTTTGCCACATTGGCCCGCGAGGGGATCAACATCCAGATGATCTCGACCTCGGAAATCAAGATTTCGGTGGTCATCAATGAAAAATACCTGGAGTTGGCTGTTCGGTCGCTGCATGATGCCTTCGAACTGGATAAACAGGTTGCGCGTGGTTGAGAAAAATTGATTTTCTGTCCGATCAAAGATGTTATAATGCGCCGCTCGTTCGATGCCTACTACATGCATCAAGGTTCTCCCGGCGTTGTGAGGCGGGGTCCTAAACCGGCTAATGGGCGACTCTCTGAAGGACGGTGTTATGCTGATATTGACGCGTAGGGTCGGCGAGACTCTGATGATTGGTGATGATGTGACTGTGACTGTGCTCGGGGTCAAGGGGAATCAGGTCCGTATAGGCGTAAATGCGCCAAAGCATGTATCCGTTCATCGTGAAGAGATCTATGAACGTATCAAAAGTGAAAGCTACGGCAGTGATGTAGAGTTTTCGGAAAAATCCCAGATTGATGGCGCACGGCGATAATCAGGGTCATATTCGTGGGTTCATACAGGTTTTAGGAGAGATGGCCGAGAGGCTGAAGGCGCTCCCCTGCTAAGGGAGTATAGGGCTTAAAACTCTATCGAGGGTTCGAATCCCTCTCTCTCCGCCAATTTTGATAGGGGAATCTGACGAGCTTCGATGCGGCAGGATTTCCTTATCGCTGACATGTAGGCTGGGCTGCTGGATAGGATAGCTAGAGTGCTTATCTGCTTTTGCAGCGCTTCTTGGACGGCCTTTGCTATAATGGCCGGCTTTATTTCAAGTCCAAACGGTATTCAGGAGCTTAGATGGTTACTATTCGTTTATCCAGGGGCGGCGCGAAGAAGCGGCCTTTCTATCACGTCGTCGTCACGGATAGCAGGAACAAGCGTGACGGTCGTTATATTGAGCGCTTGGGTTTCTTTAATCCGGTAGCCCGGGGGCAGGCCGAAAGATTGTCATTGAATGACGAAAGGATCCAGTATTGGCTGGGTCACGGAGCTCAAACCACCGATCGCGTAGGTAGCCTGATCAAGGAATTCCGCAAGGCGAGCAATGCCTGATCCCGGTGGGCTCATCGCCAATAGGTGATGGCGGCGAAAACCCCCGATTGATCGAGGTAGGAAAAGTCATCGGGGCATTTGGCGTCAAGGGGTGGATCAAAGTACATTCCTACACGGCATCTCCCGGCAGTATTCTGAAGTATCTGCCATGGACCCTGGAGGTTAAGGGAAGCAAAAAACCCGTGGAGTTGGTTGAGGGGCTTTTGCAGCCGTCGGCCGTGGTCGCCAAGCTCAAGGGTTATGACGACAGGACCCAGGCCGATACCCTGAAAAACAGCAGGATACTCGTTCCGAGAGGTGTTTTGCCGGCGCTGTTCGATGGCAGTTTTTACTGGGACGATCTGGTCGGTTTGAGCGTGACGACCTGTGGCGGACACCCTCTCGGGCGTGTTTCCAGGTTGATGGAAACTGGCGCAAACGATGTGATGGTGGTTGAAGGTGATCGCGAGCGTTTGATACCTTTTGTGGTTGATGTCTACGTTAAGCAGGTAGATCTGGAAGCAGGGTGCATAACCGTCGACTGGGATCCTGATTTCTAGGTTTCCCGCATGAGGTTTGACATCATAAGCCTGTTTCCGGGAATGGTGCTGGCAGGCATCCAGGAAGGCGTTACCGCCCGTGCGGTAGATCTCGGTCTGGTGACTGTGAAGGTATGGAATCCCAGGGATTACGCCCAGGATAAATACGGAACGGTAGATGATCGCCCTTACGGGGGCGGTCCGGGCATGGTGATGAAGTTCGAGCCGTTGGCGGCGGCCATTCGTGAGGCCAAAAGCGCTTCGACACTCCCTGCCACGGTGGTTTACTTGAGCCCACAGGGCAATCTGCTGAATCAACAGGCCATCAACAGATTTACCCGCTGCCCCCGATTGATGTTGATAGCCGGTCGCTATGAAGGCGTGGACGAAAGGTTGATCGAAGCCGAGGTCGACGAAGAGTGGTCCATTGGGGACTATGTAATCAGTGGTGGCGAGTTGGCGGCCTTGGTTTTATTCGATGCGATCGTCCGTTTGCTGCCTGGGGTGCTTGGCCATGCGGATTCCGCCAAGCAGGATTCGCATATGGCGGGGCTTCTGGATTGCCCGCATTACACCCGACCGGAAGTCGTCGAAGACATGACGGTTCCGAAAGTTTTGCTGTCCGGAGATCATGAGGAAATTAGACGCTGGCGATTGCAGCAATCGCTTTGGAGAACTCGGGATCGCCGGCCCGATCTTTTCGAGAAAATCCAGTTGGATGACGAACAATTGGCGCTGCTGAATGGCCCGGAACGAATTAACTGAAATGCTAGTGAATTGAGGCTTGAGAGAAAAGAAATGTCGAACGTAATTCAGGAACTTGAAAAGGGATGGATGGCAGGCAAAACCGTGCCAGTTTTTGGACCTGGCGATACCGTGGTCGTTCAGGTGAAAGTCAAGGAAGGCAATCGGGAGCGACTGCAGGCGTATGAAGGTGTAGTCATTGCCAAGCGCAATCGGGGTTACCATTCAGCCTTCACGGTTCGCAAGATTTCTCATGGGGAAGGGGTGGAGCGCGTGTTTCAGACCTACAGCCCACAGGTTCAGGAGATTCAGGTCAAGCGTCGGGGTGATGTACGCCGCGCCAAGCTCTACTATCTCCGTGATCGCACGGGTAAGGCGGCCCGGATCAAGGAAAAGATCTAGCATGCATGATCTGCCGCCGTGGGGTGGCAATTCATGATGTACGTCAAGGGCAGCGTGAGCTGCCCTTTTCGTTGGCCCGGGCCTTCTTACAGGAGGCGGGTTCAATCGTTCTGACCGAGACAATCGGGATTCCCGCCCCGTGGGGTTCAATAACACTAAAATTGTGCCAGGGTGAAGTTCGCGGAATCGAGCTTTGGCCAGAAGGGCTTCGGGAGGAATGGCGGCTGGTCTCGTCGGCTGGAGCGATAGCAGCCCTCTTGGACCAGTTGCAATGTTATCTTGAGCAACCCCGGATGACCTTCGGTCTGGCGCCGAGACCGACCGGAACCCCGTTTCAGCAGCGTGTCTGGGAGGCTCTGGTTGCCATACCGCCAGGGCGGGTGGAAACCTATGGCAACCTGGCCCGCCGCCTGGGCAGCGGGCCTCGTGCGGTTGCCGCCGCCTGCCGGGCTAACCCCTTTCCCATCGTGATTCCCTGTCATCGTGTGGTCGCCGCAAAGGGTCTGGGGGGGTATTGCGGCCATACGGATGGTCCGTGGCTGGAGATGAAGCGCTGGCTGCTGACCCACGAGGGCTATTTGCCCATCAGGGTCCGATGATCGAGTCAGTCAACTCGTCCTTGATCCAGCGTTTTATCGATGCACTATGGCTTGAAGAAGGTTTAAGCCAGAATACACAACTGGCTTATGCCAGCGATTTGCAGCATTTCCTGGCTTGGGTGGCTCGCGAACATGGCCACATGGCGGCTGAGGTGCGAACCGCCGACATCGAGGCCTATCTGGGTCATAAATTCAGGCGAAAGGCCAGTAGCAGGAGTATGGCCAGGCTGGTTTCCAGTCTGAGAAAGTTTTTTCGCTACCTCATACGCGAGGGGCACGTATTGGATGATCCGACGCAAGGTATCGATTTACCGCGGATTGGCCGGTCGCTGCCCGATACCCTGACCGAGTCAGACGTCGAGGCTCTCCTCAATGCGCCGGATGACGCGCAAAGCCTCGGCTGCCGTGATCGGGCCATGCTGGAAACGCTGTATGCGACCGGTTTGCGGGTAAGCGAACTGGTTGGGTTGCAATCCAGTCAGGTCAATCTGCGGCAGGGGGTGGTTCGCATCGTCGGCAAGGGCGGCAAGGAGCGGCTTGTCCCCTTGGGCGAGGTTGCGGAGTTATGGCTTGAGCGGTATGGTCAGACGGCGCGAAAATCCTTGCTGCAAGGTCGGCAATCCGATGCCGTTTTTGTCACGGCACGCGGGGCGGCCATGACGCGGCAGGCCTTCTGGTATGTCATCAAGCGCTATGCGCGACTGGCCGGCATCCACAAGCCACTGTCGCCCCATACTCTGCGTCATGCGTTCGCCACCCACCTGCTGAATCATGGCGCCGACCTGCGGGTGGTGCAGTTACTGCTCGGACATAGCGACTTGTCCAGCACACAGATTTATACTCACGTGGCCCGGGAACGGTTGAAAGACCTTCATGCCCGTTGCCATCCGCGAGGCTGAAACCGGGTTCCCTGTCATCTTCTTTGTTTTGTGACATGATTCATTCCACAGCAATCGTAGGGTCGGAAGTCGAGTTAGGCAACAATGTCTCAGTCGGAGCTTACGCGGTGATCGAGGGGCCGGGCCGGCTGGGTGATGACTGTGTCGTCGAGGCGCATGCCGTCATTCGACCCTTTGTCTACTTGGGGCGTAACAATCGGGTCCACCCGACCGCCGTTTTGGGCGGCCTGCCACAGGATCTGGCGTTCGACCCCGCCACCCGGACGACACTGGAGATCGGTGATGATAATGTGTTCCGCGAGGGGGTGACGATCAGCCGGGCCACGGCTGCAACCGGAGTCACGCGCATTGGATCATCCAACTATTTCATGAACAACGCCCACGTCGGGCACGATTGCTTGGTGGGGGATGGCAATATACTGGCCAGCGGCGCCACCCTGGGGGGGCATGTTCAGGTGGGTGATCGGGTTTTCTTCGGCGGTGGTGTGATGGTCCATCAATTCTGCCGCATCGGTGCGTTTGCCATCCTTCAGGGGCTGGCCGGCATCAACAGGGATGTTCTGCCCTTTACCATGGTGGGTGGGCGCCCGGGCAAGCACTACCGCCTCAATCTGGTGGGTATGCGGCGCGCGGGCATCGATGGCGAGAGACTCAAGGCCGTCTCGGCGGCATTTCGTCGCCTCAGGTCGCGGCAAACACTCGATGATTTGCCGCAAACGGAAGAACTGACTTATCTGCGGGGATGGCTGGACGCGGCATCACGGCGCGGGGGGTGGCTGGGATTTGTGGAGGTACGCCGCCGTGATGAGGACTGAAACCAAGCCCCGTTTATTTCCAACTGGAGGAAACCCGTGAAACCCCTTGCTTGCGCGGTTATCGGAACTGGCTACTTGGGCAAGTTCCATGCGGAGAAGTACGCCGCTCTCGATGATTGCGAACTGGTGGCGGTGGTCGATAGCAATCCCGCGGCCGCCAGGCTAGTGGCGGAAAAAAACCGCACGATTCCATTATCGGATTACCGTGAATTGCTCGGTAAAGTCGATGCCGTCAGCATCGTGGTGCCAACTCGCCTGCACTTCAGCGTAGCCAGGGATTTTCTCGCTTCCGGGGCGCATGTTCTGGTGGAAAAGCCGATTACCGTGACCGTCGAGGAGGCCGATGAACTGATTGACCTGGCGCGAAGGAAGCAGCGCTGCCTGATGGTAGGGCATCTGGAGCGGTTCAATGCCGCCCTGCTGGGCCTCGATCTGATCAACGAGAAGCCGCTCTTCATTGAGTCCCACCGACTGGCGCCTTTCAATCCCCGGGCAAACGATGTCAGCGTAGTGCTCGACCTCATGATCCATGATATTGATATCATTCTGGATATCGTGGACTCTGCGGTGGAGCGTATCGATGCCAAGGGAGTGACGGTGCTGACTTCGGATACCGATATCGCCAATGCGCGTCTGACCTTCCGGAATGGCTGCGTGGCCAATGTCACCGCCAGCCGGGCGAGTCTGAAGGTAGAGCGCAAGATGCGCATGTTCATGCCCAATCGATATGTTTCCGTCGATTTCCAGAATCGGATTTTGGCGCAATACCGCAAGGGGGATCGGGAAATGTTTCCGGGTGTGCCCGAGATCACCAGCGAGGAATCCGTCTACGAGAATGGCGACGCCCTGCTGGAAGAGATCAAGCATTTCGCGGCCTGCATACGCGAGGGGCGCGAGCCTTTGGTGTCGGGCAGCGCCGGCCGGCGGGCGCTGGCCACGGCGACGGAAATCACCCGACTCCTGAAAAGCGCCTGATGACACGATTACACCGAGAGAGCATTCCTCATGATTCCCATGGTTGATTTGAAAACCCAGTATCACCGGCTGAAAGGCGAGATTGACGCCGCCCTCGCCGGCGTTCTGGACAGCACGGCCTTTATCCTGGGCCCCAATGTCAGCGCCTTCGAGGCGGAGGCGGCTGAATATCTGGGGGTCAAACATGCCATCGGTTGCGCCTCCGGAACCGATGCCTTGCATCTGGCGTTGCTCGCCTCGGGCGTCGGGCCAGGTGATGAGGTCATTACCTCCGCCTTTACGTTCATCGCCACGGCCGAGGCCATCCGGTATGTGGGAGCGACGCCGGTTTTTGTCGACATCGATCCGCGCACCTTCAACATCGACCCAGCCGCCATCGAGCCCGCGCTGACCGGGAGAACCCGGGCGATCATGCCCGTGCATCTCTTTGGCCAGCCCGTGGATATGGCCCGAATTCAGGCACTCTGTGAAGCGCATGACCTGATCCTGATCGAGGACTGCGCCCAGTCATTCGGGGCGACGCATGAGGGTCGCCAGACCGGTAGCATGGGTGTCAGCGCCGGCTACAGTTTCTTCCCCAGCAAGAACCTCGGTTGTTATGGTGACGGGGGACTGGTGGGGACCTCCTCGGATGAAGTGGCCACAAGCGTGCGGAAACTGCGCAACCATGGTTCCGAGGTTCGCTATTACCACGATGTGATTGGCTACAACAGCCGGCTCGACGAGATGCAGGCCGCAATCCTGCGGGTCAAACTGCGCCATATCGAAGCATTCAATCGGGAACGTCGGCGAGTGGCCCACCGCTACTCCGAGTTGATGAGCGATTTGCCGGTGGCAACACCCTGGGAAGACGGGTTGGGCGTACACGTCTATCATCAATACACCCTGCTGTGCGACCGTCGCGACGCCGTGATGGAGGCATTGAGACAGGCTGATATCGCGTCCGCGATTTATTACCCCGTGCCATTGCACCAGCAGAAGGTCTTTGCCAGGCAGTGCGAGGGAATGTCGTTGCCGGTGACCGAGTCCGTGGCGCGGCGGTGCCTCTCGCTGCCTATCTACCCGGAATTGGAGGACACCGACATCCAGCGTATCGTCGGAGTCATTCGCGGCGCCCTCGATGCCTGAACGGACGCCTCTGGTCATGCTGTCGGCTGGAGAAGCCTCCGGCGATCAACATGCGGCCGCCCTGTTCCGTGAATTGCGGGGGCTGATCCCCGGGATCCGGGGAATCGGCATGGGCGGGCCCTCGATGCGGGAGGCGGGCATCGAGCTCTGTTTCGACTCTACCGGAATTGGCGTGATCGGACTCTCCGAAATCGTGCGGCATTATGGGGAAATTCGTTCGGCTCTGGAGTTGATGCGGAATACCGCCCGGGAGCGGCGTCCGGACCTGCTGATCTGCGTGGATTACAAGGAGTTCAACTTCCGGCTCGCCAAGGCGGCCAAGGCTTATGGCATCAAGGTTCTGTTCTATGTCAGTCCGCAGGTCTGGGCCTGGCGTCCCGGACGCGTGAAAAGCTATGGCCGCGTCATCGATCACATGGCCGTCATTTTTCCGTTCGAATTGCCCTATTACGAGGCTTATGGGGTGCCGGTTACCTATGTCGGCCATCCTTTGGCGGTCAAGGTCAAACCGACCATCAGCCGCACGGAGGCCTTGAACAAATACGGCCTGGCGGAAGGTCGCCATGGCGAGGAATCCGGCGGCAGGGAATCCTCGGCGCCCGTCATCGGTTTATTGCCTGGCAGTCGCGCCAATGAAATCCGCCGGCTGCTGCCTGTCATTCTGGAATCTGCCCGGGCGCTGGCAGGTGAATTCGGCCAGGCCCGGTTTCTGCTGTTTCAGGCGCCTTCCGTCCCGGATGCCGCCATCCAGGCGGAGGTCGAACGTCTGTGCTCGCGCCTCGACCTCCGCATCATTCGGGGGCAGGACTATGACGCCTTGCAGTGTTGCGACGCGGTGATTACCGTTTCGGGCACCGCCACCCTGGAGGTTGCGCTTCTGGGGATTCCCATGGTGATCATCTATCGTCTGTCGCCGCTGAGCTATTGGCTGGGCCGGCTGTTGGTAAAGGCGCCATTCATAGGCTTGCCGAATATCCTGGCGGGAAAATCCGTGGTGCGCGAGTTCATTCAGGATGAGGCCAACCCATCGAATATCGCTGGAGAGGTTGCCAGACTCCTTACGGATGGCGACTATGCCGATACGATTCGGGCGGAATTGCGCGGGATTCGCGCACAACTGGGCCAGCGTGACGGTTCGGCCGAGCTGGCGCGGTTGGCGGCCCGGATGTTGGCCCCGACACTGCCCCATCACAAGGGCGATACCGACCACATTTGATGAAACCCGGATTTTGCGAGGAACACCGATGAGCCGAGCCTTTGTGAAGGAACTCGATGAGCAGGACGACAAGGGTGGGCCCATCCGTCCCCAAAGTCCGCACGTCAACTATGTGACGCCCAGGGGCATGACTCTCTTGCAGGACAAAATCAGAGGGTTGGCGGCTGCGCTGGACGGTCTGAGAGGTAGGGAGGATCTGGCCAGCCAGCAATCCATTCGCGAACTGGAGCGTGAAATGGCCTGCTACAGCGAGCGGGTCAAACGCGCCGTACTGATTGATCCCGGACAGCAGGCCCTGGATCGCGTGCACTTTGGCGCGGCGGTTGAGGTCGAGGATAATGACGGTGAGCGCCTCCGGTGTGTCATTGTCGGAGAAGACGAGGCGGATGTGACGGACGGTCGCATCAGTTGGGTGTCGCCCTTGGCCAGCGCCTTGATGAATGCTCGCGTCGGGGACGTGGTGACCTGGCGGCGGCCGGCTGGTGACAAGGATCTGGAAGTTCTGGCGATTTGCAGGGTATGAGCGCTGCTCGAACGAAGTGCTGACCTTCTAGCCATGCTTGAAAAGGCCAACGATGAGCGCCAGGCCATCTGAACTGTTTCCTTTACCCTCTGCAACCCCAGGTGGGCAAGAATGCCGCGAATCGCTGCCCGAGGCGGCCATGCCGAAGATATCGATACGCCAGAGTCAACGCGCCCGGCATGTTCGGTTGCTGGTGAAGCCTGCCGGACTGGAACTGGTGGTACCGCCAAGGACCGATGAGTCGCAGGCCCTCCGCTTTCTGCAACAACATCGGCAATGGGCGGTGAGCAAATGGCGGGAACTGCATGCCCGATCATTGGAGCGGGCCGTGCCGCGCACGCCCCTGGTTTCGGGCAGTACGGTGCCCTTTCAGGGAGTCGAAGTGCCCTTGGTCATCCAATTACAGCCCCGCCAGCGAATCCGGATCGCGCGCTCGGTCGATGGCGGCTTCGATATCGCCCTGCCGCACATGGATCCAGACCGGATGCAACAGCAGGTTCAAGCGGCCTTGTACGCCTGGGTCAAGCGTTGGTTGCAGGGTGAAGCGTTGCGACTGGCTGACATGCAGGGTTCTCCGCGGGGTCTCATCCCGCGCGAGCTTCGGGTCAAGCGCATGAAAACCCGCTGGGGAAGCTGCGGTCCATATAACGACATCAATCTAAATTGGCTGCTGGCCTTCGCGCCGCCCACGGTGCTGGAATATGTGGTCGTGCATGAGCTCTGTCATATCCAACACCGTAACCATTCCCGGGCATTCTGGGCTCTGGTTGGCAATATCTTGCCGAATTGGGAGCGTGAACGGCTCTGGTTGAAGCAACATGGCGCGCAATTGATGGTGCGGCTCGGGTGATGTCAAGGCTCTCCGCCAAGGCTAGATCATGGTTGGGCTGGATACCGGTGATCATGCTGATCCTGACTGTTCAGTGGGTTACCGGGAGGGGAATACCGCAGGAGGGTCAGGCGCCCGAGCTGCAGGGCATCATGATCGATGGCCAACCCTATCCGGGGCTGTCCAGGTTTTGCCCAAACCCACGCTGATCTACTTCTGGGCAAGTTGGTGCGGCATCTGCCGCATGATGCAAACCACCCTGGTGGATATTGCCGGCGACGTCCCCGTCATCACGGTCGCCTTTCAGTCTGGCGACAGGGCAACGGTTTCCGGGTACATGAGTAAGAACGGATTCGAGGTTCCGACCATTGTCGACGAGGAAGGCGGCCTGGGACAGGCCTATGGCATTCGCGGGGTTCCCGCCCTTTTCTTCCTGGATAGGGCGGGGAACATCCGTTACACGTCGATTGGGTACACAACGTCGGTAGGAATCAGGCTTCGACTTTGGTTGGCCAGCCAGTGAAGACTGTTTCCCTTCTTACGGTGGATAGGCTCACCCGTCCTAATAGCCTTCCTTTTCGATGAGATACCGCTGTACGGCGGACTCATAGACTTCCGTGGATATCTTGACGCCGTATATCACGGTCTGGCAATGCTCTTCCAGGATGATGCTGAGCAGGCGGAAGGCATTGCGAGGGGTCAACTGGCGCACGATGAAATTGGCCTTGCTTTCTCCCTCATCCTCAAAGATATCGGAAAGATGAATAGGCGGGCTGCCCGGCTTGCGGCCGACGTTCATGCGCTTCTCGATGAGCCGAATCATGTTGTCGGGTGACCAGTTGATCGAGGAAATGGTCTTGATCCGGTCGCTGCGGTAATACTTCTTCAGGTCATGCAGTTCATAGGGCAGGAACAGGATGATGCCCAGATGATCGATCTGGAATAGCTGGTCGTCCAGGATCGGGGTCACCAGTTCGCGCATTTTCTCGGGATCGCCCTTGATACTGGTGGGCTCGTCCACGCGGTCCACCAACAGGTAGACCCCGGACAGACCGAAATAGCGCACCAGTTCCATGAAGCTCTTGAACAGGGTAAAGCGGTTTTCGGTATTCCTGGGGATGCCGTGAAATTCGAACAGACCGACCCCGATTTCCTTGATGGTCTTCGCCATGCCTTCCAGGGAAACCGGTACGCCGCGAATGTGGCGATAAATTTCACCGGCCAGGAATTTGGCCTGCTTGTTGATGAAGAAGGGGATCTTGCGCTCATAAGAGGCGATCTCCATCAGGCGGCGCAGGGTTGCCACCTTGCTGGATAAATCATTGGGCGCGTAGTAGAGCGCCGTCAACAGCAGGAATTTTTCGGCGATTTCGCGATTGTTCTTGAGCAGATCCTCGCGGGGTGTGTCGGCGATGGTGCGGTACAGTTCCTCGATACCCAGCTTGAGGATGTAATCCAGATGATCGTCCAGGGTCATCCTGGGTTCACGGGAGAGCGGTATCTCCTTCTTGCGCTTGAAGATTCGAGCCAGCGCGGATTTGTCGGCCGCATATTCGAGTGGCAGGCTGCGTGGCCGCGCGACTTCGGCAAGAAGCTCGTTGAATTCGACGTAGGAGATCACCAGAACCTGATCCCGGTAGTCGTTGAGATAACGCTCGGTGTCGATCCGCATCGAGGATTTGCCCGCGCCCCGGATGGCGAAGATCACATACGGAGTCGGCTTGTCGATATGCAACAAAACCGATCTCAGCGAGGTGTTCTCCACCATCGAGGTTTGCAGGTAAGGATCCCTGTCGGCGTCGAAGATTACGAAGGGGTTGTGTTCAAACTGCCAGACCTGCAGCCACTCTTTGATTTCCATGAAGCTCTCGATGGTATTTTATGGGTCGGGGGCTTTTTGAACGCCTCTGCTTAATCGAGTCTGTTTCCGAAGGATAGAACTCTAGCGCCGATGGGGTTTCAATCGTCTCGGCATCGAACGACTAGTGGCCGCGAACTATATCATAGTTGAAGATGGCCTAAAGCATACCATCCAAACAGATTACCCGAGCGGGCGTCTTGAATGAAGAGGCTTTCACCGTTAATCTGACCACTTTGCCCTGCCTAAACCGATTGATAATGTCAGATTCCAATCCGAAAGAACAATCGAACGGACCCGAGTCGCGAATCGCCCCAGGGGAAGACATCCAACCGAGCTGGAAGCCGCTGTTGTGGATGGGCGGCATTTTGCTGTCGGTGATCGCTCTCTGGGAAATCTTTCTCGATCTGGGCATGGATCTGTTCGAACTCATCTTCGAAATATTGGAACATGTCTGGCTGGTGCTCATCGAGGCTCCCGAAGAGTTCCTTGAGGACGTTCTGGCAGGCTGGCTGAAGAATCACTTTCCGCACGAAGCCGAACGGTACTCTGAAATCACCACGGCGATTGGCCTGACCCCTCTCAAGTTATTGCTCGTCATTTTCGTGGCGCGCTGGGCATGGCGGCGGGCAAAAAGTCAACTCTGGCCGCGGGTTCAGCGCTGGTTTCATGTACGGGTAACCGAAGTCAAACTGGCCTGGGCGGAATTGAGCTGGCCCTACCGGATCCTTTGGGGTGCGTTACTCCTGGGCATCCTGATTGTGCTGATATGATTCCTCTCGATTTCACGCCTCACCTTCAATAATTTTCTAGCATCCGAGGTCATAAATGTCTCAATTCGACAACGTCAGCGTCATCAAGAAGGCCAATGTGTATTTCGACGGCCGTTGTGTCAGCCATACCGTTCTGCTTGAGGATGGTACACGCAAAACCTTGGGTGTCATTTTTCCTTCCCTGCTGACCTTCAACACCGCCGCGCCCGAGGTGATGGATGTGGTCAGCGGGCGTTGTAAAGTCAGACTGGAGGGCGAGGCGAACTGGAAGGAATACGAGACGGGGCAGTCCTTTCAGGTGCCGGGAAACAGCCGGTTCGAGATCGAGACGACCGAACCCATGGACTATGTGTGCCATTTCGGCGCTTGACCAGCGCGTCACGGCTTCCCCCCAAACTCCGCACCCAAACCGCTGTTAACCCCTCGCGACGCCTCGCTGCCGGTATCCGCGTGTTTGCGGCTCTTTTTGCCCCTCGGCCTCTTTTCCGTTGATGGCTGGCGTTGCGGGTCAATGATGGGTTCAGCCAGTGTGGCGGCAGTAGTGGGAGAATGCTTGTCGTACTGGTCCCGCCATACGCCGATATGGGTCAACGCGATATTGAGCTGGGTCGGTGATAATTCATCGGCCAACCGGGTTTTTTGGTCGAGTCCGTCCTGTTTGCCGAGATCGGTGGCGATGGTATACCACACATAGGCTTCGACGGGGTTGCGTTCCACGCCATCCCCATGCTCGTACATGGTCGCCAGCGCCATGGCCGCCCCGGACTCGCCGTTTTCGGCCGCTTTACGAAACCAGCGGGCGGCTTCGGCATGATCCTCATTCAGGCCCAAGCCGAGGAAATACAACATCCCCAGCTTGGCCTGACCGGTTGGGTGTCCGCCGCGGGCGGCTCGGGCATACCATGAGCGAGCCTGGGCATAGTCTTGTTCCACTCCCAGGCCCCGCATGTAGAGGTTGCCCAGGTTGATCTCGGCACGAGGATCGCCGCGTTTGGCCAGGGGTTCGAACTGTGCGAAGGCCTCCCGCCAGTGTTTGCTTTCCACGGCCGCGAGTCCCTTGGCCAGATCAGCCGCATGCAGCGAGGGGATGACCAGCAGCAGGGCAAAAAATCCCATTCTTGGAGGTATCAGCATCGGACAGCGCCCGTTGTCAGAATGAGCTTGCCGATATGTTGGCCGCCTTGCATGCGGGCGTGCGCCGCGCTGGCCGCGCTCAGGGGAAAGGTCGAATCGATAACCGGCCGAAATTCCCCGGATTCGATTCGTGGCCAGATATGGGATCGAATGGCCGAGGTCAACCGTGATTTTTCTTCCAGGGGGCGCGAGCGCAGGGTCGAACCCATGAGGCTTAGCCGCTTCATCAGGATAGGCGCAAGATTGATCTCGGTTTTCGCCCCACCCTGTAGGGCGATAAGCAGCAGTCGGCCTTGTGGCGCGAGGATGTTCAGGTGTCGCGACAGGTAAGGACCGCCGATGATATCCAGGATCATGTTCACTCCAGCGCCTTGGGTCAGTGACATGATGTGATCGGCAAAATCAACTTCCCGGTAGGGAATGGCTTCGGCGCCGAGTCTTTCGCAGGCACGGCATTTTTCGGGGTTCCCGGCGGTAGCCAAAATCCGGGCGCCAAACAGCCTGGCGAGTTGAATGGCAGTGGTGCCGATGCCGCTGGTTCCCCCCTGCACGAGTAGCGTTTCACCGGGCCTGAGGCGTCCCAGTTCGAACACATTGGCCCAGACGGTGAACACGGCTTCCGGGAGCCCCGCGGCCTCGATCAGCGTCAGGCCGGCGGGTACCGGCAGGCAGAGGCTGGCGGAAGCCAGGCAATACTCGGCGTAACCGCCGCCCGTGACCAATGCGCAGACCGTATCACCTGTCACTGGCTTCGATACACCGGGTCCGACCGCGGCGATGCGTCCGGCCACTTCGAGACCCAGGATGTCCGATGCGCCTGGCGGCGGCGGATAAAACCCTTTGCGTTGCAGGATGTCCGGTCGATTGACGCCGGCTGCCGCCACCTGAATCAGTACCTCGCCAGGTCCGGGCCACGGGATGGGACGTTCAGCCAGGGCCAGTACGGTTTCATCACCGGGCTGCTCGATTTCAATCGCTTTCATGACACCATGCGAGGCGGTCATTGTGATGATGGCTTCAGCGGATTTTCGGATGCAGGATGGTGTTGCGCGGCGGCTGACGGGTATCCAGTTCGGGATAGTCGAGAGTGAAATGCAGTCCTCGGCTCTCCTTGCGCAGTAGCGCGGACCGGATGATAAGTTCCGCAACGATGGCCAGGTTGCGCAATTCGAGCAGGTCGTTGGTGACCCGGAAGTGGCCATAGTATTCGGCGATTTCCTGCTTGAGCAGTTCGACTCGGCGCAAGGCGCGTTCCAGACGTTTGTCGGTACGAACGATGCCTACATAATCCCACATGAAGCGTCGAATCTCGTCCCAATTGTGGGAGACCACCACCTCTTCGTCCGAGTCGGTGACCTTCGATTCATCCCATTCGGGCAGTTCCGGGGGCAGGGGGCGCTCGTCCAGGGTCGAGAGGATACGGTCAGCCGCCTGACGGGCGAAAACGAGGCACTCCAGCAGCGAATTGCTGGCCATGCGATTGGCGCCATGCAAGCCGGTACAGGCCGCCTCCCCGATGGCGAGCAAGCCGGGCACAGGGGTGCGGGCACGGTGGTCCGTCAGGATGCCGCCGCAAGTGTAGTGCGCGGCGGGAACGACGGGGATCGGGTCACGGGTGATGTCAATGCCCAAGTCCAGGCATTTGCCGTGGATGGTTGGAAAGTGTCGGATGATCTCTTCGGCGGGCCGATGGGATATATCCAGGAACACGCAATCGGCCCCCAGCCGTTTCATCTCATGATCGATGGCGCGCGCCACGATATCGCGTGGGGCGAGCTCTCCCCTGGAGTCGAAGCGGTGCATGAAGGGTGTTCCATCCCTGAGCATCAAGCGACCGCCTTCACCGCGTACGGCTTCCGAAATCAAGAAAGAGCGGGCATGAGGGTGGAACAGGCAGGTGGGGTGGAATTGGATGAATTCCATGTTGGCGACACTGGCGCCGGCGCGCCAAGCCATGGCGATGCCGTCACCGGTAGCGATATCCGGATTGCTGGTATAGAGGTAGACTTTGCTGGCGCCCCCCGATGCAATCACCACGTAACGGGCCCGGAAAGTCTCGACGCGCTGGGTATGGCCATTCAGCAGATAGGCCCCAAGCACGCCCGGATAACGCGGGTTGGCGGAGCGGTCCCGAATCAGGTCGATGGCGTTGTAGTATTCGTAGAGGTGGATATTGGGGTGCTGACGCGCCTTCTGCTCCAGGGAGGTCTCCACGGCCCGGCCTGTGGCGTCTGCCGCATGCACCACACGACGGTGCGTATGACCGCCCTCGCGAGTCAAATGCAGTTGACCCGAGCCGGTTTCGGATTCCACCTCGGTGAAGGGGACGCCCTGATCCAGGAGCCAGTCGATACAATCCTTGCCTTGAGAGACTACCAGGCGGACGGTTTCCGGGTCGCAAAGCCCAGCACCGGCATCGAGAGTGTCCTGGATATGCGACTCAATGGAGTCCTTGGCATCGAGTACCGCGGAGATGCCGCCCTGGGCGTAAAGCGTGTTCGATTCCAGTATTCCCGTTTTGGAAATCACGGCAACATTGGCCTGGTCCGCCACTCTGAGGGCAAGGCTGAGCCCTGAAGCCCCGCTTCCGATTATCAAAACGTCAAAACAAGGTGAATTCATCGGAGATTTCGACTGTGCCGTGTTGTGTCAAGGTACTTTAACCGAAATTGATCGGTTTTCTATCATTCTTTCCCCCCCTGGCCAGGCGATAAGACCAGGCAAGCCCTCATTGTCTGGTGATGATTAAACGGCGATAATGCACGGTTTCATGCGGTTGGTTTTTCTTAATTCCGCCGCGGTTAGCGATCATCACCGCAATCGAGCCATAGACGTAACTACAGGAAGGCTTCCCGAGATGGGAGAGGAACTTGACGAGGAACTGGTTAGGCGGGTCCAGCGAGGCGACAAGAAAGCCTTCGACGTCCTGGTTAGAAAATATCAGCACAAGATAGCGCAATTGATCAATCGCTACATCAAGGATCAGCATGAGGCGCTGGATGTGGCTCAGGAGACCTTCATCAAGGCCTATCGTGCCCTGCCTGGCTTTCGTGGGGATAGTGCTTTCTATACCTGGCTCTACCGGATAGCGATCAACACGGCGAAGAACCACCTCTCCATGAGGAGCCGACGACCCTCGGACGATGAGATAGAAATCGAGGATGCGGAACAATTTGAGTCAGGGGGGCGTCTTAGGAATTACGAAACCCCTGAGGGGCTGTTATTGAGCGAGGAAATTGCAGTCGCAATCCAGGACGCTCTCAATCATCTTCCCGATGAACTGAGGACAGCCATCACTCTCAGGGAGTTCGATGGTCTGAGTTATGACGAGATAGCCCAGGTTATGGGTTGCCCGGTGGGTACAGTGAGATCCCGCATCTTTCGCGCTCGGGAAGCCATCGACAGGAAGCTTGAACCCCTGATACGGTAAATTGCCATGAAAAATGAAATCACAACTGAAAAATTGAGCGCTCTACTGGATGATGAGCTGGAGTATAAGGACAGCCTCTCGCTCTGGACGCGGGTTGCTCAGGAACGCGAATTGGGCGAGAAGATCTATCGCTATGGTCTTGCGCGAGAGTGTATGCATGCCGAGCGACCGCTACTGATTGGCAGTGGTTTCGCCGATCGGATCAGTCAGGCCATCGCCGAAGAACCTACCGTACTGGCGCCGCGCGCCCTGAGGCAGAAACATCACGAGCGGCTTGCGACAATCGCCCTGGCGGCCTCGATTGCTGTTCTGGCCGTTTTCGTCGGGCGGTCCATCAATGATTACTCGCCGATGAGAGCCAACGAAATGCTGGCGCAAGTCGATATGGGCAGTTCAACCGTGAAGGCTTCCATGGAACCCGATTTGCGAGACTACCTGACCATGCACAATGAGTCCGTCTACATGGCGGGTGATCAGGGGCTGCTGCCATCTATCAGGCTGGTGAGCGGATCAGTCTCGCGCTAGTCGGTGGAATCAAACGACCGTGGTGAAGTGTATTGTTGATGTCCGGGTTGTGGCGCTGCTGCTATTAGCGCTCATAGTGTGCTCAGCCAATGCCTGGTCGGGACAGGCTGCCGCTTCTCCCGGAACGGGCATCGACTGGCTGATCAGGATGCGACAGGCGGCGAGCGCCTTGAGCTACCAGGGTACCGTGGCTTATATCAAGGATCAGCAGGTAGACAGCTTCAAGCTGTACCACCGCGTCAGTGACGGGCAGGAGCGGGAGCGGCTGATGTCCATGAACAGCCCCTATCGCGAAGTGATCCGTGCCGATGGGAATGTCACGCGCTATTCAGCCGAGGGTCAACAGGTTGTGGTGGAAACCAAACCTTCTACTCAATCCGTGCTGATCAATCTGCCGGAAGACACCGCCATCATCGAACGCTTCTACCGTGTCAATCTCAGGGGCCAGGAATATGTGGCGGGAAGCTTGACCCAGGTCATTGCCCTCGAACCGCGAGACGCGTACCGGTATACCCGGTTATTCTGGATCGATACCTCGACCTATCTGCCGCTGAAACTGGATGTGCTGAATGAAGACGGACAGTCCGTGGAGCAAATGGTTTTTACCGCGGTCAATGCCAAGGATCCGATAGCCACCGCGGATCTCGAGCCATCGCCACGCGCGGGCGCGGCCATGATGCGCATCAGTCATCGGGAGTCGAAGCCTGTCGGATGGCTGAAATGGACCCTGGAAGATGTGCCCGAGGGTTTCCAGATCATGTCTTATTCGACACTCAAACGGCCGCCTTCGAATGCTGTCGTGGAGCACATCCTCATGAGTGATGGCTTTTCTTCAGTCTCCGTCTACATCGAGTCCAAGGATAGTCACATCAAAGCGGGCACTTACCGGATGGGAGCCATCAGCGCGGATACCGTGCTCGTGGGCGGGCACTCGATCACCATCATGGGTGAGGTGCCGATGCAGACCGTGCAGCGTATCGCGAGCGGAATCAGACAGCGCTAGCCGTAGCCCCCTAAACGCATGGATGGGTTCTCCGTTGGGAGAGTAATGCCAGCGTCCAGCCAGGCTTCCGGGCAGAAGTTTTCAATCATTGCCTACAGAAGTCCTTCAATTTTGATAGCATTCAGGCTTGAAACAGAATTTTCTTCAGTCCGTTAGACAATCCCTGCACAAAATGGGAGTGGTTCTGCCATTACTGATACGAGTGCGGAAACGCTGATCATCAGAGCCCCAATCCTGGCGGCCATGCGGTGCATGGCTGATGTTGGGTGGCTTTCATCCGCAGCCTGCAGGTTCAATTGATCGAAATCATGATTGGCATTGCACTCCATCGATGGTGCCCACGGTCACTACGGGGGAGCGGTTCCCTCATGGGCCGTCGAGCCGTGATTTTGCCAAATCCATACGTTTAACCCTTTCCCGAGATTAACCTTCCTGGAGTCCCTGATGTTGAAAGCCAAATGGTCTTGCTTGGCGCTGACATTGTTCCTGTTCGCCCGGGTTATGCCTGCTTATGCGCAACTCCCTGATTTTACTGGTCTTGTCGAGCAGAATAATGCGGCAGTGGTAAATATCAGCACTACCCAGAAATTGGCGGCCAGCGAGATGCAGCCTCAATTGCCGGAGGGACTGGAGGGGCCGGAAGGCATTCCCTTTGATGACCTGCTGAGGCGTTACTTTGGTGAGGGGGGGCCTGGCATGCCCGGCGCACCCGGCGGCCCTGGCGGTGACGAACCGAGCGAAGCCAAGTCGCTGGGCTCCGGTTTCATCATATCGGCGGATGGCTATGTGATCACCAACCATCATGTCATCAAGGATGCGGATGAGGTTGTGGTCCGCCTCCAGGATCGGCGCGAACTGGTGGCCAAAATCGTGGGATCGGACAAGCGCAGCGACATTGCCCTGCTGAAATTGGAGGCGAAGGAACTCCCCGTGGTCAAGCTGGGCTCTTCCGAGGAACTCAAAGTGGGGGAGTGGGTGCTGGCCATCGGGTCGCCGTTCGGATTTGATCACTCGGTGACCGTTGGTATCGTCAGCGCCAAGGGGCGTAGCCTGCCGAGCGACAATTATGTCCCCTTCATTCAGACCGATGTCGCCATCAATCCGGGTAATTCCGGGGGGCCGCTGTTCAACCTCGATGGTGAGGTCGTTGGCGTCAATTCGCAGATCTACAGCCGCACGGGTGGCTTCATGGGGTTGTCCTTCGCCATTCCGATGGACGTGGCCATGCAGGTCGTCGAGCAACTCAAATCCCAAGGCAAGGTTTCCCGCGGTTGGCTGGGTGTGCAGATTCAGGATGTCACGCGTGAACTGGCGGAATCCTTTGGCATGAAAAAGCCGCAGGGCGCCCTGGTCGGCAAGATTCTGCCAAAAAGCCCGGCCGAGGCGGCCGGTCTCCAGATCGGCGACATCATCGAGCAGTTCAATGGCAAGGACATCGAATCCTCCGCCGCACTACCGCCGATGGTGGGAACCACCAAGATTGGCGAAACCGCCAGGTTGAAGGTGCTGCGTCAGGGCCGCTCGATCGAGGTGCCGATCAAGATTGGCATGCTGCCGGACGAAGAGCCTGGGATGGCCAAGGGAGAAGAACCTTCCTCCGGGGACAAGGTGTCGCGACTCAACCTCGCCGTGGCCAACCCGACGGCGGAGCAGCGAGAGCAGCTTGAAATGCCCAAGACAGGGGGGGTACTGGTCATGGGCGTGAAACCGGGCCCGGCCGCCGAGGCCGGTCTGCGCAAGGGGGATGTGATACTGCGCATCCAGGATCAAACGGTGCGCGATGCCAGGCATTTTGGCGACATCGTCAACGGTCTGCCGAAAGGCAAGACCGTGGCGCTACTTGTGCAACGGCGCGGTGGCACGCAATTCCTGGCGCTGAAACTCAAGGACTGAGTCTGTGACGGAACAAAGACACATACGCAACTTTTCCATCATCGCTCACATCGATCATGGCAAGTCGACCCTGGCGGACCGTTTCATCCAGACCTGCGGAGGACTGAGCGAACGTGAGATGTCCGCGCAGGTGCTCGATTCCATGGACATCGAGCGCGAGCGAGGTATCACCATCAAGGCGCAGAGCGTCACGCTCGGTTACACGGCCAGGGATGGCGTGACCTATCAGCTCAATCTGATTGACACGCCTGGTCACGTCGATTTTTCCTACGAGGTGTCGCGGTCCCTGGCCGCCTGTGAGGGGGCATTGCTGGTGGTGGACGCCGCGCAAGGGGTGGAGGCGCAGAGCGTCGCCAATTGCTACACGGCGATCGAACAGGGCCTGGAAGTCATTCCGGTGCTCAACAAGATCGATCTCCCCTCGGCCGAGCCGGAACGTGTCTGCACGGAAATTGAGGAAATCATCGGCGTACCCGCGGACGAAGCCCTGAAGATCAGCGCCAAGACGGGTCTTGGCGTCGATGACCTACTGGAGCAACTGGTCGCCAAGGTGCCACCGCCCAAGGGAGACCCCGATGCCCCGCTCCAGGCGCTGATCATCGATTCCTGGTTCGACAACTA
>Ga0194120_10003893_pt1 | contig 23670 bp, 18 predicted proteins | sample TA2MahCa65mmetaG_FD_148642 | JGI IMG/M metagenome (GOLD analysis project Ga0194120, IMG submission 148642) | Freshwater microbial communities from Lake Tanganyika, Tanzania - TA2015019 Mahale Deep Cast 65m | ecosystem: Environmental > Aquatic > Freshwater > Lake | place: Tanzania: Lake... | reverse complement strand
TGCTGATGATGACCAGCCGGTTCGAGTCCGGGTACGCATCGATCTTGAAGATGTTGCTGACGGCAACCGTGGCGCCACTGTCGCCACCGCCGGCACCGCCACCAAGGCGCACCTGCGCGCCGCCGGTTCGGCCACCGCTGGCGTTGCCGCCGCCGTTTTCCAGCAGCGACTCAAGGAGCCCCTCCATCTTGATGGGGTCGGTGAACGCTAGGTCGTAAACGCGGAAGAGGCTCCCGCCTTCCTGCGGGTTCACATCCCACACTTCCGTGATGAGGTCGCCGATGGACTTGATGATGTCGGGTTCGGCGCGGATCGTGATCGAGTTGGTCGCCGGGAGCACCGTCAGCAGCAGGTTGTCGGTCGTGCCGGCGATCTGCTCGCCGCCCGCGTTGTTTTGCTGCGCAGGGTTGCGGCCGGGCGCGCGCTGTGCCGCGCCAGCGCGAGCGCCACCGCCGGTCGGGCGCGTGTTGCTGAAGATGTCGGTGATCGCGGTCGCGATCGTCTGGGCATCCGCGTATTGCATGCGGAAGGTCTGCGTCACCACATCTTGGTAGGTCGGCACATCGAGCAGCGAGATCAACTTCGCGCAACGCTTGATCGTGCCGACATCGGCCTCGACGATGATCTGGTTCGAGTTGTTGTCAAAGTCAGCCTTCGCATACGTCGGCAGGCCGCCTTGGATGCGATCGAACACGCTCTGCGCCTTGGTGTTCTGCACGCGGAAGACCTTGGTGAGCACCTGACCGCTGTCGGCCATGGTCGTCACATCCTTGTCGGGCCCAAGGATCAGGCCCGGCTGCAGGGACCGGATGTTCTCGTCGCCGAGCGCATCGATCATGATCAGGTCTTCGGTCTCGACCACGGCAACACCGTTGAGCCGCAGCGCCTGGAAGATCATCTCAAGCGCCTCGGAACGAGTGACCTTGCGGTCGCTCATGATCGTGACGGTCTGCTGCTTGACGCTCGCCAGCTTTGGAATGACGGTCTTTCCTGTCGTTTCGACGATGAACGGCAGGAGCTGCATGAGCTGCACATCGGAGCAGTTCACAAGGACCATGTCAGAACGCGGGTCGGTGCGGCGGTCCGAACGGAAGATCCGCAGCGGAGCGTCCGCAGCGTCCAAGCTCTCGTCAGCGCTCGCTGGAGCGGAGCCGCCATCGTTCCCTGTGGAATCGCTCGACGCGGCTGAGGGCGCGGCAGGCGCCGGCGTCGCTGGATCTTCAGGCGCGGGATCGGGGACCGATGGTTCAACCGGCGCTGGCTCGTCCGACGGCGTGCTCCCCGGAGCGGGAGCAGGTTCCTGCGACGGTTCGCTCGGCTCATCGGGCTCGTTCGTCGGCTCTTGCGTGGGTTCACGCGAGGGATCGTCTGGACGAGTCGTCGGTTGCGACGGGTCTGCGGCCGGAGGCGCGGGCTGAGGCGTTGGCGGGACCTGGCGGCCACCTTGGGCCAGCGTGGTCGTTGCCAAGGGCAGCAGCGTCAGCGTGGCCGCCGTGGCGAGCAGCGTGGTGAGCATGGTGGTGTTCGATCGGTTCACGAGTGCTCCAGGTCTGGTCATGGGTGGTTCTTTGGCTCAGTCAACCTTGTTGACTCGATCGATGAGCAGTTGGCGTTCGCGTTCAAGCCGTTCCTTCGATGCCGCGTCCCCTGTGTGGTCACGCAACGCGCGGCTCACGGCTTCCAGTGCCTTCGAGGCCTGCTCTCGATCCATCGCCCCGATCGCCGAGGCGTCGAGTCCAGATGGAATCTCAGGAGCGGGCTCAGTTGGTGGCGGCAGCGCAGGCGCCGAAGGGGGGAGCGTCGGTGTTGATGGCGGTGCGATGGCCGGACTCGCCTTCGGTTCAGCTGCCACGGGCGTGATGCCAGGTGGATTCGTTCGTCCAGATGAGCTGGACGAGCCAGAGGACAGAACGCCCGTGTCGAACTTCTCGCGCAACGACACGGTGTACTCGCCGCCGGACCACTTCAGTCGAACCTCGTCCGGAGGCAGGATGGCGACGACGGTCACACCATCGCTCGACTCGCCCACCTTCACCGTGCGGCCGCCCGCGAGCACAAGCAGGTCGGCGATCACGCCAGTCGGTCGCGGACCGCCGTAGTTCGCAGGTGGTCCCACTGGCGCGGGTGGCGTGACCGGCTTGGGTGGCTCAGTCCGGGCGACCGGCGTTGGCTTGGGTCGGCTCGGCGGCTTCAGTGGCGTCGTGAAGAGACTGCGGCCTTCGAACCGCTTGCGATGGATCAACGCCATCTGTTCGTGCCGGGTGAACTCCGGGCTCACGCGATCAGCGCGCTCTGGATCGACGCCCGGCGCGAGCAAGGAACCGCCGAGGTCGCTGACGGCCGTCACGCCAACGATGGCGAGGACCGTCACGGCGACGGCGCTTGCGATCACGCGCGGCGATCGGAGGAGGTCGGTGGGAATGGCGTGGCGCAGGTCGATCATGGCTTCGACTTCCCTGCAGTGACCCAAGCCTCGGCCATGATCCGCACGCTCAGTTTCTTGGTCTTGTCATCCCAGTCCATGCGCACGCTCCCGAGCGCATCGACCGCCGGCGACGACTCGAGCGATTGAATGAACCCGAAGGTGTCCTGCGGACTCGCGACGAAGTTCACTTCGCCGACCAACCGCTCGACGCGCGAGGCAATGCCGACCGCGTCCGACGCGGTCTTGGGGAGCTTGCCGCCGGTGCGAGTCTGGAAGGTGTAGCTCGACACCTTGTTCTTCTTCGCCGCATCCTTCACGGCGATGGACAGCGCGTTCGCGCCCTCGGCCTCGGAGCCGGGAAGGTCGAGTCGGCCGTAGACGGCGATCGCATCGCGCACCTTGCCCGGAAGGTCATCTTCGTTGCGAGCTCCCTCGTGGAGCACCGCCTGCACATGATCGGCCTCGGCGGACCAGGATCGTGCGAGCGCCCACGGGTAGTCATCCAAGAAGGTGTAGACGACCAGCGCCGCAACGCCGGCGATCCCGGCACGAACGATCGGTCGCTGCGCGTGGAATCGCGCGATGACATCGCGTACAGCGCTCATGGCTTCTTCGTCCTTGCCTTGAGCATGTCGAAGTCCTTCTTCAACCTGGCGGTGGTCTCTTCGTCGAGTCCGTCGCGTTGACGGATCCCCGCAATCGTGATCAGCATGTCGCGCGCTTCGTCTCGGCTCATGGCATCGACTTGATCCTGCGTCAGCGCAGGCGGAATGGGCTGTTCCGCCGGCTGCACCGTGCCCACAGGGGGGCGACCTCGTCGCGATGCCTCGCTTGGCCCGCTGGCTCCCGGCGTGCTTCCGCGGCGCCCGCTTCGGCCATCGCGAGCCTCACCGTTGGAGTCAGTCGATCCTTCGCCGGGCGCAGCGACCGACGCGTTGGGGTCGGTCGAAGGCGTGCTGCCCTCGCCGGACACCAACGCCGGAGCGCGTGCAGCTTCGCTCGCGGCTGCTGCCGCGGCGCCAGCGACCGCGGTCCGGGGGCTCGTCGAATCGGCGGGGGTCTCTGAGTTGGGCACGATGGCGGTGGTGCCTGAACCAGGCGCACCACCAGGCGCACCACCGATCGCCATGTCCGGCACGACAGGCCCGGGCTGCGGTTGTCCCTCGGCCGTTGGCGTGGCGGATGACACAGCATCGATGAGGAATCCGTCGCTGTCGATGGGTCCCCAGCGCTGTTCGGCCAAGGACTTCTTGCCGTAATCCTGTGACTCTGCGTAGCGCACGATCAGCATCGGGTCGGCGACCTGCGCGGTGATCGAGAACTCGGTGCTGCCGCCCTTGGGTTCTTCCCAGCTCTTCACGATGCGAGCAAAGACCTTTGACGCACGCATGCGCGCTTCCATCATCACGATCGCATCCACGCTTGAGAGGTCGCCGATGCCACGCGCCAGACCCCGCAACTGCACATTCGATCCATGATCGATGTTGATCGACTCGAGCTCGATGCCGTCGGGCGTCGTGCACGCGATGTCGCTCAGCAGTTTGCTCATGGGCCAGCCGATCTTGTCGACCTGACCGTAGAGCGCGATCCGTCGCTCGCTCGCCACTATGGCCGCTTCAAACGCTGTCGCATCCGAAAGCCGGAAGTTCAGCCACGCCAGGCGGATTCCCGCGACAGCCATCGGACCGAAGACCATGACCAGGCCCGCAGCAATGAGCGCCCGCTTGGTGAAGGTGGGGCTGTCCATGCGCGTCAGCGCATCGATGATGATTCCCTGCGAACGGCGCGGTTCGATGGGCATCAGACCGAGCAGCGGCGAGAGCGGGCTGCGCAGGGCGAGTGCCACGCCGGCGAGATCGCCGAACTGGGACCGCCAAGCAGCATCGTCTGGTGCGCCAGCGAGCGCAGAGCCCAGCGCATCGGCGCCGGCGAGACCTGCAAACCCCTGCGTGAACGCCGCCGTCATGATTCGTCGCACGGCGATCAGGTCCTCTTCGGACCAGTGCCCAAGCATGGCAGTGTCGTTGACGGCTTCGCTGATCGCACCAGCGAACTCTGTGCCGTCGTCGCTTCGCTCGATGAGCGTGCGCGCCACGAGCTGGCCTTCGCGCGAGGCGACGATCGCGACGGAGCCAGTCGACGGCTGCACATCAATGCACATGCGCGCCGTGCTCAGTCCGTGTGCCGACATCAGGCCCAGCAATCCCGCCACGGGTGCCGTGAAGGTCACTCGCGGCGCAACGGGGCCGCGTGATGCACGGCGTCCGTCGTCTGCCTTCAGTCCCGGCGGCAACGCCACGGCGCCGCCTGGCTTCCACTCGAGCACGATTCCCAGTCGTTCCTCGGCGCCAGTCGAACCATCTGGCACGACCGCGCACGCCGAACGGCAGCGCGGCGAGTCGGGCGTCAACGCGCCCTCGGCCTGCAGGGCAAGCGCCTGCTGCTGCTGGGCCGGAGTCGCTCGTGGCAGGGGAATCGCTCGCAGGATCACATCGCTGCCTGGAACGACGACCACCACACGCTCGGGCATGAGATCGTGCAGCCACGGGGCCAAGTCGTCGACGCCACTCCCGTCGCCGCAATCCGGTCCGAACTCACCTGCCTGCTCAAACTGCACGCCGAGCGGACCAAAGCGGACCAACAGTGCCTTCCAACGCTCGCCCTCTTGGCGGAGCACCGCAGCAAGGTCGGTGGCAAGGGTTGGCTTGGCGGCGTTCTTCTTCACGGTTCGAGATACTCCAAGATCGTCACGGGCTGGGTGGAACGATCGACGACGACGATCATTTCAACCTCCGTGTCGGTTCCAGGGGCACGCCCCCGGCTGGTGATGGTGTACACGGAACTCTGGGTGTCCATCGTGCGGGCCATCTGGGCGGCGTCTTGCGCGCTCAGTCCGTCGATCCGGGCCAGTTCGCCAAGGGTCGTGATGCCCGTCGAGGTGTCGCGCCGGTCGATGATGCGCTGGGCGACCTTTGGGTCGAGCCCATAGACCTTTTCGAGGACACGCTTGGAGACCGTGTTGATGTTCACGCGCCCTGAATCGCCCGGCTTGGGCGCTTGGGTCACGCACTCGCGCAGCACGGCGTCGAGCTGTTCGGGCTTGAGGGTGGCCGTCTGCTGAGCAGCGGGCGATGGACTGCGGCCAGCGCTGGAGCGGCCGCTGCGTCCGCGTGCATTGGTCGTGGTTGGCTGCTGCGCTTGCTCGCCCAAGGGGGTGCTGATGAGTTGTTCGATGTAGAAGTTGGGCTGCTTGGCCGACTCGACGAGTTGCGTCGCTTGCTGTTGCGCTAGACCCGTGCGGTCGACGACATCCTGGGCGGTCGCGGACTTCAGGTCCAGCCGATCTTCGCCGCCGAGTGTTCTTGGGAATGGCCGCGTCCGGGCCGTGAACATGCCGGCCAGTCCGTAGTCGAGCACGCCATCGGCATTGTCGTCCGGAAAGCTCGCGTCGCCGTCGTTCTCGTTGGGGTCGAGCCGGTTGTTCAGGTTCCAATCTTCGCCGCGGACTTCCTTTGGCCACACACCGAGCACCATCTCGAGCTCGGGAACCGAGCGGTAGTTGGCGTTGCGCGGCTCGTAGTTGATGTTCGAGCGGCCCAGATAGGACCGCGACTCCGCGCCCGACATTTCCTCGTCGTCGTTGGCGTCGCGCCAATCGGTGATGGCGTCCGCCAAGAGCCCAACATCATCCATGTTGTAGAGCTGCGCGCGACTCACCACATTGATGTTCATGCGCGAGTGTTCATCGAACGGTCCAGGGTAGATCGCACCATCGACCTCGTGGTAGATCTCGAACGAACCGGTCGAGAGTTCCTCGACGGCGTTGTCCTCGAGGTCGTTGACCATCGCGAACGCGCTGTCGGGATCGGGGTTCTCGCCGTAGTACTCCATGATCGCGATCATGGTCTCGACGCCCGCTCGCGCAGCCCATCGGGCTTGGACCTTGGACATGGCCTCGCGGCCCATCACGGCTTGTCGGTAGCAGCCAAGTTGCGTGGCCGAGGTGATGAGCGCCGCCACGGCAACGCACCAGATCACGATCGGCAGCACCATCGCGCGTGGGCGGTTCATCGTCGGCCTCCCGACTGTGCAGGTCCGCCAGCGCCCATGCCGCGACCACCGCCCTGACCACCACCCTGACCACCACGACCACCGCCTTGCCCGCGCCCGCCTTGCCCGCGTCCGCTCGATGGATCGAATCCGCCGCGCCCGCCGCCCATGCCGCCGCGCCCGCCGCCGACATCGCCGGGGACCGTCACGCCGTCGGGAATCTGCACGCCCATGCCAGCGGCGCCGTCGACGCCAAGTCCGGATGCGCCATCCACGCCTGCACCAGCCGCGGCATCGCCCGCCGCTGCAGCTGCCGCGGCTGCGGCTTCGGCAGCAAGTTGTTGTTCGTAGGCAGCGATCTGGACGAGCGGCGGGGTTGCTCGATCCAGCGGCACCACGGTCGTCAGCGTGACGAGATCGCGAGCGAGCGGGTCGATTGGAGTGCCGGGCTCGTTGCCGAGTGCGCGGACGGTCACACGCAGTGCCCAGGGGAGCCCGTCGATGTCGCTGTCCCAGTCATCGCGCCACACGCTGCCGTCATAGGCCTCGAAGCGAAGGCTCACCACGCCGTCCATGAGCGGCACGGCTGATCCGCCGGCGCGCTCGTACTGATCAGGTTGGCTGTCGGTCCGAAGCCACAGCGCCGAGCCAAGGTCGTCGTCCTCGATGCGAAGGTGCGTCTCGAACTCCTGACCGTCTCCGTTGTATTCCGTCTCGCGGACCGTGCGAAGGCGGGTGTTGTAGACCAGCAGTTCGTCGCGATCGACCTCGAGCCCCGGCGCGTCCGCCACCGTCGCGGTGTGGTCATCCACGATCAGGACATGGCAGTGAAACAGGTCATCGCTGCGCAAGGCCGACTGAAGTTCCTTGCGCACGGTCTCGAGTGCGCCGAGCGCGCGGACATGCGCATCCATGCGGAGCTTGCAAACTTCGCGCGCGCGCCCGAACTGCGAGAGGCTCGTCGTGATCACGACGGCGATCACCACCGCGATCGTGGCGGCGATCAGCAGTTCAGCTAGCGTGAAGGCCCGCGGGTCACGGCGCAACGGCGGCCTCCTCGTCTTTCCCATAGGCGCTCTGCCGATCGAAGGGTTCGGGCGGGCGTCGATCGGGATTGGGATCCTCGCCCAGTCGCGGTGCGATCCTGGTCTCGACCGTGTACGACTGGCCGCGCGTGTCGCGCACCATGGCTGTCACGGTGTACGGGTCACCAAGTCCCTCGGGATCGATCAGGATCTCGAACTCCCACTCCTCGAATGGTGGATCGAAGCGCCCGGTGGTGGCGTTGAGCTTTGGAAACTCGGTCACGCCGTCGACGAGCACCTGCGCGAGCAGTCCGTCGAGCAGCGACGACGCGATCACCTCTGCCTCGCCGCGTCGCTGCATGTCCATGGCGCGCATCGAGACATTGATGATGCCAGCCAGGCCGACCGCCAGGATCACGCCGGCGATCACCACTTCGATCAGCGCGAAGCCGCGGCGCATCACCAGTCCTCCTGGGTCAGTCCGCTCATATCAAGGTCCACGCGCTCACGCTCGGGCACGAGCGAGACGCCGTTGTCGGCTCGGCGGGGGATCAACTGCGTGGGTGGCAGTCGCAACTCAGTTTCGCCCGAGGGACCGACCCAAGTCATCACGATTTCGGGGCGTCCGCCCGATGGGATGCTCGCGATCATCCAGGCGCGTGGGTCGAGTTCCTGTCCGTCGGCAGTGACCGCGACCAACTCCATCTCATTCGGCACGCGGAATGGCTTGACCATCGTGTCGTACTCCCACTGCGCTTCGGCCTCCAGCCCGGGCGGCCGCTTCATCACGACGATGGCAATGTCCCCGGTCTCGCCATCGCGCATCAGCGCGACCTGCTGCGTTCCGGATGACTCGCGATACGCGAACATCGCCAGAATCTGCTCCATCTGCGTCATCGCCGAGTCGTGGCTGAACCAGCCCAGTCCGGCCATGCGTGGCACGATCGCCGCCGCGAGCACGACCAAGATGATGGTCGCCACGAGGATTTCGATAATCGTGAACGCGCGGTGGGGCATCAGGTGATCACTTGCTCGGCGGCTCGCTCAGTCGGATGTCAGCGTCCTCGCCTTCGCCGCCGGGCTGTCCGTCGGCGCCGTAGCAGATGATGTCGAATTCAAGCCCTGCGGGCACATCGTCGAAGTCGATGACATAGTCGTACTTCCACGGATCCTTGAGCGCGCTTGCGGGCATGAACGGCGGGTCACCCTCGATCAGTTCGGCGAGTTCGAAGTCGTCGCCGAGCGAGCTCATGCCGTTCTGGGTCATGTAGATGGTGATCTGGTTGCTCAGCGTCGCCATTTCACTGAAGGCTCGCTTCTGCTTGGAGCTTCCGATCAGGAAGCCCAGGCGCGGCACGAACACCGCGGCCATGATCCCAAGGATCGTGACCGCGATGAGGATCTCGATGAGGCTGAACGCACGGCGTGCGCGACGGCGGTTGGAGCGGTTGGTGTGCATGGACATGGTTCCTTTCTTCAGAGTGCGGTGTGGTTCAGGCGCTACGCGCCAAGAGCGGTCTGCATGTTCAGGAGCGGCAGCAGCATGCCCATGAGCACGAAACCGGCCACGACGGACATGACCAAGATCAGCGCGATGGGCAGGATCTTCGTGAAGAGTTTGAGCGAGTTGTTGACCTGGCGGTCGAACGCGCCGGCTGCGTGCAGCAGCATCGGTTCGAGCTTGCCGGACTTCTCGCCGATGTTGACGATCTGGATCAGCAACGGCGGAAAGTGCCCACTGCGTTCCATCGGATCGGCGAGCGACGCACCAGTTGACACACGGTCGCTCACATCATCGATGGCGGCCATCATGGCGTAGTTGCCCAGCGTGTCGCGCACGGTGCGCAGCGCCGTCAGGATCGGAATGCCCGCGCTCACCAGCGTGCCGAGCGTGCGCGTGAAGCGCGCGACCGCCACATCGCGCAGCAGCGTGCCGAGCACCGGGACCTTGAGCAACGCTCCGTCAACGAGCATGCGATTGGCCGGAACGCGGAGCCATCCACGAAGGGCAAACCAACCGACGGTGGCGCCCAACAGCATGACCCACCACCATGTGCCGACGAAAGACGCCAAGCTCATCAGGACCTGCGTCGGCCAGGGGATCGCGATCTTGGTCCCGCTGGTGATCGGCGCCAGCAACTTCGGCAGCACGAAGGTCACCATCGTGACGATGCTCGCCGCCATGACGCCGGCCAGGATCATGGGATAGACCGTCGCGCCGATCACTTCTCGGCGCAGTTCGACGCTTCGATCGAGCAAGTCCGCGAGCTGGTGCATGATCTCGCTCATGCGGCCCGTTGCATCGGCGGCGCGGAACATGCCGACGGTCATCTCGTCAAACGGTGGGCCATAGTCCTTCGCCGCTTGGAAGAGCGGCTGACCTGCCTCGACGCCCTCGATCAGGTGATCAAGAATCACCGGCATTGCCTTGCCAGCGGCCTGGCGACGGGTGGTCTTCAGGGCCTGCATGAGCGGCAAGCCGGCCTCGAGCGCCGTGGCCAGTTCGCGCACGAGATTGGCGAGTTCCGCGCGGCTGATGGCGGGGCGCCCGCGAACCGCAGTGGCTTGCACCGGACCGGAGAGCCGCGGCGCGCGGATCCGGACTGCTTCAACGCCCTCCGCCTCGAGCGACAACGGAAGGATGCCGCGCTCACCGAGCATGCGCACGGCGCTGCCACGGTCAGACGCGGTCACGGAGCCGATGCTCATCGTGCCATCAGGTCCCATGGTCTGGTATCGGAAACTCGGCATGGATCACTTCTTGGTGGGAACATCATCAAGGTCCTGCGTCGCGCGAAGGACCTCGCTCACCGTGGTGTCGCCGTCGATCGCCTTGCGCACGCCGTCCTTTCGCATCGTGATGAAGTCGTCGCCGAGCAGCGCCTTCAGCGCGTGCACCGGCGCGCCCTCGGCCACGGCTTGGCGCAGCGCAGGATTGACCCTGATCAATTCGTAGAAGCCCAGTCGTCCACGGAAGCCCGAGCCTCGGCACTCATCGCAGCCCAGTCCCGCCCAGGCGTTGGCACCGAACTGCGTGCGTTCCTCGGGCGCAAGTCGCGCGCGAAGGTCTTCGCCAAGCGGCGCCTGGACGCGGCATGCCTTGCAAATGCGACGACCAAGGCGTTGCGCCAACACGCCTTCGGCGACGCTGGCGATCAGGTAGGGCTCAGCACCCATGTCACCAAGGCGTCCGAAGCTGCTGATCGAGTCGTTGGTGTGAAGCGTGCTGAACACCAAGTGGCCCGTGAGTGCGCTGCGGATCACGATGTCGGCCGTTTCACCGTCGCGGACTTCGCCGACGAAGATCACATCAGGGTCCTGGCGCAGGATCGAGCGAAGACCAGTGGCGAATGACAGTCCGCGCTTGGGATTCACGGGGATCTGGTTGATCCCGGTGAGTTCGTACTCGACGGGATCCTCGATGGTGATGATCTTCTTGCGTGGGTCGTAGAGCTTGCTCAGTGCGGCATAGAGCGTCGTCGTCTTGCCGCTCCCGGTGGGGCCGGTCACAAGCACCAGACCGTGCGGCTTCTCGATCAGACGGTCCATCGTCGTGCGATGCGCCTCGGACATGCCGAGCGTCTGCAGATCGAGCCGCAGGTTGCTCTTGTCCAGGATGCGCATGACGATGCTCTCGCCATAGATCGTGGGAACGGTCGACACGCGGATGTCAACCTTGCGCCCTTCGAACTTCAGCGCGATGTGGCCGTCCTGCGGCACATAGCGCTCGGCGATGTTCATGTGCCCCATGATCTTGATGCGACCTGCAATCGCTGCTTGCAAGTGCTTCGGGGGCTGGGGCTGCTCCATCAGCACGCCGTCGATGCGGTACTTGACCTTCAGTTCGCTCTCGAACGGCTCGATGTGGATGTCGCTCGTCCGGCTCTGGATCGCCTCGAGAATCAGCAAGTTCACGAGGTTCACCAGGGTCGGCGCCTCGGCCATGCGGTGCACATCATCCGCCTCGATCGCGTCGAGATTGTGCTCGCTGTCCTTCGAGGCATCGTCGCTTGCACCGGCCAAACTCTCTGCCATGCGCGCGGCCGTGGTCCCGTAGCACCTTCGGATCAGTTCGGCGAACGCCGTGGCCTCGACGCCGACGCGTTGCACCCGCCGCTCGATGATGGTGCTCACTTCGTCCGCTGCGCCGATGTCGAATGGGTCGACCATCGCCAGCAGCATCCGCCCGTTGCGCTCGCGCAAGGGAACCACGCGCAGCCGCACCGCGACATCGGGCAGAAGCAGCCCGATCACCGCGGCGTCGGCTTCGGGTGACTTGTCATGCCACTCGATGCCAAGCGCCGCGCATCGTTCGCGGAGCCGATCCTGCTCGTCCTTGGCCGACGCGGGCGTCTGCAGCACCGTCTCCGACGGTTCCTGCTCCGCATCGGGGGTCGTGGTGTCGAGGGGCTGCTGTTCCATGAGTTCCCGTCGTTCAGCGTGGGGCGTCGGCGCCGTCACCGCCGCTCTTGCCACGCGGGCTTGGGTTCTGCGTGCCGAGTCCGTCGCCGCCGGTCGTGCGCAGGACGTCGTCGCTGCGAAGAGCCTCGCGCTTCTTGCCAGACTCTGAACCAGGCTTCTCGCGGTCTTCCTCCTTCTGCAGGTACTTCTCGATGCCCGGGATCTTGGCCTTCTGCTGCTCATTGAGCAGCGCGATCACGCGGGTGCGGGCATCTTCGATCAGGCGATCGCGTTCGCTGATGAGATCCTTGTAGGGTTCCTGTTCACCCTTCGACGCCGCAACATTGCGCGACGCGTCCGCGGCCAATCGTGCGCGCTCGGTCTCGCGCTCAGGCTCCACCTGCCGGACCTTGGCCACGAATTGGCCTTGCAGCGTGTTCATCGAGTCGTTGAAACGGTCCCGAACATCGTTGATCTGGGTGATCTGTTCGGCCGACAGATCCTCGAGAGCGAAGACATTGTCGAAGAAGGGATCGAGCGGGGGAGTGCGGCACGCAAGGGGATACGCGTCGCGCATCGCACGATCGCGGAACTTCGTTCCCCACTCGGCACCGAGCGCCGTGGCAAGGGCGTCGATGTTGGCATCGGTCACATTGCGCACGGCGATCCGCGCGGCCACGATGCGTTCAAGTTCCACGAGCCCGGCGGCAGCGTTGTTGTCCGTGAGCGCCTTACGAATGCGGGGTTGGCTCGCTTCCTGCTGCGTCATGCGCTCCATCAGGGCCAGATCGAGCGCGGTCTCGTAGGCAGCGATCGCGTCCTTGGCTTCCAAGCGCTGGTCCAGCGGCACATCGATCTGCCGCATCACGATGATCAGGTCTGTCTTCTCGCCGCTCAGGCGACCTTGCGGCAACTGCTTCTCGCGGCGCAGTGCACGCTCAAGGCTCGGCCATCGTTCGAGTTGCGCGTCGGAGAGCTGCCCCTTGACATCGTCGAGGAAACGCTGCTTCATCGCTTCCTTCTCGGTCTTCCACTCTTCGATCGGCTTCATCAGGACCGTGAGCGCTCCAGCCTCGCCGGCGCCCGCGATTTGATCCTTCATCGAGGTGAGCTTGTCGCGCAGACCTTGCTCGCCCGCGCGATACTCGGCCTGGTAGTCCACCAACAGGGCTTCGAGCACCTGCTTCTGCCAGTCCTCGAGCATGAGCGTGTCCACGAACACCGACATGTCGCGGGGCAGGAAGTCGGTGGAGAAGATCTCATTGAAGCCCGCTTCTCGCGGCAGCTGCGCATGCACGCAGGGGGTCATCGAGAACGAGGCGGCGGCGACAGCGGCGACGAGGAGGAAGCGCTTCATGGTGGTGAACTCCTATGGAGGATGAGGTTGAGCCGAGGTGGAACGGCCCGTGGGCCGCGTTGTTGCATCCATCGACGCAATCTGGGGGTGGAATTGGTCAGCCGCTTGGATTTCCGAATTAGGTCCGAGAACACTGGCAAGGTCCGAGAACTCATCGATTCACGATCCCGCGCGAAGCCTCATCCGGCACGCACGGTCCGCTGTTCGATGCGCTTCTGGCTCGTGGTGACGACGACGCGCTGAACGAAGATGCCAGGGGTGTGGATCTGGTCGGGATCGAGCGACCCAAGCGGCACCAGTTCCTCGACCTCAGCGATCGTCACGGCGCCGCAGGTCGCGGCCATGGGGTTGAAGTTTCGAGCCGTGCGTCGGAAGACCAAGTTTCCCGACGGGTCAGCGCGCCACGCCTTCACGAGCGAGAGATCTGCCTTGATCGCTCGCTCCATCACATAGGTCTCGCCGTCGAACTCCATGTGCGGCTTGCCGTCTGCGACGACCGTGCCCACGCCAGTCTTGGTGAAGAAAGCCGGAATCCCCGCGCCGCCGGCGCGCATGCGCTCGGCCAAGGTTCCCTGCGGCGTGAACTCGAGTTCGAGTTCTCCACTCATGTACTGCCGCTCAAACTCGGCGTTTTCGCCGACATAGCTCGAGACCATCTTGCGAATCTGCCTGGTTTGCAAGAGCAGTCCAAGACCCCAATCGTCCACGCCCGCATTGTTGCTCACGGCGATGAGTTCCTTCACGCCCGCATCGCGCAGTGCCAAGATCAGTTGTTCTGGGATGCCGCAGAGCCCGAATCCTCCGACGGCGACGATCATCCCGTCGCGAGTCACGCCTTCGAGCGCAGCCTTGGGAGAGGCGAAGACCTTGTCCATGGCGCGATGGTAGTGACCCCATGCGCGAGGTCGCGGCGGGTTGGCACGATCGATCGGTCGGGCGAGCACACTCCCGGCTACCGTTCCCGGGTGCAGCGACTGGTCTGTCTGCTTCTCTTCCTTTCAGCCCTGCCCGACGCCATGGTCGTGCCGGTCCTGAAGGACTTGTGTGTGGACCGCTACGGCGTGTCCCGCACCGAGGCGCAGGCGTTTCTCCTGGTCAACTTGATCGGCGCAGCGGCGGCGATCGCCGTCGTGGCTCGCGTCCAGCGCTGGGTCGACCCGGTGCGCCTGCTCATTGCCGCGTCACTCCTCGATGCACTGCTGTTGGTGTGCCTCTGGTTGCCGCTGGGATGGCCAGGCACGATGATCGTCCGCACACTTGAGGGTGTGCCCGATGCGATCGTCTTCGGCGTCCTCATGCAGTTGCTCGGTCGCTCGGTCACGGGTTCCGTGGCGGGCAGATTGGGTCTGGGTTCGATGGTCCTGCTTGGCGGCGTCGGCTGCGGGATGGCGATCGGAGGATTGGCAGCAAAGCTCGTTGGTCCGGGATCGGAGCGGGTCGTCTTCGTGCTCGGCGCGGGGAGCTCCGCGCTGGTCGCGGTGCTCGCCGCTGCATGTCGCGGTGGCCTGCAGGAGCGTGTCGAACAGCCATCGGTCCCAGCATTGAGCCGGCCCGACTGCACCGAAGGCGTCGCTGCATCACGCACGGTCCCCTCGTGGGTCGTGCTGGCGATGGCGTTCATGGATCGCGCCACGGGCGGCGTGCTGACCGGCACGCTGAGTCTGTTCCTCGCAGGGTTCTTTGCGTACGACGCGAGTGAGCGAGGGTGGATGGTCGGTCTGCCGCTTCTGGCGATGGCTGCGGGGGCGTGGCCCGCCGGAGCACTTGCGAACAGGATGGGCACGCTGCGTGTGCGGCAGTGGGCCGGCGGGATCTACGCGGTTGCGCTCGCGCTGGTGCCGTTCGTCGGCGACTCGCAGCCGGTCCTCGTCGCCACGCTCGCCGTGCTCGGGCTCGCCGGCGCGGCGCTCTTGCCGACCAGCCTTGCCCTTGAGCATGCCGTGGATCGCGGACCCGTCGGCTTCACGGCATTTGCCACCAGCGGCGGAGTGGGATACGCGAGCGGATCGGTGATCCCGGTGTTGGTCCTTGGCGTGGCGGGTGATGCGGCCGCGAGTTACCAAGGGATCATCCTCGGCTTCGCGCTGCTTCATGCGGCGGTGACCTGCGTCGCTGTGGCGACTGCGCGATCACGGACCTGAGCAACGACGAACTGAGCGCAGTTCGATCGGCGCGGTGCGGCCTTCAGTTCAACGCCAGCGCGAGCGATCCGCTGGTCGCGGCCCGGCGCGGTCGACGCTCGAATCGATCGGTGTACGCGCTGCGGAGTTTCTCGAGCGCACAGCGTTGGATCTGGCGCACGCGCTCCTTGGTCACGCCCAGGCTCGCGCCGAGCTGCTCGAGCGTGGGCAGCGCGCTCGCGATGGGCGCATTCAGGCCGAAGCGGCACTCGATGACTTCGCGTTCGATCTCGGTCAGGTCCGCCAAGTTCCCCTCCAGCAGCCAACCGACCTCCGAGGCGCACTCGCGTTCGTGTTCAGCGCGAACGGTCCCTGAGTGGTCGCCTTGCTCCATCGTGGGGTCGAACATGGCCGGGAAGCGTTGTCGATGCTTGGTCTGTTTGATGCCATGCCGGCTGAACGCAGTCAGGATCGCTCGGCACGCATAGGTGCTGAACTTCCACCCGCGCGTGCAATCGAACTTGTCGATCGCACGCACGAGTGCCATGTTGCCCTCGCTGATGAGGTCGGCAAACTCAAGGTCCGGGTTGCGCACACGCTTGGCCATCGCGAGCACGAGCCCAAGATTGAACTCGGCGATCTGGTCGCGAAGGCGCGTGGCAGTCTTGGCCCACGACAGCACATCGCGAGCATCGAGTGTTCCCATGGGTTGCCCGCGCTGAGACTCTTGAATCTGTGCCACGCGGTAGCGCGCGTAGTTGAACTGCATGAACAGAACGCGTTCCTGCGCACCAGTCAGCAGAGCGGAGCCCGGGCCGCGGGCCGTCGCACGCTCCTCGTGCATGAGGGGGAAGTACCAATCGACCTGAGGGCGTTGAATCGGGGGCGCGTCGGTGAAGATGGTTTGTTCGGCGTTCGAGAGCGCAAACTCGGGCGCAGGCATGTAGTCCATGACCTGAGTCAGGATGGAGTCAACGAGTTGAGCGTCGTGCGGCCCGAGCGACCGACGAGCATCTGCCGTCAAGGCGCTAGGACGAGCGTTGGGCCTGCCGACCACGGATGGAGTGAGTTGCGCCACAAGGGCCTCCGAGGTTTGAACCTTTTTTCACAAACTAAACCGGGCCTAGGGTACGCGTTTTTGCCCGGATGAGTTCAGTTCACCCTCGAAATTGTTGGTCCGAGAACCTTGTGAGCCCGCCGAGTCACTCTGGCTTGCCACCCGAGGCGTCGTAGATCCAAGTTTCACCCGCGCGGCCGAACTCGAGCACTTCACCAGCCTTGAAGAAGATGCCCAGTTCGCGCGCGGCGGCCTCGGGGCCGTCTGAGCCGTGAATCAGGTTGAAGCTGTTCGAGACACCGAAGTCGCCGCGGATCGTGCCGGGGTTGGCCTTCGAGCCAAAGGTCGCGCCCATCATGTTGCGGCAGATGGTGATCGCGCCGATGCCACGAACGGCCATGACGACGACAGGGCTGCTGGTCATGAACCGGACAAGTCCGGGGTAGAACGGCTTGGTGGTGTGATCCTTGTAGTGGGTCGCGGCAAGGTCCTGGGTGATCTGCATCAGCTTCATGCCGACGATCTGCAGGCCCTTCTCTTCAAAGCGAGTGATGATGCGCCCGCAGAGGCCGCGCTGGACGGCATCGGGCTTCAGGATGATCAGGGTGGTTTCCATGTGGTGCTCCTTTGGTGGAATTGGGGCGGGAATGGTAGCGGTTTCTGCGGAACTGGCCAACCCGGTGCCGAATCGGCGCGGCGGTGGCCGGTCGCTAGGATCCAAGCGCAACCCGTTGGTTCGGGCCGCAAGGCACGGATGCCGCACGAAGGCGAGATGGAGCATGGAAGCCGTGAGCGAAACCACCGCAAAGCGTCGCAAGGGAGCTACCGCCGAGGAGATGGCCACGCGCCAGCGTGACATCTCGGTCAGCGAATTCTTCGCCAAGAATCGTCATCTCCTTGGTTTCGACAATCCTCGCAAGGCGCTCCTCACTGCCGTCAAGGAAGCCGTCGACAACAGCCTTGATGCGTGCGAGGAAGCAGGCATCCTTCCCGAACTCGCGGTCCTCATCGAAGACCTTCAGCCCGATCGGCCGGCGACCGCGAAGAGTTCCCGCTATCGCCTGACGGTCGTCGACAACGGACCCGGCATCGTTCGCAAGCAAGTCGAGAACATCTTCGGTCGTTTGCTGTACGGCTCGAAGTTTCACCGCCTGAAGATGAGCCGTGGTCAGCAGGGGATCGGGATCAGCGCCGCAGGGATGTACGGCCTGATCACGACTGGCCGACCGATGGTGATCCACACCAAGCCCAAGGCTGGCAGCGCCGCTCACCACATCGAGCTGGCGATGAACACCAAGACCAACCGCGCCGAGGTCACCACCGACGACGAGATCAAGGACTTCCCGCCGGCCAGGCTTGCGGGCATCACGCCAGGCACGCGCGCCTTGGTTGCCGAGGGTGGTTTCCTTTCGCCAGAGATCTTCCGCACTGGCACGAGCGTGAGCATCGAACTCGAGGGCCGCTACCAACGCGGCCGCGGAAGCGTCGATGAGTTCCTCGAACTCACCGCGATCGCCAATCCCCACGCGCGCATCACGTTCGTGCCTCCATCGCGCGATGCCGGGAGCGACGATGACGCTTCGGTGCTTGCCCACGCCGAAGCGAGTGCCGCGACCAAGGCCACCGCCACGACCGAGACGGGCGGCGTCGTCATCTACCCGCGTGGCGTGCAGGAACTTCCGCCGGAAACGCGAGAAATCCAGCCGCATCCGAAGGGCATCGAGCTTGGCATCCTGCTGCAGATGCTCAAGGACTACGAGGCAACCGAGAAGGGGAGCCTTTTCTCGTTCCTGCAGGAGCGCTTTTGCCGCGTGAGCAGCACGACGGCGGCGCAGATGTGCAAGGCGGCCGGGGCCACCAGCCGAACGCGCGCTGGCGATGTCGAAGCGCCCCAAGCTGAGAAGCTCTTTCTGTTCTTCCAAGAGGTCAAGCTCGCGCCGCCGCCGACCGACTGCTTGGCGCCCATCGGCGTGCGCCAACTCTTGGCGGGCATGCTCAAGGGCGTGCGCGCCGAGTTCTACGCAGCGAGCAGCCGCAGCGCGGATGTCTATCGCGGTCGGCCCTTCCAGATCGAAGCGGCGATCGCCTTCGGCGGTGACCTTCCCGCGGATGAGCCAGCCCGCGTGATCCGGTTCGCCAATCGCGTTCCACTGCTTTTCCAACAGAGCGCGTGCAGTTCGTTCAAGGCCGTGCTGGAGACCGGCTGGAAGAACTACAACCTTCAGCAGCCGCGCGGCAGTCTTCCGGCCGGACCGCTCGTGATCATGCTGCACATGGCCAGCGTGTGGGTGCCGTTCACGAGCGAGAGCAAGGAAGCGATCGCCGACTACGACGAGATTCGCAAGGAAATGAAGCTCGCGCTCATGGAGTGCGGCCGCAAGCTTGGCACCTACCTGAACAAGCGCGCGAAGATGCGCCGCGAAGGCGAACGACGCGATGTCTTCGAGCGCTACATCGGCGAAATCTCCAAGGCGATCGGCGCGATCACGGGCGAGGATCCCAAGCGTCTGTACGACGCATTGCACGCGCAGGCCAAGCGAAAGACTGCCGTGGCGGACCAGCAACTCGATGAGGACGGCAAGGTGCTGCGCGAGGAACAGGAGTCTGACGACGACGGTGTGCTGATCATCCCCGCGGCCATGACCGATGCCGGCGACGACGAGCCGGCGTCGTGCACGGTTGCGCCGGTGAAGCAGCCACCGGCCACACGCCCCAAAGCGAAGCCGCCCGCGCCCCGTCGTCCGTCGAACAATGGACCAACCCTCTTCTGATCGAAGACGAGCACCACCATGGCCAAGAAGACCACCCAATCGATCGCCGAGCGCGACGCCCGGACCCAGAAGAAGATCGTCGAGCTCGCGCAAGCCATCTCGAAGATGACGCTGTCGGGGCGGGAACCACAACTCTCCATTCCCACCCGCACGAAGAGCAACACGGTCTGGAATCGCAAGAAGGGGATCCTTGAGATGGGCGACGGCACGGCCGACCGCCCGCTCTTTGATCTCAAGACTGCAAAGCAGTTCATGCAGACCATGCTGCACGCGAGCACGATCAAGGACTTGATCGAAGCCCGCAAGACGAGCAGCCTCCGTGGCGTGTTCTACAAGGCCAAGCACACCGTCGCTGGTACGAAGGAAAACACCTTCGACACGCAGGACGAAAGCGATCCGATCCTTGAGGACCTGGAAGTCGCGCTGGCGGCCCTGCGCGAAGAACTGCATGTCTTCGCAGAGAACCGCGGCTCGATGGTTGGCAACATCACGATCGTCGACAAGGGCGACGAGATCGATTGTCGGCGCATGGGCTCAGGCGGCTACGCACTTCCGTCGATCGTCGAGCCGGATGTGATTCAGTTCAAGAAGTGCGAGGCGAAGTTCATCCTCCATGTCGAGAAGGGCACCGTCTGGAACCGCTTCAACGAGGACCGCTTCTGGGAGAAGCACAATTGCATCCTCACGCACGGCGCGGGTCAGCCTCCGCGCGGTTGTCGTCGCCTGCTGCAGCGACTCAACCAGGAACTCGGACTGCCGATCATCTGCGTGCTCGACAACGATCCGTGGGGCCACTACATCTACAGCGTGATCAAGCAGGGCTCGATCTCGCTCGCGTTCGAAAGCACGCGCTTGGCGATTCCCGAAGCAAAGTTCCTCGGCATTCGCGCCAAGGACTTCCGCCAGTGCGGACTGGACGATGCGGTGAAGATCGACCTGACCGACAACGACATCAAGCGCGCGCGTGAGATCGCGGCGTACCCATGGTTCGAGGGGCACAAGGGCTGGCAGAAAGAGATTCAGGCCATGCTCACCAACGGCTTCAAGATGGAAGTCGAGTCGCTGATCACGAAGGACATTTCCTACGTCAGCGAGGTCTATGTACCCGAGCGCCTGAAGGCGAAGGACTGGCTCGACTGAGCGCCTGTGGGCGGGGGCTGACTCGGCCGATCACCTCAAGGCGCGGGGCCGGCTCGACTGATCGTCAGCTCGCGGAGGGAAGTTCGATCGTGAAATCGCTGCCGCGACCCGGTTCACTGTGAACCCGGATGTCGCCGCCGTGCTCACGCGCGATGCGGCGCGCCACCGGAAGCCCCAACCCCGTCCCGCCTGTCTTCGTCGTCACATAGGGCAGGAAGATGCCGTCGAGCCGGTCCGCCGGGATCCCAGGGCCCGTGTCGATGACATGCAGCCGCGCGTGGCCGCCGCCGTCCTCGATCCGCAGCATCAGTTCGTGCTGCCCACCGTCGGTGCGCGGTGCGCCGCCCATCGCTTGCATCGCATTGAGCATCAAGTTCAGTGCAGCTTGCTTGAGCAATCCTCGATCGGCATCGACAGCGACCGCGCGTTCGGGCGGAGGCGAGAGCAGCAAGCGGATGCCGCTCTGTGCAGCCTGCGCGTGCAGGAAGTCGACCAAGTCGTCCGCGACCTCGCGCAGGTCGAGCCGCTCGCGATCGACCTTCATGCGACCGGCATACTGCAGGAAGTCCGAAAGGATGTCCCGCAGTCGGTCCGTCTCGCGCACGAGCGCGTCCACCCGCCTGACCATGCCGGCGGACTGGTCTGCGTCGAGCGAAGCATCAAGGATGTCCTCGCGCAGGAGTTGCGCGTTCAGCACGACGGTCGAGAGCGGGTTCTTGATCTCGTGCGCGAGTCCGCTTGACATCGTGCCCAGCTCGGCGAGCTGCTGAGACTCGACGGCTCGTCGCTCGGCGGCGCGAGCGCGTTCCTCGCGTTCGGCGAGCCGGGCGCGTTGAAGCCACCAAGCCGCAAGCCCTGCGAAAGCAGCGCCCGCGATGAACGCAAGCGCTGCTGGAACCATCATGGATTGGTCAGGCATGGCCGATCCCGCCGGGGTGGGCCGTGTCGGTCGCCAGAGCCCGGGCGCACGGCCCGGAACGCGGGATCACGCCTGAGGCGTGGTCACGCGTGCGGCACTGCGGGCGAAGGTCGCCGACCAGCCCTTGGCGCCGCAGGTGGCGGAGTAGGTGACCTTCTCGCCGTCCTTGAAGGTGCGGAATCCGGACTCCTGATCGATCACCGTGAAGTGGACGAAGATGTCCTGCCCTTGGGGCCCGATGATGAAGCCGAACCCCTTGCGGGCATCGAACCACTTGATCGTCCCCTCGGTGTTCTCGATCTTCTGGGTGTCGGTCATGTGCTGCCTTTTTTCGTTCCTGGATGCAGGTGCGGTCCCCGCGGACCGCGAACCCCACGGTCAGGATTCTCGCCCCGGAACGCGGGGTGCGCAACCCGTTATCTCGCTAAACATCGACAATCGACCGAACTTCCCGCCCAGAGAGGGCGGGAAGTCCGGCCAGATGATTCACCGACGGGCCGCCGGCTCGGCCGGGGCCTCGAGCAGAGCCTTGCGGCTCAGCTTGATGCGACCGGTGTCGTCGACATGGATGACCTTCACCTTGATGACGTCGCCGACCTTGACCACTTCGGTCACGGTCTTGACGAAGCCATGGGCGAGTTCGCTGACATGCACCATGCCATCGGTGCCGGGAGCGAGCTCCACAAAGCAACCGAAGTCCTTGATGCCAACGACCTTGCCCTCGTAGATCGAGCCGACCTTGATCTCGGCGCCGAGCGCTTCGACCTCGGCCTTGGCGCGCATGGCCGCGTTGCCGTCGGCCGTGGCGATGAAGACGGTGCCGTCTTCGTTGATGTCGATCTGCGCACCGGTGCGGTCCTGAATGCCGCGGATGGTCTTGCCACCGGGGCCGATGAGCTTGCCGATCTTCTCAGGGTCAATCTTGACCGTGATGATGCGGGGCGCGTGCGGCTTGAGGTCGGCTCGCGGCTTGGCCAGGCAGGCTTCCATCTTCTCGATGAGGAAGAGCCGGCCTTCGCGTGCTTGCGTGAAGATCGTTTCAATCTCTTCGACGCCAAGGCCGCGGGCCTTGAGGTCAAGCTGGATGCCGGTGATGCCCTCGCGGGTGCCGGAGACCTTGAAGTCCATCTCGCCGAAGAAGTCCTCTTCGCCGATGATGTCGGTCACATGGGTGACCTTGCCGGCCGAGCTGGTGAAGCGGCCCACGCTGATGCCAGCGCACGTCGCCTTGATGGGCACGCCCGCGTCCATGAGCGCCAGGCAGCCGCCGCACACGCTGGCCATGCTGCTTGAGCCGTTGCTCTCGGTGATGTCGCTCACCAGACGCACCGTGTAGGGGAACTCTTCCGTGCTCGGAAGGATCGCCAGCAAGCTCTTCTCGGCGAGTGCACCGTGGCCGATTTCGCGACGGCCGGGGCCCGCGATGCGGCCGGCTTCACCGGTGCAGTAGGGCGGGAAGTTGTAGTGCAGGTAGAACTTCTTGGCGTACTCCGCGAGCAGGCCATCGATGATCTGCTCGTCCTTCATCGTGCCGAGCGTGCAGGTCACGATCGACTGCGTCTCGCCGCGTTGGAAGAACGCGCTGCCGTGCGGGCGGGGCAGGAAATCGACCGCCATGTCGAGCGGACGAATCTGGTTGAGCGGTCGGCCGTCGGCGCGAATGCCCTTCTCGGCGACGAGGTTGTGGGTGATCTTCTTCTCGAGGAGCCGCAGTGCTTCCTTCGCCTCGCGCGCGCGCTTCTCAGCGGCGACGTGCTCGGTGTAGGGGAGTCCGGCCGGGACCGCGAAGAACGAATCGACGCACCACTTCTTGACGCGATCGACCTCGCTGTTGCGCGCTTCCTTGCCGTGGATCTGACGCGCCTTGGTGAGCTCGTCGTACGCCTTCTCCTTGACCAGGGCCATCACGTCGGCCGAAGGCAGGATGCGCTCGCCCATGCGCACGGCAGGCGCGCCGCTCTTGGCGCGCAGTTCATCGATCATCTCGAGGATTGGCTTGATGCCGTGCTCAAGGCCGAAGCGGATCGCTGCGACCATGTCGGCTTCGGTGATCTCGGCGGCGCCGACTTCGATCATGTTCACGCCGTCCTTGTGGCCCGAAAGGACCAGGTCAAGGTCGCTGAACTCGATCTGAGCCTGCGTGGGGTTGATCACGAACTGAGCGCCGGCGTCGGTATAGATGCGCGCCACGCGCACGGTCGCGATCGGGCCCTCGAACGGGGCGTCGGTGATCGCCAACGCAGCCGAAGCGGCGGTGCAGCCGATCACGTCGGTGTCGTTCTGGCCGTCGTGCGAAAGCACGCTGACCTGCAGCTGGATTTCGTCCACGAAACCCTCGGGGAAGAGCGGGCGGATCGGGCGATCCATCATCCGCATCGTCAGGATTTCCTTCTCGCTCGGCTGGC
>Ga0194120_10003892_pt1 | contig 23676 bp, 24 predicted proteins | sample TA2MahCa65mmetaG_FD_148642 | JGI IMG/M metagenome (GOLD analysis project Ga0194120, IMG submission 148642) | Freshwater microbial communities from Lake Tanganyika, Tanzania - TA2015019 Mahale Deep Cast 65m | ecosystem: Environmental > Aquatic > Freshwater > Lake | place: Tanzania: Lake... | reverse complement strand
CGAGTCCGGGGGGTCGCCCGCGCGGCCGGCGCCTGAGCGCCTCCAGCCCGCCGGCGCGCAACGCCTCGTTCCAGTCGCTCACCGTCGAGCGCGTTACCCCGACCCGCCGTGCCACCTCCGCCTGCGACTCGCCGCGTAGCAACAGACGCCCTCCCCGCAGACGACGGCGCTGCAGCTCCCGACCGACCTTTTCTGACTTCCGCATGCTCGCTCCGTCCGGGAATGTACATCGGATTGGACTCACGGCATACGGAAAAGTTGCAAGGCATTTATGCAAGGCTCAATAAGTGCCGCGGCCTGCTCCACCTGTTGCTCCGGTTCGAGAGCAGCGGTCCACAACGGCACAGGCGGGCGGCGCCTCTCTCCCCCGATGGCTGACGACGGCCGCGCGGCCCTGCGGCGGGAGCTGCGCGCGGCGCGCCGCGCCGTCGACGAGACGGCACGCGCCGCCGCGGCCGTCGCGCTCGTTGCCCAGCTCGCGCGGCTCGGTCTGCCGCGCCCGGGCGCCAGGATCGCCGCGTATCTGCCGCTCGACGGCGAGATCGATCCGTCCGCAGTGCTCGCGCGCGCGCGCGCGCGCCGCTGTGCGATCCACCTGCCGGTGATCACCGACTGGCGCAGCCGGCGCATGCGGCTCGTGCCGGAGGCGGAGCTGTTCCGGCGGCCGGTGCCGGACGACAGCGCGCGCTGGCTCGATCTCGTCCTGGTACCGCTGGTCGCTTTCGATGCCGGCGGCAATCGCCTAGGCATGGGCGCCGGGTTCTATGACCGGCACTTCGCGTTCCTGCGCGCGCGCCGCGCGTGGCGGCGCCCGCGCCTGCTCGGCCTCGGCTTCGAACTGCAGCGCGTGACCGCACTCGCGCCCGCGCCGCACGACGTGCCGCTGTGGGGCGTGGTCACCGAGCGCGCGGTGTACGGCGCGGCCGCGCGCTGCCTCGACTGATGTGCGTTTCGTACGGGAAAAACCGCGGTGCGCGCACTCACGAGCGGCGTGCAGTGGCACGCTCGCCAGTGCGCATGGAGTGCTGCGCCGGCGCGCGCGGATACTGCGCCAAGCCGCGCTGGTGAACGTCGCAGTGACCGGAGCGCGCGCCGCGCGCTTACCTCTTGCTTGCAATCCCGTCAAGCATGTATATACTCCGATCCCGGATTAACCCGACATGGAGATCCAACATGGCGACGAAGAAGAAGGCTGCGAAGAAGGGCAAGAAGAAGGCTGCGAAGAAGAAGTAAGCCCTTTGGCAGTCGAAGCGGCGGTCGGATGACCACCAGTCTTCCGGCCGCCGGTTCTGAGAGTGCTGAGACTGTGCCCGCGCAAGCGGGCACAGTTTCTTCCGGGAGACGAAACATGGACGCCGAGGCGAAGAAGCGCGCCGCCGCCAGCGCCGCGCTGGCCTGGGTCGAGGACGGAAGCTGGGTCGGCGTCGGCACCGGATCGACGGTCAATCACTTCATCGCGGCGCTGGCGGAGCGGCGGCAGCGCATCGCCGGAGCGGTCGCCTCATCCGCGTCGACCGAGCGCCGGCTGCGCGATGCCGGCATCGAAGTGGCCGGGCTGAACGACACCGGCGACCTGCCGCTCTATGTGGACGGCGCCGACGAGGCCACCTGGCACCTGCAGCTCATCAAGGGCGGCGGCGGCGCGCTGACCCGGGAAAAGATCGTGGCCGCGGCCAGCCGGAAATTCGTCTGCGTCATCGACGACTCGAAGCTGGTACCGGTGCTCGGGCGCTTCCCGCTGCCGGTCGAGGTCATCCCGATGGCCCGCTCGCTGGTCGCCCGCCGGCTGGTGCGGCTCGGCGGCCAGCCGGTCTACCGCGAGGGCTGTGTCACCGACAACGGCAACGTGATCCTCGACGTGCACAACCTGAAGATCACCGACCCCGCCGCGCTCGAGGCCGAGATCGGGCTGCTGCCGGGGGTCGTCTGCGTCGGGCTGTTCGCGCGGCGCCCCGCCGACGTGCTGCTGGTCGCCGGCGCGCAGGGCGTGCAGACGATCAGGCGCTGATCCGCCGGCGGTACTGACCTGTGCTGACTTGGGGCGGCGTTGCGGTTGGTGCGCCGCTTCCAGCCAGATACTCTCCCCAGGCCGCTCCGGTCCGGAAAGAAGAGTTGCGACGAGATCCATTGATATCTGCCTCGGGGCCTGGCCGTAAGCGTCGCATGTCATCCTGCCTTATTGTCGATCAGAGATTTTGCGATGCCTGCCCAGACGCCTAAGCAGGACGCCCTGCACGCCATCGAGCGGCTTCCCGACGATGTGCCCCTCGATGAGATCGTCTACCGGCTCTACGTGCTCAGCAAAGTCCGGCAGGGCCTGAAGGACATCGACGCCGGGCGCACCGTCTCCACCGACGCGATTGCCCGCGAGATCGAAGCCTGGTGAATGCACCTCGCTGGTCGCAGCGGGCGCGGGCAGACTTGAAGGCGATCCACGACTACATCGCCAGGGACATTCCGCCAACGCCAAGCCCGTCGTGCGCGACATCCTGGCCCACGCCGCCACCCTGCCCGAGACCCCGCGCGTCGGCCGGCGAGTGCCCGAATTCGATGACGCAGACATCCGCGAAGTCCCCGCGCACTCCTGGCGAGTGATTCATCACCTACGCGGCAACTCGGTGTCTATCGTCACGCTCGCCCATCGCCGCCGCGCCGCCTGCAGAGTCAATCACCACAGTACCGGACATGATGATCGTTGAGGCGCTGCGAATAGTGCCCGGAGTTCGCCTCTTCACGACCTGGCTGCTTGTTGAAACATGGCCGGCCGCTGCTTCGGGCCACGCAACTCGAGTGGTGACCGGAATCGTTGGCCAGGCCGCTCCAGTCGAATAGCCTGAGATTGCACGATCGCACCGGGCCGGTTCCAGCCCCGGCGATCCCGCCTGGCATGCAGTTACCGAAACCGTAACACCGGCACCGGAAGGTTGGCTGGGGGACTAGGATTCGAACCTAGGTTGACGGAGTCAGAGTCCGTAGTCCTACCGCTAGACGATCCCCCAACTCCGGATCGTGCCTCAGCGCTTGCTGTACTGCGTGCCGCGCCGGGCCTTGCGCCGGCCGACTTTCTTGCGCTCGACCTCGCGCGCGTCACGCGTCACGAAGCCGGCGTCACGCAGCGGCTTGCGCAGCGTTTCGTCGTAGCGCAGCAGCGCGCGGGTGATGCCGTGGCGGATCGCGCCGGCCTGGCCGGTCACGCCACCGCCGGCGACCCGCACCCGGATGTCGAAACGATCGACCATCTGCACCAGCTCGAGCGGCTGTCGCACGATCATGCGCGCGGTCTTGCGCCCGAAGAAGTCATCGAGCGGGCGGCCGTTGACGCTGATCGCGCCGCTGCCGGGCCGCAGGTGGACGCGCGCCGCCGCAGTCTTGCGCCGGCCGGTGCCGTAGGGTTGGTTCGAGGCCATCAGTAATTCGTCCTGTTGCGGTTCAGCCAAGGTCGAGCGGCTGCGGCTGCTGCGCGGCGTGCGGATGGGTCGTCCCGGCGAACACGTGCAGGTTGCGGAACATCCGCCGTCCCAGCACCGTCTTCGGCAGCATGCCCTTGACCGCGTACTCGATCGCCCGCTCGGGGTGCTCGGCCAGCAGCTTGCCGAGCGCGATCGTCTTCAGGTTGCCGAGGTAGCCGGTGTGCTGGTGGTACTCCTTGTCGCGCAGCTTGTTGCCGGTAACCGCGACCTTGCCGGCGTTGATCACGATGATGTGATCACCGCAGTCGAGATGCGGGCTGAAACCCGGCTTGTGCTTGCCGCGCAGCCGGAAGGCGACGGCCGAGGCCAGCCGCCCCAGCGTCTTGCCGGATGCATCCACCACATACCAGTCGCGCGCATCGCGCTCCGGCTTGGGAAAAACCGTCTTCATCGTGGGCCCCTGAAAAGGGTCGCGTGCTGGAAAAGGCCGGCAAGTTTAATGAAGTGGGGCGGGCATTGCAAAGTCCCGGCAACCGTCCGCAAGTCCTTGCCGGGACAGGAGATCCGGCCTCTGGTACTGTCCTGCCGATGGAGACCCGCGAATATTCTCCGCTGGATCGCCTGCTCGAGGTGGCCGATGGGGCGCTGCGGGCCCTGGTAGCGGCGCCCGCAGCAGGGAGTCCGGCACCGGGGGCCGGGCTCCGGGACCAACCCGCCAATGCCGCAGCCCGCGCCCGGGCGGCGCGCCTGATGCGCGTCAACCATGCCGGGGAGATCGCGGCGCAGGGGCTGTACCGGGGACAGGCCCTGACCGCGCGAACCCCGATGACCCGCGCGCTGCTGCGTCGCGCCGCGGCCGAAGAAGGCGATCACCTGGCCTGGTGTCGCGAAAGGATCGCCGAGCTCGGCGGCCGTCGCAGCCTGCTCGACCCCGTGTGGTACGCAGGTGCGGTCGCGCTCGGCGCGCTGGCCGGGCTCGCCGCCGATCGCGTCGGCCTCGGCTTCATTGCCGAAACCGAGCGCCAGGTCGAGGGACATCTCGACGGGCACCTGCAGCGGTTGCCGGTCGAGGACCAGCGCAGCCGCGCGATCGTCGCCCGCATGCGTACGGACGAGGTCGCGCATGCCGAGGCCGCCCGGCGCGCCGGGGCGGAGCCGTTGCCGTGGCCGGCCCGGGTCGCGATGCGCCTGGCGGCGCGGGTCATGACCGGGACGGCGCACTGGCTGTGACGGCATTATGTCTTGCGGTATGCACGGCTCTGTAATACAAAGCCGGCAGGATCGCTGCCAAACCATCGCGGGGCCCCACATGGAACCCACTTCGACCCAGATCAACCAGATCCCGGCCATCAACCGCTTCCTGGGTTACTGCCGGGTGCGCACCGTGCCATCCCGCACCGTGCTGATCCACGCGGGCGATCTGCCCGACGTGTTGTTCTTCATCATCACTGTTCGGTCGAGGTGATGATCGAGGACGAGGAAGGCAACGAAATGGTGCTGGCCTACCTCAACAAGGGCCAGTTCTTCGGCGAGATGGGCCTGTTCTCCGACAGCCAGCAGCGCAGCGCCTGGGTGCGCACGCGCTCGCAGTGCGAGCTGGCCGAAATGACCTACCCGCGCTTCCGCCAGGTTGCGGCCGAGAGCCCCGGCCTCGTCTTCGAGCTGGCCACGCAGCTCGCGACGCGCCTCGACCGCACCAACCGCAAGCTCGGCGATCTCGCCTTCGTCGACGTCACCGGCCGCATCGCGCACGCGATCATGGACCTGTGCGGTGAGCCGGATGCGATGACCCACCCGCAGGGCATGCAGATCAAGGTCAGCCGCCAGGAGCTGTCGCGACTGGTCGGTTGCTCGCGCGAGATGGCCGGGCGCGTACTGAAGGTGCTCGAGGAACAGGGCCTGCTGACGGCGCGCGGTAAGACCATCGTCGTGTTCGGCGCGCGCCCGAAGATGAAGCCCCGGCCCGCCGCCGAACTGACCCGCGCGGCTCCCGCCGCGCGCTGAAATGGGGACGCTTCCCTTTTTCTGTTCCGGCCGTGGCCGGAACAGAAAAAGGGAAGCGTCCCCATTTCAGCCGAGCGCGGCGCGCAGTGCGCCGATCGTCGCTGCGTAGTCCGGCGTGCCGAAGATCGCGCTGCCAGCCACGAAAGTGTCCGCCCCGGCCCGCGCAATCGCTCCGATGTTGTCGAGCTTCACGCCGCCGTCCACTTCGAGCCGTACCTTGTGCCCACCGGCATCGATCAGCCGGCGCGCCTGGGTGAGCTTGTCGAGCACCGCCGGGATGAACTCCTGGCCGGCGAAGCCGGGATTGACCGACATCAGCAGCAGCAGGTCGATCGTACCGAGCGAGTGATCGAGCCAGCCGAGCGGCGTCGCCGGATTCAGCACCAGGCCGGGCCGGCAGCCGAACGAACGGATCAGCCGGATCGTGCGGTCGACGTGCCGGCTGGCCTCCGGATGAAAACTGATATAGGTCGCGCCGGCGGCCGCGAACTCGGGCACCAGGCTGTCCACCGGTTCGACCATCAGGTGCACGTCGATCGGTGCGGTCACGCCGTGCCGGCGCAGCGCCCGGCACACCAGCGGGCCTGCGGTCAGGTTCGGCACGTAGTGATTGTCCATGACGTCGAAGTGGATCCAGTCGGCGCCGGCCGCCAGCACCGCGTCCACTTCGGCGCCAAGGCGCGCAAAGTCGGCCGAGAGGATCGAGGGAGCGATGACCGGTGGCTGCATCGGCGGACTCCAGCGCAGTGACGCGCTACTGTAACCGAGCGCCGGCAGGGCGCCTATCGCATCCCGCGCGCCGCGGCGATCTCGCGCTCCGAGACCCGGCCGTCGGCCTTGGCGACGTAGCCCATGACCGCGAACGTGGTGCGGAAGAACACGGCCCGCGCCGACGCCAGGTCGGCCGGCCGCGCGGCAACGCGTCGCGGTCGAACAGGTGACCGACGACGAGGCCGAGCAGCACTCCGAACGGCCCGCGTGTCAGCAGGTAGCCGAGCAGGCCGCCGATCAGCTTGCCGATCCAGTTCATCGCCGCTCCTTGACCCGGGGAACGCCGGCGCTGCAAGATCCGCCGCCGCCCCGCAAAACGACCGCCATCCTAGCAAGAGGAACCTGCGGATGAATCAGGCTCCCGTGTACGAATCCCGGCTCAGCGGCCTGCCGCTGCTGCATCGCGGCAAGGTCCGCGACAACTATGCGATCGGCGACGACCGCATGCTGATCGTCGCCAGCGACCGGCTGTCGGCCTTCGATGTCGTGCTGCCCGATCCGATCCCGGGCAAGGGCCGGGTCCTGACCGCGATCTCCGACTGGTGGTTCGCGCAGACCCGGCACCTCGTGCCCAATCACCTGACCGGCGAGCCGCTGGAGAACTACGTCAGCGACCCGGCCGAGCGCGCGATGCTGGCCGGCCGCGCGGTGGTCGTGCAGCGCCTGCAGCCGCTACCGCTCGAGGCCGTCGTGCGCGGCTACCTGATCGGTTCGGGCTGGAAGGACTACCAGCGCGGCGGCACGGTCTGCGGCATTCCGCTGCCGGCGGGGCTGGTGCAGGCCGCGCGGCTGCCGGAACCGATCTTCACGCCGGCGACCAAGGCGCCGCCCGGCGAGCACGACCAGAACATCACTTATCGCGAGATCGAGGCGCTGGTCGGGACGGAACTCGCCGGGCGCGTGCGCGATATCGCGCTCGCCGTGTATCGCTTCGCGGCCGAGCGCGCGCTGGCCCGCGGCATCATCATCGCCGACACCAAGTTCGAGTTCGGCCTCGACCGCGCCGGCAACGTCGTGCTGATGGACGAAGTGTTGACACCGGACTCGTCGCGCTTCTGGCCGGTCGAGTCGTACCGGCCAGGCACCAGCCCGCCGTCGTTCGACAAGCAGTACGTGCGCGACTACCTCGAGACGCTCGACTGGAGCAAGCGCCCGCCGGCGCCGCGGCTGCCGCCGGCTGTGATCGCGCAGACCGCCGCGAAGTATCAGGAAGCGCTCGCGCGCCTGACCGGTTGAACAGCGCCGGGATTGCGGGTCGTGCTGCGCTGTGACAGGCTGCGGCCATGACCGTGGAGCTCGATCCACGCCGGCGCATCGAGCGGCTGCTGTTCGACAGCGAGCCGCCACTGCGTCTGGCGCCGGCCCGCTGGCTGCTGCAACTGCTGCGCTATCCGTACGCGCTGGTCCGCGACCTGCTGACCGGCGAACTGAACCTGCGCGCGATGAGCCTTGTGTACACGACGCTGCTGTCACTGGTACCGCTGGCGGCCTTCGCCTTCGCCGTGCTCAAGGGCCTCGGCATCCATCGCGACCTCGAGCCGCTGGTCTACGAGTTCCTGCGTCCGGTCGGCGCCCAGGCCGATGAGCTGACCGCGCAGTTCATGCGCTTCGTCGACAACGTCCGTGGTGGTGTGCTCGGCTCCGTCGGCCTCGCCCTGCTGCTGTACACGGTGGTCGCGACGATCCAGAAGCTCGAAGAGGCCTGCAACTTCGCCTGGCACGTGGACCGGCCGCGCTCCCTGGTGCGGCGCATCAGCGAGTACCTGAGCCTGATGGTCGTCGGTCCGCTGGTCATCGCGATCGCGCTCGGGTTGCTGGGCGCGGTCGCGAAGCTCGACGCGCTGCGCTGGCTGACCGAGGATCCGGCCTTCGGTGGTCTGGTCAGCGGCCTCGGCCGCGCCGGCGTCTGGCTGTTCGTGACCGCGGCGTTCACGTTCCTGTACCTGTTCGTGCCGAACACGCGCGTACGGCTGCGCGCGGCGCTGCTCGGCGGCCTCACCGCCGGAGCGCTGTGGGCCGCGAGCGGCGCACTGTTCGCGCAGGTGGTGACCGCCTCGGCGCGGATGGTGGCGATCTACGCCGGCTTCGCGATTTTCCTCGCCGCGCTGATCTGGATCTACCTGAGCTGGCTCATTCTGCTGCTCGGCGCGCAGCTTTCGTTCTACGTGCAGAACCCGCGCTACCTGCGTGCCGGCCAGGTGCCGGTGCGTCTGACCAGCCGGCTGCGCGAACGACTGGCGCTGTCGGCGATGCTGCTGGCCGCGCGTGCCTTCCTGGCCGGCGCGCCGCCATGGCGCCTGCGCCGGCTGGCCGAAAAGCTGGAGATCCCGGGCTCGGCGTTGTCGCCGGTGGTGCAGGCGCTGGAACAGTCCGGGCTGCTGACCACGACCGACCGCGAGGAGGTGCTGCCGGCCCGCGACCTCGAGTCGATCCGCATTCATGACATCCTGCTCGCGGTGCGCGACGAGCAGCACTACGAAACCTGGCTGCTAGGCCGCGCCGCGACCGAGCCGGCCGCGGACGCGCTCGCCGACAGCGTCGACGCCGCAATCCGCGAACGGACCGGCGAACTGACGCTGCGGCAACTGGCCGCCGGCTGAGCGCCGCCGCGGCGCTGGTTCGGCTGCCGGGGTCCCGCTCGCGAACTCGGTCGATCTTTACGAGTTCGCTCGCGGGCCCCGTCCGCCGCGCCGCGCCGCGTGATGCGGTGGTCGGGCCCGCGGCAACTCGGCGGGCAGCGGGCTGGGACATCGCGAGCGAGCGCGTAAGGTTCGGCTCGCGCGAGCGAGCGAGTGTCCCAGCCCCCAGCCCGCCATGCTGCGGCGGGCGACGCTCACAGCCACCCGCCTGACGCGCTGCAGCTCAGTCGCCGGCGATCGTCATCTCGCCGAGCAGCAGCGAGGGGCAGTGGATCGCCCCGCGCTCGTCCATGTCGTCGCCGACGGCGACGATGCCGCGATACATGTCGCGCAGATTGCCCGCGATCGTGATCTCGTGCACCGGGCCGGCGATCGCGCCCTGTTCCACCCGGAACCCGGCGGCGCCGCGCGAGTAATCGCCAGTCACCGGGTTGACGCCCTGCCCCATCAGCTCGGTCACCAGCAGCCCGCTGCCCATCCGCCGCAGCAGTTCCTCTGGCGCGAGCGCCGGGCCGCGCAGGATCAGGTTGTGCACGCCGCCGGCGTTGCCGGTGGTCGTGCAACCGAGCTTGCGCGCCGCGTAGGTATCGAGCACGTAGCCCTGCAGCACGCCGTCGACGACGAGATCGCGGTCGCGCGTCGCGACACCCTCGCTGTCGAACGGCGCGGAACCCAGCGCCCGCGGCAGGTGCGGCCGCTCGACCAGCGACAGGCCCGCCGGCAGCACCTGCGCGCCGGCCGCATCGAGCAGGAAGCTGCTGCGGCGGTATTGCGCCGTGCCGCTGGCCGCGCCGACCAGTGAGCCGATCAGCCCGCGCGCCAGCTCGGGCACGAACAGCACCGGCGCGCGCCGCGTCGACAGCCGGCCCGCGCCGAGCCGGCGCAGCGCCCGCTCAGCGGCGCGGCGACCGACGTCAGCGGGATCCTCGAGCTGCCGCCAGTCACGCGCGGTCGTGTACCAGTAGTCGCGCTGCAGGTCGTCGCCGGCCTGGCCGAGCAGGACGCAGCTCATGCTGTGCACGCTCGACGGGTAGCCGCCGAGAAAACCGTGGCTGTTGCCGAGCACGCGATGCTGTCGCTGGGTGCTGACCGTGGCACCCTCGGAATTCGTGATCCGCGGATCGCAGGCGCGCCCGGCGGCTTCGCAGGCCTGCGCCAGCTCGATCGCCGCCGGTGCGTCCAGCTCCCAGGGATGGTACAGATCGAGGTCCGGCCAGTCGCAGGCCAGCAGCGCCGCGTCCGGCAGGCCAGCGAATTCGTCGGGTTCGGTGAAGCGTGCGATCGACAGCGCCTTGGCAACGGTCTCGGCGATCGCCTCGGCGGCGAGGTTGGCCGTGCTCGCCGAACCCTTGCGGCCATCGCGGTAGACGGTGATGCCGAGCCCGCGATCCCGCTGGTACTCGAGCGATTCGACCTCACCGAGGCGCACGGTGACCGCCAGGCCGGTGCTGACGCTGACGCCGGCCTCGGCCTGGGCCGCGCCTCCCTGGCGGGCCAGCGCCAGAGCCTGGGCGACGTACCGCTCCAGCTCCTGGGCATTGGGTTCGGTGACTGCCGGCATCGGACCTGCTCCGTGGCAACGACTGAAATTGTACCGGGCCGCGCCGGCGCGGACCTGCATGCTAGCATTCGGCGCATGCGCCGCCGCCAGATCGCAGGAGAACCACCGCCGCCGTCGAAGGGCGAACTGCGGCGCCAGGCGCTCGCGGTGCAGGAGCTCGGTGACCGGCTGATCGCCGTGCCCGCAGCGGTGCTGGCCACCATGGCACTGCCGGAGCAGTTGCGCGAAGCGATTGAGGCGGCCCGGCGGATCAGCAGCCACGGCGCGCTGCTGCGGCAACGGCGCTTCGTCGCCCGCCTGCTGCGTGACCTCGATACCGCGCCGCTGCAGCAGGCCCTGGCCGGCACCGACGCGTGCGCGCGCGCCGAAGCGTCGCGCTTCCGCCGGGCCGAGCGCTGGCGCGACCGTTTGCTCGCCGACGGCCCGCCCGCTATTGCCGCCTTGCTGTTGACCTGCCCCGGCGCCGGCCGGGACGAGCTGACGGCGCTCGTCGACCGCGCGCTGGCTGAGCGCGCCGGGCACGGCGCCGCCGGTGCTGCGCGCGCGCTGTTCCGCTGGCTGCGCGAGCAGCTCGACCGCGAACCGCCCGCCACGCTGGCCGCGACGGCCCCGCATGATAAGATTCCGCCATGAACGCGCCAGCGCTTGTCGGCATCCTCATGGGCTCATCGTCGGACTGGCCGACGATGCGCCATACGGCGGAGCTGCTGACTTCCCTCGGCGTGCCGTCCGAGGCGCGGGTTCTGTCGGCCCATCGCACTCCCGACCAGGCACTCGATTACGCCGCGACCGCCGCCAGCCGCGGCATCGAGGTGCTGATCGCCGGCGCTGGCGGCGCGGCACACCTGGCCGGCGTCATCGCCGCCAAGACCATCCTGCCGGTCATCGGCGTGCCGATGCAGTCGCCAGCGCTCAACGGGATCGATTCGCTGCTCTCGATCGTGCAGATGCCCGCCGGCATCCCGGTCGCGACCGTGGCGATCGGCGTGCCCGGGGCCAAGAACGCCGCACTGCTGGCCACCGCCATCCTGGCCGGCCGCTACCCGCGCTACGCGGACGCGCTGCGCGCCTTTCGCGAGCGCCAGACGGCGGCAGTGCTGGCCCAACCGGATCCCGCCAGCGGCTGATCCGCGCCGCGCGGCCGAGGGGGAAGATCGGCACGATGTATCTGGAGCACTTCCAGCTTACCGAACTGCCGTTCCGGCTGAGCCCGGATCCGGCTTTCCTGTATCTGTCGAAGAACCATGCGCGCGCCAAGGCGTACATGGAATCGACAATCTGGTTCACCGACGGCTTCGTCATCATCACCGGCGAGATCGGCTCGGGCAAGACTACGTTGATCGAAACCTTCCTGCGCGAACTGGAGAAGGATGTCGTCGTCGCGCAGGTAGCGCAGACCCAGGTATCGCCGATCGAGTTTCTGCAGGCGGTGCTGGTGCAATTCGGCTTTGCGCCGTTCAAGATGCGCAAGGCTGAACTGATCGCGACGCTGAACCAGTTCCTGATCGAGCAGTACGCGGCCGGACGCAAGGTGCTGCTGATCGTCGACGAGGCGCAGAACCTGTCGAACCGGGTGCTCGAGGAGATCCGGATGCTGTCGGGTGTCGAGACGACCCGCGACAAGGTGCTGCGCATCATTCTCGCCGGTCAGCCCGAATTGAACGCCAAGCTCGACAGCGACGAGCTGGTGCAGCTCCTGCAGCGGGTCCGGCTGCGCTTCCACCTGACGGCGCTGTCGCCCGAGGACACACGCGCCTACGTGCTGCACCGGCTCGAAGTCGCCGGCTCGCACGGGCGCGAGCTGTTCGCCGCGGAGACCTTCCCGGTGATCTACCGCTACACCGGTGGCGTGCCGCGCCTGATCAATACGCTGTGCGACACGGCGCTGCTGGGCGCCTATGCGCTCGGGCACGACACGATCGGCCTGACCGAGCTGCGGGCCGCGATCGACGAGCTGCAGTGGGTCGAGTTCGCGGCCCGCACCAACCGCATGCTCGCCGCAGTGACGGCACCGACCACGCTCGGCGTGACCGACGAGGTCATGGCCCGCCTGGTGATCGCGCACGACGGCGCGCGCGTCGGCGAGCGGGCGCTGCGCTGCGGCCGGCTGATCATCGGCCGCACGCCGGACAACGACCTGCAGGTCGACAGCCGCTTTGTCAGCCGGCACCACTGCCAGATCATCACGACGCCGGAAGGCAGCGTGCTCGAGGACCTGAACAGCACGAACGGTGTGTACGTGAAGTCGAAGCGCGTGCGCCGCCATCATCTGAACGACGGCGACGTCATCGTGCTGGGCAAGCACGAGATCATGTACCTCGACGAGCGCGCCGCGCGCCGGCGCGCCCCGGCCGGCGCCGCGCCGCACGCCACCGACGACGACCCGGACCCGGCACCCGCGGACGACGAACCCGCCGACGCGCCCGCCGCGGCTGCATCGACTGGCGACTGACGCGACCACCCGCTGCAGCCACGCGGCCAGGGGCGCTGTGGGTCTGCTGCAGTCAGGCGGGCTCGGGTCTGGGACCCTCGCGCGCTTCAGCAAGCCGGGCTCGGGGCCGGGACAATCACTCGCTCGCGCGCGCCCGATTTACGCGCTCGCTCGCGACGTCCCAGCCCCCTGCCCGCTGCGATGCCGCAGGCGAGACCACCGCATCACACGGCGCCGGCGAGGCGGACGGGGTCCCGCGAGCGAACTCGTAAAGATCGGCTCGAGTTTGCGAGCGGGACCCCGGCAGCCGAACAGGCGCCGCGGACACGACCTGAACCTGGCGCTCGACGGGTTCCAGCGGGGTGGAGAGCCGGGACCCATCGCTCGTCACTGCCACGCGGGCTGCGGGCCGGGACAATCACTCGCTCGCGACGTCCCGGCCCCCAGCCCGCTGTGATGCCGCGGGCGAGACACCACCGCATCACACGGCGCCGGCGAGGCGGACGGGGCCCGCGAGCGAACTCGTAAAGATCGGCTCGAGTTTGCGAGCGGGACCCCGGCCGCTGAACCGGCGCTGCGGCGCCGGTCTGGCGGCCGCGCGCGGTCAGTCGTCGTCGAACTCGCCGCCGTAACGGCGCATCTGGATGCGATAGTCGCGCCGCTTCAGCACCAGCACGAGGCCGATCACGATCAGCAGGACGCCGGGCAGCGCCAGCAGCTCGGTCCACGCCGCGGTACGCCACAGAAAGGAGGCGAGCAGCGCGCCGAAGCCGCCGGCCACGTACACGTACGGCAGCGCTTCGTACACCGGTCGCGACAGGCGCATGCGCCGCACCTCAGCCCGTACCGCCGACGGTCAGCGCATCGATGCGCAGCGTGGGCTGGCCGACACCGACCGGCACCGTCTGGCCGTCCTTGCCGCAGCTACCGATGCCGTCGTCGAGTTTCAGGTCAGTGCCGACCATGCTGACCCGCGTCAGCACGTCCGGGCCGTTGCCGACCAGCGTCGCACCCTTGACCGGTGCGGTGATCCTGCCGTCCTCGATCAGGTAGGCTTCGCTCGCCGAGAACACGAACTTGCCCGAAGTGATGTCCACCTGGCCGCCACCGAAATTGACGGCGTACAGGCCGCGCTGCACCGAGCGGATGATTTCCTCCGGTGCGTGCGGACCGGGCAGCATGTAGGTGTTGGTCATGCGCGGCAGCGTCGGATGCGCGAACGACTCGCGCCGCCCGTTGCCGGTCGGCTGCTGGCGCATCAGCCGCGCGTTCAGCCGGTCCTGCAGATAGCCGCGCAGCACGCCGTTCTCGATCAGCGTCGTGCAGGCCGTCGGCGTGCCCTCGTCGTCGACGTTCAGCGACCCGCGCCGGCCCGGCAGCGTGCCGTCGTCGACGACCGTGCACAGCGGCGAAGCAACCCGCTCGCCGATGCGGTTGGTGAACGCCGACGTGCCGCGCCGGTTGAAGTCGCCCTCGAGCCCGTGACCGATCGCCTCGTGCAGCAGCACGCCCGGCCAGCCCGCGCCGAGCACGACCGGCATCGTTCCGGCCGGCGCCGGTACCGCCTCGAGGTTGACGGTGGCCTGCCGCACCGCCTCGCGGACCAGCCGCTGCGGTGCGTCCTCCTGCAGCAGCGCTGCAAGCGAGCGGCGGCCACCCATGCCGGCGTAGCCCTGCTCGCGGCGGCCGGCGTGCTCGACGATCACCGACACGTTCATGCGCACGAGCGGGCGCACGTCCGCGGCCAGTGTGCCGTCGCTGGCCGCAATCAGCACGATCTCGTGTGCGGCCGCCAGGCTGGCGACCACCTGCGTGACGCGCGGATCGGCAGCGCGCGCGGCGCGATCGACCGCGGCGAGCGCCGCGACCTTGTCCCCGTCGGCCAGCGTCGGGATCGGATCGTCCGGCAGATACAGGCGATGGCCGCTGACCGCGCGCCAGGCCAGCACCGGCGCCTGGCCGCCGCCGCGCGCGATCGCGCGCGCGGCCCGCGCCACCTCGATGAGTGCGGCCGGAACGATCTCGTCGGAATAGGCGAAGCCGGTGCGCTCGCCGGCCATCGCGCGCACGCCGACGCCCTGTTCGATCCCGTGCGTGCCCTCCTTGACGAGGCCGTCCTCCAGCGACCAGTGCTCCTCGCGGGCAAGCTGGAAATACAGGTCGCCGTTGTCCACCGCGGCACCGAGCAGCGTGCCGAGCGCGCGCTCGAGTCGCGTTTCGTCGAGACCGGATGGCGCGAGGATCAGGCTGCGCGCGAGCTCGAGCGGGTCGGCGAACGATGGCGCGGCGTGCAGGTTCATGTCAGATCCAGCGTCCGGTGGGCCAGGGCCGGGAACTCCCGGCGCGTAGTCGCCTGTCCGTCCCGATCGAGCGCCGCCAGCACGACGCCGCTGCCGCGCGGCAACCGCCGCAGCACGCGCCCCCAGTAGTCGGCGACCAGGCTGTCGCCGTAGGTCTCACGGCCGTTGTCGTGGAACCCGGCCTGCGCGGCGGCGACGACGAAGGCCAGGTTCTCGATCGCGCGCGCCCGCAGCAGGACTTCCCAGTGCGCCCGGCCGGTCGGACCGGTGAACGCGGCTGGCACGCTGAACAGCTCCGCGCCCGCCGTCACCATCCGCCGGTACAACTCCGGAAAGCGCAGATCGTAGCACACGCTCAGACCGAGCCGGCCGGCGGGCGTAGCGACGACGATCACGCGCTCGCCGGGGCGCGCATTCTCCGACTCGCGGTAGGCTTCCTGTCGTCCGGGCAGGTCGACGTCGAACAGATGGATCTTGTCGTAGCGCGCGACGCGCCGGCCGGCCGCGTCAAACACCAGGCAGGCATTCGCCGGCCGCGGATCGCCCGGCACGCTGAGCGGCAGCGTCCCGCCGACGATCCACAGGCCGAGTTCACGCGCAGCGTTCGCGAGCGCGATCTGCACCGGGCCGTCACCATCGGCCTCGGCCACGGCGCGGCGCTCGGCCTCGCTGCGACCCATGAACGAGAAGTTCTCCGGCAGTACGGCGAGACACGCACCGCCGGCCCGTGCCTGCTCGAGCAGCCGGCGCGCGCTCGCCAGGTTGCGGTCACGATCGGCCACCGAGGTCATCTGTACTGCCGCGACCACCGCCCCGCTCATCGCGCCTCCCGCCGTTCAGCCGGAACCGGGCCCGGCCTGCCGGGTCTCCTTCAGCTCCCGCGCATCGATGCGGCGCACCTGCGGCTCGTCCCAGGTGCCGGTGATGCGATAGTAACCGCGCGTCGCGCCCTGCAGCGGTTCCTTGAAGATCCGGGAGAACAGCAGCAGCGCCGCACCGACCGCCGGTCCGCCGGCGAGCGCACCGGCGACACCGAGCGATGCGCCGACCTGTCCGGTCACGACCGCGGTCTGGTCGTAGGTCTGGTGCCGCAGGCTGGTGATGCCGGCGATGCCGATCTCGGCCGAGGACCCGCGCAGCACGAGATCGTCGGTCGTGGCCTCGCCGCTCCTGAGCTGGAACGTGCCGCGCAGCGTGTCGAACGACAGTCCTTCGCCGGTCAGGTCACCGAAGTCGAGGGCCAGACGTCGCGGCAGGTGCGCGATACTCATCAACCCGAGAATCCGGCCGGCGCCCGGCTCGACCGAGATCAGCCGGCCATCCGCGGCTGACAGCTCGAGCTGTCCCGACACTCGCTCGATGGCGTTGCTCTCGGGCGGCCCGGGCCACCAGACGCTGGCGACGACCCGGCCCTTGCGCCCGGCTACGGCCGGGCCGAACTGCATCGCCTCGAGGACGCCCTGCACGTTGTCGCTGTCCGCCTCGAATTCGAGCGTGCAGCGCTGGGCTCCATCCTGCACCAGCCAGCTCCCGTGGCCGGTGGCCGTGTAGGCTGCGTGCCGGATCGTGAAGCGGTTGAGCGTCAGACCGGCGGTCCCGCGCGCCAGCTCGGCCTGCACGTGGCCGAAATCGCGGCCGAGATGGCGCAGCTCGCGAACATCGATGCGGATCGACGGCAGCGCGCGCGGATCCGGTTCTGCGCCCGGCGGTCGGATCGGTTCGCCAAGCTGCAGGCGCTCGAGGTCGAGCGTCATCGGCACATCGCCCGGCAACACCTGTGGAATCATCACGCGACCGCTGACTTCGTCGGCGACCACGTCCGCCTGCCAGGCGCGGCTGACCGATTGCAGCCGGCCGGTGAAATTCGTGAATCCGTAACCGAGCGCCTCGAACTTCCGGATCATCAGGTTGCCGCCGGCGAACCAGGCGTGCAGCGGATGCTGCGCCGGCTCGTCCCAGCGCAGGTCGAGGACGTCGCTGAGACTGGCCTCATCGAGCCGGCCGGCGAGCCACAGTCCGCGCGCATCGGGCAGCGCCCCCGGGGCCGCACCACCGAACACGACGAGACCCCGCTCGATCGGCGGATCTTCCGGGCGTTGTCGCCACAACAGCAATGCGTGCACGTCGCGACCGAGGCGCGCCTCGACGCGTGGTGCGCTGTCGCTGCCGAAATCCAGGTCCACGACCAGCGGCCGTGCTGTGTCCGCGGCCTTGGCGAAGGGCGCCGGCAGCGCGGAGGCCAGCCCGTGCAGCTCGCTGGTCACGTGCAGCCGTCCGCTGGCCGGGACCTTGCGGTCGGCAGGCCGGCGGATCGAGAGCTGGCCCTGCCACTCGGCGCTGCCGGCGAGGCCGGCGTTGACCGGCAGGTGCGCGGCGGGACGCAGCGCCTCGGCCGTGAACTGCCCGTGGGCATCGACGACGGTCTGCAGCCGGCCGCCGTCTTCCTGGCGGGTCGTGACACGCAGGCTCACCGGACCGCCAAGCAGCGAACCCGCGAGTTCCGGGGCCTCGATCTCGCGGTCGCGCAGCCAGAACCTCCCGGTGAGATTCTCGAGTGCGACCGGTTGACCGGCGTGCTGCAGCGTAACCCCGGCAAGATCCGCGACCACACTGACCGTTCGCCGCTCGCGGTCGCGGGCCGGCAGAAACATCGCGTACTCGCCGCTGAACGGGCCGCGGCCGGACAGGCCGGCGAACAGCGGACCGAGGTCCGCGGCCAGCGGACTCTGCTGCAGCAGCTTGATCGCGCGGCCGGCGTCGCCCGCCCCGCTGACGCGGATGCCGAACACTGCATCGCGCAGGTCGGAGCTGGCGACCTCCGCGCGTCGGATCGAGAGGCCCGCGACGGTTCCCTGCGTCGCGGTCACCGTCATCGCCGGGCCGTCGAATGCGACCTCGGCCGCAAGGTTGTACGCCTCCGGCCAGCCGGTCGCATAGAGCAGCCGGCCACCGGTGATCTGCCCGCTCGCATGGAACTCGCCCTCGCCCTGGCGATACGGGAAACCGCGCCCCGGGCCGGTGACCGCGACGCTGCCGGATGCCCGGCCACCGCGCAGCGCGGCGTCGATCCACGCGATCGAACCGGGCTTCAGCCGGTCGATCGGCAGGAAGCGCCAGACCTCGGTCAGATCGGCATCGGTAACGGTCGCGGACAGGTCGAGCAGCGGTACCTCGCCGGGCCGCAGCAGCACGCGCAGCCGCCCGCCGGCGCGGCCGTAGCCGGTATCGAGTTCCGCGTCATCCAGCCACAGGCGCACGCCGTCGACGCCACGCTGCCATTCGAGCCGGCCGTTGGCCGTGCGCAGGTCGGCAGGGGCCCGCCATTTCAGCGGCCAGACCACTGCGCCGTCGCGCGTCGCGATCTGCACGATGCCGCCGGCACCGCGTCCCTCGATCGAACCATCGAGGCCGTGCAGGCCCGGGATCCGCCCATTCGGCTCGGAGCCGAGATCGCTGAAGCGCGCCTGACCGGTGATGTCGGGCAGCCGCCCCGGCCCGGCATCATCGACCGTGAAATCGAGACCCGCGAGCTCGCCACGCGGCGCCAGCGCAACCACCAGGTCGCGCGCCGTGCCCGGCGGAGCGAGCGTGGCCAGCGCCACGAGGTTCTCAATGCGCAGATAGTCCGCCCGCAGCGACGCGCTGCGCAGGCGGCCATCGCGCACCGTGAGTCGGGCCGCGAGCCGGGTCGGCTTCCACGGCGCCGCGGCCCGCGACAGTTCGAGCCCGCTGGCTTCGACCGACAGCTCGCCCGCTGCGCGCTGCAGCCGCAGGTCGCCGGCGACCCGGGTGAATTCGGCTCCCGTGTGCAGGCGCAGGTCGGCGAGGCGCGGCTGCACGCGCAACGCACGGATATTCCGCCCGACCCCCTCGGCCGCGACCTCGAGCGAGCCGTGGCCTGCGCGTGGTACCGGATAGCCGGCCGGCAGCAGCGCCGCCCACTGAGCCAGATCCAGTTCCCGGGCCGCGATCCGTCCTTGCCAGCGCAGCGTCGCCGGGTCCGCGAGTTCACCGCGGACCCCGGCCTCGAAGGCCACGCTGGCGCCGAGGTGGCGCGGCAGTTCGATGCGACCATCGAGCGTGACCTCGTCACCGGAGCGCTCGAGCGCCAGGTGCACGCCGGTCAGCTCGAACTGGCCCTGCCCGGCGCGCAGATCGAGTACCGCGAGCGTCGCATCGCGCACGACGAACAATCCGCGCGGCAGCCGCTCGAGCGTCATCGCCTGGCTGCCCTCGCGTTCGGGCGAGCGGCGCAGGGACTCCTGCCCGACCAGGCGGACCGCGCCGTCCGCGTAGATCACGAAATGCAGCCGTGCCTGCACGAGCATGAAGCGCCCGACCTCGAGCCGCCGGTGCAGCAGCGAGCGGAACACCGCCAGGCTGACCCGGCCGGACGCGGCGCTGATCAGCGGCTCTTCGCCGCTCGCCGGCAGGACGCGCGCGCCACGGAACGCGATCTCCGGTCCATAACGACCCACCCGCGCGTACAGCGAATCGAACCGGACACGCAGCCCGGTGGCCTCACGCAACTGCTCGACCAGGCGCTGTTCATAGCCCGGCAGCAGGTCGATCGCCAGCCGGAAGGCGCCGAGCCCGAGGGCCAGCAATAGCGCGGCGGCCGCGCACGCCGCCGCCAGATAGCGCCAGACGCGCTTCAGCGCCCGCATGCCCGCCATTGCCATGACCTACACCAGCACCACGTCGAACTGCTCCTCCGCATATTGCGCCTCGGCCTGCAGCCGGAGCGGACGGCCGACGGCGATTTCCAGCTCCGCCAACGCCGCCGCCTCCTCGTCCAGCAGCAGCTCGATGACGTCCCGGTGCGCCAGCACCAGCAGCTCCTGGAAATCGAACTGGCCCGCCTGGCGCAGCACTTCCCGGAAGATCTGGTACGCGATCGTCTCGGGAGTCTTGACGAACCCGCGCGAGCCACAGCTTGGACAGGGCCGGCACAACTGGTGTTCCAGGCTCTCGCGAGTCCGCTTGCGGGTCATCTCGACCAGGCCCAGCGGCGACACCGCCGACACCTGCGGCCGCGAATGATCACCGGCCAGCGCCGTCTCGAGCGCGGCCAGTACCTGCTGCCGGTGGCCGGGCTCGTGCATGTCGATGAAGTCCACGATGATGATGCCGCCGAGGTTGCGCAGCCGAAGCTGGCGCGCGATCGCGACTGCCGCCTCGAGATTGGTCCGGTAGGCGGTGTCCTCGAGGTTGCGGTGACCGACGTAGCCGCCGGTATTGACGTCGATCGTGGTCAGGGCCTCGGTCTGGTCGAACACCAGGTGGCCGCCGGACTTCAGCGGCACTTTGCGCTCGAGCGCCCGCTCGATCTCGTCCTCAATGCCGTACAGGTCGAAGATCGGGCGCCGGCCGTCGTACAGCGCGATCCGGTCACCCAGCACCGGCATGAAGGTCCGCGTGAACTCGAGCATCCGCGCATGCATCGCCGGTGCGTCCACCAGCACCCGCTCGATCTGCGGCGCGAGCAGGTCGCGCAGCAGTTTCAGCGGCAGCGGCAGGTCCTCGTGGACGAGCGCGCCGGGCGCGGCGCCGCGCCCGCGTTCCTGCACGATTTCCCAGACCCGGGTCAGGAACAGCAGGTCGGCGTGCAGGGCCTCGACCGACGCTCCCTCGGCGACCGTCCGCACGATCCAGCCGCCGCCGGAGCCGGTGGCGGCGAAGTCCTGCAGGATGCCGCGCAGGCGCTCACGCTCGGCCGCCTCGGCGATCCGCGCCGAGACCCCGACCCCGCTGCCCTGCGGCATGAACACGAGAAAGCGCGACGGCAGCGACACGTACGTCGACAGCCGCGCACCCTTGGTGCCGAGCGGATCCTTGAGTACCTGCACCAGCAGCTCATCGCCCTCGCGCAGCAGTGCCTGGATCGGCGGCGCCGCGCGCGCGTCAATCGCGCCGGCGCTGTCCCCGGCTGGCGCCGCGATGTCGGCGGCATGCAGGAAGGCATTGCGCTCCAGGCCGATGTCGACGAACGCGGCCTGCATGCCGGGCAGCACCCGTGACACGCGCCCGCGGTACAGGTTGCCGGTCAGCCCGCGGCGGTTGGCGCGCTCGAGGAACAGTTCCTGCACGATGCCGTGCTCAACCAGCGCGGCGCGTGACTCGCGCGGGGTCACGTTGACGAGGATCTCGGTAGTCACGGGCTCGTGCTCCAGCGCCGCACGCCAGCCCCGTCGAGCAGTGCCGCGGTCTCGTACAGGGGCAGGCCCATGACGCCCGAGTAGCTGCCCTCGAGGCGCTCGACGAACACCGCAGCGAAGCCCTGGATCGCGTAGCCGCCAGCCTTGCCCGCCGGCTCGCCGGTGGCCCAGTAGCGGCGACACTCGTCCGCGGTGATCGGCCGGAACCAGACGCGGCTGACCGACAGCGCCGTGCTCACGCGGCCCGGACACTCGACGGCAACGGCCGTAAACACCTCGTGGCAGCGTCCGGCCAGCGCGCCGAGGATCCGCACCGCGTCGGCCTCGTCAACGGGCTTGCCGAACAACTCGCCGCCGAGCGCCACCGCCGTATCCGCCGCAAGCACTGGCAGGTCCGCGCAGGCGCCGGCCCGGGCCTTGGCCCGCGCCAGGCGCAGCACATGCTCAGCCGGGGTTTCCGGCGGCAATCGGGTTTCGTCCACATCCACCGCCGCGACCGCATGCGCCACGCCGATCTGACGCAGCAGCAGGCTGCGGCGAGGAGAAGCGGACGCCAGCCGGATCGAGTCGTAACTCATTGAACGGGCGGTAAGTTAGCAGCTTGTCCGCAAACCTTCACGCGCGATGATACGGATGCCCCCGGAGCAGGCTCGCCGCGCGGTAGAGCTGCTCGGCGACGACCACGCGGGCGAGGCCGTGCGGCAGTGTCAGCGGCGACAGCGACCAGCGCTCGTCGGCCCGCGCGAGCACCTCGGGGCCGAGGCCATCGGGGCCGCCGATCAGCAGCGCCAGATCGGATCCGGCGGCCAGGCGCCGCCCGAGCCAGCGCGCCAGATCCGGTGTGGACCAGGCCCGCCCGCCGACCTCCAGGGCAACGACGTAATCGCCGCGGCGGATCGCCTCGAGCATGAGCCGGGCCTCGGCCGCGACCGCCCGTGCGGCGCTGCCGGCCGCGCGGCCGCGAGCCACCGGGATTTCCACCAGTTCGAGTCGCAGCTCCGCAGCGAGGCGGCCGGCGTAGTCGGCATAGCCCTCGCGGACCCAGGCCGGCTGGCGCGTACCGGCCGCGAGCAGCCGGACGCGCATCGCCACTCAGGCCGGGACCGGCCCGGCCCGGCCCGGGCGCACTTCCCAGAGCTTTTCCAGGCCGTAGTACTCGCGGATCCGCGGCAGCATCACGTGCACGATCAGATCGCGCAGGTCGACGAGCACCCACTCGCCCTCGCGCTCGCCCTCGACGCCGCTGGGCCGGTGGCCGGCGCCGCGGCAGCGTTCGATCAGGCGATCGGCGATCGAGCGCACGTGACGGTCGGAGGTGCCGGTCGCGATGATCATCGTGTCGGTGACATCGGTGAGCTTGCGCACATCGATGACCTTGACGTTGACCGCCTTCATGTCGCCGAGCGCGGCAACGGCAATATCGGTCAGCGAGGGAGCGGGCGACTTCTTCTGGCGAGGGGCGGCAGCCCGGGGACGGCTGGCGGCGGTGGTGGCGGAGCGGCGGCGGGACTTCGGCGCTGGGGTGGCGGTCATTCCTCGGCTTCAGGTGGCCGGGCGTAGCTGCCCGTGGCGAGGATGATCCTACGCACGGCCTCGGGCATCAAGTAGCGCGGATCACGCCCGGCGGCGACGACGGCGCGGACCGCGCTCGAGGACACATCGAGCCGGGTACCCTCGTGCAGCCAGACGCGGCCAGCCGGCGCGCGAGCAAATTCCCGCGGTGTGCCGGCGCGCCGTTCGCGCAGCAGCCTGGCCGGCAGACCGGTGCGCGGCAGACGCGCTCCCGGGCGGCGCGCAACGACCAGGTGCGCGAGCCCGATCAGCTCGTCCGCGCGGTGCCAGGTCGCGAGCCCGGCGAAAGCGTCGAGGCCGACGATCAGCACGAGCGGCCGGGCGCCGTGCCCGGCCCGCAGCTCCTCGAGCGTCGGCACGGTCCACGACGGGCCTGCGCGCCGCAGCTCGCGCTCATCGATGCGGAAGCGCGCATCGTCGGCCAGCGCCGCGCGCAGCATCGCGAGGCGCGTTGCGGCGTCCGCCCGGGGCGGCCGCCGGTGCGGCGGATCACCGGCCGGCACGAAGACGACAGCCTCGAGGTCGAGCACCTCGGTGATCTCGTGCGCCGTGCGCAAGTGCCCGTAGTGGATCGGGTCGAACATCCCGCCGAAGATGCCGAGCGGGCGCATCGGCTTCAGGCCGCCGGTAGCGCGGGCAACGCCAGGCCCGCCAGCGTGGCGACCAGGCCCTCGAGCCCGGACCACACATCGCCGCGGCCGAAACCCTTGATCTGGCGGTCGACGGCTCCGGCCCGGCGGAACAGTGGCGAGAGCGGCTGGCCCTGGCTGCGCCGGACCGCCTGCTCGATGAGTTCCGCCCGCCGCGCGGCCAGGCCGCCGCCGGCGGCG
>Ga0194120_10003891_pt1 | contig 23678 bp, 18 predicted proteins | sample TA2MahCa65mmetaG_FD_148642 | JGI IMG/M metagenome (GOLD analysis project Ga0194120, IMG submission 148642) | Freshwater microbial communities from Lake Tanganyika, Tanzania - TA2015019 Mahale Deep Cast 65m | ecosystem: Environmental > Aquatic > Freshwater > Lake | place: Tanzania: Lake... | reverse complement strand
GGCTGACCTCCGCGCCGGCATTGCGATTCTCGACGCAGCGTTGAACATCGCCGACAAGCACTACGTCGGCTGACGCCTCAACACCAGCCAGTCATATGGCTGCTCGTGGGCGTTGACGCACGATAACGAAGGGTGCGGGCCGCCTTCGCGACCCGCACCCTCGTGTCAATTCGTGCGGCAGCAAGTGCCGCAGTGATCGTCGTGCTTAGTTGCCGCCCTCGTTGAGCGTGACGCTGATCGGTGCGTACGACGAACCCGCCGTGTCAACATCGAGATGATCGAGGATGTGAAGCGCCTTCGTCACGATGTCGTTGGTGTACGCCTCGGCGTCTGGCGCCTTGGTGAGCACCGTGCCACCTTCGAGGTTCTTCGTCTCCTGCGACAAGGTTGCCGTGCGGTTCCACGCGGCATCGTCGATGAAGCCGACGCCGTCGGGGGCCGGCCAGATCAATTTGTTGATCTCGTTCATCTGCCACAACTGGTGGCTGGCGCCGAGCTTCGAGCCCTTCGAGAGCACGATGTCACGGCACGCTTCCACGTTGTCGCGGCAGTACGCCCAACCCTGGAGCGACGCAGCGACGAACTTCACCGCGGTGTCCTTATATGCCGCATCGCTGGCGAGACGCTCACCCGACGCCCAGATGGCGTCCTGCAACATGCCGACGCCAGCCTCTTCGTACGAAACGACATTGAAGTCATCCGCCGTGTAGAGATTGCCCGTTGCCGGGTTCTTGGCCTCGAGCACTTGCGCGTACTCGTTGTAGGTCATGGCTTCCGCAGCGTCGATGTCACCGGAGAGCAGACCGACCATGTCGAACTGCTGCTGCACGAGCGACACGTCCTTGGCCGGGTCGAGACCCGCCTTGGTCAACGCGGCAAAGATCTCGAACTCGTTGCCGTAGCCCCAGTTACCGATCTTCTTGCCCTTGAAGTCCGCGGGCGAAGTGATGTTCTTGTCCTTGAACGACACCTGCAAGGTGCCCGAGCGCTGGAACACCTGCGCGATGTTCACGATGTTCGCACCTGCCTCGCGGCTGGCGAGGGCCTTCGACACCCACGAAATCGCGAAGTCAACGTTGCCGTTAGCCAACTCGGTCTGCGGAACGATGTCGACACCACCCTCATTGATGGTCACTTCGAGGCACTGGTCGGCGTAGAAGCCCTGGTCCTGCGCGGCGTAATAGCCGGCGAATTGCGACTGGGTGAACCACTGCAACTGCAGCTTCACCGCGGTGGTCTCCTCGCAGACTTCATCGGCTGCGTCCTCGCTACCGCCACAGGCGGCCACGAACAGAGACAGCGCGGCGATGCCGGCGAAGGCAACCCGTACTGATTTCTTCATGTGATTGCTCCCCTCCGAGTGCTACTCGGTTGTTGTGTTGTCTGGCATTACTTGGCCTCACCCTTGCGGTTGAGACTCTCCATTACTGCGGAGAATAGGTAAAACAGTAGCCCAAGCAGGCAGGCTGCCAAAACGTAGGCCCAGGCGGCTGCATTCTTGGCATTGGCAATGTTGCTGGATATTCGGCTGCCCAGCCCATTCTGCGAGCCGCCGAAATACTCGCTGACGAACGCGGTGATGACGGCGGCCGGTGCCGCAATCTTCAGTGCGACGAAGAGAAACGGCACCGCATTGGGGATGCGCACCTTGCGCAAGATTGCCACGTCGCTCGCCGCATACGAGCGCATGAGTTCGACATGGGTCGGCGACACCTCGGTGAGACCGCGGGCTACGTTCACCAGCACGATGAAGTAGACGACGAGCGCCACCATGATGCGACGCGGAATCTCGCTCGTGATCGAGTACATGTTGTTGAGCACGGCAACGAGCACGAAAATCGGCACGGCGTTCAGCGCCACCGCGAGCGGCGTGATTAGTTGGTTGAGAAACCTGAAGCGACTGAGTACGAAACTCATCGCCACACCAAGCACGGTGCCAGCGAGCAAACCAATCAGCGCATTGGTGCCCGACACCGTTGCGGCACCACGGATGAGCGAGAAGTTCGTCGTGAACTGCCCCCAGATTGCGCTCGGTGCGGTGAGGAAGTACGGCTTCAACCCAAAGAAGCGCACCACCCACTCCCACAATCCGAGGAAGAGCGCGCCGAACACGATGGTGGGCAGCGTGTTGCCGAGCCAGCGACGTGTCTCTTTCATCGGTCGTCGTCACCCAATCCGACGTGGGCTGCATGCATGCCGCGCAGCCCCTCGCGCACCGCAGTGATGGCCTCGAAGAATGCAGTGCGGTTGCGTGTGTCTTCGTTGCGCTCACCACCGAGCGGAACATCGACGGTCTTCGTGATGCGACCGGGTCGTGGCGACATCACCACGACACGATTCGACAAGTACACCGCCTCGGGTATCGAGTGTGTGACGAATACGACGGTCGTGCCGGTCGCTGCACAGATGCGCAGCAACTCCCCTTGCATGTACTCACGCGTCATCTCGTCGAGTGCACCGAACGGCTCGTCCATCAGCAGTAGCGGTGGGTGCGCGGCCAGAGCGCGGGCGATCGCGATGCGCTGCTGCATGCCGCCTGACAACTGCCACGGATAATGGTCGCCGAACTCACGCAACTGTACGAGTTCCAGCATTTCGTTGGCTCGCACCGCGCGATCTGGCTTGTCCCAGCCCTTCAGCTCGAGCGGCAACTCGATGTTCTTGCGCACGGTGCGCCACTCGAAGAGGCCGGCTTGCTGAAATGCCATGCCGTAGTCCTGGTCGAGGCGCGCTTGTGCCGCAGGTTTGTCGTTCACAACGACTTCGCCGTTGGTCGGCTCGAGCAAGTTGGCGATGAGACGCAACAATGTCGACTTGCCGCAACCCGAGGGCCCGATCAACGACACGAATTCGCCGTGCTCTACATCCAGGCTCACGTCGCGCAGTGCATCCACCTGGTTCGCCTTACCCTTGTTGAAGATCTTGTTCGCGTTGCGAATGCTGACGGCGGTCATGAGACGCTCTCTTTCGGGCGGTTACGCATGACGAACACATCGACGGCGACGACGACACCAGCCATGGTCAGACCGAGTAGGGCTGCGCCAAAAATCGCGGTGTACACCTTCGCTGGGTCGCCGGTGGCCTCGCGGGCGTACTCGATAATGAGACGCCCGATGCCGCCTCGCAACCCCGTCGAGATTTCGGCGACCACCACGCCAATCACCGCCGACGATGCCCCGAGCCGGAAGGCGGGCACCATGTACGGCACGGCGGTCGGAAACCGCAGTTTGAACAGCGTCTTCGTCCATGAGGCCGCGTAACTCTGCAGCAACTCCACCGACGACGCAGGTGCGGCAGCAAGCCCACGCAGTGTGCCAACTGCGATCGGGAAGAACGAGAGAAACGCCCCGAGCAAGGAGGCCGACAACCAGCGCGGCCACACGAACGGCCCGACTTCCAACTTGCCTCCCCAACTCACTACGAGCGGGGCGAGAGCAATGAGTGGAACGGTTTGCGACACCACGAGATATGGCAGCACGCCGCGCTGCACCAGCCTGAATCGCGCCATCAAGACGGCGAGCCCGACGCCGACGACACCGCCCATCACGAACCCGGTAGCACTCAGGCGGAACGAATACCACGCGCCGGCCAGCACCGCGTCGAACACGGTGCGATCGGAGCCGCGCACCTCGGGGCGGTTGAAGCGCGAGAACATGTCCCACACGTGCGGCATGGCGTATTCACTGGTGCGCGGCAGGATGCGCACACCGAGCAACTTGCCACCATCGGCTGGGCCGAGAGCCTTGTATGTCTCCCAGATCACCACGACGAGCACCAGCGCCGCCAAGAACATGAATGTTCGGTGGGCGGCGCGACGAACGAGCGGCATTATTGCTTGGCGCGCGACAGTTCTGCGATGGCGGGCATCACGCGCTCGCCGTAGGCCTCGAGCGTCTGTTCTTTGCCGTCGTGCTGCAAGTAGATCGAGAACTGGTCGACGCCGAGCGCCTGCAATTCCTTCAATCGACGCACGTGCTCGTCGACTCCGCCGAGAATGCAGAAGCGGTCGACGATCTCGTCGGGCACGAAGTTGGTGTGCGTGTTGCCGGCACGACCGTGCTCGTTGTAGTCGTAACCCTGACGGCCCTTGATGTAGTCGGTCAGCGCCTTGGGCACCGTCGAGTTCTCGCCGTAGCGCTCGACGATGTCGGCCACGTGGTTGCCGACCATTCCGCCGAACCAGCGGCACTGGTCGCGCATGTGCGTCAAGTCGGTGCCGACGTACGCCGGTGCCGCAACACAAAACTTCACGCTCTTGGGGTCGCGTCCGGCATCTCTTGCCGCCTTGCGCACCGCCGCGATCGTCCACTCGGCGATCGACAAGTCGGCCAACTGCAGGATGAAACCGTCACCCACCTCGCCGGTGAGTTGCAACGCCTTGGGGCCGTACGCGGCAACCCACACCTCACAACGGCTCTTTTCTGCCCACGGAAACCGGATCGTCGAACCCTTGTAGTCGACGCTGCGACCGTTGGCGAGTTCGCGAATCACATGGATACTTTCACGCAACGTGGCAAGCGTCGTCGGCTTGCCGTTGGTGACACGCACCGCCGAGTCGCCACGACCGATGCCCATGATTGTGCGATTGCCGAACATCTCGTTCAGCGTGGCGAACAGGCTGGCAGTGACCGTCCAATCGCGCGTTGCCGGATTCGTGACCATCGGGCCAACAGTCACCTTCTTGGTCTGCGCGAGGATCTGGCTGTAAATCACATACGGTTCTTCCCACAAAATGTGGCTGTCGAATGTCCACACGTGCGTCATGCCGTACATCTCGGCCTTTTTCGCCAGGTCGATGACTCGCGCCGCGGGCGGAGTGGTTTGCAGTACGACGCCGATGTCCATGGTGCGGCTCAGCGATTCTGCGGGAAGCCGAGATCGACGCCACTCGTGCGCGGGTCGGGCCAGCGCGACGTCACCACTTTGCCGCGCGTGTAGAAGTTGATGCCCTCCGGGCCGTACATGTGCTGGTCGCCAAAGAGGCTCGCCTTCCAACCACCGAACGAGTAATACGACACCGGCACCGGGATCGGCACGTTGATGCCGACCATGCCGACTTGTACGTCGAACTGAAATTGACGAGCCACACCGCCATCGCGCGTGAAGATCGCCGTGCCGTTGCCGTAGGGGTTGTCGTTGATCATCTTCATGCCTTCGTCGTAGGTGGCGACGCGCGATACGACGAGCACCGGCCCGAAGATTTCTTCGTCGTAGCACTTCATGCCGGGCTTGGCCGCATCAATCAGACTCGGGTTCAGGAAGAAGCCGGCATCCTTCGCCTTGTCGGTGCCGTCGATGACGACCTTGGCCCCTTCCTTCGCCGCGTTCTGCACGTAGCCCGCCACCTTGTCACGGTGTTCGCGCGTGATGAGTGGGCCCATCTCCGCCGACGGATCGGTGCCCGGGCCAACCTTGATGTTGGGAACGCGCGTCTTGATCTTGTCGACCAACTTGTCGGCAATCGATTCGACGGCGACAACCACCGACACCGCCATGCAGCGCTCGCCCGCCGAACCGTAAGCCGCGCTCACCGCCGCGTCGGCAGCCATGTCGAGGTCGGCATCGGGCAGCACCAGCATGTGGTTCTTTGCGCCACCGAGCGCCTGCACGCGCTTGCCGTTTCGGGTGCCGGTTTCATAGACGTACTTCGCGATGGGCGTCGAGCCGACGAACGACACCGCAGCGATGTCGGGATGCTCAAGAATTCGGTCGACGGCAACCTTGTCGCCGTGCACCACGTTGAACACGCCGTCGGGCAGGCCGGCTTGGCGCAACAAATCGGCGACGAACATCGATGCCGACGGATCCTTCTCGCTCGGTTTCAAGATGAACGTGTTACCGCACATGATCGCATTGGCGAACATCCACATCGGCACCATCGCCGGGAAGTTGAAGGGCGTGATGCCGGCCACCACGCCGAGTGGCTGGCGAATCGAATACACATCGACGCCACCGGCCGCCTGCTCTGAGTATCCGCCCTTCAATAGCGCCGGAATGCCGCAGGCGAACTCGATGTTCTCCAAGCCACGCGCCAACTCGCCCATCGCATCCGCCGGCACCTTGCCGTGCTCGAGCGACACGATGTTGGCGATTTCCTTGCGGTTCGCGTCGACCAATTCGCGCATGCGGAACATGATCTCGGCGCGGCGTGACAGCGAGGTCGCGCGCCACGCCGGCAGCGCAGCCTTCGATGCCGCGACGACTGCGTCGAGTTCGGCGACGCTGGCGAAGTCGACCTGCGCCTGCTCTTCGCCCGTTGCGGGGTTGAACACCACGCCCGAACGACCCGAGGTGCCGAGCACCACCCTGTTGTTGATCCAGTGACCGATGCGATTCATGCGATGCTCCTTGTCAACGTGTCGGTAGGGGTATCAATGTGTCGGTAGGGGTGCGGCATATCAGTGCAGGTATTGGCTCAAGCCGCGTTTGATGTACTTGCCATGGCCCTTGCGACCGTGGAACTTGTCGTTTTCGACGACGACCATGCCGCGTGAGAGCACCGTGTCGACCTTGCCGTCGACCTCGAAGCCCTCCCACGACGAGTGATCCATGTTCATGTGGTGCTTGTCGTTGATGCCGAGTTTGGTCTTCTTCGTCGGATCCCACACCAGGATGTCGGCGTCGGAACCTGGGGCGATGATGCCCTTCTGCGGGTATATGCCGAACATGCGCGCCGGTGTGGTCGCGCACGTCTCCACCCAGCGCTCGAGCGAGATTTCACCCTGCACGACACCCTGGTAGATGAGTTCCATGCGGTGCTCGACGCCGCCCATGCCGTTGGGAATCTTGCTGAAGTTACCGAGTCCGAGTTCCTTCTGATCCTTGTAGCAGAACGGACAGTGGTCGGTGGAAATGATCGCCAGTTGATTCATGCGCAGACCCTTCCAGAGGTCGGCATGGTGGTGGTGGTGGTCGTGCTTCGAGCGAATCGGCGGCGAACACACGAACTTCGCGCCCTCAAAGCCCGGCCGCGCGAGGTGATCCTCGAGCGTCATGTAGAGGTACTGCGGGCACGTCTCCGCGAACACATTGAGACCCTCGTGCTGCGCGGCTGCGACTTCGTTGAGTGCGTCGGTGGCCGACATGTGCACGATGTACAGCGGCACGTTGCCGGCAACCTTCGACAGCACGATCGCGCGGTGGGTCGCCTCACCTTCGAGCAGGCTCGGCCGCGAGTACGAGTGATACTTCGGGTCGGTCTGACCGCGGGCAAGGTATTGCTGCACGAGCACATCAATGGCGATGCCGTTCTCGGCGTGCATCATGATCATCGCACCGCTCTCCGCGGCGGTTTGCATCGCGCGCAGAATCTGTCCGTCGTCGCTGTAGAACACGCCCGGGTAAGCCATGAACAACTTGAAACTGGTGACGCCCTCGTGGTCGACGAGGTACGTCATGTCCTTCAACGCCTGCTCGTCGATGCCGCCGATGATCTGATGGAAGGCGTAGTCAATCGCACAGTTGCCGCCGGCTTTGCGGTGCCATTCGGCCAAGCCGAGTTGCACGTTTTCGTTGTAGCGCTGCAGGGCCATGTCGACGATGGTGGTGACGCCACCCCACGCCGCCGCGATGGTGCCGGTCTCGAACGTGTCGACGGCGGCGGTGCCACCGAAGGGCAGCTCCATGTGCGTGTGCACATCGATACCACCCGGCACGACGTACTTGCCCTGCGCGTTGATGACCTTCTCGGCCGTGACACCCATCGTGTCGGCCTGACCGCGCGCGTACAACGCGACGATGGCTTCGCCGTCGATCAGCACGTCTTGTTCGTGGCGCCCAGTGGGGCTGACGACGGTGCCGTTCTTGATGAGGATGCGGGCCATTGTTGTCTCCTTATCTTTTGCGTTGCTGGTTGGTACTTGGGATTTACCTACGGACGAGTTCGGGATACGCGTCGGGGCGACGGTCGCGGTAGAACGCCCAGCGGTCGCGCACCATCTTGATTTTGTCCATGTCGAGGTCGCGCACAATCAACTCCGGCTTGTGCGGGTCGCCGACGTTGCCGACGAACTTGCCTTCTGGGTCGACGAAGTAGCTCTGGCCGTAGAAGTCGTCGTCACCGTATTCACTCTCGATGCCGACGCGGTTGATCGCACCGACGTAATACATGTTCGCCACCGCCGATGCCGGCTGTTCGAGACGCCAGATGTACTCGGAGAGACCGCGGCTGGTGGCCGACGGGTTGAACACGATCTCGGCACCGTTCAAACCGAGTGCGCGCCAACCCTCGGGGAAGTGCCGGTCGTAGCAGATGTAGATGCCGACTTTGCCGACGGCGGTCTCGAACACCGGATAACCGTCGGTGCCTGGCGTGAAGTAGAACTTTTCCCAAAACCCCTTCACTTGCGGGATGTGCTGTTTGCGATATTTGCCGAGGTAGCGACCATCCGCGTCGATCACCGCGGCGGTGTTGTAGTAGAGGCCAGGCTGCACGATTTCGTACATCGGCAGTACGAGCACCATTCCCAGCTCCTTCGCCACGCTCTGGAAGCGCTTGGTGGTCGGGCCATCGGGGATCGCCTCGGTGTAGTCGTAGTACTTCACATCTTGCACCTGACAGAAGTACGGGCCGTAGAACAATTCTTGGAAGCACATGATTTGGGCGCCCTGCTTGGCTGCCTCACGAGCCGCCACCTCGTGCTTGTCGATCATCTTGTCCTTGCTGCCAGCCCAATCGGTCTGCAACAGCGCTGCCTTCACTACGCGGCCCATGCCGGATTCCCCCATTCCCGTTGTAGACCTTCCAAGGTAGTGGCGCAGGCGCCGCGGCGTTGCGGGCGACACCAGCCCTCGTCGCGTCGGATGCACGTCGCGGCCCAGCCCTCGTCGCGTCGCGGGCATCCTGACTACCGTTGCCCGCATGGCGCAAACGACGCGACCGGCGTTCGGCGGCACGATCGGGAAGACCTTCGACGACTCCACGCCTTGGTGGCCCGATCTCGAGGTGGCACCTGAAGGTTCGCCGAACGTGGTGGTCGTCTTGCTCGACGACGTGGGGTTTGCGCAATTCGGTTGTTACGGCAGCGACATTCGCACGCCGACGTTCGACGCACTCGCCGCCGGCGGATTGCGCTACAGCAACTATCACACCACTGCCTTGTGTTCGCCGACGCGTGCAGCCTTGCTCACTGGTCGTAATCACCACAGTGTGGGCATGGCGCGCATCGCCGATCGCACGTCGGGCTTCCCGGGTTACAACGCGGAGATGTCACACGAAGACGGGATGATCTCCGAAATCCTCTTACGCAATGGATACTCCACGTTTGCCGTCGGCAAGTGGCACCTCACGCCGCCACACGAACAACAGATGGGCGCGCGACGCTGGCGTTGGCCACTCGGCCGTGGCTTCGAGCGCTACTACGGATTCCTCGGTGGTGAGACCGATCAGTACTTCCCCGATCTCGTCTTCGACAACCATGAAGTGGATCCGCCGCGCACTCCGCAAGAGGGTTATCACCTCACCGAAGACATGGCCGACAAGGCCTTGCTCTTCATCAACGATGCACGCACCGCGCATCCGACGAAACCGTTCTTTCTGTGGTTCGCGCCGGGTGCGTGTCATGCGCCGCACCAGGTACCCAAGTCGTTCATTGATCCGTACCGCGGACAGTTCGACAAGGGTTGGGACGTCTGGCGTGCCGAGGTGTTCGCGCGGCAAGTGCAATCAGGCATCATGCCACGCGACACCGTGCTCAGCGAACGACCGCATTGGGTGCCGGCGTGGGATTCGCTGAGCGCCGACGAGCACCGTCTCTATGCGCGAATGATGGAGGTCTACGCCGGGTTCCTCACGCACACCGACGCCCAAGTCGGCCGGATTGCCGATCACCTCAGGATGCTCGGCGAGTTCGAGAACACGATCTTCGTCGTGATGAGCGACAACGGCGCCTCCGCTGAAGGCGGGCCGAAGGGTTCGTACAACGAGGTGTTCTTCTTCAACTTCGTGCCCGAGAGTTTGGAAGAGAACTTGAAGCGCATCGATCTGCTCGGCACACCAGATGCCCACAACCACTATCCGTGGGGCTGGGCATGGGCGGGCAATACGCCATTCAAACGCTGGAAGCGCGAGACCCACGAGGGTGGTGTCACCGACCCGCTCATCGTGCACTGGCCAAAGGGCATCACCGACGGTGGTGGTGTGCGTCATCAATACGCGCACGCCGTCGACCTGATGCCCACCTTGTTGGAGGCGTTGCACATCGACCCGCCTGCGGAGATCGCCGGCGTGAAGCAAAACCCGATCGAGGGTGTGAGTTTTGCCGATACGTTCCGCAATGGTGCCGCCCCCACCAAGCACCTCACGCAGTATTTCGAGATGATGGGCTCGCGGGCGATGTATCACGACGGTTGGAAGGCCGTCGTCTTTCATCCGATGCCGATGCTCGGTTACGACGGCAGCGACCCGAGCCTGCCGTTCGACAAAGACCAGTGGGAGCTCTACAACGTGGCGGTCGACCGCGCAGAATGCAACGACCTCGCCGCGTCGCGTGATGACAAACTGCAGCAGATGATTGCGCTGTGGTGGAAGGAGGCCGAGGCATATCGTGTGCTCCCGCTCAACAACCAGCCTGGCAAGTTCGGCGACCGACGACTGCGTCGCGAACGGTATGTGTATCGACCCGGTATCGGTTCGTTGCCGCAGTCCGTTGCCCCGAACCTGCACAACCGCGGGTTTCGCATCATCGCCGAAGTCGACTCACCGGGCGATGTGAACGGCACCATCTGCGCACACGGTTCGACGTCGGCCGGCTATGCCGTCTACGTGCGCGACAATCGGCTGCACTACATGCACAACTTCCTCGGCTTGCAGCACTTCGTCGCAGCGGCGAGCGTGCCCGTGCCGCGCGGCAGGCATCAATTGATCGTCGACTTCACGATGACGGGACGCTTCAAGGGCACCGTGGAGTTGTTCTACGACGACTTGCCGGTTGGCGCCGCGGAGATTCCGATGACGGTGCCATTCTTCTACGGCACGGCGGGGTTCACCGTGGGTTATCTGCGCGGACACTCGGTGATCAGCGAAGAACATGCGCCGTTTACGTTCACGCCCGGCGCGCTGCAGACCGTGGCGGTCGAACCTGAGGGTCGCACCTGGCGCGACCTCGCGCGCGAAGATCGCGCCGCACTCGGCACGCAGTAACACCGCGGGACTCCAGCGGGCCGGCTGCACCGCGCCAGCGCACAACGGCCAGCCGACTGCGCTGCGCCAGCGCACAACAACCCGCCTGCCAACATGGTGGAGGTGCACCCGAACGTTCTGCTCGTCACGCTCGATCAATTCCGCGGCGACTGTCTTTCGTTGCTCGGCCACGGTGTGGTGCGCACACCCCACCTCGATGCGTTGGCGCACGAAGCAACCACGTTCTCCCGCCACTACAGCCAGGCGGCGCCATGCTCACCTGGTCGCGCCAGTTTGTACACCGGCACCTACCAGATGAATCACCGCGTGTGCTTCAACGGTTCGCCACTCGACGACCGCTTCGACAACGTCGCGCGGTTCGCACGGCGCCTCGGGTACGCACCGGCACTCTTTGGCTACACCGACCAAGGTGTCGATCCACGGGTGGCGAGCGGGCCGAGCGATCCACGGTTGTCTACGTATCAGGGTGTGCTGCCCGGTTTTGACTGGGTGCTCGACCTCAGCGAGCCGTACACGCCGTGGCTTGGTCACCTGCGCGTACACGGACACGATGTCACTGATCACATCGCGGCGTTGATGAGCGAACCCGACCGTGATGAGTCACTCAGCATCTCCACGTTTCTCACCGACCACTTTCTCACTTGGCGCAGTGAGCGCAGCAAACAGTCGAGCGACGACGCCACTGCGGACTCTGCGGCACCGTGGTTCGCACATCTTTCGTATCTGCGACCGCACCCGCCCTACACCGCAGCCGGCAAGTGGTCGCGCGAATACGACCCCGAGACGGTCGACATGCCGATCACCCCGGGCGACGACCGACACGGCTTCCACGAAGCCGTCATGCAACTGCCCGACACGAAGGCACCATCCACCGAGCGTGGCACGCGTCGGATGCGTGCGCAGTACTACGGGATGATCAGCGAAGTCGACCACCACATCGGGCGTATCGTTGCCGCGCTGCGCGACAGCGGCGAGTGGGACAACACCGTGATCGTCATCACCGCCGATCACGGCGAGCAACTCGGCGATCATGGATTGCGGGAGAAGGTGGGTTTCTTCGAGCAGAGTTACCACATCATCGGCATGGTGCGGGCGCCGCATCATCCGCAGGGTCACGGCCGCATCGTCGATGCTTTCACGGAGAACGTCGACGTCTTCCCCACGTTGTGCGAGTTGCTCGATGCGCCGACACCGGCACAATGCGACGGGCGATCGCTCGTGCCGTGGCTGACGGGCGGCTCCCCCGCCGACTGGCGGGAGATGGCGACATGGGAATACGACTGGCGGCAGTTGTACATCACCGACGATGCCGCTGGGTCGGCGCTCAACTGGCCGCATGATCGCCGACTGGAGCGACAGAACTTGTGCGTACAGCGCAGTACGGATGCGGCGTACGTGCAATTCGGCAACGGTGACTGGCTCGCCTTTGATCTCGCCACAGACCCGACGTGGCGCACGCCAATCACCGACTCGTCGCGCGTGCTGCCGCTGGCGCAACGGATGCTGACGTGGCGATCGCAGCACACCGAGCGTCGACTATCGGGCTTCAAGTTGGAGTCGGGCGGCATCGGGCGCTGGCCCGATGATGTGGCGTGGCGCGCTGCACCCACGCGCGCTGCACCCACGCGCCCCGCAATCTAGCGCGCTCAAACCGTCCGCTTGGTTCGCACGGCGCGCACCGCGGCCCCGAACATACCGAGGCGAATCACGACGAAGGCAACTGCGAAGGTAGCAATCGCCCACACGTCAACGAATGCCTCGTCGCCGAGTCGCCACATCACCACCGCCATCAGCGCGATGGATCCGCTCGACACTCCCCGCAGAAACGCGGCGAACTCAGGCGACCGCTTCGCCCACGAGACCACGCGGTCGACGAATGCAGCAAACACGAACGACGGCCCGAAGATGCCGAGTGTTGCGACCACGGCACCGGAAAAGCCGCCCAGGTGCCACCCGATGAACGTCGCCGTGGTGAACACCGGGCCGGGCGTGAACTGCCCGACTGAAATCGCATCAAGCAAGACTTCGGTTGGGATCCAGCCACGATCCACCACTTCGCTCTCCAAAAAGACGAGCAACACGTATCCGCTGCCGTAAATCACCGAGCCAATTTGCAAGAACACGAGCAAGATCTTCGTCAACGACGGCGACACTGCAGCAACCAACGACGGCGAACCAGCAATCACCAGTGGTACCGCAGCAATCACCGGGGTATTCGGCCTTGGCCGCGCTCGCAGAATCATCGCCACCACGCCGATCACCACCAACACCAACAACTCGGGTACACCCAACACGGCGCCGAGCAACGCCCCCACGACCACCACACCGTCTCGCCCGTCGCGGATTGCCGTGGTGCGCAGCTTCCACAGTGCGTCGAGCACGATGGCCGCGACGATCGGCACCAACCAGCGTCGCAGATCGGCGATGAGCGCGCTCGTCAACACGTCTTCATAGACGAATGCGACTGCACACACGATGACGAATGCCGGAATGATGAACGCCCCGCCACCGAGCACGAGCCCGCGCCAACCCGCGCGTCGCGCACCGAGGGCCATCGCCATCTCCGTCGAGTTCGGCCCCGGCACCAAGGCGCAGGCTCCGACCATCTGGGCAAAGTCGTCTTCCGAGACCCAGCGATCCCTCCCGACCACGCGGCGGCGCATCAATGCAATGTGGGCTGCCGGCCCACCGATGCCGATGACACCGAGCCAACCAAACAGGCGAACGACCTCGATCAGCCTCGCACGCACGCCGCTTTCATGTGCCTGTTCGTCAGACGGCGGCATGTTCGGCAAGCATAGGCACGTGACGTTTCGCGAGAGTGTCGCTCGTTCATGAAGTTTCGTTGGGGTATCGCCGGCACGGGTCGCATCGCCCGCGACTTCGTTGATGGTCTGCGGCAGGTGCCCGATGCCGATGTCGTCGCGGTGTGTTCGCGTCGCGAGGCGACGGCGCGCGAGTTTGCGCTGCAGCGAAACATTCCGCGTTGGCACGGTTCCTACGACGCGCTCGCCGCCGACCCGGACTTGGACATCGTCTACGTAGCGACACCGAACTCTCGCCACTGCAACGACACGGAGTCGTATCTGCGCGCCGGCAAGCACGTGTTGTGCGAGAAGCCATTCGCGCTCAACGAGATCGAGGCGAAGTCGATGGTTGCTACGGCGCGTAGCCACAACCGGTTCGTGATGGAGGCAATCTGGAGCCGCTTCCTCCCCGTGTATGTCGCACTCGGCGAAGTGCTCGCTGCACAGCCCCTCGGCAGGATCTCCCGCGTCGAAGCCGACTTCGGGTTCGTCGCACCCACTGAACGACTGCACCGCTTGAACGATCCGGCCCTCGGTGGCGGTGCGGTGCTTGACCTCGGCATCTACTGCCTGCATTTTGCGCGCTTTGTGCTCGGTGGGCACGACTCACTAGTCGCTACTGGTGAACTCAACGATCAAGGTGTGGATGTCGACGCCACCTACACGCTCACCTATCGTTCGGGCGCCACCGCGACATTGCGCAGCACCACTCGACATGCCACCCCGTGCACGGCAACGATCGTTGGTGAATGCGGCACGATTCAGGTCGCAAGTCGGATGCACGTGTCGCCGGGCTTCACCGTTGCTCTCAACGGGCACGCCGAGCGATACCACCGACACGATGAGACCGGTCAAGGCCTGCGACACCAGGTCTTTGAAGTGCACCGCTGCATTGAGCAGGGTTTCATCGAAAGCCCGCGGCTCACGCACACCGAGACGCTCGCGTATGCGGCAACGATGGATGAGATTCGCCGACAGTTGGGCGTGCGCTATGCCACCGACGCTCCGAGCACATGACGACAGGCGCACGCTCCTACTTCGGGGTGGTGGCGAGCGCCGATGGTGCCGCCACGCAAGCCGGCACGCACGTGTTGGCGCTCGGCGGCAACGCAGTTGACGCTGCCCTGGCAACCAACGCCGCAATGGCCGTCGTCGCCCCGCATCTCTGCGGTATCGGCGGCGACCTCTTCGCACTCATCCATGTGAACGGTGAAGTGCACGCACTCGATGCCGCCGGTCGAGCAGGTTCAGGGGTGAGCGCGCAACGACTGCGCGACGAAGGTCATCGGGAGATGCCCTTTCACGGCGACATCCGCACCGTCACGGTGCCGGGTGCCGTTGCGGGCTGGATCGCACTTCACGAACGCTTCGGCACGCTTCCCCTGTCGACGATCTTGGCGCCGGCGATTCGTCTCGCTGAGCAGGGCTTTGCGACATCGCCGCTCCTCGCAGGGTCGCTTGCGCTCATGAACAAGGACTATGCCCCCAACTTCGCCGACCTCGCACGACAGGCGACGCATGCCGGCGCACTTGCACGACGCGAGGGCGTCGGACGCACCTTGCGGGCAATCGCAACCGGTGGTGCGGCGGCCTTTTATCTCGGTGAATTCGGCGAAGGACTGCTGGCGCTCGGCAACGGCGTGTATTCGCACGACGACTTGTCGCGTGCCACGGCCGGGTGGGTGACACCACTCTCGCTTGACGCGTGGGGGCATCGCGTGTGGTCGATTCCGGCGCCGTCGCAGGGATACCTCTTTCTCGCTGCACTCGGCGTGCTGAATGAAATCGATGTTCCGGATGATCCCGATGATCCGCAGTGGGCGCACTTGTTGATCGAGGCCGTCACCGCGGTGAGCCACGATCGTCCCCGCGTGCTGCACGACAATGCCGATCTGCAGGCACTCCTACCGTCGCTCGTTGCTCGCGCATCGCAGGTCGACCCGTCACTGGCATCGGTGCGACCGACCGCCACCACCCACGGCGACACGACGTATCTATGTACCGTCGACCGCAACGGCATGGGCGTATCGCTCATCAACTCCAACGCGTCAGGGTTCGGTTCACTGCTCGTCGAACCCCGTACCGGCATCAACTTGCACAACCGCGGGCTCGGGTTCAGCGTCGAGCGCGGACATCCTGCCGAAGTCGCACCAGGTCGTAAGCCACCGCATACGTTGTGCCCGTCCATCATCACCCGATCAGACGGCTCGCTGTTCTCGGTGCTCGGCACGATGGGCGGTGACGCTCAACCGCAGATCGTGCTACAGATCATCACCCGTCTGCTTCGGCACCAACAGTCGAAGTCTCCGTGGGAGGTCGTCGACGCGGGTCGCTTCGCGTTGCGCGGCCCAGTGACCGGCTTTGATTCATGGACGAGTGGACGCCCACCGACGGTGCAGGTGGAGGGCCACGCCCCCGATGCATGGACGCCGGGGCTTGCCGACCGCGGTCACGCGGTCGAGCGGCGCGGTCGTTTCGACTCCGGTTTCGGGCATGCGCACTGCATCGTGGTGCGCGACGACGGCTCGTTCGCTGGAGGTGCCGATCCTCGTAGCATCGTCGGATCATGCGCGGGTCTGTAGACGACACGACCCCTGGTCGCGAATGGTGGCGCAACGCCGTCATCTATCAGTTGTACGTGCGATCATTTGCCGACTCGAACGGTGACGGCGCTGGCGACCTTCACGGCATCATCGACCGACTCGACTACCTACATGAACTCGGTATCGACGGCATCTGGCTGAACCCCTGTTATCCGTCACCACAGCATGACCACGGCTACGACGTCGCCAACTTTTTTGACATCGAGCCGTCGTACGGTTCGCTGGAAGTGTTCGACGAGCTGGTCACTCAAGCCAACGCCCGTGGCATCCGCATCTTGATGGATGTCGTCCCCAACCACTGCAGCATCGAACATGAATGGTTCAAGCAGGCTGTGCTCGCTGGTGCAGGCAGTAATGCACGTGAGCGTTTCTACTTTGCCGACGGCAAAGATGATGGCAGTCTTCCACCGAACGATTGGCAATCGGTGTTTAGCGGCAGTGCGTGGAGCCGAATCACCGAACCTGACGGTAAACCGGGTCAGTGGTACTTGCACACGTTCGCGTCACAACAACCCGACCTTCGCGCCGATCATCCCGAGGTGCTCAAGCACTTCCACGACATGTTCCGCTTCTGGTTCGACCACGGTGTCGATGGGTTTCGTGTCGACGCCATCATCGTCATGGGGAAGGAACCCGGGTTTCCCGATGCGACACCTGCGCCACCGGGAACAAGACCAGAGGATACCTGGCAGTTCAACCGTCACACCATCAATCATCCCAGTCTGTTCCCGATCGTTGAATCGTGGCGCCAGGTTTTCGATGACTACCAACGTGAACACTCACGCGTGTTGGTGTCGGTTTCCGAGGCCTACACACCACGCAAGCCGGAGAACCTGTTGCAGTACGTCGGTCGTGAACGCTTCCATCAGTCGTTCACCTTCGATCTACTGCTCGAGCCGTGGAACGCATTGGCGATGGAGCAGGCAATCCGCACCAACTATGACGCCCTGCGATCGAACGGTGCCAGCTACACCTGGACTCTCAATAATCACGACGCGCATCGTGTGGTCACGCGTTTTGGGCGAGCCGATGCAAACGAGTTCTACAGCGGCAACAATCTCATCAACTCAACGGCGTCCGTTGACCTCGCACTTGGCACGCGTCGCGCGCGCGCCGCTTTGCTCATGATGCTTGCACTCCCGGGTTGCACATACCTATACATGGGCGAAGAGTTGGGCCTGCCCGAAGTACTCGACCTGCCGAGCGACCGCCGAGAAGATCCGATCTTTCTTCGCTCACAAGGCAGCCAACTGGGGCGTGACGGCTGTCGAGTGCCGATTCCGTGGAACGAATCTGCGCGCCACTCGCACGGCTTCTCGCTCAGCGATGTGGCACCGTGGCTGCCCCAACCCGACGATTGGGGCGCGCGATCCGTTGAGCGACAGTTGCACGATCCTGAATCAATGCTCTCGCTGTATCGAAACGCACTTGCAGCACGACCACTGTTCGTCGCCGAAGGAGACAACCTGTTCATCGAGCGCAACGGCGACGTGGTGGCTCTTCGTCGCGGGCGCGCCGTCGCGGTGGTGAACTTTGGTTCTGCTGCAGTTGCAGTCGACGACCTGAGACCACAGGCAGGTCTACGACACGTGGTGGTCTCCCACCCCGACGCGGTAACCGAACCAGGGCTGCTGGCTGGCGATTCAGCGGTCTGGCTATACCCCAGATAGGCCCAACGGCGTCGTTTGACAGGGCTACGCCTGCATCGTTTGACAGGGCTACGCCAGCCAGGCAGACTGCCGGTGGCAGGCTATTGAACAAGTCGTCTGCCGATCAATAATCGTCTACGAGGGGAGCAGTTCACAATGACACAACCACGCAGGGTGCTGGGCGCACTCTTTGCCCTCACACTGGTTGCCACCGGATGCGGTGGAAGCAGTGACGAGGCATCGACCACCGACACCGAAGCACCACAAGAGACCGAAGCACCGGCCGGAAAGACCGAAATCACGGTCACTGGTCCTGAGCGGTCAGAAGAGGAAGCCGGCGCCTTTCAAGATGCGCTGAACATCTGGGGTGCCGCCAACGGCGTTACGGTCACCTACCTCGGCGATGCCGACTGGGAGGCCAACATCAACACCCAGGTTCAGGCCGGTAACGCGCCCGACATTTCCATTTTCCCGCAGCCAGGAAAGTTGGCTGACTTTGCCCGCGCCGGTTACATCGTTCCGGTCACCGATGAAGTGAACGCTTCGATCGAGTGGTCAGACGCATGGAAGCAATTCGGTTTGGTCGATGGAAAACAGTACGGAGTTCCGCTAAAGAGCGACCTGAAGTCGCTCGTGTGGTACCAGCCATCACGATTCGCGGACGCTGGATACAGCGTGCCGACCACCTTTGCCGAATTCACCGCTCTGGTGAGCAAGATGGCCGCCGACGGTGGCCCGAAGCCGCTCTGCGTCGGTATCGAATCTGGAACGGCCACCGGTTGGACCTACACCGACTGGGTGGAGGAGATGGTGCTCCGTCAACACGGAGCCGATGTGTACGACCAGTGGGTCGCCCACGAGATTCCGTTCAATGACCCGCGAATCGTTGAGTCGATGAAGGCCGTGCTCGATCTCTGGACGGAAGAGAACGTGTACGCCTCGGGCGGCACGATTGCCTCGACGGCGTTCGGAGACAATGGACAGCCACTCGTCGATGGCGACTGCTACATGCACCGCCAGGCTTCGTTCTACTCGGCGTTCATCCCAGCAGGAACCGTCTATGGTGACGGACCTGGCGAAGTCAACGTGTTCTACTTCCCCGACATCAACGGCGATAGGCCGGTGTTGGGTGCAGGCGTGTTGGCTGCGGCATTCAACGACGACCCGAATGTGATGAAGCTCATGTCGCACCTGGGTTCTGCTCAGTACGCGATGGATCGTCAGAAGGCACAAGCCGAGCGCAAGGGTGGAAGCGGTGCACTCTCCGGTTTCCTCTCCGCAGCTATCGGTCAGGATCCCTCGGTGTACACGCCGCTTGAGCAGTCGTTCCTCAAGATTCTGGAAACTGCTGCAATCGTCCGCTTCGATGCGTCCGACCTGATGCCAGCCGACGTTGGTGCAGGAACCTTCTGGACCGAAGGCACCTCTGCGGTGAACGGTGATATCACCGCACAAGAGGCAGCCGATCGAATCGAAGCCTCCTGGCCCAAGAGCTAAGGAACACCATTAGTAATTGAATGCAATTTCATGTAATGGGTATCGGGGCATCGACGCGGAAGCGTCGGTGCCCCGAGTCTCAACCGGCCACAACGTGAAGTGGGTGTGACGTGAGGGATTTCATCGCCAAACTCACCTCGACGTTGGTTGCCGTTGTCGTCGCAGTCGGTGTGAGTGGTGGTGTATGGATACTTGCCAACCTGCTCGTCAATCGACTGCGTGACACATCCAGTCGCGCCACAATTACTGGTCGAGCGCTCGTCGGATTCCTGATTGCCGGGCTGCTGAGCGGCAATCGACTTGCTCAGTTCTCTACCGTCAAAGCTGGCACGGTCTGGTGGCGTGCATTCGCCCAGTGGTTGTGGTTGCCCCTTGTGATGGCGCTACTTGTCGTGTTCGTTACCTATGTGGCCGAGCGGCAATCGGCCACCGTGCGACGACTGGGCATCTACGTGCTTGCCTGTGGAACATTGGGTGGCGCACTTGCCGCATTGCTCAACGATGTGGCCCATCCGCGGCTCGTGTCACCCGCAACCTACGTGGCACCGATTGTCTGTGCTGGTTTGTTCGCCGGCTTCACCGCGAGTGTCCGCAAGAGACGACGACAGTCGGCGGCGCTACGCGGTGCACTCCTCGGCACCAGTGCCGGCCTCTTCGTTGGTGCGTGGGGGTTCAATGATCTTGGATCGGGTACCGCCGCTCAATCGATCATGATTGGTGCAGCAGTTGGAGTTTGTATCGGTGCATTCTGGGCACTGGCGCCGCGCGTTTCGGCGGCGAGCAGGTTCGCCACCGAACGTCGGGCCCGCGCCGCAGTGTTTCTTGCGCCGGCACTTGGCTTCATCGCCATCGCGCTGGTGATTCCTTCGTTGCGCACCATCTATCTTTCACTACTCGATCGCAAGAGCAAGAGCTTCGTCGGGCTCGACAACTACTTCACGATCTTCCGTGATGATAAGAGCTTGGATGTGTCGCGAATTGGTTCGCTCATCACCAGTCGGCTGACCATTGCAGCCATCGTCTGCTTGATCGTCTTCGTGTTCTTGGCAGCACGCGGCAAGCGGCGCACGGGGCACTTCGTCGAGTTCGGAAGTGCGAGCATGACTCCTCTGGCGCTCGGTGTGTTGTTCGGTGGATTCGCGATCTTCACCACATTGCGCGGCACGCTCGTCAACAACTTGTGGTGGGTATTCGTGGTCACATCTTTTTCCTCAATCATCGGCCTCTTGATTGCGGTGCTGGCTGATGGTGTGCGCCTCGAGCGAATCGCGAAGACCATCATCTTCATGCCTCTGGCCATCTCGATGGTCGGGGCGTCGGTGATCTGGAGACTCGTCTACATCTCGCGCGATTCATCCAAGCCGCAGTCCGGAACGCTCAATTCGGTGTGGGTCGGCCTCGGGCGGCTCAGCACCGGCGAGGGTCTCGGCAAGATCGTGTTCGGAGTCATCATCTTGTTGCCGACAATCGGTGGGCTCTTGGTGTTGGTTCGGCACCTGGTTCGACGCGAATGGTCGCGAGTCACCATGCCAACTGCCGTGTTCGCTCTTGGCACATGGTTTTCACTGAGGTACTGGCAAGTCATCGGCGCAGGGCTCGGCGGTCACCAATTCAGCGAGTCGGGCGAGTTCACCGCCGATCCCATCAACTTCCTACAAGAGTCACCGTTCAACAACTTCTGGCTGATGGTGGTTCTCATCTGGACACAAGCTGGTTTTGCAATGGTGATTTTTGCCGCCGCAATTCGCGCTGTTCCGCGCGAACTCACAGATGCCGCGCGTGTCGACGGTGCCGACACTCGACAGACGTTCTGGCAGGTGACGCTGCCGCAGATTGCCCCGACCATCGGTGTGGTCGCTACCACCATCATGGTGCTCGTCATGAAGGTGTTCGATATCGCAAAGGTGATGACCAACGGAAACTTCGGCACCGAGGTGTTGGCCAACAACATGTACCGCGAGGCGTTCTCCAACTTGAACATCGGCCTCGGTGCTGCGTTGGCGGTGCTCATCTTCGTGTCGGTGCTTCCGATCATCTATTTCAACATCCGTCGAATGTCGAGGATGACGTGAGATGAGCAGCACCATGCGCGACAGTTCAGTTACGGAGCCCGGCGTGATTGCATGGATCTACGGGAAACTCAGCCGGGTGCCCGTGGTGGTTCTGTGGTTCATCGTCATGGTGTGGAGCCTTCCCACGGTCAGCCTGTTCATCAACTCATGGCGTGCACGCGATGCGCAACGCAGTAGTGGCTGGTGGACTGCTCGACCCGACTCGTTGACGGTCGACAACTACCGTCAGGTGCTCACCGCGAGCGCCACATCGGACCTCGGCAAGTCACTGCTCAACTCGATGGCCATCAGCATTCCAGCGACCATTATTCCCATATCAATCGCCGCGTTTGCCGCCTACGCCTTCGCATGGATGCGATTCAAGGGCCGCATGCAACTATTCGTTGCCACTGTGTCGCTACTCGCACTTCCACTGCAAGTGGCCCTCATCCCCCTGCTGCAGCTGTACGTGGGTGGAGCCCACTTCACGCTTCCGTGGCTGGACAAGACGATTGCCCTCTTTCCCGACTTTGATTTGGTCAACACCACCACCGCCGTGTGGTTGACGCACACCGGTTTCGCCCTGCCGTTTGCCATCTTTCTCATCCACAACTACATCGTTGCGCTGCCCGGAGAGATCTTCGAGTCAGCCAGAGTTGACGGTGCCGATCACTTCACCATCTTCTGGCGACTCGTCGTGCCATTGTCAATTCCCGTGCTCGCGGCGTTTGCCATCTTTCAATTTCTTTGGACATGGAACGACTACCTCATCGCCAACACGATGGTCGGAACGAATCCGAATGCGCTTCCGACCACCATCCCGATCGCAAATCTGGCCGGTGACTTCGGACGTAACGAACACCTGCTGCCGGCAGCCGCATTCGTCCAGGCAACCGTACCGCTAATCGTGTTCTTTTCGATGCAGCGCTACTTCGTGCGCGGTTTGATTGCCGGCGCAGTGAAGGGCTGAATCCCCACCGACCGGTTGAAATCAGCCGACCGTGTAGCTCACGGTTGAGCGGTATGGCTTCAGTACTGCATCACCTTTGGCAATGATGCTCAGCTGGCAATTGCCCCGCGCGCGGAAGCGCACGGTCGTCACCGACTTGCCCGGTGTAACCGTGCAGACGTTGGGTGTGGTGCTTCGTACTCGTACATCAGCACCCTGCTCGCTGGCCATTGCGTCGGTTCGAAGCTGCAGAGCCGAGCCGACACGCACCTTGCTGCCATCCTGCGCCAAGCCAAACGAGCGAATCTTCACTTGCTGCTCGGCGAGGAATACCAGTGGCACGATCGTGTCAAGCGAGTAATCGGTAATGCCACGGTGGTCTCGGTACACGAACAAGAAGCAGTCCACCGCACCACACTTGTACGTGTTGCCGCCTGAGGTAACGGTCTCGCGCACGGTGAACTTGAGCGGAGCAGCCGCCGACTGCGAGCCGCGTGCACCGTCCATCGTGGCCCAGATCATCACATCAGTGTCTTGCATGCTGCCGTTGCACTTGACGCCCGTTGCCGCACGCTGACCCACTTCGGGTCGGTAGCACTGCTGCACGTACACACCCTGTGTGGCTGGAACACCGGCAAGACGAACTTCAATAACGTTGCCGTCAACGAGAGAAATCTGTTGGCTCAGCGACACTGCAACGGCGGCAGAGGCTGGCGCAGCAACGGCCAGCGGTGCAGCCACGAATGCGGCGGTGATGATGGCAAGAGTTGCGGTACGGAATCGTTTCATATTGTCTGCTCCTCTATGTTGCGTTCACGTGCGACGTGGCTGAGTTTCTAGTTGCTCGCGAAACTGATTGGCACGAAGACGTCTTGCGAACGATCATCGCGACGAGTGTGGTCGGCGAAGGCAACGACCCCGCATTGTTCGACCGAACAATCAATGAGCTTCGTTGTTTCGTCAACCGATCGCACGAGTAACG